>Ga0210406_10004721_pt1 | contig 14483 bp, 14 predicted proteins | sample IncBWC30MmetaG_FD_155454 | JGI IMG/M metagenome (GOLD analysis project Ga0210406, IMG submission 155454) | Forest soil microbial communities from Barre Woods Harvard Forest LTER site, Petersham, Massachusetts, United States - Inc-BW-C-30-M | ecosystem: Environmental > Terrestrial > Soil >... | reverse complement strand
GTTCCGCCAGTTCTACCACCTCCGAGACCCAGTCGATTATGGATGTCGAACGGGAGTTTCTGCTCCAGAACTACGCTCGTTACCCGCTGGTGCTCGACCGGGGCGAGGGCTGCCACGTTTACGACGTGGAGGGCAATCGCTATCTCGACTTTATTGCCGGGATCGGGGTTAACGCCCTGGGTCACAACCACCCGCGTATTGTGAAGGTGATTCGCGAGCAGGCCGCGTTGCTGATCCACTCGTCGAATCTTTACTATCACCGGTACCAGGGGCCACTGGCGGAGAAGCTGGCGGAAGTCAGCGGATTGAAACGATCGTTTTTCTGCAACAGCGGCACCGAGGCCATGGAAGGCGCGCTCAAAATGGCGCGCGCCCATGGCAACAAGATCAGCGCCGATAAATTCGAGATTCTTTCGATCGAGAATTCATTTCATGGGAGAACTATGGGCGCCCTGTCGGTGACGGGACAACCGAAATACCGGCACGATTTTGAGCCTCTGCTGCCGGGCATAAAATTTCTTCCACAGAACGACACCGCGGCGCTCGAGAGCGCGTTCAGCCAACGCACGGCAGGTATCGTGATCGAGTGGATTCAGGGCGAAGGCGGCATTTTCCCGATTTCCGACGACTATGGGCGAAAGGCTCGCGAACTGGCGGACCGCCACAACGCTCTCCTCATTTTTGACGAAATTCAATGCGGGGTCGGCCGGCCGGGTACGTGGTTTGGATACCAGCTGGCGAATCCGGTTGTGCTCCCCGATGTCCTGGTGGCGGCCAAGCCTGTGGCCTGCGGGTTGGCTCTGGGCGTAATCGTTGCGAACGAAAAGGCGGCGGCGGCGATCGGCGCCGGTATGCACGGATCCACTTTCGGGGGAAGCGCGCTGGCATGCCGCGTGGCGCTCGAGTTCTTCGAGATTCTCGACGGCCTGATGCCATCGATCCGGCGGGTGGGCGACTACTTCCGGGCGCGGCTCAGAGAACTAGCGCGGAAGCACGCCTTCATCCGCGAAGTGCGGGGCCATGGACTGATGATCGGGGTGGATATGACGGTACCGGGCAAGCAGATGGTGCTGGATGCGCAGTCCCGCGGTTTGCTCATGAATTGCACGCATGAGACTGTGCTGCGTTTTCTCCCGCCCTACATAGTGACGGAGAAAGAAGTGGATGCCGCCGTCGGGATATTGGATGGCATCTTCGCGGCGCAGCCGTCAGAGTAGGTCGTCCCGCCGGTTCTGTTCGAGCAGCTTGACGATATCGCCGACCTGTTGGGCGCGCTCTCGATCGACGATGAGCAGGGCATCCGGTGTGTCGACGATGATAAGGTTGTTGGCTCCGAGCAGGGCCACCAGTTTGTTCCCGGCGTCGATGTAATTTCCATTGCTTTCGGCCGAAACGAAGAGGGACCGCGCTGCGTTGCCATTGCGATCTCTGGGCGACAGTTCGTAGACCGCGTCCCAGCTTCCCACGTCGTTCCACCCGATCTCGTCGCACGCCAATCCCTCCACGTTGCCAGCGCGCTCCAGAACGGCGTAATCGATGGAGATGTTTTCGCAAAGCGGGAAGGTCTGGTTCATCCTGGCGGCAAAGCGCCGGTCGGAAAACCGGGGCAGGGAAGCCAGAAGGGTGGCGGTTTTGGGCAGATGGCGCCGCAGCGCACCAAGTAGCACATCGGCACGCCAGAAAAACATACCGGCATTCCAGAAGAAGCGTTTAGCTGCCACGTATTTCGCGGCGGTGCGCACATCGGGCTTCTCGCGGAAACGCAGGACGGGTGAGGCGTCGAGCGAACCCGCGCGCGTCCCCTGCGGGAATTCGATATAGCCATAACCCGTTTCCGCCCACCGCGGCGTGATTCCCAGGACAACGATCTTGCCGCCGGCTGCAGCACGCAACGCGGCTCGCGCGAATTGCAGATAGCGCCGGGGTTTCGCGATCACGTGATCCGATGGAAAAACTCCCATAACGGCGTCGGGATCGAATGAGTGCAGAATGTGGGCCGCCAAACCGATGGCTGGCGCGGTATTGCGCTGTGCCGGCTCGGCAAGAATCTGGCGCGGCGGAATCTCCGGCAGCTGCCGCACGATTTCATCGCGGAGAAGGGGGCTGGTGTTGATCCACAACCGCTGAGCGGGAATCAGGGGGGCAAGCCGATCCACCGTGGACTGGATCAGCGTGCGCTCGCCGAAAATCGTAAGCACTTGTTTGGCGTGCCGGCGGCGGCTGCGGGGCCAGAACCGCGTGCCGCGGCCACCCGCCAGAATCAAGCCGTAATAATTCGGCATAGCTACTGGATGGGGTAACCGTGAATGAGATTGAATGTGCGTCGCCAGCGGGTCTTGGTAAAAAAGTGTTCGACCAGATCGACCAGGTGATCGATGCCAATTGCGGGATTGGACAACGCCTCCGTCGAGGCATTGTATGACCAGTAGATAATCAGGGGCTTGCCAATGATGTTCTCGCGCGGCACGAAACCCCAGTAGCGGCTATCCAGCGAGGAATCGCGATTGTCACCCATGGCGAAGTAGTGGCCCGCCGGAACGACCACTTCGTGATTCTGTACGTTATTTTGAAGCATGTCCTGGGCCGGCGGATAAAGATTTACATTCGGTTCGCCGGGAAAATTATCCCGATAAGAATCGATGTATTCGGTCTTGTTGTACTTATACGGCTCATCGAGCGCGTGGCCGTTGAGGAACACTTTCTTATTGACAAGGTGAATGTGGTCGCCGGGAACTCCGATGACGCGCTTGACGAACGTCTGCCGGATGTCCATGGGGTAACGGAAGACGATGATATCGCCACGGCGCGGGTCTTCGTACGGCAGCAAATGTCTGGTCCACGGCCCCGGCGGAGCGTACGCCAGCTTATCGACAAGAAGGTGGTCACCGATCAAGAGCGTGTCTTCCATGGATCCGGTCGGAATCACGAACGCCTGCACCAACGTGGTGGTTCCAAAGAGAAGCAGGATGATGGTTACGGTCCATTCGGCAATAACGCCGCGCGGAATGTCGCTCTTGCGCGGTTTCTTGGTTTCCGCAGTTTCGTCGGCTACGACGATCTTCTCTTGACTCACGATAAAACTATTGTAACGAAAAGCGCGCCGCGCGTCTGTGCAGACAGCGGCTCGGAACATAATTTGTGAGGCAAAACCGGAGACGGCTCTGTTATTCTGATGGGGCGTGACACCCGCAACTACAATCCCCATCCATCATCGGCCGTTTACCCACGCGCAATCGATGTCATTGGTCTTTTGCTGCACGATACTCGGCGCGGCCGCTCAAGTATTAATGAAGATCGGCCTGGGCCACCCCGTTCAAAGCGGTTTGCTAGGCTACGTCACCAGCCTGCCGTTGCTTGCGGGCTATTGCCTTTATGGTTTGAATACCGTGCTGCTGGTTTTTGCGCTGCGGGACGGAGAGCTTTCGATTCTATATCCGATCATTGCCCTGACTTACGTTTGGGTCACAATTCTGTCCGTGGTCTTGTTTCACGAAACCATGAATTTCTTCAAGGTGGCAGGTGTCGCGGTTGTGGTTATCGGGGTGGCGGTGATGGGGAAGCGCCGTTCGTCGTGAACACGCCCGTCTCCTCGATGCTGCTCGTGCTGGCGGCGTCATTTCTTGGCTCAATTGGAGCTGTGTTCCTAAAGGCTGGGGCCCAAAAGCTTCGTCACGGGCTGCGTTACCTGATCCTAAACGCGCGATTGGCCATGGGGGTGGCGCTCTTTCTTGGTTCTTCTGTTTTTTATTTGCTCGGTTTGAAGCGCGGCGAAGTATCGGTGCTCTATCCGATGGTTTCACTCGCCAACGTTTGGACGCTGTTTTGGTCGCGCCTCTTCTTTAAGGAGCCGATTACGCAGGCCAAGACGCTGGGACTCCTGCTTATTCTCGTCGGGGTATTCTTCATCGGGTTGGGCGCGGAAGCGCACTGATTTCACACCGGTTCCACGCGGTCCAGCGCCAGAAACTCCTGGATGTGAGGATGCTGGGACTTCTCCAACTCCGCTACCGGACCAAAAAAGATGACTTGCCCCTGATGCAGAAACACCACGCGATCGGCCACGCGGGTCATCAAATCCAGGTCGTGGGTCACGACCACGGAGGTGAGTCCCAATTGCCGCTTCAACCGTAACATCAAATCGGCCAGATGATCTGACATGATGGGATCGACCATAGTGGTGGGCTCGTCATAGAGAATGCACTCCGGCTGTGCCGCTAGCGCCCGTGCGATGGCGACCGCCCGTTTGAAGCCGGTAGGCAGGTCGGCAGGGTAGGAATCGCGGGCGTCGTAGATGTCTACCATTTTGAGCAGTCCGCTGACCACTTCCTCTTTGTTCGCCTCGTCGTAGTCCTCGCGTAATTCGAGAGAAAAAAGTACATTTTCGGCAACGGTGAGGGAATCAAACAGGGCGCCGGACTGAAACACCATGGTTACTTTCTTTCGAATCCGGCGCAGGTCCGGCTCGGCGAAATCCGTCGTATCCTCGTGGGCCACGATGACGCGGCCGCTATCGGGTTTGAGAAAACCCATGATATGGGCCAGGGTAACCGACTTACCGACGCCGCTGCGGCCGATGATGGCTACGGTCTGACCGGCATCCACCCAAAAATTGCTGTCGACTAAAACCGGCTTATCGAACGTCTTATAGACATGCCGGAACTCGATGTAATGCGGGTACTCGTCAACCATGGCGGCAACCGCTCCACTCCGCCGGAGTATTGAGGTTATGGAAGTGGCGAGAATCCGGAACTTGCCAGAGATCGATTTCCAGACCGATCAGCGCGTCCATCACTTTGCGAATATCGCGATCAAGCGCGCGTTCGATGGCATCGATGGCGCGCCGGTTATAAGCCGCGCACAAAGGTTCCGGCAGTCCCGAGGGACCGGCTGGAATAACAGCGTGCGCGGTTCCAGACTTGGCACGCTCAAGAATACTGGTGAGAAGCGAGGCAGAAACGTCGGGCATATCGCAGGCTACGATGAGATTCCATTCCGCATCCGAGGCGGCAAGAGCGGCGTGAATCCCGGAAAGAGTGCCACGGGCTGGATAGATATCAGTAATTACGGGATAACTAAGGTAACTATACCGGGCGGGATCGGCGACCAAAGTCACGTTGCCAGCAGCTTGATGTACTTGCGCCGCCACGTACTCAACCAGCGTCGCCCCTTTGAATGGAAGCAACGCTTTATCGGAACCCATGCGGGAACTCCGGCCACCCGCCAGCACGAATCCCGCGCATTTCATCCTGAAGATGATAACATTATAAGAATGCATTATGGCCTAAGTTACGTGGCAGAGAAATAAAACATAAAAATGAGAAAATGTTTTATACTAACTTCGGTGATCACAGCGAGCATTGCGTTCGTGTCTGCGGCGACAGTTAAGACGCCTGCTCCGGTGCTGGTGATTGTTCGTTCCGACATGCGCACGGGAAAGCTCGTACGAGGCTTAGCCCGGCCTGCGCGTAGTGCTCCGGAAAAGGCGCCTCCGCAGATCGAATTGCCGGCATCAGGGTTGGCCGAGCCACCGGCGTTTGCCACGTTGGTGGATAATATCGCCCAGCGGCACGATGTTGACCGCGACTTGGTGCATTCCATGATTCGGGTAGAAAGTAATTACAATCCCTTCGCGGTTTCCAACAAAGGCGCCCTTGGATTGATGCAACTAGTTCCCTCCACGGCACGTCGATTTGGGGTGGTTGACGTTTTTGATCCGGCCCAGAATGTTGAGGGTGGAGTCCGTTATCTGAAATATCTGCTGGACCTCTACGAGGGTGACAACCGGCTGGCGCTGGCGGCATACAATGCCGGTGAGGGCACGGTGGAGCGTTACCGAGGTGTGCCGCCGTTTCGGGAAACCCGCGATTACGTGTATCGCGTGGGCAAGGCGCTGGATGAGACCCGAGAAGCCAAGAAACAACGCGATGCGGAAGGCGCTGCTAAACCCGCATTGGAGTTCAACCCCGTGCACGCCTTTGTGGATGCCATGGGAAGGATGTATTACAAGACGCAATAATCTATGGGACGGCGGTTCACGCGTGCGATAGGTTTTCTGGTGGTGACCATGGCCGCGGTGGGCGCACGTGCCGCTTCCTCGCCCGAGGTGACGGCGGTACGCTACTGGACGCTTTCCGATACCACGCGGGTGGCGATTGAGGTTACCAGCGAGGTTCACTATCGCGCCGACCGCGCGCAAAACCCCGAGCGAATTTTCTTCGATCTGTCAGGCACGCGTCCATCCATCGATGGCCACCGTCTGTTTTCAGCTGAAGTGGGCGACAAGCGGCTTAAAAGAATCCGCGTGGCTGAGACCGTTCCCGGGACTACGCGCGTCGTGCTGGATCTGGAATCTCCAGCGGAGTTTACCGTATCCCGGTTGGACAATCCCAGCCGGATGATCATTGAGCTCCGTCCGGCAGGCGGCACGCCGGAAATGTTTGCCAGAAAACCGGACCGGGAGGCGGCGCCGGCGCAGCGTGAGCCGGAACCTATGCGGGACATTCCCCGACATGCGGCCGCGCCGGCGCCAACTATTTCCGATCCTCCCTCCCTGAAGGCTGATGTGGTCAGACCGCAAGTGGCGCGCATGGCTGCCAAGACTGTCACCACATCTGTTGTCGTCCTGCCCGCGCCTCTCCCATCGGTATCACCTGCCGCGGCGCCTTCGAAAAGCCAACTGGACGATGCGGCGCCTGCAATGTCTGCATCGCGAATTGCGCCTCCGCGTGTGGTGCCAAAGCCGGCTCGCGAGTCCACCGATGGCGAAACATCGTTGACTCGGGCGCTGGGCCTGAAGATCAATCGCGTCGTTATCGATCCCGGCCACGGCGGCGCCGATGAGGGTACCGTCGGGCGGCGCGGCGTGATGGAAAAGGAATTGGTCCTGGACGTCGCTAGGCGCCTGGGTAAGCTGATCGAGGAGCGCATGGGCAGTGAGGTAATTTACACGCGATCGGATGATACGTTCATCCCTCTGCATGCCCGCACCGAGATGGCGAATGAAAAAAAAGCGGACCTGTTCCTTTCCATTCACGCCAACTCCTCCCCGCACCCGAAAATCGGCGGGATCGAAGTCTACTACCTGAACTTCACGCGGTCGTCAGACGCACTGGACGTGGCCGCACGCGAGAACGCGAGTTCGGAGAAATCCGTTTTTGAGCTGAAAGACCTGATTCAAAGCATTACATTGCACGAAAAGGTTGAGGAATCCCGAGAATTTGCCTCGAAGGTGCAGGGATCTCTGCAAACTTTCGAAACTCGATATAACGCAGCGGCCAAGAATCGCGGTATCAAGAAAGCGCCGTTCGTGGTGCTCATTGGCGCCTCGATGCCATCGATCCTCGCAGAGATCGGTTTCCTCAGCAATGCACGGGAAGAGCAGCTTTTGAAGCGGCCCGATCACCGCCAGCGCCTGGCTGAAGCGCTGTATCAGGGGGTCTCGCGTTATGCGCAATCGCTGAGCCACTTCCAGGTAGCGCAGAGAGCCTCCGTCGATTAACTTGCCGGTGCGGGTTCTGGTCTTTCGGCACACCCCTGTTGATAATCTCGGATTGATTGCCTCGGCCCTGGACGCCGAGAATATTCTCCACGAGTACGCCGATCTCTATGCGCATCCCTGCGCTGAATCCCTCGTGACTGAAGCGAATGCGCTGATTTTTATGGGCGGGCCGATGTCCGCTAACGACGACCACGCCTACATTGAGCGCGAGATCCGGTACATCCGGGACGCGAGAGATCGCGGCCAGATGGTTCTGGGAGTTTGCCTGGGCGCGCAATTGATCGCAAAAGCATTGGGCGCCCGGGTGCACACCAACGCCGTGAAGGAGATCGGCTGGGCACCGGTTCGTTTCGCTCCGACAGCCGCCAATGATCCGCTCTTTGGCGGATTGCGTGAGGCGGAAACGATCTTTCACTGGCACGGCGAGACTTTCGAGCTGCCGCCGGGCGCTGAGCTGCTCGCTTCGTCTGATGCGTGCCGCAACCAGGCGTTCCGGGTTGGAAATCGTATCTACGGCCTGCAGTTTCACCTCGAGGTGACTCCGGCCATGATTGCGGTGTGGTGCCGCGAAGACGAAGCCTGCGGGGATGCGCGCGAACTCACGCAGCCGATCGATCCCTACACACGTGCTGAGCGTAGCGGGGAACTGGCGCGGCTGGTGTTTGGACGCTGGTGTGCGCTGCTGAAGGATAGAGCGTGCACCGCCTCGTAATTGCTGCATGTTTGGGGGCATGCGTTCACGCGATAGCTGCGGAGTCCATTCATCTCAAAGCGTATCCGCAGAAATTCCTCACGTTTTATGCCACGGCTGACCCGAGCGTACCCCAACCTGTGAAGCGGGCTCCCGAACCAGTTGCTTCGGGCGAGTTCACGTGCGTCGCAATCGCCAGCGACGGCGCGAAGTGGGCTGGGACCCGCTCGGGTGCGATTCGTGAGGATCCGGCGGCCGAGCCTGTCGATCGCCGCCAGTACTTTGCGGGCCGGCGCTACCTTCCGGATGACGATATCCGGAACCTGGCACCCGACGATTCGGGGGGCATGTGGGTGAGGACGCGGACCGGAATTTCGCACATCGAGATGCGACCCATGACGCTCGAACAGAAAGCCGCTTACTTTGACGAGCGCGTTCACAAACGCCACGACCGCTACGGACTGGTGGCTTCTTCAAAGCTGCGAGTGCCCGGCGATTTGTCCACCAACCAGCTCGAGCCGAGCGACAATGACGGCCTCTGGACCGCGATCTATGCTGCGTCTCAATGCTTTCGGTATGCCGCCACAGGCTCGCCGGCGGCACTGGCTAATGCCAAGGCATCCACCGATGCCGTCTTGTTTTTGGAGGCTGTTACCGGCCGTCCCGGTTTTCCCGCGCGTTCGTATATCCGTCGCGGCGATTATCGTGAACTGGAAGGAGTTTGGCACTGGACCACCGACGGCCGATACGAATGGAAAGCAGATACTAGCTCAGATGAAATCGTGGGTCATTTTTTCCTGTACAGTGTCGCCTGGGACTTGCTGGGGGACCAGGAGCTGCGAGAGCGCATCCGGGCGACGGTAACGCGGATTGCCGGCCACATCCTGGAGCACGGGTACAATCTGACCGACATCACCGGCCGGCCGACCACGTGGGGCCGCTGGTCGCGCGAATATTTCGACAGCAGAGCGGGTGCGCCGGATAGTGCGCTCAATTCGCTCGAGTTGCTCAGCCTGCTGAAAGTGGCAGCACATATCACAGGAGATGCGAAATACGAGGCGGAGTATCGCAAAGCGGCCATCGATCTGAAATATCTGAATCAGACGACGCGCCTGCTCGAGCTGACCCACGAGATCAACTATTCCGATGAGGAACTTGCCATGCTGAGTTTCTATCCTCTGTGGACCTATGAACGAGATTCCCGGTTTCAAGATTCTTACCGGCGGGCGATGGATGAGTGGTGGAAGAACATCCAACGGGAGAAGAATCCGCTCTGGACCCTGATTTATCTGCAGTCAAAGCCGGCGGAGCCCGTTGATCTGGCCGGGGCGGTCTGGACTCTGTACCGCACTCCCATGGACATGATCGAATGGACTGTGCGGAATTCAGGTCGACACGATATCACGATGGACCGCCGGCGCGGACGCTTTCACGAAGCGCAGTCCACACTTCTGCTCGCTCCGGACGAGCGGCCGGTAATGAAGTGGAACGGAAATCCATTTCAGGTGGACGGAGGGAACGGCGGCCGAAGCGAAGACGATGGGTCTTTCTTCCTGCTGCCGTACTGGATGGGGCGGTATCTCGGCTTGCTGTCAGAGTGAGACTGCCGGCTTGCTTTCAGCGGCCAGGCGCTGCAAGACCAGGCGCGCGGCGTTCTGCGCGGCGCTTTTCTTTGAGTAGCCGTCGGCTCTTGCTGCCAAATCCTTGCCCACGCGAACTTCAATGGTGAACGTTTTCGAGTGCTCGGGGCCGTCTTCTTTTAGAATCACGTAACGGGGCAGAGGTAGCTTGCGAGCCAGAGCCAATTCCTGCAGAGTGCTCTTGTAGTCGGTGAACGTGCCGGCTGGTACACTCGCAGCGGATTCAATATCGACTCCGGGGTCGCCCACCACCAGCCCGGTCACAAATTCACGCGCCTTGTCGATGCCGGCGTCCTGATAGAGTGCTGCAATCAGCGCCTCAAGCGCGTTTACCAGAAGCGTGCGCTTGAAGCGGCCGCCGCTCATTTCTTCCCCGCGCCCTAAACGAAGGTACTGGCCCAACTGAAGCTTTTCGGCAACGCCGTACAGGTGCGCGGCGCTCACGATACCGGCCTTAAGTTTGGAAAGCCGTCCCTCGGAATATCCGGGCAAGCGATGGACCAGCGCCTCGCTAATGAGAAACCCGAGGATCGAATCGCCCAGGAATTCGAGTTGCTCGTTGTCTGCTGGAAGCACGCCCGCGACGGCGGCTCCTCTTTCGTGCACGTGGGAGCTGTGGGTCAGCGCGAGCTCAAGTAATTCGCGGTTCCGAAACTGATGCCCCATCGCGGCCTCGAGAGATTTCAGATCGGCGGGCATGAGGCGACCGAATGCGACTCGCTTTACTGCTTCTTTATTTCCACCTGCGGCGGCGCGGCGGCAGGAGCCGGAGCAGTCCCCCCCGATTTCAACTGCAATGCACGCACCCGCTCAGCTTGCGCAAACTGACGGATGCTGGCGTGAAGATCCGGCGTTGCCATCACTTTTTCCAGGATGGGCAGAGCTTCATCCGGCTTTTTGTCCTGATCATACACGGCTGCCAGGCGCACCATGGTCACGGGGTCGGGAAACTCTGCAATGGCCTCCTTCAGTTCGGGAACCGCCACCGCGTAGTTCTTTCGCACGGCCGCGGCAAAGCCCAGCGCCTCGTGTCCCTGCGCCATATACTCTTTTTTACCTTGTTCCCATTGCTCATCGGTGAGCTGCGAATTGGGCTTTGGCGCGTCCTTCAGAATCGCCATTCCGTCTTTCGCGTACTTTTCCGCTTTGGTAAGTTTCTCTTCACGATCCAGATCGAACTCGCGGGTTTTCTGAGCGATGCCCTTGGCGAGCATCAGCAGGGCGGCGTACTGCTTCGGATCCGCCTGGATCGCCTGCTCGCCGAAAACGATCATCTTCTCGTAATCGTTTTTCTGCTGATATGACACCGCCTCAAAATACAAAGCCAGCGCCTTGAAATCCGTGTCGGCATATTTCGTGATGAGATTATCGGCGGCTTTAATTCGCGCGTCGGGATCTTGCGCTCCAAACATGGCTTGCAGTGCGTCCGTTTCACCCTTGGATTTTGGCGCCGGCGGTTTCTGGTCCGCGCAAAGCACGGCGGTCGCCATGGAGACCGCCAGCGTCGATAGTGTTAAGAGTTTTTTCATGAAAGACTCCATTCAGTTTTGTTCCTTCTTAAATGATTGCTGGATGCCCTGCTCAGCAGCGTGACGGGCGGCGGCTGAAGCACCGTCCACAGCCAGAGCCGTTTGATAGTGCTTCGCCGCTTCATCGCGGTTGCCGGCGATGTCGGAAAGGCGGCCCAAATAAACGTGCGTCCACGCCGTTGTCCAGGGGTCGGCGCCGGAATCGAGCACCTTCTGGAAGAGCCGCTCTCCCAGCTCCGGATCTTTTTGAAGAACCGCAATGCGAGCGAGCCCGTAATACGCCTTAGCATGCACGAATTTTTCGCTGCTCTGCTCGATCACGCGAAGGTAGCCCTGTTTGGCGCGATCGTAGTCTTTGTTGCTGTAAAGGCGATCCGCGGCTTCCAGAGCCAGTTCCGCCGGGCTGGGTGGTTCGGCTATACGCGGCTCAACCTTTGCGGCGCGAACTCGGGGCGCGTCGGCAAATTTTACGTTCGACAGCCGCTGGTCTTCCTTCGCCGGATCGATGTGTTTAATCATTTCCGGGAAGAACAGGCGCATGGCCTCCGGCTGCTTCTCATAAATAGTGAGTTGCTCGGCAAAGTACGGAGTCAGTATATAACCTTCTCGCAGAGCCTCATCGACGCTTTCGGGTTTTCCGGGCAGCCTGGCTTCAACGGCCTTAATCAGCGATTCAGTGGCCAGCAGCAGAAAATCCGATTTGTATACTGGGTCGAGCGCCGGGGCGCCCTGCGCGTAATCCTCCAATGATTTTTTCTTCAGGATTTCCATGCCGTACTTGGTGGCTTGCGGATCGAGCAGATAGTGAAGATAAGCGTGGCGGATATCGGCCACGCGCGGCTCGGCCGAGGGTGTCACCACTACGAAATATTCATTGGCATAGCTCCGCGTCTGAACCTGGTTTGGGGCCCCCAGCAGGTCGAGATAAATCTGAAAAGTGCGGCCCAGATAGCCCGCCGTGGGATTACGCAAGTATGCGTTGGCTTCCAGGATCGCGCGGGAAACCGGCGCATGGTAGCGCTCGAGGGCTCGCTCGAACGCTGGTTGTGCGCGCTTCCACAGTGCGTCGAGGTCGGCTTCGCGAGAAAATCGCGCCAGAAGCGGTCCAAGGGCCTCGAGAGCGCGGACATCCGGTGGCAATTCCACGTCGCGGTATTTGAAGGCGAAATCGGGCGGTCCCTTTACGGATAGGGCGAAGGAAAGATACTGAGCCAGCTCGGCGGTGTCGTCCTTTTGGCGGTGGTCTTCAAAGAACTTCTTCAGCTCGGCGACAACCGGCGGGTGCGCGCTTTCCACCTCATGGCGGATCTGTTCACGGAGGGGATCGTTATTGGGAGAGGTCAGCTCGGCATCGTAACCCGCGGCGTTCATAGCCGCCATTACCGCGAATAGGGAGGGGCTAAAATCCAGCTGGTCCCGCTCGGCCGAACCGCACGGGATGGCCGCAATGAGAACCAGGATAATGGGGGAAAAGGTTCGACTCAAACGGGCCTGCCTTGGATATCTTTAGTCTACCGTATTCCGAAAGTTGAAGCTCCTTCTTGCCCTTAGAACGATTTCCTGCGGCAACCCCCTTGACAAGGGCATTGCCATCATTAGAATAAACCCATATTGCCTTTATGCAGCCCGCATGCCAGCACAGCCGTACCGAGGTTATCGCAAGGCGCGACGGCGTCGATTACGTGGAATGCCTAGATTGCCGTCAAATCTTCGAAGCCGAGGACCTGGAACCCGTCACCGTCGAAAAAGAAGAAGACGAATAACGGATCTCGCGTTGTCCGCTTGAAGCGAGCCGGGCTTGATCAGTGTGCCTGTGCGTTAGCATAGGTTTCATGCACGATCTCGCATTCTTCCGGTCCAACTTCGAGAAGGTGGCTGAACGCCTGGCCACTCGCGGCGCCACCGCTGGCCTCGACCAGTTCCGCGAACTTGACCAACGCCGCCGCGCCGTGATCACAGAAGCTGAAGAGTTGAAGGCACGCCGGAACGCCGAAACTGCGGAGATTGCCGCGCTGCGTAAAGCGGGAACGGACACCACCGAGCGGCAACAACAAGTACGCGAGATTGGCAATCGTATTTCTGCTCTGGATGAGCAGGTCAAAGCACTCGACGAACAGTTTCGGGAACTGCTGGCTGGTATCCCAAATCTTCCCCACGAATCGGTGCCGCTGGGCCGTGGCCCCGAGGACAACGTGGAAGTACGGCGCTGTGGAGAACCTCGCAAATTTGATTTCGAACCCAAGGCGCACTGGGATCTCGGCCCGGAACTGGGGATTCTTGATCTGGAGCGGGCGGCCAAGATCACGGGTGCGCGTTTCGCAGTTTACTGGGGCGCCGGCGCGAGGCTGGAACGCGCCCTCATCAATTTCATGCTCGACGTACACACGCGCGAGAACGGGTACAACGAGGTGCTGCCACCGTTCATGGTTAACTCTGCCAGCCTGTTCGGCACCGGGAATTTGCCCAAATTCGCAGCCGACCTTTTCAAGTGTGAAAATCATGACTTTTGGCTAATTCCCACCGCCGAGGTGCCGGTGACGAACCTGTATCGAGACGAGACCCTCGATGCGGACCGTTTGCCCGTGAAGTTGTGTGCATACACGTCGTGTTTTCGAAGCGAAGCCGGGTCTTATGGCCGCGATGTGCGCGGCATTATCCGGCAGCATCAGTTTCAGAAAGTCGAACTCGTGAAATTTACCCGTCCCGAGCAGAGCTACGATGAACTAGAGAAATTGACGGCGGACGCAGAAGACATTCTGCAGCGTCTGGGGCTGCCGTTTCGCACGGTGGTGCTGTGCACTGGCGACATGGGCTTCTCATCCGCAAAGACCTACGACATTGAGGTATGGCTGCCCGGACAAAACGGCTACAAGGAGATTTCGTCCTGTTCGAACTTCGAGGCCTTTCAGGCGCGCCGCGCCGGCATTCGCTTCAAGGGCCCAAAAGGGAAGTCAGAGTTCGCGCATACTCTAAATGGAAGCGGGCTTGCCGTGGGCCGTACCTGGGTCGCGATTGTCGAGAATTACCAGCAGAAAGACGGCAGCGTCATCATTCCCGAGGCGCTGAGGCCGTATATGGGTGCGGAGCGGATCGAAAAAGCGGAGTAGGCTTCAACCGCTCCTTGC
>Ga0210406_10004720_pt1 | contig 14483 bp, 11 predicted proteins | sample IncBWC30MmetaG_FD_155454 | JGI IMG/M metagenome (GOLD analysis project Ga0210406, IMG submission 155454) | Forest soil microbial communities from Barre Woods Harvard Forest LTER site, Petersham, Massachusetts, United States - Inc-BW-C-30-M | ecosystem: Environmental > Terrestrial > Soil >... | reverse complement strand
GCGTGTTGGATTATGGTCTAAGTCAAATGTTCCGACTCTCGGGAAGACTATTTTGGTCGCGCCACCGGTTGGTAGACCATCCAGCCCCGCCACGTTACAGGTAGTCGAATCCAGAGGACTGTTGAGAGCGGCCGTGTGTTTGACGCCACCGGAATCGACGCAGAAGAGCCCGACTGCGGTTTGCTGGTCCGCATCTAAGAACGCGAGTGCGTGACCGAACTCATCCAAGTTGGGGTTGCTTGCTACCAATCCGCTGTCGTAGCGCCAGTTCATGGAAACCCATGGAAGTGTCTTCCGCGGTTGGTATTGCAGATGTGTCGTCTGCTGGAGTTTTTGATCGTGGTCGATGCGGAACGGCTGTCCGGTCACGACCGTAGCACCTAAACCACCAATTTGGGGCGGGAAGAAGCGCGCATTCGTGTGCCCAAGAACCACGAACGCCGACAGCCCGTGGTGTTCCGGCATGTTGGCGCGCACGGAAACACCATTGAGCTTTGAATTGTGCCAGGCAATCGGGAAAGTGATGGGCGTGCTGCCGAATATACTGAAGTCATATCCGTTGTGGGTGTACTTCCAGAAAAGATCCGCGTCGACGACGAGGAATCTCCCGAAGGCTTGCTGAACGCCGGCGTTGAACTGGTTCCGAAATCCCGGGCGAATAGGCGCGAAGGCTTGGCTATTCGCGCCGTTGAATACGGCATTGACCGTCGGATTCTGCGAACCAAGGCTCGAGAGGATCAAATTTTCGTTATAAGGGGTTGCCTGGATGCGCGAATAATCGGCACGAATTACTGAGTTCGTCTTTTTGACGTTGTAGGCGACCCCAACGCGCGGTTCCAATTGAGAGTCTCGGACGATCCCACGATATAAATCACCGCGCAGGCCCAGACTGAAGGCCCAGCCACCTTTTGTGATGGTGTCTTGGAGATAGAGCGCAAGCTGTTTGATGTCAGTTTGGCCGCGAAATGGAAAGAAATTTCCTGCACGTGTCAGGTCGATCGGGAGAAGGTACGTGCACGGGGCAGCGACGGCAACACCGCCTACAAAGCAAGGGTTACCGTTGGCATCTACGCTGGATGGCACGAGCGCCGGATCGGTAATGCCGAAATTGAAGTTTTCTCTAAGGAATGTGTGCTCGAAGACGATACCCGTCTTGAGGTTATGAACGCCTTTTACGTACGAGAGGTCGGAGCGCAGGCCCGCATTGGTTAAGGTTCTGTGCTGGTTGACGGTTGCAGAGGATCCCCCGGGAATGAGCCCCGTGCCATCGGCGAACACGTTTGCCGACGGGTAATAGTTGTAATCATCGTGCCGAATGAACCCTCCGAACGTGAACAGGGTTGTGGGACTGAACAAGTGGGTCCAGACCGGAGCGATGTTATAAGTCTTGATCTGCGAGCGCTGATCCGTCGGCCCAAGCCGTGCGCCGGTGAGGGGGTCAAGCACGCCGGCATTGAGATTGTCGTAGGAGTTGGGTGTCTGAAACCACGAACGGCTGTAACCAAGGTTCACATGGATCGAGTCGGGACCGGTGGGCTGAAAGTCGATTCGGTCGAACAGGTTTTCTTCATTTCCTTTATCGTGTATGGCGTGAAGTTCCGGCGGATCCAGGAATCTGCCCGAATTCAGTCCGCTCCCGGCGATGAAATTCCCCCATTTGAGACCGCCGTACGCCAGGTCAAAGCCGGCTGTGGACGTGCCAAAGCTGCTGTAAGAAGTCTTGACACCGCCGTGAGGGGTGGTCACGCCCTGGCCAGAGCGCGTGGTTACTTTGACGATCACGCTCGTCTTGTCACCGAATTCCGCCGGAACCGCGCCGGAAATTACCTCCATTGACTGAATCGATTCGGAAGGAATCTGGTTCGAAAAAACTTTGCTCTGCTGATCGGTGATCGGCTGACCATCGTAAGAGAAGGAATTGTCGGCGTGGTCGCCGAGTCCGTGAAAGAGACCGTTAGAGTCTGCCACTACTCCGGGCGTTGTCAGCGTTACCAGCGAACTCAACGAGGAAGACTGACTTTCAAGCGGAACCTTGTCGAACAAGTTCTTGTCCACATCCGTATGAAAGCTGGGATCGTTCTCCGTTAAATCTCCGGCCTCCCCGCGGACGTCGACAACGGTGCCCTCAGTGGCAACGCGCAACGTAATCTTGATACTGACTGGAACTGAGGAACGCGGCTCGACATCCTGGACGTAAGGCGAGAAGCCTGCGGCCGTGACGGTGAGATGGTAGGGATTGAACGGAACATTGGGAAAATTGAATTGGCCCGAGGCATCTGTTTTGACCGAGCGGTCTAAGCCGCTGACGGGATTGCGGATTTCAACGACGGCATCGGCGACAACTGCGCCGCTGGGATCCACAACCGTTCCGTTCACTGAGGTTGCTGATTGGGCTTGGGAAGTGTAGGTTGCAACAAAGAGCGAAACGACGGCCATTACGGCGAGTCGCCACTGATAAGAAGTGATCATGTGTCCTCCCAGGACAAGTCGAGGATCGAGAAATAGGGACTGACCGGCCATGTCAGGCCGGAGCTTTGATTTGCGGGGAATCCCTAGACGGCAGGAGGACCGCGAATGCCCAAGTCAAGAACACTTAGCCGGGCCCTCGCGATGACTTCTTCTTCTTGCAGCAAGCCGACCGTGGCAAACACGGGCCGGGCCTGACTGGAGCTGGCAGTAGGCGCAGTGCTGTGAGCAACCGCGCAGATGGAACAGGACGCGCTCTCGGTCTTATTCGGATGGTTGTGGGTAGACTCCGCCACCGCCGTCCACAGCATCAGGGACAGGCAGAGCCACGTCAACCATCGAGAACTAAACCGCATACGTTCCTGCATTGGGCTAGATTCTTTTTTGATTATAACGGTTGTCTCGCACAAGGCAATGCCGGGCAAGTTACTATGGGAGTGGATTGTTATGTCTGGCCTGACGCAAGGCGTGCCAGGCAGACTCAAACATCAAAGCGAGGGAACGTATGGCGGAACCAACTTACGAAGAACTCAAAGCCCGTCTGTCTCAGTTGGAGAAAGAAGTCGAGGTGAAGAAGCGCAGTGGCGACCTGATCTTCAAGGTCGGCGAAAAAGGCGGCGTCAGCGTCTACGGATTAGGCCGTTTCCCCGTTACGCTATATTACGAACAGTGGAACCGGCTGCTCGGCGCGGCCGAGGATATTAAGAAGTTCCTGGAAGAGAACAAGTCCCGGCTAAAGCTGAAGGAGCAAGGCTAGCCGTTAGGTTTTCCCAGGGCGCTTACCGGCGGCAACGACCTGGCAGTCTCCGTGTGTACCGCTTTCTTCAGTGCGCGAAAGAAACCGGAAAGCTTGCCCGCCGCGCGGATAAGCGCGCAGCCGGTTACCCCTGGGTTTCGCTTTTGAATAAATTCAGCGTGCGCGGAATGCTTCACGCGATATAATAAAAAGACTGTGCCCAAGTACTCCATCGTCGTCCCTCTGCACAACGAGCAGGAGAACGTTACCGATCTCTACGACCGCCTCAAAGCGGTGATGGAGGCCGCGGGCGAGACCTTCGAGATCGTCCTGGTCGACGACGGTTCCAACGACCACACGTTCCCCATGCTGCGCGAGATTGCAGCTGTGGATAGCCGTGTGACCGTGGTCAAGCTCCGCCGCAACTTCGGCCAAACCGCCGGACTGGCTGCGGGGTTCGATCATGCCCGCGGCGAGTACATCATCGCCATGGATGGCGATCTGCAACACGATCCCGCCGACATCCCGGTGTTCATCGAGAAGATTGCCGCCGGTTATGACATCGTCAGCGGCTGGCGCAAAGTCCGCGTCGACAATTTCTGGATGCGCCGCATCCCTTCCCGCATGGCAAACTGGCTGATGGCCAAGCTGAGCGGCGTTGACATTCACGACTTCGGCACCACCTTCAAAGCCTACCGCCGCGAGATCCTCGAACAGGTGCCGCTCTACGGTGAGTTGCACCGCTTCATCCCAGCTCTCGCGTCCTGGTACGGCGCTTCCATCTGCGAAGTGCCCATCCGCAACGTGAACCGCGAGCGCGGCACTTCGCACTACGGAATCACCCGCACGTTCCGTGTTTTCTTCGATCTCATTACCATCCGCTTCCTGCTCCGCTATCTTTCCCGTCCACTGCACTTCTTCGGGACCTTCGGCCTGCTCAGCCTGTTCGGTGGCAGCGCCGTCGTAGCCTGGCTGGGAGTGGAGAAGTTCCTGCGCCACGTTCCAGTCATGGCGTCGCACGGCCCGCTGATGATGCTGGCCCTGGGCCTTCTGCTGGGCGGATTGAACCTGCTCGCCATCGGTCTGCTGGGCGAGATGCAAGTCCGCCACTACCACGAACCCCGCCACCGCGCCCCTTATTCCGTCGACCGCGTCCTTCGCTCGCAGAACGAAGAGCACAGCGTCTCGGAGTAATCTTCAGTCCGTCGATTTTGATTCGTATCAGGGCACGGCTTCAGCCGTGCCGCCCCTGAGGACTTTGTTTCAACGAACCCAGAGTTTAGATGAACACAGATCGCTGGACCTCCGGCGTTCACTACGACCAATGGATGGGCCGCTGGAGCCGTCTGCTTGCTCAGGAATTCCTGCACTGGCTGAACCTGCCCGCGGGCCTGCGCTGGCTTGACGTCTGTTGCGGCAGCGGCGTCATCACCGACGCCATTGTTGAATTCAGCTCGCCCGCCAGCGTCGTGGGAGTCGATGTTTCGCCCGAGCAGATAAACTTCGCTCGCCAGCATCGCGCGCGGAACAACGTCACCTTTGAAACTGCAGACGCCATGTCCCTGCCATTCGCAGACGCCACTTTCGATGTTACAGTCTGCGGTCTGGGCTTGAACTATATTCCGAGCCCGGTCCGTGGGTTGGAGGAACTCCGCCGCGTCACGCGGCCCGGCGCCACCGTCGCAGTTTATGTTTGGGACTACGCGCAGGGAGCAAGATTCCTGCGCGAATTCTGGGATGCCGCCATAGCAATCGATGGCGAGGCGGCCACCTTTGACCAGGCCCACCGTTTTCCAATGTGCACGCCAGAGGGACTGCGAGGCCTCTTCGAACCGGCGAAGCTGGAAGACTCGACCGTGCATCCGCTCGACGTGGTAACCTGCTTCACCAGCTTTGACGACTACTGGGATCCCCTTCTGACAGGGCAAGGCTCAGCGCCGAGCTATCTCGCCACGCGCGATAAGAAGATCCAGGCGGCGATTCGTGAGCGACTGAGAGCCGCGCTCCCGGCAAACTCCGAGGGCCGGATTGACCTGTCCGCACGCGCCTGGGCGATTCGCGCACGACGACCTTGAAAACTGGTAACGGCCGCTGGATCCGGAGTCAATCCCACCGCGCCGCCGGCTGTCCGTCCCGCAACCACACAATAAAGTCGGTGCCTGGAGGCACGCCTCCCAGTTCGCGCAGCCGGGTCGCATTTTGTCCGCGGTGGTAGTGGCTGTGCATTGCCGCTTGCATCAGCGCGTGCCGCACGCTGATCTTCAGCGGCGGCTGAAACCACGGTACTTCGATCGTCGCTTCCAGGCGGGTCTCGTCCGCGGCTTTGAGCATCGTGGTCATTTCGGAGTGACACTTCCGCGCAAAGCCCTTCAGATCGGTCATGTTCGTATAATCTTCAACCTTCGTCATCACGAATGGCACCGTCCTCGGCCCCGCTACCCAAAGAAATGCCGACTGCACCAGATGAATGTGATGCAGCCGCTCGCGAAGAGCGCGATCGGCCAGGGCGGCAGGGTAGGCCTCCAGCGCACGCCAGTGTTCGGCGTCCGCCCATTCCTGATGCGAGTAGAGTTCATGAAGGTAGGTGGCCATCGCGTCCTCCGCGTGGCATTGATTATAGAGAGCGAGTGGGGTTCAGGTCCTGCGGCCCCAGAAATGCCTGCTTCCCCAGCGTATAATGTGCCGTTTGGTCTCTGAGGAGCATTTGGTCGTCATGGCACAAACTACACAGCACGAATTGCAGCTAGCCCGCCGAATGTCCCGCCTGGGCACCGAAACTGCTTTCGAAGTTCTGAACAAGGCGCGGGCGCTGGAGCGTCAGGGGAAGAGCATCGTCCACCTGGAGATCGGCGAGCCGGACTTCGACACTCCCGCCAACGTGGTGGAAGCGGGCGTAGACGCCTTGCACAAGGGTTGGACTCACTACGGTCCGTCGGCCGGTCTGCCGGAGTTGCGCCAGACGATTGCCGATTACGTAAGCCGTACCCGCGCGGTTAAGGTTACGGCCGAGGACGTGGTGGTCGTACCAGGTGGTAAGCCCATCATTTTCTTCACAATTCTGTCCTTAATTGATGAAGGAGATGAGGTTATCTATCCCAACCCCGGCTTCCCGATCTACGAGTCGATGATCCACTATGTTGGTGGCCGGGCCGTACCCATCCACCTGCGGGAGGAACGCGATTTCTCCCTCGATGTCGACGAGCTCGCCCCCCTTATCACCGACCGGACCAAGCTGATCATTCTGAACTCGCCGCAGAACCCCACTGGAGGCGTGATGGAGCGCCGGGACGTTGAGCGGGTTGCCAAGGTGATCGGCGACCGCAACATCCTGGTTTTGTCGGACGAGATCTACAGCCGCCTGCTTTTTGAAGGTGAGCACTTTTCCATCATGTCCGTGCCCGGGATGCAGGAGCGCACCATCCTTCTCGACGGTTTCTCGAAGACCTATGCCATGACTGGCTGGCGCATGGGCTACGGCGTAATGCGCGCGGACCTGGCGGCGCACATCACGCGCCTGATGACGAATTCTAATTCCTGCACCGCCAGCTTCACCCAAATGGCGGGGATCGAGGCGCTGCGCGGCGACCAGAGTTCGGTGGATCACATGTGCAGCGAGTTCAAGCGGCGGCGGGATATGTTCGTTGCCGGATTGAATAAGATCAAGGGCTTCTCCTGCCGCATGCCCAAAGGCGCTTTCTACGTCTTCCCGAACATCACGAAGACGGGGTGGAAGTCGAAACCTCTGGCGGATGCGCTGCTGGAGCAGGCCGGAGTGGCGGCGCTTTCCGGCACAGCATTCGGCGACTTCGGCGAAGGCTACCTCCGCTTCAGCGTGGCCAATTCGCTGGAGAACCTGCAGCAGGCGCTCGACCGCATCGACCAGTGGACCCGGAAAAACCTCTGAGGTCCGGAACGCGGATCGGATCGTACGCTTTATGCCAGCCAAGAAGATTGTAGCGCGAGCCGGAAAGCCCAAGGCCAGCCGACCTCACATGCCCGGCTACGGGCTGCCCGAAGGCAGCATGGGCCTGCTTCCGTGGAGTTGGGCCGAGCAACGCCTGAAGAAATCGCACAACTACTGGATCACTACTGTGAAGCCCGACGGTGCGCCGCACACCATGGTGGTCTGGGGTCTGTGGCACGACGGCCGGTTCCTGTTCAGCACCGGCAGCAAGTCGCGCAAGGCGCGCAACCTGGCGCAGAACACGAACTGCGTGGTCTGCACCGAGCATGCGCAAGAAGCGGTCATCGTCGAGGGCATCGCCGAAATCGCTGACGTAGCCTCGCGCCGCAAACTTCTGCCGGCCTACGAGCGCAAGTACAAGTTCGACATGGGAGAGATGAAGAAGGACATCCTGTCGATGAAGGAACCCATCTTCGCGGTTCGAGCGCGCGTGGTGTTTGGCCTGTGGGAGAAAGACTTCATTGGAAAATCCACCCGCTGGATGTTTGAGTAGTGCCTTCAGACGCAGCGCTTGGGTGATTTCCGTCGCCGAGTAAAATCGGACCGGCTGGTTTGACAAAGGTAACGTATGTGTTACCATTGTAGATGATGTGAGTTTCCTTTCCTCCGGCAGCTTTGCTTGCCTATCGCCAAACAGTTCGAGGCTCAAGATGGTAGGCGGCCTTTTGAGGATTGGTTTGTTGGCCTCAACGCTCCTGCGGCCGCTAAAGTGACCACCGCGATCATCCGCATGGAGCAAGGAAACTTTTCCAACGTCAAGGGAGTTGGAGCCGGAGTCTTTGAATGCCGGGTTGATTTCGGCCCTGGCTATCGGATTTATTTCGGCAAGGATGGCGATCAGATCATTGTCCTTGTGGCGGGCGGATCGAAGAAGCGTCAACAAACCGACATCCGCGTCGCGATCGCCCGCTGGCAGGACTACAAGCGTCGCAAGAAACCAGGAGAAAGATGATGGCGTTGACCAAAGACTTTAAGGAGACAGTTCGCGCGAGGGTGCGACGGGATCCTGCTTTCCGTAAGGAGTTGCTTCGCGGGGGGGTCGAGAGCTTCCTGGCCGGAGACGTAGAAATCGGCAAGCGGGTGCTGCGCGACTATATCAACGCCACCATCGGCTTCAATGAACTGGCAGAGATTACCCGCCACTCGCCCAAAAGCTTGATGCGGATGCTCGGGCCTTCCGGCAATCCCTATGCCCGCAACCTCTTTGAAATTGTTTCTTGTCTCCAGCGCAAGACCGGAGTTCAGTTTCAACTGAAGGCATCGGCAGCCCGCGCCGGCCGGTAAACCCTGCGTGTTCGACATAATGCCCGCCGCGTATGATATTTTCCGGTGGTTCGCGCATCGGAGTGCGGCGCACGAGTCAGGTTCAACCCAAGCATTCTGGAAGAAACTCATGAGCAAGAAGCCCCGCGTTTTTGCCACCTGCGACATTGGAGAAGCCATTGACCTGCTGCGTAATCGCGGGTACGAGGTCGAAGTCTATCCACAGCCGGAAGCGCCCCCGAAAAGCCTGATCATTGACAAAGTGAAGTCCGGGATCGACGGCTTGATCACCACACTTCGTGACCCCATCGACGCCGAGGTCTTCGAAGCTGGCAAGAACACGCTGAAAGTTGTGGCGCAGATTGCCGTCGGATTCGACAACATCAACCGGGCCGACGCCAATCGCTACAAAATTCCTTTCACCCACACGGCCGATGTCCTCACCGAAGCCACAGCGGAGTTCGCTTTTTTCATGCTGGGCATGCTGGCGCGAAGGATGTGGCCGGCCGAGCACCTCACCCGCGACAACCAGTGGGGATACTGGCATCCGTACCTGCCGTTTCTGGGCGACGAGGTCACCGGCAAGACGATCGCCATCATAGGCACGGGGCGCATCGGGCTGGCCATGATCAAGAAGTGCGCCGGTTTCGACATGAACATGCTGTGCTATGACCCGGCCTATGAAAATCACGATTACATCAAAGCAATTCAGGAAAACATGGACCTTCGCCACGCCCGCGGCATCTCGAAGGAAAAGAACTGGATTAAGTATGTAACGTTTGAAGAGGCGCTGCGCCATGCCGATTTTGTCAGCGTGCATGTGCCGCTATTGCGTCCCGGAGAAAGTGCCACCCCGACATATCATCTGTTCAACGAACAGACGCTGAAGCTGATGAAGCCGACCGCCTTTCTGGTAAACGATTCGCGCGGGCCAGTAGTCGATGAAGTTGCGCTAGTGAAAGCGCTCCGGGAGAACTGGATCGCCGGTGCGGCCCTCGATGTGTACGAGAAAGAGCCCTTGCCCGCCGATTCGCCGCTTCGCGATCCCTCCATTGCCGACCGCCTTCGCCTGATGCCGCACTTTGCCAGCGCCGCGCGCATCACGCGCCTCTCCACTGATCCCAACAAAGGCATGGCGGGACGTTGTGTGCAGGGATTGATCGATGTGCTCGAAGGTAATTACGGCGGCGACATCACGAAGATGCCGTATGTCGTAAACAAAGAGGCGTTTGGAAAGTCCTGAGTTAAGCTGGCTTTGGTTCAATATCCCAGGGTCAGGTTACAATGTGGCATCGTAGTGCTGCCACTGCTGCTTCTGCGTAGCCATGAATGAGATGAACCGCGGATCCTGTCTCAGGTTGGCAAGATTCGCGTCGCCCTCGAATAGTGGATAGCAAGGGAAGCCCTCCTCGGCGGTGACTTGTAGCCACTTGAGCGCCGGCTCTGGCTGATTCATCAGCGCGTAAGCAGACGCGATGTTGTAGGACGTGTGATGGAAGTGGCCATAACCGCGGCCAATCTCTAGAGCGTGTGCGATTGCTTCTTCTGCTTCGTGTTGCTTGCCAGCCTTGGCCAGCATCATGGCTTTCACACTCGTCACCGCCCCGCCCTCGTCCTTCGGATACTTCTTGAAGAATTGCTCAATGAGCGCTGCGGCTTCGTCCTTGCGTCCCAGGCGGAACAAGGCGTTCGAAGTATAAAACGCCAGCAGCGAAGGGTTCATTTCGAGGGGTGTGCTGTTGAACATCTGAAAGGCCTCCTGGTATCTGGCCCGGCACATATCGATGACCCCCAGTCGGTATCTCGCCAGAGTGTTCCCCGGATTGATGGCCAAAGCCTTCTCAATCTCTTTCTGTGCCTTATCGAGCAGCCCGATGTGAAGATAAACAAATCCCAGTTGGTGGTGTGCTTCATCGAGATTCGGATTCAGCTCCAGCGCGCGTTTGTACGACTGAATCGCCTGTTCGTGCGGGAAACGCTTGTATGGAGTCCACAAAATCAGGCCACGCGCGAAATGGCCTTCCGCCAGATTAGGATCCAGCGCGAGCGCCTTTTCCACGTCCACTTCGGCGTCCTCATTAAGTTTTGCCTTCTCTGCCACGGGTGCGAAATAGCGCGCCTTGATGCTGTAGGCGCGGGCCAGTTCAGCATAAGCAGCGGCGAAATTCGGGTCGGCGGCAATGGCCTGCTGGAACAGCTTGATGGCAGCTTCATTGTTGCCCGGATTCTCACTGCTCACGTTCACCTTGCCGCGTATGTAGGCATCGTAAGCGGCGGAGTTGTCCGTCTTGACGCCCGGCGTCAGTGCCGGCTTTCGAGTCCGGGACGATGCCACATAGATGGTAGCCGCAACTGCCAGAGTGACGACCGTCAGAACCAACTCGATCCGTGAGCGTCGAAGTCTACTCTGCTTCGGGACAGTGAGTGCCGGAGTCAGCTTTGATGAACTTGCGACAGCCGGCGTCCTAACCTGACCGCTCTCGTATTCGCGGCGGATTTGCTCCAGGTCTGAAATCAAATCGCTCATCGCCTGGTAGCGCTGCGCTACATCCTTCTCCAGGCATTTTCTTAGAAGCTGCTCCTCACCGCGATCGCTACGGCCGAGGCTGGAGATAGGCGAAGGCTCGCGGGTCAGGATCGCGGAAATGACCTCGGCACTGCTTCTCGCCTCAAAGGGCCGGCGCCCGCTCAGTAATTCATAGAGCACGCTGCCGAAGCTGAAGATATCGCTGCGGCCATCCAATTCCTCGCCGCGTACCTGCTCCGGAGACATGTAGGGTACCGTGCCCATCACCATTCCCGGGATGCTCAACATGCTCCCAGTCTCGGCCTCGCCTTCAAGAACGCCCGGATCACGCAGCACCTTAGCCAGGCCGAAATCAAGCACCTTCACCTGTTTCCGGGTGGTGAGCATGATGTTTTCCGGTTTGATATCGCGATGGACGATGCCGCGCGAGTGCGCCTCAGCGAGCGCGTCCGCAACCTGTGCTGCAATCGTGAGCGCCTCAGGCACATCCGGCAAACCGCGCTTGAGCCGCGCAGCCAAAGTTTCGCCTTCGACGTACTGGAGGACGATGAAGCTGTAGCCACTCTCCTCGCCGACTTCGTAGATCGCGCATATGTTTGGGTGGTCGAGGGTAGCGGCGGTGCGGGCTTCTCGTAGCAGGCGCTGTCTGGCCCGTTCATCGGTAGCGACTTCCGACGGAAGGAACTTGATTGCCACTTTCCGCCCCAGGCGCGTGTCCTCGGCCAGGTAGACCTCGCCCATGCCACCGACTCCCAGCGCGGAGAGGATTTCGTAATGCTTGATGTGCGTGCCCGCGACAATGTTCATGGACCGCATTCTTTACAACATTCTTGGCTACCGTTAACCGTCATGGCATTCTTTGGTCCCAATGCTCAAGAATGGCACCGATCATACACCCAGCCCTTGCCATTTCCCGTTAGAATGAAGTGCTGTTCACTGTCCCAAGGAGACGAATGAAAAAGCGGGCCGCCTTTTTTCTTTCCTTTGTGCTGATGCTTCTGGTTCCCCTGGTCTTTGCCGAGGTTTCCGGTCCTGAAAACCAACTCAAGCTGATCCCTGAGCCCAAGGAGGTGCGCGTTCACCAAGGGAGCTTCCACGTCCGACCAACCACCCGCATCCTCGTCGAGTTCGGACATCAAGACGAAGACCGCATTGCCGCGGAAACGCTGGCCGAGGAGATCCACGACCAGTCCGGATTGAAACTGAGTATTACCGGCGCCAGGGCGGAATCGAAGCAGGAATCCAAACAGGAAGAGGGCGCGATTGTTCTGGCTCGCCTGCAGGACCGAAATGTGCGGGCGTTCCTGGCATCGAAAGGCCTGAAGGCGGATTCCATCGGGGACCAGGGTTACCTGTTGTTCTCTGACAACTCGCATCTGATCGTCGCCGCCAACACCGGGCAGGGGCTGTTTTACGGAGTGCAGACCTTGCGGCAGTTACTGCGTGCCGAGGGCCGGAGCCTGGTCTGTCCTGCGGTTGCGATTCGCGACTGGCCAAGCATGGAGTGGCGCGGCGTGCAGGACGATATCAGCCGCGGCCCGATTCCCACTGAAGATTATATGAAGCAGCAGATCCGGACCTTGGCTGCCTACAAGGTAAATCTGTTCGGCCTCTATATGGAGCACGTGTTCGACTTTGTCAGCCAGCCGTTGGTCGCTCCAAAGGAAGCTGCGCTTACGCCGCAGGAAATCAATGCCCTTGTGGATTACGGCAGGAAGCTGTACGTCACGATTCTCCCCGAGCAGCAAGCCTTCGGTCATCTCCATCACATGTTGAAGTACGAAATCTATTCCGAGGTAGCGGAGCGGCCGCATGGCCATGTGCTCACGCCGACGAAAGAACAGTCCTACGACATCATCAAGGCAATGTATGCGGACCTGGTGCCCCTTTTTCCTGGACCGTTCCTGCATGTCGGGGGGGACGAGACTATTGAGCTTGGCCACGGACAGACTGCCGCGCGCGTTGGAGAGGTCGGTCTCGGCCGAGTCTACCTCGAGCACATGCAGAAGGTGTTCGGCATTCTTCAGCCCTATCACAAGCAACTCATGTTCTGGGGCGATATCGCTGTGAAATATCCACAACTGCTGGGCATCCTGCCCAAGGACATGATCGCCGTTGCCTGGGAATACGACGCCAAGCCGAGCTTCGACAGCATCATTAAGCCGTATCGCGATGCGGGCCTGCGGGTGGTGGTAGCTCCGGGCGCGCAGACTTGGAATCAACTGTGGCCGAACCTCGACGTCAGCTATGTGAACATCCGCAACTTCGTGCGCGATGGTCAGCGATTGGGCGCGATGGGCACGCTAAACACCACGTGGAACGATGACGGCGAGTCGATCTATGGCATGGCTTGGCCGACGCTCATCTTCGGTGCGGCCGCGGGGTGGCAAGCGGGCGAGTCGAACATCGACCAGTTTAAGAATGCCTACGACTGGGCCTTCTACCGCAACGGCGGCGCCACGTTTCGCGATGCGTTGGAGAATCTGGACCGCGGGCACCAGGCTCTGGCCAAGATCAAAGTCGAAACTGCAACGGACGATTTGTTCTGGATCGATCCCTTCACTCCGGAAGGGGCGAAGATGATGCAGAAGATTGCGACGGCCGCACCTGAGATGCGTTTGGGCGCGGAGCACGCTCTGGAGTCGCTATACCGCAGCGGCGACGATGCGCACGCCCATCGGGACACGGTGGCCGACATGACGCTGGCCGCCTGGCGCTGGGACGCTCTCGGCATGAAGGCCCAGTTCACGCAGGAGATCAACAAATTCTACTGGGACGCTTTTCAAAACCAGACCGACGCAGACCGCGTGGTGAATGATCTGGAAGAAATCACAGCCATCAATGCGCGGCTCGAAGATCTGCGCGACGCTACCACACGTGTGAGCCATATGTTCCGGGAAGCGTACCTTCGGGAATACGGCCCATACTGGCTGGACAACGTTTTGGTGCGCTATGACGGGCTGGCTCGCGAGTTCCAAAAAAAGATCGTCGCCGTACGCCAGGCGCGCCGGCAATACGATGCAACCAAGACTCTGACCCAGCCGCAGGAGTTGGGGTTCTTTTTGCAGCCCTAGAGCAGTGGCCAGTGGTCAGTGATCAGTGGCCAGAAAGATTCGCGATTGGATATTCCTGCTCTACTGACCTCTAGCCACTGGTCACGGGCCACTGCTATGTTCTCCGACCGCACCAACTGGAAGCTGACGCGCAATCGGCTGACCGAGGCGCTGGAAGATGTAAGGTCGAACGGCACTCGCGTGTTCGATCTGACGATCTCCAACCCAACGCGCGCCGGCCTGCAGTACGACGAGCCGCTGATATTGCAATCGTTGGCCTCGCCGCAAGCCATGGACTATGATCCCCAGCCGAAAGGCTTGCCCAGCGCACGCGCAGCGGTTGCGGCATACTACCGTTCTGCACACGGGATTCTCCACCTCGACCCCGAGCGGCTGATTCTTACCACTAGCACCAGTGAAGGATATTCCTTCGTCTTTCGCTTGCTGTGCAACACGGGCGATGAGTTGCTGGTG
>Ga0210406_10004719_pt1 | contig 14486 bp, 11 predicted proteins | sample IncBWC30MmetaG_FD_155454 | JGI IMG/M metagenome (GOLD analysis project Ga0210406, IMG submission 155454) | Forest soil microbial communities from Barre Woods Harvard Forest LTER site, Petersham, Massachusetts, United States - Inc-BW-C-30-M | ecosystem: Environmental > Terrestrial > Soil >... | reverse complement strand
GTGGGGCAGTATTGGGGGAACGCAGTTAAGGTGTATCAAGCGAGGGTGAGGAGGGCTTCCCAGGGCGAGCCCACCAAGAAAGGGACCAAAGGGAGTACTAGTACATGACTAAACAATTTCTACTGGCCAGCGATTTCGACCAGACGCTCAGCTTTAACGACTCGGGCGTCGTTCTTAGCGAGCTCATCGGCTTTCACGGCTTCCACGACAAGGTGAAGGGCCTGTCGGAGATGAACCTCGTCCAGCAAGGCGCGGAGCTCAGCTATCTCATTCTCCACGATCCGGATTTCCGCAAGGTGCGCCGCGAGCACCTCGTCGAAACCGGGAAACGCATCCGCCTGAAGCACGACGTCGCGCTCTTTGCGCGCGCGCTCGATAATCTTGCCGAAGGCCACAAATTTCATTTCAACGTGATCTCCGCCGCGCCGCAGGAGATCATCCAGTCGGCGCTCGAAGGCATCGTTGCGCCGGATCACATCTTCGGCACGCGTTTCCGCTACAACGAAGCCACGGGCGAGGTGGATTCGATCATTCGCGCCGCCGCGGGCTGGGGCAAAATCACGGTGCTTGAGGAACTTCGCGCCAGCCTTGGCATCAGCCACGACCACATCATCTACATGGGCGACGGCAGCTCCGATCTGCCCGTGATGATGCACGTCAATCAGTACGACGGCCTTACCATCGCGGTCTCCGAAGCAAAGTTCATCACGCGCGTCGCCAAGCGCACCGTTCTTAGCGACAACGCCATGAGCGTCCTCGTCCCTGTGCTCGAAAAAGTTCTGCGCTGGGACTCTGCGCGCATCCGCCGCTTGTTTGCATCCTACGGCCTGACGTTGCTCGAGTGGGACAAAATGCGCACCGACCGGCTCACCATCCAGGATTCCACCGAGCACCTGTCGGTGGCCACGGCACCCCAGCTCAACGCTCAATAAGCGCTTCTACCTGTCTCCTTCGCTGAAGAGACCAGAAAGGGCGGACCTTACCCCGAGTGCAAACGAAGGGGCGGTCCGCTCTTTCTTTCTTTGCGCTTTCGGAGGAAAATCCCCTTCGTTCGCTTAACCGTGACGAGGAGGGGAGAGCCGATGCTGCGCGCGTGTTTGAAATTCCTTTTTGTTCTGTCTGGTTGCGTTCTCAGCCAGCCTCTGTTGGCACAAACACAACTGTCTCCAAAGATCGACGTCACTCAGCAGCAAGATTATGTCCTCAAGCGTGTTTCAAGCGCAGACCCCTCCGGCGCGAACGCGGATTTTCGCCAGGTCGATCCTGGCGGCGTTCTCACGCTCTTGGATGCGAACGGCCCGGGCATGCTCACACATATCTGGATTACCGTTGCGAGCCCCGAGGCCGAGCACCTCAAGAAGCTCGTGCTGCGAATCTATTGGGACCAGGAAACAACGCCGAGCGTCGAAGCTCCTTTGGGGGATTTTTTCGGCCTCGGCCTCGGCGAATATCATCGTTGGGAATCCGAGCTTCTCTCCGTCGGCAGCGACAAAGCCCTAAACTCCTTTTTCTTGATGCCGTTTCAAAAGCATGCGCGCATAACCGCTTCCAACGAAGGACAGCAAAAAGTGGATGCCTTCTATTTCAACCTCGACTATCGCGCGTACTCCGAGCCTCTCCCGGGCGGGACTCTCTACTTTCACGCGCAGTTCCGCCAGGGCCAGCCCAACCACGGATGGACTTCCGACTGGCAGAAGAATAGTGATCCCAGGGTCGACCGGAAAACGAACCTCGACGGCAAGGAAAATTACCTCTGGCTGGACGCCGCGGGCCGCGGGCATTTCGTCGGGGTCACCATGTCAGTCTTGCAGAATCAGGACGGCTGGTGGGGTGAAGGTGACGACATGTTTTTCATCGACGGTGAAGCGCGACCGTCCATTGCCGGGACTGGTTCGGAGGATTATTTCCTTGGCGCATGGGACTTTGGCGGCCATCCCTTTTTCTATCGGCTGTACGGCGCTCCGGTTGTCGGTGAAGAACGCGCGGGAGGCAAATCGTCCGTCTATCGCTTCCACCTGGATTCGCCGATACCTTTTACAAAGTCGCTGCGCGCCACCATCGAACATGGCCACGCCAATCACCGCTCGGACAACTACTATTCCGTGGCCTATTGGTATCAGACGGAACCGCACGCCCCTTTCCCTGTGCTTCCCTCCGTCGACCAACGGATTCCGCGCTTACAGCAAGTCGGAGGCCCTGGCAATCCGGCCGTGGTTCATCCCTGATCGATGGCGCACTAGGGGTGAATCTCTAGTCGTGTAGCGCGGGCTTTAGCCCGGCATCTTATCTGTTTGTTACACTGCTGCCTTACCGGAGGCTTTCATGTCTAAGAAGTCTATCCTCATGATCGTCGGCGACTACGTTGAAGATTACGAAGTGATGGTCCCCTTCCAGGCACTTCTGATGGTCGGCCACACCGTGCATGCCGTCTGTCCCGGCAAGAAATCCGGCGACTTCGTTGCCACCTCTATCCATGATTTCGAAGGCGATCAGACCTACACCGAGAAGCGGGGCCACAATTTCGCACTTAATGCCACTTTCGACCAGATCAAACCTGAAGAATATGACGCACTGATGATTCCCGGCGGGCGCGCGCCGGAATACATTCGTCTGAATCCTCGCGTCATCGAAATCGTTCGTTACTTCTCAAAGGCCAATAAGCCCCTCGCCGCTATCTGTCACGCCGCGCAGGTTCTCGCCGCCGCTGGAGTCCTGAAAGGAAAGAAGTGCAGCGCCTATCCGGCCACCGGCCCTGACGTTACTCTCGCTGGAGGCACGTACGTCGATCTCCCCATGACCGATGCCATCACAGACGGCAACCTCGTCACCGGCCCGGCCTGGCCCGCGCTCAACTCCTGGCTCGCCAAATTCCTTGTGGTCCTCGGCACAAAGATCGTAGCCTAGGTGCAACCGCCAAATTTTTGTATCTCATCCTTGCAAAAAACAAATCTCCGGCTTCGCTCTTCCTAAAAACCTCTTCACAGGCGATAATTTCGTCTTGCGCATTTCACGGAAGGGCGATTCTACAGTTATGGCTAACGTCATCACCAAGAAAGGCGTCATCGGTATCCTCACCGGAGGCGGCGACGTTCCCGGTCTAAACCCCGCCATCCGCGGCGTCACTCTTCGCGCCTTGCGCGAAGGCTATCAGGTCATCGGCATTCGCCATGGCTGGGCCGGGCTCGTCGATATGATCCGCGAGAGGGGTCATGACAACTCCGACAATTTCTTCCTCCTCGACGAAGAGACCGTCGATCGCGCCGGCCGCACCGGCGGCACTTTTCTCCATTCTTCCCGCACCAATCCCGGCCGCGTCGCCAAGTCCAGCGTTCCCGCGCATCTCAAAGACAAATTCACCGCTGAGAAAAACGACCTTACCCCTGAAGTCCTCAAGAATCTCGCCTGGCTCGGCATCGACACTCTCATTCCTATCGGGGGCGACGACACGCTGAGCTACGGCGTCCGTCTTCACAAAGAAGGCTTCAAGGTCATCGGCATTCCCAAGACTATGGACAACGACGTCCCCGGCACAGACTACTGCATCGGCTTCAGCACCTGCGTCACGCGCACCATTCAGATGGTCAACAGCCTCCGCACCTCCGCCGGCTCCCACGAGCGTTTCATGGTAATCGAAGTCTTCGGCCGGTACGCGGGTTTCACCGCCATGCTTCCCACTATGGCCGGCGCTGCCAATCGCTGCGTCATCCCGGAATACAAATTCAATATCGAACATCTCACCGAGTTGCTCGTCACCGACCGCCGCAAAAATCCCAGCCGCTACTCCATCGTCCTCGTTTCGGAAGGCGCCATGTTCGAAGGCGGCGAAATGGTTTTTGAAGGGGAAGCCACCGACGCCTATGGTCACAAAAAGCTTGGCGGGATCGGCGAAATCGTCGGCGAAAAAATCAAGGACGTTTCCGCTAAATTCAACAACGGCAAGAAAATCGACGTCATCAACCAGAAGCTCGGCTATCTCGTCCGCTGTGGCGATCCCGATGCCATTGACTCCATCGCTCCCATGGCCTACGGCAATCTCGCTCTCGATCTCCTCCTGAAAAAGATCAGCGGCCGGCTCGTCGTCCTCAAGAACGGCCACTATGACAACATTCCCCTCGAAACCGTCACCGCCAGCAAAAAAGTCGTCAACGTCAAGGAACAGTACAATACCGACCGCCTTCGCCCGCAATACGCCAGCTTCGAAATGCGCCCCCTCTTCCTTATGACCAACGAAGTGGGATAGTCTCTCTCCCGATCTTTGCCGCAGGCCGCGGCCGCAATCGAGGGATGCCACATCTTCGTACTTGGGATAGACGTTGGTACCGGAGGGGCGCGCGCCATCGTTATCGATGGCACCGGCCGCGTCATCTCCTCCGCCACCGAAGAGCACCAGCCCTTCGCTTCGCCACAGATCGGTTGGGCCGAGCAGCACCCCGAAGACTGGTGGCGTGCCTCCTGCCTTGCGGTTCGCAAGGCCATCGCGAATTCGAATCTCAGCGCCGAAGATATCGCCTGCGTCGCCTTCTCCGGCCAGATGCACGGCGCGGTCATGCTGGACGAGCAGGGAAGCGTCGTTCGTCCCGCCTTGATCTGGTGCGACGTCCGCACCGAAAAGCAATGCCGCGATTTGACCGCCAAAATCGGCCAGGAACGCCTCATCCAGCTAACCTGCAATCCGGCTTTGGCGAATTTCACGCTCACAAAACTGCTCTGGGTCCGCGAGAACGAACCCGGAAACTGGAAGCGTGTTCGTGCGGTCATGCTTCCGAAGGACTACGTCCGCTTCCGCCTCACCGGCGAACGCGCCACCGATATGGCCGACGCTTCCGGCACGTTGCTTCTCGATGTGGCTCATCGCCGCTGGTCGCAGGAGATGTTGCAGGCCGCCGAAATCGACGAGCGTTTGCTGCCCTCTCTCCACGAATGTCCGAGTGTCTGCGGAAAGGTTTCCAGCAAAGGGGCTACGGAAACAGGACTGCGCATTGGTACTGCTGTTGTAGCGGGTGCAGGTGACCAAGCTGCCGGTGCCACCGGCATGGGCATTGTCGCCGCTGGAACGGTCAGCGCCACGATTGGCACCTCCGGCGTCGTTTTTGCCGCCACCGACCGCCCCGCGCTCGATCCCCTCGGTCGCGTCCACACTTTCTGCCATTCCATCCCCGGACGCTGGCATGTCATGGGCGTAACGCAGGCCGCCGGGCTCTCGCTCCGCTGGTTTCGCGATACCTTCGCGACAAATTCCAGCGGGGCCCGCGAATCCTACGACCAGCTGACCGACGAAGCCGCCAAAATCCCGCCCGGATCTGATGGCCTCTTGTGGACCCCTTATCTGATGGGCGAGCGCACGCCACATCTCGATTCCAACGCCCGTGGCGCGCTCGTTGGGCTGACCGCCTCACACACTCGCGCCCACGTCGTTCGCGCCATCCTCGAAGGCGTTGCCTTCAGTCTGCGCGACACGTTCACACTCTTCCGTGAAATGAACGTGCCCGTTGCGAACATTCGCCTGGGCGGCGGTGGCGCGCGCTCCCCCCTGTGGCGCCAGATCCAAGCCGACGTCTATGGCCACGCCGTTGAAATCGTCGAAGCCGAAGAAGGCGCCGCGTACGGCGCGGCAATCCTCGCCGGCGTTGGCGCCGGCCTGTGGCCTTCCGTCGACGCCGCCTGCCACGCCGCCGTTCGTGTCGCCTCGCGTGTCAATCCCCAACCTGCCGCCGTCGCCACCCTCAACGCCAGCTATTCTGCCTTCCGCCGCGTCTATCCCGCCACCCGCGAGATTTTTGCTCCCAAATGAGTTGGCGATGCGGCTGTCGCCCGTCTAGGCGGAGGGGTTTCTCGAACCAGTCCCAAGTCACCTAGTTACCAGTCATTCGAGCGCCAGTCACTGCAAGTTCAAAATCCAGTTCTAGTGGAAATATCGCGTGAGGGAGTAAAACGCCACCAGAAACACCGTCATCAGCACGACCGCGGAATTCCTTGCCCGGTTCGGTTCTTTCTGTTCATCCAGCACGTCGCCGATCGCCGAACTCAGGAAAAAAACTTGCAGCCCGGTGAGCATGCTCGCCGCAACTTCCACCAGCGCAAACTGATGAAACAGCGCGACGACGAAAATCGTCCCGCTGATCATCGCCGCCGCGAGGCTCATCAACACCGTGAGCACGTGCCGCTTCATCGCACCTTCTCGCCGTTCCGCCGCCGCATTATGCCTCTGTTCCGCACCACGGGAATAACGCGATCTGGCCTGCCATCTTCATCTCGCAGTTCTTGTCCGCACGCGCTCCATCACCTGCTCGCGCAACGTATTCAGGCTATTCACGATCCGGTCCGCCTCCACATTGACCAGCGCGTATCGCTCGATTTTCTGATCGCCGGACTGCACCAGAACGCGATGATCCTCGCGCAGGTCTGGAAACTCGTTCCGCTGCACGTGTGCGCCACGAAGGACCGCGGCCAGCAATTCGAGCGTCTTCTCCACGTCCGCCGCGAACGTGGGGAACGCCGTCCGTACCGGAACGGCAGCCGTATGCAGCCAGCCTGCCTCCAGCGCCATCAACGCATGTACGAAACGGTGCGAGCTTGCCAGCAGCGCATTCAATTGGTTGATCTGCTCCGCCGCCGTCCCCGGCTCCGCGCCCATCCGGTCGATCGATGCTTCCAGGTTCGTGCGTGCCACGCGTGCCTTAAGCCGCGCGCGATCGAGTTCGCGCGCGCTGGTGGTTTCGTTTTGCACAAAGGATTTGGAGAGGGTGTGAAAATATTCCCGGTAAGCTTCGAGCATGTCGGCAATCCTCTCGGAAACCTGGGTTCGTTCCCAGGTTGGCCAGATCCAGTACGCAAGAAGCGCGAGCGCGCCGCCTGCCCCCGTGTTGATTCCGCGCGCCCAGATCAATTCCTTCGGCGAGACTCCGGTGATGGCGATCAGCAGAACGACGAGGGCGCTGATGGCCACGGCGAAAATCCCATAGTTTGCGGGGCCCACCCAGCGCAGCAGGAGCGTGAATACAAAGATCAAAATAAGCTGGACCGTTACGGTGTCCGGAAGAAAGCGAAAGAGCGCGGTGGCCAGAAAAAGTCCTGCGATCGTTCCGCCAATCCGCAAGAGGCCGCGGCTGAACGTAGTCGTAAATTCCGGCTTCAGCACGAGAACGATTGTCATCGGGAGCCAGTAGGAGCGGTGCCAGTAGAAGCCGCGTTCCAAGCCATTGCCGAGAGCGACGAGAGCTGCCAAACGGATGGCGTGCCGAAACACGGAAGATTGCAGATTGAGATTTGCGCGCAGCGTAGCCATCAGGCCGCTAAAGCGAAGCCACCAGGGCTGTTGCGTTTCCTGTTTCACGAACTCCGCTTGGCCGGTGGGTGTGGCATGTGTGGCCAGGTCGAGGCCCGCGCGGAGCTGGCCATTGAGCGCGTCCATTTGGAAACGCGCGTCTTTCGCCGCGGCGGCGAGGAAAGTAGGCGGCAGGCTATCCGCCTCTCGCCGCAACTGGAGTGTGAGAGCTTCATTCGCGGCGAGGATTTCTTTGCTCGCTTCGGCAGGTATTCCGGATATCAAGGAGTCCCCGATCGCTTGCAGAGCCTGCGCCGCCTTTTTCAAGTAGTCGCTGAGAATTTGCACGCTGCGGTGCATGGGACTCTCGCGCTGCATGCGAACATGCAATCGCGAAAGCATCAGCAGGCTGAGTCGTATTCGCTCTGCCTGGCTGAGTAAAGCGCGATAACGCACGGCTTCGATGGACGTCTCGCGGTCGAGGCCGGAGAGAGCTTCTTGCGCTTGCGTGCTTTGGATCGTCGCAGGCGGCGCGGAAGTCGCACTCAGCGGGTGTTCTGCCGCGTGGGCGAGTTCGAGAAACAATTTGGCGAGCGCTCGCCGTTCCGGCTCGTAGCGCCGCACCGGCCAGAGTGCCACCGACAGCGCCGTCTGCAGGAGTCCACCGCCAAGCGCGAGCGCGGAGGAGATTAAAGCTTGACGAGTGGTCAGCGGCTGCGCGGCATAAATCAGCAGCGTGACCAGACTGATCACTCCGAGATCGGCAGCCGTGATGCCAACTGCGACGAACATTCCCGCGGCAAAGGCCCACAGCGTCGCGATGATTACAGCTGCGGCATTGTGACTGCCGGAGAGTGCTCCGAGAAGAACGGCGAGCGCGCATAGGGCGCTGGAAGAGAGCATGCGCTTGGCGCGCTGGGCGTAAGGATCGCTCCCGTCGGAATAGGCAACGTTGAGTGCGCCGCTGGCGACGACCACCCCGCCGCGCGGCATGTTCAGCGCGAACCCCGCGGCCAGCGGCAGAAGTACGCCAATCGAGTTGCGCAGCGCCAGGTAGGGGGACAGCTTTGAGGAATCGAAGCGGGTCAGCACGCGCCAGAACGCGCGCGCCGCACCTTCATGAGCGACTGTAGCCGACGAAGCAGTTGGAGCCTGTGGCGCCGAGACATCGCTTGAATAGGTAGGCATCAAAAAGCCAAATGGAGCGGGCATATGGCGCGTGCCCACTTTCATTGTAGCCAAGGATGCGTGATCGTGCTGATGGTATGATTTGTACCGGAAAGCACGAATTTTTCATCCAATCCCGGGAAGTCCTATCGAAAACTTTTCGAGGAGCAGATCATGGAAAGGCGTCGTCTTGGAAAGAACGGTCCCCTGGTTTCCGCCCTGGGACTGGGGTGCATGGGCATGTCCTTTGCTTATGGACCGGCTGATGAAGCGGAATCGCTCCGTGTTCTTCGCCGTTATCTGGAACTCGGCGGCAATTTTCTTGATACCGCTGAGATCTACGGGCCCTACACCAATGAAGAACTACTAGGCCGTTTTCTGCGCGGGGTAGCCCGCGATAGTGTGATCATCGCCACCAAATTCGGGTTCCGCTTCAATCCTGATGGCGTCAGAGGACTTGACAGTTCGCCTGAAAATGTCCGGCGCGCTTGCGACGCTAGTCTTAAGCGGCTGGGCATCGAAACGATCGATCTCTTCTATCAGCACCGCGTCGATCCGAAAGTTCCGATTGAGGAGACCGTCGGCGCCATGGCCGGACTGGTTTCGGCCGGCAAAGTACGCGCGCTTGGACTATCGGAAGCGGGGCCCGAAACGTTGCGGCGCGCCGCCAAAATTCATCCGATCGCAGCGCTGCAAAGCGAGTATTCGCTCTGGTCCCGCGACGTGGAAAGGAATGGCGTCCTGGCCACCTGCCGCGAACTGGGGATCACATTTGTGCCTTACAGCCCGCTCGGGCGCGGCTTCTTAACAGGCGCGATCCGAAAACTCGAGGATCTTGATGCCAGTGATTGGCGCCGGACGAATCCGCGTTTCGGGGAGAAAGCATTGCAAGCGAACCTAAGGCTGGTGGACACCGTAAAGGAGCTTGCCAGCAAGAAAGGGTCGACTCCGGCTCAGTTGGCCCTAGCGTGGGTTCTCGCCCAGGGCAACGACCTTGTCCCCATACCCGGCACGAAGCGGGTTCGCTACCTCGAGGAGAACATGGGAGCGCTTAATGTAAAGCTCACTGAAAGCGACTTGAAAGAGATCAAGTCCCGCTTTGCGCAGATCGAGGTCGTAGGTGAACGCTACGCGCCCGACATGATGGCACTTGTAAATCACGCGTGAGTGTCGCGCATCAAGATTAAGGCAGGGGCGCACCGCGTTGCGCCCTTGCCGAGCCGCACCCCTTGCCCCATTCTGTAAAGAAGGTCGACGGCGAATCGCGAGTGATATCTAGCCGCTGCCGGTGCGCAGCGCCGGCAGAGTAAACATCGGCGTGACTTCCTTGCGCTTCGACCAGTCGTGGTAGGTGTGGCACTCAAAGCACCGAGATTCCGCGTGTTCCGGCCCCGGCGCATGGCACGTCTTGCAAGTTTCAATTCCCGGTAGCAACACATCGCTCGATTCCGTGCTCGTCAGCGCCTTCGCGTGGCAGCTCACGCAACTGAATCCGTCATGCGCCCCGTGATCGAACTTCGCATGCGGCAACCACCGCAACGTGATGTTTGCCGGCGTGATGTAGGGCAATTCAGCCGGGATGCTAGAAATCTCCAGAGCATCGCCCCGTAGTTTGGCCGACATCTCGATCTCTCGTTTTGAACCGCTTGCAAACGGCACGAGCGCATGGCATTGCTTGCAGGTTTTTCGCCAGAGCAGGTCTTCGGCCTCGGCAGTGCGCTCCGCCACCCATTGCGCGGGAGTGAGGATACGAATCACCGCAGGCAGCGGCCTACCCGTCAGCTCGCGACTCGGATCGCGCTGTACACGCACTTCGGTTGGGTGCGCGGCAATGAATCCACGGAATGCTTTGACGAGAAATGCGTGTATGACTTCCGGCTTGTCGTGGGGAACACCGTCGTCGAAACGCTTGTCGAACGTGAGCAGATGGCAACCCGCGCAAGCGTTCGCGAATTTCACCGGTGCCATCAGCTCCCGGCCCGTGACCGCACGAGGAGTCCTCAGAGTGTCGGAGTGAAGGGACAAAAATTCGTCGGTATCTTTGTAGCTGACTGTCGCAGCGCGGTAGTTCTGGTCGGCGTACATCAAGTCTGCATCGGTAGCGGTCGCGCGGTGACAGTTGCCACATTCGAGCTGAACGTTGGGGCCATTCGGGCTCCGGCGGATCGGCTTCATGTGGATGGCGTGATTCAATCTGATCGTGCCGGGATCGCGTGAACCTTCTTGAAGGGCCGCGAACTGGGGATGGCCGTCTTCGAAACTTCGGATGTGGGATGCGAACCGCGCCGAGTTGCCGTTGGTTTTCAAGTCCGCGTGACATTCTGCGCAGGCCTGATTGCTCGCAGCGGCGATGTTGATGCGCCCACGGTGCTCGGTATGACACGTCGCGCAAGCAGGACTTGGCGTTTGCGTGGCGTGATGGATGGGGCCGTCGTGGCAGTCGAGACAAACGCTGTTGGCAGCCTTGGCGGAAAATGCGCCGGCTTTTTGCGCGTGACATGCTGCACATTCCTTTTCGAGAACGGCGTGAGGTTCCGACATACGCCCGCTTGAGTACACGCGATGATCTCCGGAAAAACCGTGCCACGCGATCCAGGCGAGCGCGAGCAAGGGCAGCAGGAGGCTAAGCCAGAATTTTGCGCGCTTCAGCGGCGTCGGCCTCTTGAAATAGTTGAGGTCGATGCGCTGTGCTAGTTTTTTTGTTGTTCTAGTCCTCGCCACTTGTCACTCGCCACTTTTTTAATATCGCAGCGCCATGACGGCGTGAATGGCGCCGAGCAAAATCAACGCGAGCGAAAGCGGAATGTGCAGCAGCAGCCAGCCGTGCAGCCAGCGATGCAAGCGCTCCTGGCGTGTGAGCTGCCGCGCTTCGTCGCAAATGTCTTCGAGGTCCGCAAGCGTGACGTGCGCGGCTGCTGGCAGCAGCGTGCGCAATCCGGCGAACGCGCCGGTCGCCTTCGCGGCATCGCCGAGCCGCTGGCCGCGTTGTTTTGGCTGTTCCAGAAACGGACGCATTTCATTCAGGAAAAAATGGCGGAGCGGTGCGCTTTCCTCCTCACTCAACAGAATAATTTCGGGAGCCGCAGCAACGGCGGCGCTCGCGCCCGCACTGACGGCGGCTGAGGTGCGCAGGGGAACGGCGGAGGCGGCGATGGTCCGCAACGCGGTGAAGCCCCCGGCGCGCTGAACTTCTCCACTCGATGATTTCCTGAGACCCAGGGAGCCACAGAGAGATTCGAATGCGCGATCGGCTTCTTCGCGCAGCAGCGAACGCACGTTGCCGATTTCGTCGTAAATGGTTTCGAGCGGCACGTCCGATGTCATCACGCGTGGGACATAGTGTTGTAGCGCTGCGCCGAACACGCCACTGAACACTGTAACGATGAGCAGCCACGTCAGGACGCGTGTGAGCGTGCCGCCGAAATGAAATCCTCCGTGAAAAAGAATCATTGGCAGGGCGAGAAAGCCGAGCCAGAGATGACCGCGCATCCAGGCTTGCGCGCGGCCGACCCGCCACGTGGGAACGCGTTTCCGCGCCCCAAGTAGCGCCGCAAACATCATGAAGCCGAAACCGATGACGCCGAACGTGAGGCCAACGGTGCTGCCGCCAAGAGGTCCTTGCGGCGATTCGAATGAATAAAGGACGTACACAGGCGCAGAAATCGCGAGGATTGTCAGCGATGCGAGAGCCCATCCGCGTTGCGTTTTGTCCATTCTCATTTCGTGGAGCCCTGGCCGAGCATGTCGGCGAAAAAAGTGCGCGGGTCAACGCGATGCGCGGCGTCGTGCGGACAGGCGTAAACGCAGCTTGGTTCTTTCAAGTGTGTACAGAGATCGCACGAAGTAGCTTTTTGCTTGATCACCGCTTTCTTGCATCCGGCTCGCTCCGGATCGTCAACCATCACTTCGAAGGGGTGCAAATTGATGTTCCCGTAAGGACAATTTTGCGCACAGAGCCCGCAGCCGATGCACCAATCTTCGATGATGACTTCGAGAGAATTACGCCTGCGAATCGAACCCACAGGGCAGCCGACCATGCATAGCGGGTCGCGGCACTGGCGGCAGCTCGTGGCGACAAGATATTGGTCGAAGCGCAAGCCGTCGCGGATGAGCCGCGTGATGCCGTCGTGTGCGTCGGCGCAAGCATTCACACAAGCATCGCAGCGCGTGCAATTTTGCAAATCCAGAACCAGCAGGCTCTGCGCTTCCATCAATCCTTGCGAGAGGAATTGAGCGATGGGGACGGTGTGAACCATTTGCATGCGCCGCTGATTTGCGGCACGGCGCTCGGCCGCAACGGTCTCGAGACCGGTTCGAACGCTGGGGAAACGCGCGACCATATCGCGGAAATCATCGCCGGAGATTCGAACGAGTTCGACGTGATCGAGAGCAGTGCAAGTCGCGGTTCGAACGCCGCCGCCGAGGAGCCCGATTTCGCCGAAATAATCGCCGCGAGAGAGATACGCGAGAACCATCTCGCCGCCAGGATAATTCTCTGAGATCTTTACGAAACCGATGCGCACGAGATAGAAACTGTCAGCGGGATCGCCCTGGAGGGCAATCGTCTGGCTCGGCGCAAAGCGCTGCAATTCGACGCTCTCTTTGAGGTGCTCAATAAAATCGGGTGATAGGTCCGCGAACATGGGCACACCACGAAGATGGTTTTCGAGGGCGCGGCGGCGGTAGGTCTGGTCGAGCTGCCCGCGGAAAGTTTTGTTCTTCAACATGATGTCGAGGACGTTGCGCAGCATTTCGAATGCGACAACATCGGATTCCGCGATCACCGTGGCGGAGCGCGGATAAAAATTCATGCAGGTCATCTCGCCGAAGAGATCGCCGGGGCCGAGTTCGGCGACCGGATTGCCATAAGAGAGATCGACGGAGGCGTCTATGGGAATGGTTCTGTCTCGCACTTCCTCGTCGCGCTTGTCTTGTTCACGCGCGACGAGAGTGCTGGTCAGCCGTTTGAAGAAACCTTTTGCGCCGCCCTGGGTTTTGACGTGGGCGATGGGAGTGGAGATGGAGACTTTGGCCTTTCCTTCGAGAATGTAGAAAGCGGTGGAACCAAATTCCCCTTCACGGCAGATGACTTCGCCTTTGCGGAAGCGGCGCTTGACGATGGCGCCGCGATTGAGCTCGAGGAACGTGCCGGAGACGCCTTTGAAAACGGAGATCTGCAAGAGATCCTCGGCTTCGAATCCTTGCGCGTCTGGACCGACAGTGATTGCGGTGCCCACTGCGCTCTTGTTGGTGAGTGCACCCGTGGGACAGGAGACCATGCACTCGCCGCAGGAGATGCAAGTGGAATCGCCCATCGGCGAATTGAGATCGAACGCGATGCCGGCGGAATAGCCTTTGCCCATGCGGCCCAGGACAAAATTGCTTTTGATTTCGTCGCAGGCGCGGATGCAGCGGTCGCAAAGAATGCATGCGTCGTGGTCCACGGCGATAGCCAGCGAGGAATCATCTTTGCCACGGGCGATTGTGCGTTTTGCGAAGCGCGGCTGGGAGGCGCCGGCAGCTTTCGCGAGGGTCTCCAATTCGCAGTCGCCGGAATTCTGCTGGCGCGCGCAAGGAGAAGGATGATCGGACATCAGGAGTTCAAGGAGGGTTTTGCGCGCGCCCAAGACTTTTTCAGAATTGGTGACGACTTTCATGCCGGGTTCGACCGGGCGGACGCAGGAAGCGGCGAGGACGCGGGCGCCGGTGTCCACGACGCAGAGGCGGCAGACGCCGACGGGAGTCTGGTTTTGCAAGTGGCAAAGTGTGGGGATGTTGATGCCGTTCATGCGCGCGGCATCGAAAATGCTAGTGCCGGCGGGCACGCAGACCGGCTGGCCGTCGAGAGTGATGTCGATCATTCCGGGTGGTGTGGCGGTGGCTGCCATTTTAAAGTGATCAGTAATCAGTTTTCAGTAAGACAAGAAAGAAATTCTTTCCGCTTTTCCTAGCACCTGGATATTGTTGCCTCGCCATTTCGGTTCTCAGTTTTCTCTAAGAACGAGAAAAATAAGTGTGAACTTTGCTTTGATTGGCGATCTCCTGGTCGCTGCTT
>Ga0210406_10004718_pt1 | contig 14490 bp, 10 predicted proteins | sample IncBWC30MmetaG_FD_155454 | JGI IMG/M metagenome (GOLD analysis project Ga0210406, IMG submission 155454) | Forest soil microbial communities from Barre Woods Harvard Forest LTER site, Petersham, Massachusetts, United States - Inc-BW-C-30-M | ecosystem: Environmental > Terrestrial > Soil >... | reverse complement strand
TATCCGTGGTTTGCGGCGTGGGACCTGGGGTTTCACTGCCTGGCGCTCGCGGAAATAGACGTGGAATTCGCCAAGGGTCAGCTCGTCACGTTGATGCGCGAATGGTTCATGCATTCGAACGGTCAGTTGCCGGCATACGAGTGGGCATTCGGCGATGTGAACCCGCCGGTGCATGCGTGGGCGGCGTTTAGGGTGTTTCAGATGGACCGCCGGCAGCGTCAGGAAGCCGATCCCAAAGACATCGGCGATTTGATGTTTCTGGAGCGGGTCTTTCAAAAGTTGCTGCTGAACTTCACCTGGTGGGTCAACCGCAAGGATGCGCAGGGACGAAGCATATTTCAAGGCGGGTTCCTCGGGCTGGACAACATCGGCTGTTTCGACCGCAGCCAGCCGCTGCCGACGGGCGGTTTCATCAGCCAGGCGGACGGCACGAGCTGGATGGCGATGTATTGCCTGAATCTGCTGCGCATCGCTCTCGAACTGGCGCAGCACAATCACGTATATGAAGATATCGCGTCGAAATTCTTTGAACATTTTCTTCGCATCGCCAACGCCATCAACGATGACGGCGAGGACAAACTGGGACTCTGGGACGAGCCGGACCAGTTCTATTACGATCATCTCAACCTTCCGGACGGGGAAAACGTACCCATGAAAATCCAGTCGGTCGTCGGGCTGATCCCGCTCCTGGCCGTGGAGGTGCTGGATTCGGACGTGCTCGCGAAGCTGCCGGAATTCACATCCCGGATGGAATGGATTCTGAAGCACCGACCGAAGGCGGCGAGCCTGATCTCCAATTGGAAGGTCGGCGGAACGAAAGATCGCAGGCTGCTTTCCCTGCTACGCGGTCACCGCGTGAAGGCGTTGTTGGTGCGGATGCTGGACGAGAGCCAATTCCTATCGGGCTATGGCGTGCGTTCGCTGTCAAAAGTCCACGAGCAAACTCCCTACCGTTACCAGACCGGCGGCCGGACCTACGAGGTGGCCTATTGGCCGGCGGAGTCGCACAGTGGCCTGTTCGGCGGCAACTCCAACTGGCGCGGACCGATATGGATGCCGCTGAACTTCCTTTTGATCGAGGCGCTGCAAAAATTTCATCACTACTATGGCAACGATTTCAAGGTCGAGTGCCCCACCGGCTCCGGGCAGTACATCACACTCGGTGAGGTTGCGGCGGAACTGACTCGTCGCATCGGCCGGATATTCTTGAACGGCGGGGACGGCCAACGGCCGGTGCTGAAATATCATCCGAAACTGGCAACTGATCCGCATTTCAAGGATTACGTCCTATTTCACGAATACTTTCACGGAGACAGCGGGCGCGGCGTCGGCGCATCGCATCAGACCGGCTGGACGGGCCTCATTGCTAAACTACTTCGGCCGCCCAAACGAGCGGCGGAAGCTGCAACGAGGAATTAATGGGCACGAATCATTTTGACGTCATCATCATCGGCAGCGGCGCGGGCGGCGGCACGCTGGCGCTGAAGCTCGCACCGTCCGGCAAACGAATTCTCATCCTGGAACGCGGCGATTATCTGGCGCGCGAGAAGGAGAACTGGGATGCGACACAGGTGTTCGTGAAGAACCGCTATGTGTCGAAGGACACCTGGTATGACAAGGACGGCGCGCCGTTCCAGCCGGGGGTGCATTACTTCGTGGGCGGCGCGACCAAGATGTACGGCGCAGCCTTATTCCGGTTGCGGAGAGAGGATTTCACTGCGCACCGCACCGCCGACGGCATGACCCCGAACTGGCCGGTGGGTTATGAGGAATTTGAACCTTATTACACTCAGGCGGAGAATCTCTACCATGTCCACGGCCGGCGTGGCGATGACCCGACCGATCCGCGCGCGAGCGCGCCGTACCCTTTTCCGCCCATCAGCCACGAGCCGCGCATCCAAGAACTGGCCGATGCCCTGACGCGCGCGGGTTATCGCCCTGGCTTCGCGCCGACCGCTGTTTTGCTGAATGAAGGGGATGCACCGCGCAGCATTTGCATCCGCTGTGATACCTGTGACGGATTTCCCTGCCTGGTGCATGCCAAGGCGGATGCGGAAGTCATCTCCGTGCGCCCGGCGCTGCAATATTCGAATGTTACCCTGTTGACCAATGCCCACGTCCGACGGCTCGAGACCAGCGCCGGCGGACGCGAAATCGCCAACGTCATCGTAGAACGCGACGGTCAGCGGGAAGAATACGGCGCCGACATCGTGGTCGTTTCGTGTGGCGCAGCCAACACCGCGCGCTTACTGTTGGCGTCCGCCGACGACAAACATCCGCGCGGGCTGGCGAACGGATCGGATATGGTCGGCCGTCATTACATGTTTCACAACGCCGTCGCGCTGGCGGCGCTGTCACGCCGTGAAAATTCGACGGTCTTTCAAAAGACGCTGACGATCAATGATTTCTACCTGCGCGCGCCGGACTATGAATTTCCGCTGGGCAATATTCAGATGCTCGGCAAGACCAAGGCGCCGATGTTTCATGATGACGCGCCGAAGTTCGCGCCGGGATTCACCCTGGAGCAGATGGCGAAGCACTCCGTGGATTTCTGGCTCACGAGCGAGGACCTGCCGCTGCCGCAGAACCGCGTGACGCTGAATGCCAAGGGCGAGATCCAACTGCACTATGAATTCACCAATCTGGAACCGATCAACCGCCTGCGGCAGAAATTGCAGTCGATGCTGGAGCATCTGGACATGCACCCGCATCTCATCCCGAACAATGTCTACCTGGGAAAACACATTCCCATCGCGGGCGTGGCCCATCAATCGGGCACTTGCCGGTTCGGCACGGATCCCAAGGCCTCCGTGCTCAATGTGAACTGCAGGGCGCACGAAGTGGACAACCTTTACGTGGTGGACACGAGTTTCTTCCCGAGCATCGGCGCGGTGAATCCTTCATTGACGGCCATCGCCAATGCGCTGCGTGTGGGCGATCATCTGCTGCAGCGCCTGCAGTGAACCCATGCGACAACGCTGCGAAGTCCTGATCGTCTATGCAGCCGGGACGATCCAGGGTGTGGCCTTGGTCACGTTTCCGGCCGCGAGCGCGATCTTCACGAGTCCCCGCGACTATGGTCTGTCGAGCACGGAATACGGCGGCATGTTCGTGCCGCAGGCCATCATGGCGATCATCTCATCGCTGCTGGGCGCGGGCTTGAGAAACCGGCTGAGCACCAAACGCATCTATTTGCTGGGATTGTTTGCCAACCTCCTGGCGATGACGCTGCTGGTCGTGAGCCGGTTCTTCCCGCAGCAACATTGGGTGGCGTACGACGTATTGCTTCTTGCAACGACTTGCTTGGGTGTCGGGTTTGGTTTCACGGTGCCTGCGCTGAACACCCTTGCGGCGGCATTCTTTCCGCAACAGGTGGATAAAGCCATCTTGGGGCTGAACGCACTGCTGGGTCTGGGAACGGCGTTGGCGCCGGTATTCATCGCGCTATTTTTAGGACTGGGCATGTGGTGGGGATTGCCGGTGATGGTCGGCGGACTGATCCTGGCATTGCTGATGTTCAGCTTGGGGCAACCGCTGAGGGATAGGGCCGCGGACGCCGCACGGGCGGCGCAGCCGGTGAAGGTAAGATTACCGGCAAGATTCTGGATTTTTGCGGCGTTCGTCTTGCTCTACGGCGTGTGCGAGACGATGAACGGCAACTGGGCGGCGCTGTACATGAAGGAGCGATTTGGCGCGGGGACATCAGTGTCATCGTTGGCCCTGACAATCTTCTGGGGCATGGTCACGGTGGGACGTATCCTTTTTGCCGCGCTTGAAAAATGGGTTCCTGAAACGCAGGTTTGCCGGATTTTGCCGCTGGTGGTAACCACCGCCCTGATCGCGAGTGCATGTGTGCGGACGACCGATGCGTTGCTCGGCGTCGTAATTTTTGCGCTGGCGGGTCTGGGGTGTTCGGCGCTGCTGCCGCTGTCGATCAGCTTTGGTCAGAAGGAACTGACGAGCATCGCTGCGTCGGTGGCCGGCGGATTGATCGCCTTTTACCAGATCGGCTACGGCATCGCGGCCTTTGGCGTAGGGCCGTTGCAGACGTGGGCGGGTTTGCCCTTGAGCACCATCTACGGCGGCTCGGCCATCGCGGCGGGGGCAATGTGCGCATTGTCCTTTGTCATCACCCGAAAATCATATCAATCTGAGGCAACATCATGAGTCTGAACGGTAAGGTGGCCATCGTGACGGGCGGCAACAGCGGTATCGGCATGGCAATAGTATTGGAACTGGCGAAACAGGGCGCCAACATCGTCATTGATTACGTGGTACATCCCGAAGCGGAGCAAGAACTGGAAGCGCAAGTTCGCGCGCTTGGGGACCGCGCGATCGGCGTGAAGGCGGATGTCAGCCAATATTCAGAGCTGCAAAAGCTCTTCGCCGCCGCCGTCGAAGAATTCGGGCGGGTGGACATCATGGTGAACAACGCCGGGGTGGAAACGCGTACGTCCATTCTCGACACGACGGAACAGCAATATGACAGGGTGCTCGCCATCAATCTCAAGAGCGCGTTCTTCGGCACCCAGCTCGCGGCGCAGCAAATGATAAAGCAAGGTGGCGGCGGCCGGATCATCAATATCTCGTCGGTACATGAAGATTGGCCGATGCCGGGCAACACCGCCTACTGTCTCTCGAAGGGCGGGATGCGGATGTTGACGCGCACGGCGGGCGTGGAACTGGCGCCGCACAACATTTTGGTGGTGGGGGTGGGTCCCGGCGCGGTCGCGACGCCGATCAATACTTCCACGATGGCCGACTCGACGTTGCTGGGAAAGCTGAACAGCACCATCCCGCTCGGACGCATGGCCAATCCGGACGAGATCGCGGGATTGGTCGCGTTCCTGGCCGGGGACGCGGCGAGTTACCTGACGGCGACGACGGTGTTTGCCGATGGCGGACTCATGCAGAGCAGCCCGGGGTTGTGAGGGATTGACGGGAGGCAGGTCGGCCTCAAGTCAGTGTCTGCTGTGAAGAGAAGAGGTTAAATAATCATGTCCAGTCGCGGTCGCGCAGACTGCGGTATTCGCCCAGTAGATAGGCAATTCCACCCATCGCTGCGCCACCCAACAGTACTATTGCGACAATTTCCCAATCCACGATTTATTCCCCTATGCTGCATTTACAACTTAACTCTCGATGCGTGTTGCGTCTGTAAGTCATCTTCGCAAGCAGCTGTAAGTTACTTACCACGTCGCAAAATGGGGACAGGAAGGGATGCCGTTCCATCCCGGGCGCGAGAGTCGCTGACCGGCCAGTAGGCTAGGGCCGTTTTTGTTGCGATTCGATTCTTGTCAACGACAACGAGACCTAGTCGTGAGAATTGCAAATACGTAAGATGCGCAAGGTCTCCGTGGTATGAAGGCAAATGTCCCACTCCCTAGTCTGCTGGCGCTGCGGCGCGTCTCTCTCCGCACTCAGCCTGCCGCTGCGCCGCCTGGATGTCTGCAAGGCCTGCAATGCCGAGTTGCACGTGTGCAAGATGTGTGTCGAGTACGACACCTCGTATGCCAAGCATTGCAAGGAACCGACGGCGGAGGAGGTTCGAAAGAAGGACGAGGCGAATTTTTGCGACCACTTCAAGCCGAAGGCGGGCGCGTATGTGGCGAAGAACGAGGCGGAAATTGCCAGGGCGAAGTCCGCCTTGGATGATCTATTTAGAAAGTGACTTTTTCTTCGCCTTCGCCTTCGTCTTCTTCTTTGGCTTCTTGGCGGTATCGGCAATCCGCCACAGATAGAGCGCGGCTATCGAGCGGTGGGGCCGCCACTTTTCGGAGAATTTCAGCAGTTGCTTGGGCGAGGGCAGGGCGCGCTTTCGATACAACACCTGAAAGCCTTTGCGCACGCCGTAGTCGGTTACGGGCATGATGTCGGGCCGGCACAGCGTGAACATCATCAGCATGTCGACGGTCCACGCTCCTACGCCTCGGACCTCCAGCAACTGCGCGTAGATCTCCGTGTCAGAGAGTTGGGTGATCAGCGCTGCGCTGGGAATCGTCCCGGCGTTGACCCGGGTGCAGATATCCCTCATGGCCAGTGCCTTGCTGCGCGACAGGCCGGCGGTCCGCAAGTGCTCATCTGTCATCGCGACCAATTTCTTGGGACACAGAACACCATTTTCAAACAACGCCATCACCCGGGTCCAAATGGCGCGGGCGGCGGCTCCCGCCAGCTGCTGATGAGCGATGGTCTCGAGCAGCGCGACATAGGGTTCTCGAACCTGAGGCTTGGGCAGTTGCAGCACGCCCAGGCGTTCGATCCATTCTCCCAGCCGTGGATCGGATCGGCGCAGATGGCGTATCGCGGGTGTGGGCATCGCGCCAGTTTAATCCGAACCCTTAAGCGTCGGACATTCACCTAGAGGACATCAGGCGGCGCATCCCGTGAACCGATCCGCACCGCGGCCGGCGATGACTTAAGCCCTGAGGTCTGCGGCCGATGTTCTGCGGATGCGAAACATCTGCTGCGCAGGCACTTCCTCACCCCGAAATCACGGGTTTACGCTCATCGAAGGCGTGGTCCTCATCAGCCTGATCGGCATCGCTGCCGGCTTTGCCGTACCGCGCTTCACCCGCCTGGCGAACACGGCGCGGGCCACCGAAGTGGTCGCGCTCAGCGCCACGCTTCGCAATGACCTACAGGCCGCGCACGCTCAGTTCCTGGCGTCCGGGGCGCATCTCTCGGCCACCACGATAGACGGGAAACGCGTCCACCTTGTGAATGGCTACCCCGACACCGGCCCCAACGGCATTCGCAATGCAGTATTCGATTCAGACGGTTTCAGCGTGCATGAAGGTGCCGGCTTCGTCACGTTCTTCAGGGCGGACGCCCCAACAGCGCAACAGTGCGCGGTCACCTATCGCGCTGCCCCGGCCGCCAGCGACACCCCGACAGTTGACAATATTCAAACCAGCGGTTGCTAAGTTAAGGGATTCCCTCATATTTATCCTCCGGGTATACGCTAACTTTGGGTGGGCGTATAAGGTAGTGCTGGAGTGATGTATTAAGAGTTGCCGGAGTTCCAAAGGATGGCGACGTCTCCGGATTTTCTGCGCCTCGCAGCCAACGCGACGCGCGCACTGGCGGACACGGCCTTGGACAGCCTGCGAGAAGCAGTGCTGGTGGTCGATGCGCGCCACAGGCATTTACCCATCGTTCTGGCCAATGCCACCGCACGGCGCTACCTGACCGGCCAAACCGAGACGCCCGACCTCATTGAGACGCCGCTGGCCCACGTGCTGGGTGCGTCGTCCGCCGCAAACATCGGCAACATTGTCTCGCTCACGCCGGATCCCGCCGCACCTACCAATCGCATCATGGCCTGGCGCTTCATTCAAGGCGAACAGTCCGTCCTGACCGACATCAAGCCGCTGGTGTCGGCGGTGGGTCAGCGCCTGGTGATGCTGAGCTTCGCGCCGCCCGCGCCGCAGCCAGACTTGGTGGCTGCCTTTGACCAGCTGCCTTTCGACATCCTGATTTTGGATGCGGATTTGAAGGTCACCTACGCCAATGCCGGGGCGATTCGCTCGGCCGGTCCCATACCCGGTGGATTGCTGGGCTGTTCTGCCGTCATGCTGACGCCGACCAGGTTGCTGCAGCCGCAGGTGTTTGCGCGCGCGTTGCAGGGCGAGCCCTTCCATGAGGAAGCGCTGGTGCTGGAGGAAACGGGGCGTCCCACGCGCCGTTTCGAGGTCGATGTGCAACCGTTTAACGGCGCCTCGAGTGTCGCCGGTCTGCTGATCTTGTGCGTCGAGGTAACCGAACGTCGCGCGCACCATCGCGTCCAGGGCAGCGGGGATCGGCGCCTGCTCGCCCTGACCGAGCATGCGCAGGACATCATCACCATCGGCAGCCCGGACGGCAGGGTGCAGTACGTGAGCGGCGGGATGCAAAACTCCCTCGGCTACAGCTCCGAAGAACGCGAATCGCAAATGGTGTTCGAGCATGTGCATCCGGACGACGGCGACGAACTGCTGGCCAAGTATCAGCAATTGCTGGCGGGCAAAATCAAGGCCTTTTCCCACGAATTTCGGACCCGCCACAAGGACGGCTCGTACCACTGGCTGGAATCGCGCTGCGTGTCGGCGCTCGACAATCCGCTGATCGGCGGGGTGGTCATCAATTCGCGCGACATCACCGAGCGCAAACAGGCGGAGTTCAGGCTGGCGCAACGCGAGGAAGTGTTCCGCCTCGCCGCCGACGCCGTGGATGGCATCATTTTCGAGTGGGATGTCGCCAAAGATGTGGTGCACCGTTCGCGTGCCGTCCAAGAGGTGCTGGGAATCGATCCTGCCGAACTGGAGCCCACGGTCGATGCCTGGCTGGACCGCATCCATCCGCGCGATTTTATCGCGGCGCGAAAGGCCATCAGTGCCGGCCTGATCAACGGCCGCGGCTGGACCACAACCTACCGGATTCGCGACGCCAAAGGCCGCTATAAATCCATCCTCGATCGGGCGCTGGTGCAACGCAATGCCGGCGGCGATCCGGTGCGGGTGATCGGTTGCTGCGTCGATGTCTCGGAAATCAAGCGCCTCACCGACATTCTCGATGAAACCCAGCGCACCGCCAAAATCGGCGGCTGGGAATACAGCTACGCGACGCAGGAACTGACCTGGACCGATGAGATGTTTCGCATCTACGGCACCCACCCCAAGGAATTCGTGCTGAGCTGGGAATCGATGCTGGCGCAATGCGTGCCCGAATCCGGCGTGCTGTTTCGCCAGGCGTGCCGCCGTGCGGAAGCCGGCGAAGGCCACATCGATCTGGAGTTGGAGATCAACACCCTGAGGAACCAGCGCATCTGGGTGCGCGTCATCGGGCACCTGGAACGGCTCGGCGGCCGCCCGTTTCGTTCCTTCGGTTCGGTGCAAAATATCCAGGCGAAAAAGCTGGCGCAAATCGCCCTGGAGAACAGCACCGGCTGGCTGAAGCTGTCCATGAACATGGCCAATATGCATGCGTGGCGCTGGGACCGGGCGCAAAACTCCTTCGAGTTCGCAGACCTCGAGAACCCGCAGGTGCATCTGCCCAGCGTTCATCCCGACATGCAGACCATGCTGGCGCGCGTGCACCCAAAAGACCAGAGTGCCGTCAAGCGCGCCATCGATAACGCCTTCTCCGGCCAGGGCGAGGTGCGCCAGGAATTCGAACTGCTCGGCATCGACGGGCGCTATCGATCCTATGCCACCACCGCCAGACCTTTGTTCGAGGGCACGGTGCCCCGCGGACTGGTGGGTGTCATTCAAGACGTCACCGCGCGCCAGGACTCCGAGCGGCGCCTGCGGCGCTCCGAGGAATTGTTGCGTGCCAGCACCACCAACACCGCGGACACGCTCTTTCTGCTCGATACTGCCCTGCACGTGCGTTTCGTCAATAAGAGCGTCAACGGCATCAGCATGGAGCAGATCATCGGCCGCGACATTGCCACGCTCCTGCCGGAGGCCGCGCGCGCCGGCGTCCTGCAGAAACTTCAGCATATTCTCGAGACCGGCGAGACGGCCACGTTTGAATTCGAATCCGCCGATGAAGGGCGCCCGCAGTACTTTGAAAATCGTGCGGTGCTGGTGCGTGACGCCGGCGTGGCCACCGGCATTTCGATTTCGATGCGGGACATCACGGAACGCAAAGGCCTGGAGCAGGAAATCCTCGACGTATCGGGGCGCGAACGCCGGAGCATCGGCCGCGACCTTCACGACGGTCTGGGCCAGGAATTGACCGGCGTGGCGCTGATGCTGCGCGGACTGGCAACCCGCATTCAACAACGCTGCCCCGAGGTGGTCGAGAACGTGAACGAAATCGTCGGTCTCGTCAATCAATCCATCGAGACGGCGCGCTCGCTGGCCCGAGGTCTGCTGCCGGTACGCACCGAAACCGGCGGCCTGGCCTCGGCGTTGCGCGCGCTCGCCGCGCGCAGCCGTGATCTGTACGGCCTGGAAGTGACCTTCCGTGCCGAGGTGTGCCGCGAATTTGCGCTCACCGAGACCGACGCCAGCCATCTGTATCGCATCACCCAGGAAGCGCTGACCAATGCCTCCCGCCACGGGCGTGCCACCCTGGTGGAGATCGCGCTGATCTCCGCGCAGGAAAACACCTTCTCGTTGGCGATAACCGACAATGGCGTCGGCCTGGCGCCGGTGCTACCGTCCGGCGCAGGCATGGGGCTGAAAATCATGAAGTATCGCGCCGACATGATCGGTGCCAGGTTCGATATTACGGCCAACCAGCCGCACGGCGCCGTCGTCACGGTGGCGGGTTAGCGAGTCATGCCAGGTAAGCTACAATACGGGTACGCCATCTAAGGAGAATGAACATGGCCGCCAGCGGTGCATGGATTCGATCTTCAACACCGTCGGGTGTCAACGCGGGTAAACGCCAGGTGCGGCGCGTGCTCATCGTCGATGATCACCCCATCGTGCGGCAGGGTTTGCGCCGTATCATGGAAAATGAAGAAGACTTGGTCGTCTGCGGCGAGGCAGAAACGGCGCGCGATGCGCGGACCGCGATCAAAGAACTCAATCCCGACGTGATGATTGCCGATATCAGCCTCAAGCAAAGCGATGGGATCGAACTGGTGCGCGATGTGCGCGCCCACTATCCGCAGCTGCCGATCCTGGTGCTGTCGATGCACGATGAAACGATTTATGCGGAGCGCATGCTCTCGGCCGGCGCCAACGGCTACATCATGAAGCAGGCCGCCAGCGAGCAGTTTCTGGTGTCGCTGCGCCGGGTGCTGGACGGCGGGATTTACGTCTCCGAGGCCGTCGGCAACAACATGATTCAGAAATTCGCCGCCGGCGGATCTTACATCTCCGCCAATCCCATCGATCGCCTGAGCAATCGTGAACTGCAGATTCTGCACATGATCGGCAAGGGCATGAGCACGCGCGAAACCGCCGAGTCCCTGAACCTCAGCATCAAAACAGTCGAATCGCACCGTCAGCGCATCAAGCGCAAACTGAATCTGAGCACCGGTACGCAGTTGGTGCAGTACGCAGTGAATTGGTTTACCGGCCGCGAAGCGACCACCGCGGCGCCGCGATCCAGCGAGGGTTCGAATCCCTAGGCTCCTAGCCGCTGTTCGAGCGGATCGCGGTGACGTCGCGTACGCACCCGGCAAAATGCGTCGGGTGGCCGGCATCATTGCGTTGCGCCGCGCCGCGCATGTGCCACCACTCGGTCTGGCCTGCGGCTAGCTGCACGGGAAATTGCGCATCGAGCGGCGCGCGCTCTTCGAGATGCGAGCGCAGTTTGCGCAGCAGCGCGTCCCAGGTCTCGGTCGACATGATGGGGCGTAAGTCGTTGAACGCCGGGCGTTTGGCCGCCTCGGCCCATTGCATCCGCGAGCAGAACCAATCGCTGAACCAGGCCGAACCGTCGGCCAGGTCCAGCTCCCAAAAGCCATCACCGCTGGCCCGCATGGCGCGCGCACCGGGCGCCGGCAGTTTACCGTCATAAGGACTCGATTCGCACATCTCTCGCTATCGGTCGGCTAAGCTGTTATCTGAAGCGGCCAAACCGTGCCGCATTTTGGGATTGGGTGTGAATTCAGGCATTCTCTTAGTCCCAGTGAGTGCTAGTGCCGAGAATTCCAACACGGTTCGCGCCCATGATTCAGTCACGGCCGGTGGCGCCGATATCTTGAAATAACCACACTTAGATGGGGTTGACGAAAGTGTCCGAGACGGAATCCGTGACGCCGATCACAGTCGAAGCATCACCGGCGATCTTGCTGGCTGAGGATGATCCGGTCACGCGGATGCTCATGACCCGTTTTCTCAAGAACGCCGGCTACGAAGTCGATGCCGTGTCGAATGGCGGCGAAGCGCTCGACAAGATGACCAAGCGCTACTACCCCATGCTGATCACCGACTGGGAGATGCCGCAGATGGACGGCATTGCCCTGTGCAAGGCCGTGCGCAGCATGCAGCTCGACGGCTATGTGTATGCGCTGCTGCTGACCGCGCGCGATGCCAAGGAACACATCATTGCGGGCCTGGAGGCGGGCGCCGATGACTATCTGGTCAAGCCCGTGCATGAACCGGAACTGATCGCACGCTTGAATGCCGGCCGCCGCATACTGGCCCTCGAACACTCGCTGCGCGTGGCCAATCAGCGCAATCGCATCCTGTCGATCACCGATGCCTTGACCGGCGCCTACAACCGCCGCTACCTGATGGAGCAACTGCCGCGCGAGTTCGAGCGTTGCCGCCGCTACGCCTACCCGTTGTCGGTACTGATGTGCGACCTCGATCATTTCAAACAGGTCAACGACCAGCGCGGGCACGCGGCGGGTGACGATGTGCTGCAGCAGTTCGCCTGCCGGGCACAGAAGTTCATTCGCAGCAACAGCGATTGGATTGCGCGCTATGGCGGCGAAGAGTTTCTCATTGTATTGCCGGAAACCAGCCACGACGAGGGCGTGATCGTCGCGGAGAAGATACGCAGCCTGGTCAGCTCGACGCCGTTTTCCACCCGCGCGGGCGATGCCGTCGTGACGGTGAGCTTTGGGATCGCCTCGACCGGGCCGAGCGGCCCGGATCTGTCCCTCAAGGTCGATACGCTGATCCGCGCGGCGGATGAGAGTCTGTACAAGAGCAAATTGGCGGGGCGCAATCGCTCAACCGGCCAAGAGATCGGTGCGGTGCCGGTGCTCGCAGCGCTCGGCTAAAAACATCGATCAGCCGGCCCGGCGCAGTTCCGCATTGACCGCGGCCAGCTTCTCGCTCAAATCCGCCACCAGGCCACCGATGGCCGGGATTGAATTCTCGCGCGCGGCGTTCTCCAAGCTCGAGGCCGCCTGGCTCAATTCCAGCGCGTGAATGTTGGCGCTGGCGCCCTTCAAGGAATGCGCGCGTTTGCGCACGGTGTCGTAGTCGCTGACCTTGAGCGCCGCCAGGATTTCTGCCAGGCATTGATCGCCGCTGCTGACGAAGGTCTCCGCCAGTTCCCGTTCGAATTCGGCATCGCCGCCGGTCAGCTCGCGCAGTGCCGCGCGGTCGATCGCCGGGCTGAGCGGCTGCGCTTTGAGGAACCGGCTCAACACCTCGATCATCTGCGCGGGCTCGATCGGCTTGCCCAAATGCGCATCCATGCCCGCAGCAATGCAATTTTCGCGATCTTCCGTCATGACATTGGCCGTGAGGGCGATGATCGGCAGGCGCTTGACGCCGCGGCTCAGTTCCCATTCGCGAATGCGCCGCGTCGCCGTGAACCCATCCATCACCGGCATTTGGCAATCCATCAAGACCGCATCGAAGGCGGCCTCGGCGACCCGCTCCAAAGCTTCGGCGCCGTTGTTGGCAATGGTCACGTGGGCCGCCAAATTCTGCAGCGTTCTTTGCGCCACGCGCTGGTTGACGGGGTTGTCCTCGACCAGCAGGATTTTGCTGCCGCGGAAGGTGGACATCGCCTGGGGCGAGGTTTTGATATTCGGCGCGTGCGGCGTCTTGCCGGTCAGCACCTGATCGATCAGGCTGGACAGGTGGGCGGCGCGAATGGGCTTTAGGCCAACGGCATTCGGCCGATGCTCGTGCTCCGTGGTGTCATGTTCGGCGCCGAACAAGGACAGCAGGATGAGCGGCAGGCGCGCGAAGCGGCCGTCGCCTCGCAACATGCTCAACAGATCGAGTCCTCCGCGCATCGGCATCAGCTCATCGGCCAGCACCAGATCGAACGAGGGATCTTGCGCGAGTTGCTCCATGGCGGCATCGACGCCGGCGACCGCAACCGTGTCGTAGCCGTAGAGCTTCAGCTTCAGGGCCAGACTGTTGCGCGCGGCGGGAATATCGTCAACGATGAGAATCTTGCGGCCCAGCCCCGTGGGTGCGCGCGCCGGCTGATCCTTCACCACGTCGAGCTCGACCCTGACCCAGAAGGTCGAGCCGCTGCCGATCTCGCTGCGCACCCCGACTTCGCCGCCCATCAATTCGGCCAGGCTTTTGACAATGGACAACCCCAAGCCGGTGCCGCCGTAATTGCGGGTGGTGGAGGAGTCGACCTGCGAAAATGACTTGAACAAACGGTCCAATCGGTCGGCGGGAATGCCGATGCCTGTGTCGGTGACCTCAATGGTCAATGAGGCACGGTGGTTCGCGTGCAAGCGCGCGGTCAAGTAGACCGTGATGTGCCCCTCGTGCGTGAACTTCACCGCGTTGCCCAACAGATTCAAGACCACCTGGCGCAATCGGCCGGGATCCGCGCGCACCATCACCGGCACTTCGGCTTCGATGCTGACGATGAGTTCGATGCCCTTGGCGGCGGTTTGCAAGGCGGTGGCAGCGACCGTCTCGTACAGCAGGTGGATCAAGTCGAACTCGACGTTCTCCAGCTCCAGACGGTCAGCCTCGATTTTCGACAGATCGAGGACGCCGTTGATCAATGAAAGCAGGGCCTTGGCGCTGCCGCGAATGATGTCCAGGTACTCGCGCTGCGTGCTGTCGAGCGGCGTCTCCGCCAGAATCTGCGACATGCCGAGCACGCCGTTCA
>Ga0210406_10004716_pt1 | contig 14498 bp, 11 predicted proteins | sample IncBWC30MmetaG_FD_155454 | JGI IMG/M metagenome (GOLD analysis project Ga0210406, IMG submission 155454) | Forest soil microbial communities from Barre Woods Harvard Forest LTER site, Petersham, Massachusetts, United States - Inc-BW-C-30-M | ecosystem: Environmental > Terrestrial > Soil >... | reverse complement strand
AAGTCTGTCATCCTTACCCTCTCGTGCGCTTGGGCGTTGTTACCCAAGGTGGGAGCCGGATGCGGTAACTCCGCTCGTCCGGATCTGTGGAGGGGGTCATGCGTAAGCATGATCCCTACTCCGACTTCGTTCTTACTTATTGCGGTCTAGTTTCTGGTTGACTGAGGTAATAGTGCACCGCTGGAGTGATGATCAGCGACAGCACCATGGAAATTGCGATTCCGCCGATGACAGCGATAGCCAGCGGTTGCAGCATCTGCGAGCCTGCGCCTAGTGCGAGCGCGAGTGGCAGCATACCTGCGGCAGCGGCGAGTGCGGTCATCAGGATCGGTCGTAGACGGCGGCGCCCGGCCTGGATCATTGCCTCATACGCCGGGTGGCCCAGGCTGCGAAATTTCTCATCGGCGTCGAGCAACAGGATTCCGTTCTTGGCCACGATGCCGATGACCATAATGAGCCCCATGAACGACGCAATGTTGAAGGTAGTGCGCGTGATGAGCAGTGCTAGAAATACGCCGGAGGTCGACAGCAACGCTGAAGCCAGAATCGCCAACGGAGCGGCTAGCGTGCGGAACTCAAATAGCAGCACCAGGAACACCAGCAGGACCGCGAGTAGCAGTACCAGGACCAGGTCGTGAAACGACTGTTGCTGCTCTTCATAAGTTCCGCCGTATACTACGCGAATCGAAGACGGTATATGCAGTGCTGCAACCGCCTTTTGTACAGCGGCAATTCCGCTGCCGAGATCGAGACCCTCGAGGCGAGCCGTGACCGCCACATCGCGTTGCAGGTTTTCCCGGCGGATCTCCGTTTGCCCTGGCAACTCCTTAATGTCCGCCACGGAGCCCAGTGTCGCAGTATTTCCGGACGCGCTGTTCAACAACGTGTTGCTCATCGCAGCCAGCGTTCCCCGGTTGACCTCCGGGTAGCGCACTCGAACGGTGTACGCGATGTCCTGCTGGATGACGGGTGTGACAGCAGGTTCGCCTTCGAGAATTGCGCTGGCATTGATAGCAACCTCCTCCGGCGTAAATCCAGCGCGTGCGGCAACGGTTGGGTCGACCTGGAAAACGGTCGCTGGCCCGCTGATTGTGTTCTCGATACCATTTCGAACGTCGACGACGCCCTTGATGTCGTGAATGGCGTCACCAAGCTTCGGGGCCCACACTGCCAGCAGCGTGGGGTCGGGAGAAAAAAGTTTGATCTGCACCGGCTCTGGCGCGTTGGACAGGTCGCCGATCATGTCCTGCAACACCTGCACGTATTCGACGTCTAGGCCAGGCTCCTCCTTCTCGACGCGCGCGCGCAACTCGGAGATGATCTCTTCACCACTTCGACTGCGCTTGCTCTTCAGCTTGACAGCAATGTCGCCCCGGTTGGCCTCGGTCACGGCGGCCAACCCAAGCTCTAGTCCCGTGCGGCGCGATGTGCTCTCCACTTCCGGAATCTCGCGCAGCATCTGCTCGACGTGGCTCACCATGCGGTTGGTTTCCTGCAGCGAGCTTCCAGCCGGCGAAAAATAGTCAACGATGAAGCCGCCCTCATCCATCTCCGGCAATAAGTCAGTGCCCAGCAGTTGATAACACCCATAGGACGCGATCACCAGTACTACTGAAAAAATTGCAATCCAACGGGGATGATCGAGTGCGAAACGCAGCCAGCGTTCGTAGAACCCAACAACTCGCCGGAATCGCCCGCTGAGTGCTGCTTCTTCGGCGGCCAGCAATTTCTCTTTGTCACTCAAGCCGTCGTCGGCTGAATCGCTGGCCGTCGCCTCGTCTCGCCGGTGGCGGATGAAGTATTGGCTAAGCGTGGGCGTCCAGGTTAACGCCAAGGCCAGAGAGGTCAGGAGCGAAACGCCAACGGTGATGGCGAGCGCGCGAAAGAATACGCCGGTGACCCCGCTGATCGCGATCAGCGGCAGGAAGACGACGATGGGGGTAATGGTCGAACCGATCAGTGGCCCGGTGATCTCGCGCAGCGCGCTGCGGATCGCTTCCAATCTGCCCTGTCCCGCGTCGCGATGCAGCGCAACGTTTTCCACCACCACAATTGCGTCGTCGATTACCAGCCCGACGGCCGCCGCGAGCCCCCCGAGCGTCATCAGGTTGAAGCTCTGGTTGAGCAGCTTTAGCGCGATAAACGTGATGAACACGGTTGCGGGAATCACCAGCACCGCGACAATGGAAGTTCCCCAGTCGCGCAGGAACAGCACCATGATCAGCGAAGCCAGAACGATACCGATCAGGATGGCATCGCGCACGCTGTGAATGGAATCGGTAACCAGCCCGGACTGATCGTAGAACGGTTCGAGGTGGATGCCGGGCGGTAGCGATTGCTGGATCCGCCCGACTTCGGCGTGTACTTCACTCGCTACTTCAACTGTATTGCTGTCGGGCTGCCTATTGACGCTCAATAGAACTGCAGGCTTTCCGTTGGCGGTGACGATGGTATACACCGGTTTCACGTTGGGGCCGACTGCAGCGACGTCCGTGATACGTACGGGCGCGCCGGCAGGGGTTGTCTTCACCACGATTTGGCCGAGTTGCTCGGGATCGTGCACTTGCGCGTCCACCAGGCCCAGAAAGAGTTGGTGGTTCTGCTCCAGCAGGCCTGGAGAATCGACGAGATTGGTCCGCCGCACCGCATCGAGGATATCTGACACTGTGATACTTGCGGCCAGCAACTTCGCCGGGTCGGGAGTGATCTGGAACTCGGGTTCCTGCCCACCCTGGACCAGCACCGTCGCCACGCCATCGAGACGGTTCAGCCGCGGCTTCAGTTCGTACGTCGCCAGCTTCCACAACTCGGTCTGGGGCACCGTGTCGGAGGTCAAGCTATATCCAATGATGGGGAAACTGGCGAACGTCAGGCGATGCGTTTGAATGGTCGCGGTCGGCGGAAGGGTGTTACGGACGTTGGCCAGCGCGGCATCGACGAGCTGTAGCGTCGTCACCATGTTGACATCCCAACTGAAGAACAGGTCGATCTCGGCGGAGCCACGACTGGTGATCGATCGCACCTGCCGCAGTCCCGGCACAGCGTTCACCGACTCTTCGATGGGGCGCGTCACGGCGACCATCATCTGGTCAATCGGCATCACACCGTTGTCCACGCCGATGAGGACGCGTGGAAAGTCGGTAGTGGGGAATACCGAAATCGGAATGGTGAACGCGAGATAGATGCCTGCTGCCACCAGCACCAGGATGAGGAAAATCAACGACTTCGAATAGCGTGTAAACCAGTAAGAGGCGTCGTTCGCCTGGGGCGCGCGCCAACCATCCAGCATGAATTTGAGCCGCTCGCGCATCTACTCTTTCTCTTTGTCGGCCGCTGGCTTGCCGGACCCCGATGTCTGCGCCTCAGCTATTTTCACCTTGGTCTTGTCGGGTAACCCGTAGGAACCTTGCACAATGACGGTTTCGCCGCCCGCAAGCCCTTGGATGACTTGAACGCGATCTCCATCACGGATGCCGGCCTGGACCTCGACTTGTTGCGCATGGCCGTCCTTAACGATCATTACCGTGGTCGCTCCCTCGGGGGTCTTAAGGAGTGCGGAGGCGGGAACCACAACTGCATCATTGATCGTCGACGCGACCATTTCCAGCGTCACCGTCGTGCCAGGCCGCAAGCGCCCGTCGGGATTCGCGGCCTCAATCCAAATTTCGACGGTGGTGCTATTGGGATCAAGGGCCGGACTGACCAGCGAAACTTTACCTGCAACCTCGATGTCGCCTGGTGCGTGGACTGTGGCAGCATCGCCGGGTTTCAGCTTTACCGCTTGGTCCTGCGGAATGTGCGCACGCGCGATCACCGACGAGGTGTCCATAACGGTCAGCAGGGGTGTGCCGGGCGTCGGCGTCTCACCCGTGTGAGTCGGGCGGTCGGTCACGACACCGTCGATCGGACTGCGCACCTCGGAGTAGGCGAGCAGCGCAGCCGCGCCCTCATACTTTCCCTTCGCCGAGGTTAGTTGCCCTTGAGCGGATTTCAGTTGCTGCTTCTTGCCGGCCGATTGCAGAGCGGACATGTGCATGGCCGCGATCTCGTATTGCGACTGGGCCTGGATCAGGGCGACGGCCGACGAATCGAAGTCCCTGCGGGGCAGCGCGCCTTCTTCATACAACTTCTTGCGGCTGTCATAAATCTTTTGCTGGGCATCATAAGCTTCCCTGGCGGCTTTCAGGTCGTACTCGGCCTTCTGCCACTCCTCAGGCAACGCTGATGCGGTTTCGATACCATAGTTCGCCTCCGCCTGCTGGTACGAACCCTTGTTCTCTGTCTCGGCGGCTGCCAGATCGCGGTTCTCCAACACAGCCAGCAGTTGGCCGGCGTGCACGCGGCTTCCACGATTCACGTAGAACGCCTTCACCGGCGCAACGATCTTGGGCGTGATGGCGGCCTGGTTCCTCGGGAACAATACCGCTGCACTGCGAATCACTTGGCGGATGGGTTGCTTCTCCGCCTTCGCAACCTGGACGGTTACTTCGGGCTCCGTTTCCTTTTCCTTTTGCGAGCACGAGGACAGCAGCAGGAGGCTCACTCCCACAATGAAGAACACGCCGGGAGCGAGATAGATGCGTCGCGCATTCATCTAGAAGGCCCCCGTCAGCGTCTGCAGATTGGCGAGGGCCAGATGGTATCGCGCCTCGCCATCGTGATAGCTGTTGCCGGCTGCAGTGAGCGTGTTCTGTGCGTCCACCACCTCCAGCGCACTGGCTTCACCCGCCTGGTAGCGCAAATTGGTAAGCCGCAAGCTTTGCTCTGCCAGTTCAGTGGATTGCTTGAGCACCTGCAGCTGCTGATACGACAGTTGGGCTTCGCCATAAAACGACTGCAAACCGGCGATGGCCTGCCGCTGGGCAGCACTCAACTCCACCTGTGCCTGATGGCGCTGCAACTCTGCCTGGCGTACCTTGCTCTGGGTTGCGCCCCAGTTCCACACGGGAATATTGAGCGTCGCAGTCCCGGCGTAACCGAGGTTTTCAATTCCGCCCGGCGTACGCTTCGCGAACTGGTTCGCATCGATCCCATAAAACATCCCCACTTCGAGGGTTGGCAAGTAACCAGCGCGAGCGACACCAACCTGCTTGTTGGCGACCGCCAGTGCGGCGAAGGCAGCCTGTAATTCCGGATTGTTTTTCGCAGCCATATCCTGCAATTCGTTTACCGGAGGCAACGCGGGCGTGGTGCTGAGATCGTTGACCAGAGTGAAGTCCTGAAAGAAGTTCGGGAACAGCAACACAGCCAGCGAGAGGCGGGCGTTCTGCTCGGCCAGTTTGGCCTCGTCGCGTGCCCGTTGCAAGTCGTTGGCCTGGATCTGCGCCTTGATGGTATCGGAGTGCGCCACTTCGCCACCTTGCTCAAGCTTCTGGCTAAGTTCCAGGAAGTGTTGCCCTTCATCCCAGGCGCGTTCTGTGTTCACTGTCCGTGTCTGCGCCGCCAGCAGACCGTAGAACGACTGAACTACGGTCACAGCAAGTCCGCGCGCGGCAATTTCGGCGCGCGCTTTGGCCAGAGCGTGCGCAGCCGCACTACGTTGGTAATCGAGCACTTGCGCCGCACCAATCGCCTCGTGCGCCACGCCCTGGCTGATGTACTCGTGCACGCCGTTGGCGCCGATGTAGCGGCCGGTCGCAGTCCCGTTTCCCTGGGTGTAAATGAAGCTATTGTTGTAGTCCACGCCAGGCAAAAGCGTGGCGCGAGCCTGGTAACGGTCTTCGCGCGCCAGTCCCAGCTCGGCGACCGCCCCTTGGAATTGTGGGCTATTCGTCTTGGCACGTTCCAGTGCGTCTGCCAGCGTCAGCACGACAGGCGCCGTTTGCGCGCCAGTCGTTGTGCCACCAGGGGCAGGCGCCTGCGCCTGCTGGGACGCCGGGAGCGCGAACAATGCAAGAGCCATCAGTGTGAATATGCGGTTCACGAGCACATCTCTCCCACCAGAATCTTAGTCCACACCTTAAGTAAACCTGAACCATACTCGAGGTAAGTTAAGAATGGTAACGGATATGCCCGGGCTTAGTGTTGAAGCGGCAACGACACAACCATGCGGGTGCCTTCACCCGGACTACTGTGGGGTTCGATGGTCCCGCCGTAGGCTTCGATGAGCGCCTTGGAAATGGCGAGCCCGAGTCCATACCCGCCACTATCGCGGGCACGAGAAGAGTCCGCCCGGTGAAACCGCTCGAAGATGCGTGGCAATTCCGAAGCCGGGATACCAGGTCCGTGGTCAGCGACCTCGACGGAACCGCTACCGTTGTTAGTTCGAACGCTCATCCACACCGTCTCGCCCTCCGGACTGAAGCGGATGGCGTTCTCCAGGAGGTTGGACCAAACCAGTTCCAAGTCGTCCGGGTCGGCGGGAAGGCGAATGGGACCATTGGTTGCGAAATCGATCTTGACTCCACGCTGCCGCGCCACCGCCTGCATGCGCTCGATCGCCAGTTGGCACGTCATTCCGATGTCGACAGGCCCGAGGTCGCGGCGTAGATTTCCTGCGGCCCACTGCTCCGCCCGCGCCAGTCGCAACATTGAGTGGAGCAGTTTTTCCAGCCGCGCCATGTCTTCAAGCGCCTCTTCGAGCCCCGTGCGGTACTCTTCGGATGTGCGTGGCCGCTGCAACAGCGATTGCAGCGTTGACTTCAGGATCGCCACCGGCGTCTTGAGTTCGTGCGCGGCATTCGCTAGGAACTCGCGTTGCTGGTTGAAAGAGCGCTGCAGGCCGTTGAGCATCGACGCCATAGCTCTGGTAAGCGGCGCCAACTCCTGAGTGTCAAAGGCTTCTTCCGGAGGATTCAGTTCCCAGTTCGAGATTGAAATCTCGTTTGCGCGGCTCGCCAGTGCCGACAACGGCCGCAGGCTGCGCCGCAGGGCCCAGATAGCAAAGCCTCCCGATATGGCAAGCAACACCAGGCTGCCTACGACGATATAAAGAAACACATCACCAACTGCCCGCATCACCGGATCGACCGGCGAGGCGTACGTGATCGTCAAGGTGTCTTTTAAGTCCACGCCACCCTCGCGATCGAGGACAGGACGGTGTTCCAGGCGATGCGCACGATAAGGAACTCCACCGACCACGTAGGTCGCGATCCATCGGTCGCCTCTGGGAGGCAGTGCACCTTTTTTCTCGGGCCAATTCGGCGACCGCGCGATCAGCGTGTGATCGTTAGCGACAACCTCGTAAAGGTCCGGAACTCCCGGCTGGAGAGGGGGTGGTGCGAGGTCGCTTTCGAACAACAGTTTGTGTGAACCGTCCTCGGAATAGCGGACCAGCGCTGCGATACTCATGGCCCGTCCGTACAAAGCCACGTCGAACGCCTTGCGCAATTGCGCCCGGGTCACGAAGACCGCGACGTCGATCAGGCCAACCGCCAGCAGCAGTTGTGAGATGACGATGGTCGCGATCAGCCGGCGCTGAATGGAAGTCTTCGCCATATCAAGCTCGCAGCATGTATCCCTGGCCGCGCAGCGTGTGGATCAATTTCGTGTCTTCGTCTTCCAGCTTGCGTCTGAGTCCCGAGATGTAGACCTCAATGACGTTGCTGAATCGTTCCCAATTGAAATCGTAAAGGTGCTCGAGCAACTCCGTTTTGGATACTACCGCGCCGGGACGGTGCGCCATGTATTCGAGCACGCGGTACTCCATCGCGGTCAGTGTTACCATCACGCCCTTGCGTCGCACCGTGAGGTCTGCGGTGCTGATTTCGATGTCTCCAACTTTCAAGACGGCTGCGCTCTGACCCTTGCCCCGCCGGATCAGTGCCTTGGCCCGCGCCAGGAGTTCGCCGAGATCGAAAGGTTTGGCGACGTAATCATCGGCGCCGGCGTTCAGCAGAGCGATGATCGACTCCTTCTCATCGCGCGCGGTCAAAATCAACACCGGAGTTTCGGCGCCACCAGCCCGCAGACGCTTCAGCAACGCGAACCCGTCAAGCCTCGGCAACATCAGGTCGAGGATCAGTAGATCGTAAGGGTTCGTCTGCGCCATGTAGAGGCCGTCTTCGCCCTCGAGGGTCACATCCACCGCGTAGCCGGCGCTCTCGCGCAGACTGCGTGCGATGTTCTCGGCCAGTCGCCGTTCGTCTTCCACGATCAAGACCCGCATCGTCCGCAAGCCCTCGCGTTCAGTTTGCGCCCCTCTTGTCGTAGGAGCAAGGACAAGTGTGCCTTTGCTGGTATTATCCCAAGCTACCTGAAGGTATGCTTAATGCCCAGGAGACGTTATGCCAAACACAGGCGGGCTCACCCGGCGAAACTTTGTGACAGGATTAGCGACCGCAACCATTGCGTTTCCCGGGATTTCTCCGGTGGTGCCTTCTGGTGCGGGCAGTTCGCAAGCGGCGCTGTGGTTCAATCCGCCGAAGCACTGGAAGCTGGAAGGTTCGTCGCTTCTCTGCACGGCCGATCTCAAGACGGACTTTTGGCGCGAGACCTTCTATGGCTATGTCACCTACAGCGGCCATCTTTACTACCGTCGGGTAAGCGGCGACTTCACCACGCAAGTCAAGGTCACCGGTCAATATCATGATCTCTACGGCCAGGCCGGATTGATGGTGCGCATCGGCGCGGAAAGCTGGATGAGTGCGGCGTCGAGTTCGTGAGCGGCCAGCAGAACATGAGCATCGTCTACACTCGCGACTTCTCAAATTGGGCGACCGGTCGGTTACCGGAAAACACCTCGGCTTTGTGGTTAAAGGTAGTCCGTAAAGGCCCCGCGCCCGATATCTTTCACTCCGTTGACGGAACGAACTTCATCGAGTCCGGCGTCGGGTATCTCGGAACCAACGAGACCGTGATGGTTGGGCCGATGTGCGCAGCCCCCGAGGGCAAAGGCTTCGAGGTGCGCTTCGACGCTTGGACCTTGCACCCGAGCTGACCATAGCGGCGCCGGAACGGCACCTCAGCGCAACCGTATTCGCAAATACACGTTCACACCCAGGGGATGGTCGCCGTAGTACGTCTTGATCGCTGCGGGGATACCGTAGAGCGAGACGTTTGCGCCTATACCAGTCTCAGCTCCATGGAAGGTGCCGATGTCACGTGTATAGCCGACGCTATAGGCGCTCACGTCGAACCAGTGGCTTCCGCTACTCTCCGCAAGTTGCGCGGCAAGCTCAGGATTGCCGGCGAATAGCTCGTCGCGCTGCGACCATTCATAGCGGGCGGTAAGGAAGTTCTTATCGCGGAACGGCACGACCGTCTCCGCGAGCACTGCGTTGGAGCCGTACTTGGGAGCCGTCTTCCAGTTGCGGCCCCATATCAAGCTGGTCGCCCACCAGTTGTCGTGAGGACGCGGGACCACGTACTCCACGGAAGCCGTGGTGCGAACGACGTTTCCAGGTTCCAGTGCTTCCGGCTGCGTCAATCGGCCAGAGGACACTTGCGCAGCCCAGCGCGGAGTGGGGGTGAAGGTAATTCGTCCAGAGTACGAGTTCATTGGTCCGAAGTCGAAGTTCCAGCGATTTTCATTGGGCTCGGCGCCGTGGAAGCCCGACGCCTCGAACCGGAACATCTTCAGGTCTAGCACGCCGGTCACCACATTGTTGACGATGTGGGTCGAGTCCTGCCAGTGGTGTCCAAGGGTGGCCTGTGGGATCTCCGCGGCCGAGGCGCGGTGCGGATAGGCCACCGGCCCCAATGCAACATCGCCCACGACTGCGTAGTACAAGCCAACAGTGGCGCGCTCTCCCACACTGTGGGAGTACTGTACACTCAACTCCATGACAAAATCGTGGGGGTGTTGGGCGTTGGTGATGGGATCGCCGAAGGCCGTCTCGCCAGTCTGAAAGAGCAGTGGGTATCGGCGCTCGGTGATAGTGGCGGGCTCCAGGCTTAGCATGGTGCGCAACATCACGCTGCCACCGCCCAGACGGTGCATCGCCCCGAGCATCCCCCAGTTGGTGGAATAGAACTTGTCGGCGCCCAGCGGGCCGGTTTGCTGGGTGTCCACCAGGAAGGCCTGCCCCATCCACATGAGGCGCCACGACCCGGCGCTGGTCATTACCATTGGCATGGGCCACGCTGAAGGTTGAACTGCCGTGCCCGACGACTCCTGCATGAAGAACGCTTCCGTGCCGCTCATCCCGTGCACATGGTGTTCGCCCATGGAACCAGCATCGTCCACGCTCATTCCCGGCATACCGTGCTCCGGGCGCGACGGTTCCTGCGCAAGGTCCCCCGAACCAGCTTGCGAGAACGCAGAAGTTGTGAGGAGTGTGAATAGCAAGAACAGCACGACGGCCGGGAGAACCCATCGCAACCCATTGGCCGAAAGTGCTTTCCTGAAAGACACTTGAGCTCGCGGGTACGCAGTTCGCCGCGCACCGGCCTTCAAGGCTATTGTAGTGGACCAAGGCGGAGGCGTCCGGCGGGCTGGAAACTCGAGCTCCTGGGGATTTGCGTAAACCGGTTGGATTTGTGAAATCCCGCATAGAGCGCCCACAAGTTGGTTGCTAACATCTTTGACTGTGCAGCGAAAGAAACCCTGACGGCGGCTATGGCCACTCTCGATCAATTCGTTGCTGCCGCGACCGCCGCTGCCGCGACAGTCGAGGTTATCGAGCGCACTCCCTTGGCACTGCAGGACGCCATCTTCCGGGTCGCGGGAGATGCCGGCCGCCTCCTCTTCGCATCGCCGCAGGATCTGCCAGCGAACTCTTCGCCGAATTCGCCAGCGACCCGCGAGTCCGCTCCGACCCAACTCCCGACGAGGTGATATATTCTCCTGCCGGTGTGACTGAGGCATTCGCCGCCGTAGCTCGAACCGGATCGGTCTGCGTCGATGTCGGTTATCAAGAAGATTGTTCTGGCTTGCCTGCCCGCTGCCACTACACATCGCGGTTGCTGCTTTGCCGCGGACACGCTCGTTCCTCAGCTCACCCGGCAGAGGTGTTAGATAGTACCCTGGCAAGGTGACCAACGAGTATGATAGTAACTGGCCATAACGTGCTATATGTTTGAAATCCAAGATCCCGCTCGAGAGAAATTACTTATTTTGTTTTACATACGTCACTGCGAGTTGGTTACCATAGATTACCTTGTAGTTACGGAAGGCGTATTTACTTCCCGAACAATTGGCAGCACAATCTCGGGCGTAGGTGGCAGTTCTGGGGAGGGCTGCCTTCTAGGCGCTCTGCGATCGACGCAGAGCGCTTTTGATTTTGGGTCATTTTTTCAGAACAATTGCTGCGATCTCGACTCCGCGGCCCAGCCGCGACCGTTGCAACCCTGCGACCGGCCCGGCATCTAACTACTTGTTCCAGCCACGAAAAGTTTGGATGGTACGATGGCTATGGTGGCTTGGCCCGTGCCGCTGAGCAGCGGCGACCCTCAGGAGGATACATGGCAAGTGAAGCAATCTTGGAAGTAACGGACGCGAACTTCGACCAGGCAGTGCTGAAGTCGGATCAGCCAGTTTTGATCGATTTCTGGGCGACCTGGTGCGGCCCCTGCCGGGCCCTGGCGCCCATTGTGGATGAAGTGGCGCAAAGTTACATCGGACGTGTCAAGATCGGCAAAATGGACGTGGACAAGAACATTTCGACCCCGCAGCGCTACAATGTGCGCGGCATTCCCACGCTGCTGATCTTCAAAGGTGGAGAAGTGAAGGAGCAGATCGTCGGCTACGTATCGCGCGACGTCATCGAGAAGGCGCTCGACAAGAACCTGTAACGCTCCGCAGAGTTTCTCAAAGGCGCGGCTGAGTCCGCGCCTTTCGCTTGAGCTGGCACCTTCCTAGAGAGCCTTCGATTCGTTCAATACTTCCGCAACACTCCGATAACGCGCCCCTGGATTTGCACCGTCGCCGCCGGAAGCACAATCGGCTGCATGGTCGAATTCGACGGCTGCAGCCGGATCTTCTCTCCCTCGCGGAAAATGCGCTTAAGGGTAGCGTCGGAGCCATTCACCAGCGCCACCACGATCTCGCCATCGCGCGCGGTGTTGGTCTTCTCTACCAGCACATAGTCGCCGTTAACGATGTGCTCGTCCTGCATGCTCTCGCCGGTCACCTGCAAAACGTAAACATCCTTGGAACGCGTGAAGTCGGCCAGAGAAATGGTCTCGGGGTTCTCCATCGCCTCGAGTGGACGCCCGGCGGCGATGCGTCCCATCAACGGCAGCATCACTCCGTTGCCGGCGACGGCCGCTGCGCCGGTCAGAGCCTGCTTCATGCGGCCGCGCGGCTTGAGCAGGTCGATAGAGCGGCTTCGATTGTAGTCACGCTTAAGCAGCCCTTTCGCCTCTAGATTGCTCACGTGCTTGTGGACCGTGGCCAGCGAACTCAGGCCAAGCCCCTCGCCGATCTCTTCAAAGGAGGGCGAATAGCCGTGTTGCTCAACAAACTGGGAGAGAAAGTCGTAAACCTGTTTCTGGCGTCTGGTGAGAGCCATCTTCGCACTCGGCCTCCGCAAGCATTGTTAGCGAAGAAAAGGCGAATGTCAACATTTGGAATGTTGATTACTGCGATACGTGGGCCAGTTCCCGCCATGTGAGACGGCCGCGGGTAAGAACAGACCGCGCGGGTGCAGCTTGTGTCGCTGCATCCGCGCGAGTTAACACGGAGAAAAACCGATGCTAGCCCTTAAGGAACCGCTTCCGCTGGCTCCAGCCCAAGGCGATCGCGCTGCCCATCAGCATCATTGTCCCGGGTTCGGGCACAGCGGCAAACTTTATGGTGTCTAACGCAAAGTTGACCACGCTGGCAAACTGACCGCTTCGTACGACAATCGAGCTGATTCCGCCGAAGTCGAACCATACATGGCCAACGGAGCCGGAGCAGACCGAGCAATTCAGGTTGACATTATCAACTCCGAGGGGCCTGCCGTGTGAATCGAAGGCGTAGGCGGCGAAGGTCGACGCCAAACCTCCATTGATGATGTCAAATGCGACATCCGAAACCGCCGATGAGAACGCCATGTCAATGTGTCCCGGCAGGCCGCCGCCAAGCGGCGTCGGCGCCCCGGCAAATGCGATCGGGGCCGGATCGCTGGTCGCGTACACGTTCGGGGCTGAGGTCGCATTCTTGAAGCTGTCGACAACCATGCCGCCATCGATCGTGAGCATTCCGAATGTCAACCGCGAATCGAGGACGTTACTGATACTGGAGAAGTTCCTAACGCAGCAAGTAGCGGACATTTCGTCAAAGTCCACCGTAATTTGTGATGCGCTTGCCAGGGGGGCGCCGCTGAGACGGGTAACGAAGACAGCAAGCGCTATGAGCAAACGAACCTTCATTGGTTTCTCCGGATTCGAGATTTGGAGGGGGCCAAAGCTTGACGCAACGAGGGCCCATTCCTCACCATTCTCTTGGGTGCACTTTCGCTGCCAATGGCGAAGTGAGCTAAGGACTGCGCTTAGCAAACTTTGCTGGGAGGGCCGGTGAACTAATTACACTCCTGGAGGGTAGCGAATTCCCACCCTTGAGGATCGCTGCGCTCTGACTAAATTTGATTGCACACAGGCATCTGGCGGGATAACTGAGCAACCTGCTTACTCTGCCCCTGCCTTGTCCGCTGGCACCGCCGGTGGTCCAACTCTGCGCCAATTTCATCGCCCACCTGCGCCTCCAGCATCCACCACTCCTCTCCCGCGCGCGCACCCCGCGCGTGTTCCATATGTCTGAGTAGTGGTGCAACGAGACTTCCACACCGCGCGGCATTGCTCCCAGCGAATTGCTGATCATGTCGTCGTAGGTTCGAGAATCGGGAATTCAGGACGGAACCGCGGCAGCTCATCAACCATCGCCGGTATTCTAGACCACCGCAAACTTTGCCTGTCTGAGCGAACCGTCGTCGCCGCCAAAATCATCTAAAATAGCAACAGTTCAGGGTGAGGAGTTCCCGATGCGCAAAGCCGTGTTTCTATCCGTCGCCTTCGCGTTGTCCGTCACGATTTCACTGTCAGGCCAGCAGCTTCGCGGCGACTACATCGAGTCGCGGTCGACCGACGTCTACGTGGCCCAGTGCTTCGCCAACGGCGAGGTAGGACTCACCGGCAACTTCGCGCTGATGGCGTGGCACGTCGAAGAAGGCGCGTGGAACGGCGTCAAGCTGGACGGCCTGACCGTTGCCGCTGCGGTCCGCGCACGCGCTACCCTGGGCGATCCTTACGGCGACCCATACCCTGCGCAGGCAGTGCTGATGGTCGACAATGCCGCCAGCCCGGCACAGCGCCAGGCGCTGATCGCGCTGGCCAAGCACCAGGGAGGACGCCTGCTTGAGGATGTCGTGCGCATCGACTACGTGCCGGTTATGCTCGATGTTCCCGCTGATCTGCACCAGGGCGGCGCCATTCTCCGCGCGGGACATCTCGCTACCATCGTTACTCGTCCGCTAAACCACCACGACCATATCTGCGGCAACGAGAGCAACTACTACCCGCCGCTGACCAACGTCGATCACGCTATGTCGGCGGTCGCGCTCACCGATGAGTTCCAAGGTGATGGGCTGGATTCGCGCTGGAGTAGCCACGGACGCCGCAGCGCATACATTGGCACT
>Ga0210406_10004715_pt1 | contig 14501 bp, 12 predicted proteins | sample IncBWC30MmetaG_FD_155454 | JGI IMG/M metagenome (GOLD analysis project Ga0210406, IMG submission 155454) | Forest soil microbial communities from Barre Woods Harvard Forest LTER site, Petersham, Massachusetts, United States - Inc-BW-C-30-M | ecosystem: Environmental > Terrestrial > Soil >... | reverse complement strand
AAGGCTTGAAACTACGTGCAGCGTTACGGTCGATCTCATTGCGCTCGACATGTTTCCTCTCGATGAGGCTGATGCCGGCGGCGTCCACACTGTTCTCGTGATCGCATCCCTCACCAGGAATAACGTATCGTCGCCCCTGTCGTCGAGTCAACCTCCCGCAAAACGCGCTACGGTCAGAAGATCGAGAACAGGATCACGCTTTTCGCCACGGCATCGAATCCCCCCGGCACGAGTTCAACATTTACAGCCTATGTCTCCTGGATAAGTACCATCTCCCTGTCGCGACCGTCTCTCTCTGTCCAGCCGGGGCTGGAATCACAGCGACACAGACTACGATTACAAGACCCATAACGGAAACCGTGGCGATGCGGCTCGTGGTTCGGCTTTTCGCTGACGAGACTTGCGCATGGACAGTTCTCCGTTTGCTGCGTGATCTCAACAAGAATTACGGCAACCTTTCTGCTTTTGCCGGCTGGGTTGTGTCTTTCAAACGGTTGGATTGTGCATCGAGATACATCTCGGAAGTAGAAACACGAATGCTTCCGTTAATTTAACTTATCGTTTAAGTATACACGAAAGTCGCCTGCCACGCAATTCACGTATTCACATGTCGCTCACCAGCCTCAGGTCCCCATACCGGGCTGTGGCGGAACACAAGGCTCTGCGTGGGCAAACCGGAAGTTAACCGCAGCACGCTCAGCGGTGGCTTGCGGATCTTGGTGAGGTGCCGCTAATCTCTGTAGAGCAAACTTTCCTGACCGATCGATTTTCTGTAGCATAAAGTCTTGACATTGAGTCGCAAGTGTAGAATGCACTGTATCAACGGGAGATTATCCTTTATCGATACGCTGGGATCTCCCTCATTTGAGACGGGGGTTCCTTCGATATGACATTGCAGTCGAAAATGTCAAACTCGAAACGTAACATGACTCTGCCCGACTCCATCCGGAATTTTGTCGAACGTCAGGCGACGCTTCCGCTCGGGAGTCTGTTCGAGGATAGTGAAAAGCCCCTTTATCCTTACTGCGAGTACTGGCGCCGGGCCGTCGCGGCCATGCTCCTCTCGGGGCGGATTACGGCCAAGGATGACGGCTTCCCCAATATGACGGACGTGAAGCGGATCTGCAAGGAAGCAAACTTCGATCAATACTTATTCGAAGCGACGGGCCGGTTTCTGGTTACCGCGAAAATCATCCAGCCCAACAAGCAAGGTTCCCGGTATGAGCCCGCCAAGTTCAGCGATGCTTTTTGGAACCACCAACTCCAACCTTTGCGGGAAGCGGCACGCCAAGCCTTTCTGGAATTGGTCCAGCAGTTCACCTCCTTTCGGGTGTGGAGGCCCACCTTTGCCACCAGTTCAATGCTGGATGGGCTTGTCGCCCTGTTTGCTGTTGCGTTTCAAGACCTGGCGATCCGCAGGGACCACGCCGGCAAGGTCTTCCTTGAATTCAGCAAGCTGCCCACTTCGGACTTGATTGGCCTTGGCAGGCAGTTGGGCCTCAGGAAGTTCCAGTGCCATCCAGAAGGTTGGGACAGCTGGTTGGACGAGCCCGGGCAGCAGGCCTTACTTTCCGCGCTCTATTATTCCAGTTGGGCTCATACAACGGACCACCGGAAGCAGAGCTGGATCTACCTAAGCGATACCGCACGGATCATCTTGGGGCTCGCGACGCCGGAATTACCGGCGCCGGTCGTCGACTTCAAGGTGCTCCCCAACCTATGTGTGCTGGCCGGTGCGGACCTGCCGCCGGAGAAACTCGTGCCGCTATTCCGCCATTGCAAAATCAACCGCATCGATCGAGTATTCGAATTCCAGTTGGACAAGCGGCGGTTGACAGAGACAACATCGCAAGAGCCGTTGGTCGGGAAGCTGCGCGAAGTGTTGGAAGAATCGGGGCCTCTGCCTGCGACGGCTGACAGCCTGCTTAGGCACAAGCCTCTCGGGGGCGGCGAAATCCGGATTCGCGGCTGCAGTGCGATTGTGCAACCTGAAAGCCCGGAGGTTTTAGATGCCATTCGGCAGCACAGCCGCCTTAAGGGGTACCTGGAGGCGGGAGCGCCGAAGGATTATCTGCTCATTAAGCAACAGTCGAATCCAGGCAACTTTTTTCAGCGCTGCGAGGAACTTGGGTTCAGAGTCACAATATTGCAGAGCTAGGTTGAAAGAAAGAGGAATGCCCACCGCCCGGTGCGAAAATCCCCTGATCGTGCAAAGTGACCATACGGTTCTGGTCGAGGTAGATAGTCCCCGCTATGTTGAGGCACGAGATGCCCTGGCGTGCTTTGCCGAACTGGTGAAGTCGCCCGAGCATGTTCACACCTATCGCATCACACCGCTCTCGATCTGGAACGCGCGTGCCGCCGGCGTGGCTGTCGAATGGATCCGCGAAAAGTTACGCGGGCTCGCCAAGTACGATGTTCCACGTCACGTCGAAATCGAAATTGCGGAGTACGCTGCGCGCTTCGGGAAACTGAAGCTAACGCGGGATCACCGCGGTCTGACGCTGAGCATTTCGGATGCAGCGCTCGCCGAGGAACTGATTCGCCATCAAACTGTGGCCTCCCTCCTGGCCCAGCGTAACGGCTCGCGGGAGTTCCTTGTTGAGCCGGCAGAGCGGGGGCGGTTGAAGCAAGCCCTGATCAAGGTCGGCTATCCCGTCGAAGACCTGGCAGGCTACCGCGAGGGCGAACAGCTTGAGCTCAACCTGCGCAAGGAGACACGAGGGGGGCTGAGCTTCCAACTCCGGGATTATCAACGGGAGGCTGCCGAGACCTTCTACGCAGCGGGAACGGCGCGCGGCGGTTCAGGGGTAGTCGTGTTGCCCTGCGGGGCCGGGAAAACCATCGTTGGTCTGGCGTGCATGGCCCGACTGCAGACCTCCACCCTGGTATTGACTACCAGTGTCACGGCAACTCGCCAGTGGATCGCGGAACTCATTGACAAAACCACGCTGCCCGGAGAGGCGATCGGAGAATACAGCGGCCACACGAAGGACATTCGCCCGGTGACCATCGCGACCTACAACATCCTCACCTGGCGCGCGGACAAGACCGGCAGGTTCGCCCATCTGGAACTGTTCGATCAGCGCGATTGGGGGCTGATCATATACGACGAAGTCCATCTGCTACCGGCGCCCGTGTTCCAGGTGACCGCCGGGCTGCAGGCCCGCCGGAGGCTGGGCTTGACGGCTACACTCGTGCGTGAAGATGGCCGGGAGGATGACGTGTTCGCGCTGATCGGACCGAAAAAGGTCGACATGCCCTGGAAGGAACTGGAGCGGCAGGGCTGGATTGCCTCAGCCCGGTGCCACGAAGTGCGTGTCGCGATGCCTGAGCCGTTGCGAATGGATTACGCCGTAGCGTTCCCGCGCGACAGGTTCCGCATCGCCGCGGAAAACCCGCTTAAAAAAGAGATGGTGCGGCAGATTCTCGCGTATCACCCGCATGCACAGACTCTGATCATCGGAATGTATGTGGAGCAGCTCCGCGAACTGGCGGAGGAGCTCGATGTCCCGCTTTTGACGGGAACCACCCGGCAAAGCCGGCGTGATGAGTTGTTCGCCCAGTTCAAAACCGGCGCGATCCGCTTGCTCGCAGTTTCGAAGGTTGCCAACTTCGCGGTCGATCTACCCGACGCGTCGGTGGCGATCCAGGTTTCCGGGACGTTCGGTTCTCGTCAGGAGGAGGCCCAGAGGCTAGGCCGCATTCTGCGTCCTAAGCCGGGCGAGAACCAGGCGCACTTCTACACGCTGGTCTCGCAGGACACGGTCGAACAGGATTTTGCGCTAAAGCGGCAACTATTTCTTTGCGAGCGAGGTTATGAGTATGAAATTCACGATATCGAGCAGATACGCCAAAAGCAGCTGGCCGACCAGAGTTGTCCGAAACTTCCTTTCCCGACATGGCGCGGGGCAAATGAATGACATACGCTTTTACGTTCTTGTGGAGAAAGGGCGGCTCTCATGACCGCCACGACTGAGATCCTGGATTCTCTTCTGCCGTTGCTGCAACCCGATGGCCCGGAGTTGCATGTCAACGCCGCCCTCTTGGAGGTGGCCGAGCCAGCACTGCTGGCGGAATTGGCCGCCGATCCCCGGATTCGCAGGTATCTGCTGGCGCGCCTTTCCGATACTGTCGTCCTGGTCGACCCCGGCCATGCCCGAGACTTAGAGAGCGCGCTGCTGGATGCCGATCACACTCCCAAGGTGCTCAGAGGAGACTTGGAATGAAGCTCGGCCCCGTCCTCCAATCCACGGCCAAGGTGAACGTCGAACTAGAAGGCTTTCTGTCCGATGAATTGAAACAAGCGGCCCGGTTTTGGGTGGGCAAGGAAGCGGGCTCCTATAACAAAGAAAAGTGCATCGCCGCCTTGACCCAGGCTATGAACGGTGATGATGCCACCCGGCGCGTACAGACCGCTTTGTCGGAGAAAGAGCAGCAGGTTCTGGCCATCTTCACACGCTACGGTCCGACGGTTTCCGGTGGTGTGTTGACGGCGGAAATGTATGCCCGCGGTTTCGTCCAGTCGCCGCTCGAGGACAAGGCTTCGCAAGGTTCCTACCGCTCTTACTACGAACGGAAGAAAACTGACCTCATCCACCGGTTATCTGAAAAGCTCGTACTGGTCGGCAACTCTTACGACTTGTACCATTCCAGTTCCTATACTTGCAGCTATCCTCGATTATCCCTTCATCCCGCGCTCATGAAGGCGGTCAAGCCCGCCGCTCCGTTGCCCTGGAGCGCTTCCCGCGTATGCCCCGAAGCCGTGGGAACCGAGCGTCGCTCATCCGCGGAGGTGGCGCTCGACCTGTGGCGGGTTACGGCGGCGCTGCGCAGGATGGGGGCCTGGGCGACTGTCAAGGGCGAGTCGCCCTCCAAGGCGACGCGCGCCCGGATGCGAAAAGAGGTGGGTCTCTGCGATGCCGAAAAAGATCCGCTTTCGCCGATCGATCCGGAGTCGCTGTTCTACGAACTGCTCCACGGCATAGGCTTGCTGAATTTTGGGGACAAGCCATCATGGATCCACGAGCAAGCACTGGAACGACACTTGCAACAACCTCCCGCCACACAGGCATGGCACTGGGTGCGCGCCTGGCTCCACATGTCGCTATGGCAGGACGGCATCGGTGTCGTTCCCGACCGCGACAGCGATTACGCTTTCGTTCGCATCGAGCCGGCAAAGCTCGCTCACGCTCGTGAATTGCTCGCGTGGGCGCTGAGCAGGGTGGCGCACGCGTCGAATTGCTGGCTCGACTTGGAGACCTTTCTGCGGGACCTCTGGTGCGCATCGCATAAGAATGCGATCGACTTCTACTGTGATGGCTTCTCCTGGAATCCGGAATTCGAGATGGCTCGAAAAAAGGAGCAATATCCCGCGGGGAAGGACCGCATGCTTGCATTCTGGTTCGCCGGCGAGGCTGTCTGGGCGGCGAATGCCATCATGGTTACGCTGGTCACTCTTGGATTGGTCGAACGCGGCCAGACTGCCGGCGGTAAAATCCGCCCGTGCTTTCGTCTGACAGAATTGGGGCGCGTTGTGTTCGGCGCGCCGGAAATCGAGGCTGTTCAAAAGCCAGAGGCGCGTTTTCTTACGGTGCAACCAAATTTGGATATAGTGGCGTATCTGGAATCGGCCGATGCCCGGCAAGTTTGCACATTAAACCGCTTTGCCGCCGGCGCGCCGAGGGCCACTGGCCCTGTCCAGACCTTCGCACTCCGCCGCGAATCCCTCTACGCGGCTCTGGAATCCGGGATGACACTTGATGAAGTCCATGGTTTCTTGGCCGAACATGGGAAAACCGAACTGCCTGCAAACGTCAATCGAATGCTGTCGGAATGGGCAGTCAGGCGCGAGTCGCTGGTGCTGCGGACGAAGGTGGCCTTGGCTTTGGGACCTGCGGAAACCCAGACTCGGAGCCGGGCATTGAATGGCAACGTATTTCTGCTGCCTGCGATGACCGTCAAGGTAGCTGCCAAAGAATTTACGGGCTGGACGATCCTCGACCATGAGGCCAAGCCGGAACGAACGTGGACCACCGATGAACTTGGCAGCCTGTCAACCAACGGTGGCCACAGCATTTCACAGATACGCCTCGCCTGCATCGCGGACCGCACGGCGACGGGCTGGCAAATTACGCAAAAGTCCGTCGCCCGCGCGCGCGTGAGTGGAATGACCGCCGATCATATTCTGGAATGGCTGCGCGGGCATCTGACCGCGGAAGTCCCGGCCTTGCTGGAAGTGGCCGTCCGCAATTGGGCGGGCCGCCAGGGCGTCAAGCTAAGTCAGGCCCTGTTGCTGCGGATAGTGCAACCGCAGGCCAAGGAGGCCCTGCTTCACAGCGCGACTTTCCGGCCATTCCTGGCCGGACACATCCCGCCGGAATGGTTCTTGATTCGCGAGGATCATTTGAGCGAAGTGCGCGAATTGCTGGAACGGCTGGGATTTACGATCGGTGACTCATTGGATCCGCCGCCACTGGGGGCGGTGCAGAACACTGCGAAAGATTCGCCGGCAGCCATTCTTTGAGCCAGCTTGATGCCAAAGCGACCACCCCGACCGTGAGCCTGGCTCCTGGCTGAGGTTACCGTGAACCTTTTTCATATTGAATCAATTGATCCACGAAAAACCAATGAAATTCCCGCTCTCTAGCTTAGCTAGTTGTCCCGAACGTGTGGAGTCGATCAGAAGTAGGATATCTGTAGACGAGAAGGCCTATTCATAAGAGTCGGGAGCTAAGCTTGGAGCAGAAGGGAGTCCTTGGCTTTATTCTGGAAGGCGCGATCGAAGGTAACAACTGTCAGCCGAGAAGTCTGCGCGAACGCAGCAAGATAGGAATCGGCCCAATCCTTTGGGGATGCACGAGATGACCGCGTTAGCGCGCGAAATTGTGTGTCGAGACCACTTGGTTCATCCAGGAAGTCGACCCGCTCATCTTCGAGCCAACGGTCGTAGGCCTTCCAAGCATCCGGTTGACTCTTCGCCTGGTCGGAACCCCTCACCGCAGGCTCGCTTAATAGGCGAAGGAGTCCAAGTTGAGTGAGGCGGCAGAAGAAGAGACGCGAGGCAGGTGTCAGACCCTCAAACCACGCCCTCGCACTCGAGTGGTGAACATGCCGATCGTAAGTGAAATTTGGTGGACGTGGCAGGGCTCGAACCCGCGGCCCCCTGCTTGCAAAGCAGAGGTTAGAAAATACGAATGCGCTTCGCTGGTATCTGCGGAGGGTTGACACTCGACCTATCGTCGCATATCATGGCCGTGTTAATTAACAGGGCCATGATAATTGCCATGGCCGTGGTACTCCGATGCCAGGCCATTATCCAAATTCACTGGTCGGCAACGAGGCTCAACTAGGGCTGCTCGTTGCCGACCTATTGCGCGAAAACGGCTGGAAAGTACTGGATCAGCCGCACGAACAAAATTCTGCACCAGACCTAATCGCCTCACGGTCGGGCAGGAAGCTGATTATCGAAATCAAACGCGCGTCGGAAGGCCGACGAGATCGCGTGATTCCCTTGCTGTCGCAGGCCGCGCTGGAGGCGGCCTACTATTCTCGCAATCTTGCCGGCAATCCAATCCCGGTCGCCATCGTTGGGGCGAACCATATTCCCGAGTCGGTCGCCGAACGAGCCAAGGAATTCATGCGAGAGCGCGCTCCCGACGTCGCCGTCGGTCTGTTGGATCTCGAGGGCTTTCGCTCATTCGCGGGTCATGGCCTCGAGGCTCTGAACTCGGCGCGCCGGCTTGGAAATGGTTTCGCGTCGCCGAAATTGCACCAACGAGCCCCCCAACTCTTCTCGGATTTGAATCAATGGATGCTGAAGGTCTTGCTGGCACCTGCAATTCCCGAATCGTATCTCTCTGCGCCGCGCGCGCACTATCGCGGAGCGTCGCAATTGGCGGAAGCAGCCGATGTATCGGTAATGAGTGCGTTTCGTTTCGTGGAGCAATTCTCCAAAGAAGGATTCCTCGAACAGAGTTCAGGTCGGCTTCGCATTGTGAGGTCGAGCGAACTGATAAAACGTTGGCAGTCCGTGAGCCAGCAACGGGTTTTGGATGTTCCCATGCGATGGATTTTGAACAAGGGGAAAGACGCACTCCCCAATGCGCTTCGTTCATTCATATCAGCTGAAGTCATACCGTCAGGCGGCAGAGGGAAACGAAATCGAGCACTTTCATCCCCACGGCCGAGGGCTTGTCTTGGTCTCTTTGCTGCGGCTGAAGCGCTGGGCTTGGGCTTCGTGCAGGGTGTCCAGCCATATCTGTATCTCGAGCAAATGAGCCAGTACATTATCGGAAGCTTGGGCCTTTCGGCAAAAGGGGCAGACCAACAAGCTGACATCTACGTCCGTATACCTGGAAATCATGAAAGTGTGTTCCGCGGAGCAGTGGTTAAGGAGGGTGTACCATCGAGCGACATTCTGCAGGCGTGGTTGGATGTGTCGCAACACCCCTCGCGAGGAAGAGAACAGTCGGACCTGATTTGGAGACGAGTTCTTGCGCCTGTTTTTGAGGCAAATGAATGATGGTGAAGCCGCAGGCCGACATTGATCCGTTTGCGAAGTTCGTCGAGGCCATTGACCCGTGGCTCAGAGAGATGGTTCTGGTCGGGGGTTGGGCGCACCGTTTATATCGCAGCGATCCGCGCGCAAGAAATCTGAGCTATGTGCCTCTCACGACGCTCGATGGCGATGTCGCCCTACCGGCAAATCTCAAGATCGAAGAGTCGACAGTTCGACAGCGCTTACTTGACGCGGGGTTTACGGAGGAATTTGTCGGAGAAGACCGTCCCCCCGCGACTCACTATCACTATAGGCCGGCAGGCGGCTTTTACGCGGAGTTCTTGACGCCACTTGTAGGCGGTGAATACGACCGGAAGGGAAAACGCAAAGCGACGCAGGCTGTGGGCGGAGTCTCTTCCCAGCAGTTGCGACATATCGAAGTTCTAATGATCGCCCCTTGGAAAATCGAACTGGGAGAAGCGAACGGATATCCGTTCAAGCCGGCAAAGAGGATTCAAGTCGCGAATCCGACGAGCTTCCTGGGGCAAAAAATTCTGATTCATCACGAAAGGGACTACAAGGACCGCGCAAAGGATCTCCTGTACATGCACGACACCATTGAGGTGTTTTCCGGGCACCTCGGAGAATTGCGTGAAATCTACACGAAAGAGGTCGCTCCGCGCCTTCACGCCAACAGAAGAGCTGATCTGAGCAAAGCCCCGGACCTCCTGTTCGGAAGAGTGAACGATACGATTCGTGAGGCAGCGCTCATGGCGGCAGGAAGAACTCTGAGTGCGGAGCGTTTGGCGGAAAGCGGTCGGGCGGGATTGAAAGAGATCTTCAGTTCAGACAATACGATGTGAGTTCTCCGGCCCAGGAGGAAGGATAACTTTCGAGCACGGCACTGTGGCTGAGTCGATAAGGAGAAGGAACGGCCTCTCTTGAAGGGGTCATCGTTACGCGCTCTTCGCGCTGGACTCAGACAAAGAGAATGGGCTTCGCCCAGTTGGCGCCGATGAAGCTGTATTCGAGCTCCCTACTCTTGCTGCTACTTTTGGCCGATGTGGCCCCTTCCGGAACCCGCGTAAACACTGGGGATTCGTTCAATGAGAACCGATGTTGGAAACAAGCGACATGCCAACGCTCACCGACCCCTCACCTCCCACTCACCAATGGGGGTTCCAATCGCTACTGGGTCAACTTCGCGCGATCGGGCGATCCAAACGGCCCCGGCCTTCCCTCGTGGCCGGCGTTCGCCAATGCGGAGAGCAAGGTTCAGTATCTGGGCGATCCGATCATCGTTGGCGGCGTTGCGAATATCCACGGACTGAGCGCCTTCGATGCGGTCTACACGGTGGTGCGTGGCAAACCCTTTGCCGCACGATAATCCTTTGCAGATTTGGTACCGCGAAACGCGCTGCTGTTTATCGATTCTTGTAAGTTGGCTCGGGTCTCATTTCGGCGACGATCTCTCACCACTACGCGACTTTGCGGGAGCTTTCCTATTGGAGAGAAGGAAGCAAACGCCACTCAGGCTATCAAGGCTGGAAGTTATCTACTCGGCTGTCCTTTCATCTGGGAAATGGAACTTTCCGTCAGAAGCCATCTCGCGTCCCGCGAACATAACTGGATAAGAATCGACTGTGAGGGCCTCTTTAATTCACTTCATTGACGTAACTTTTCGGTGGTTCGTGGATACCTATTACGAGCGCGTACGTTCCCGAGACGAAATGGAACCTCTCTCTTGCCTGTCGGGATGTGTGTGTCCCGCAATAAGGAGGCCTCATGGCCACGATCGCTGCGCCAAGAATCGAATCTTCAAGCCCAAAGGTCATCGCACCCTGGTGGCATACGGCGCTGCTCGTGGCATTGTTTCTGGGGATGGCGCTGAGCGGGGCGTTTTTTCAGCGGCAAGCCCGCTCGGAACCCGGGATGTTGCAACAGCACCCGCACGTCGTGCCGCTCTACCTCTCGCTCATCGTGCTGGAGTGGGGGCTCTTCGCTTACGTGCGGAGGGGCCTTTGCAGGACCGGAATGAAACTGAGCGAACTGCTGGGAGGAAGATGGACAAGCTTAACAGACGTGCTCTGGGACGCCGGCCTGGCCCTCGGCTTATGGGCCACTTGGACGCTCGTCGCGGCAACTTGGGATCGCTGGCTCGGGCCGGGCCAGGCTGCATCGATAAACACTTTGTTGCCGCAACGAGGAGTGGAAATCCTTCTATGGGTAGGTGTTTCCATCAGTGCGGGAATCTGCGAAGAGCTGGTTTTTCGCGGCTACTTCCAGAAACAATTCGAGATATTCACGCACAGCCGATGGGCTGCGTTGTTCCTGCAAGCCGTGCTATTCGGAATTTCCCACGGTTATCAAGGAATCGAAGCGTGCGTGAAGATCGCCGTCTATGGCGTTCTGTTTGGGTTGCTCTCACTCTGGCGTAGGAGCCTGCGGCCGGGCATGATGGCGCATGCCTGGACGGACATTCTTGGCGGCATCTTCAGAATCTAATTGCGTTTTAGCAAAAGGCCCCTCCTCGTGTAACTTTCTGGGCCCACCTGGATAGATCTAGTGAGACGGCCGAATGACCGACTTCAGCTCGCTCTACAAGAAGTATGCGCCGGACGTGTACCGCTTCGCGCTGTACTTGTCAGGCGAGCGCGGCGAAGCCGAGGACATCACTTCTGAGACGTTTGTGCGTGCGTGGACTTCACCCGGGCCGATCGAGATGGTTACGGTGAAAGGCTACCTCTTCACGATCGCGCGCAACTTGTTTCTGCAAGGGCTGCGGAAAAAATCACGGCACGTCGCGCTCAACGAAGACTTGCGCGACCCACAGGCCAACCCCTATAGGCAGGCCGAGCAGAAAGAAAAGTTAGACTCCGTGCTCACGGAACTCCAGAAGCTGCCGGAAGAAAGCCGTTCTGCGCTGCTCATGCGCGCCGTGGATGGAATGGCGTACGAAGAGATCGCGCGGGCGCTGGGAATTTCGCTCGCGGCAGTGAAAGTGAAAATTCACCGGGCACGTCTCGCGCTGGCTGGGATACGAGATGCATAGCAGGACTGGGCATGAATGTCAGGGACGGAGGGAACTAAAATGAACGTTACGCGGGAAGTGATTCTAGATCTCCTGCCGGTCTATCTCGCGGGCGAGGCAAGCCCCGCCACGCGTGCGCTGATCGAAGAATACATGCAGCAGGACCCCGAGCTGGCGCAACGCATTCGCTTGCAATGGGCGGACAACTTGGCCAAGGTTGCGCCCTCCGCGCTTCCGCCAGATCTCGAGTTGCGTTCGCTCCGCCGCACGCGCAACCTGCTCGGCTGGCAGAAGTGGCTCTTCGGCCTCGCAATTTGTTTCAGTGCCCTCTCGCTAACCAGCGAATTCTCATTCCATGACGGCGGCTTCAAGGAATTCCATTTCTTGATCCAAGATTTTCCAGCTGAGTTCGGAACTTGCGTGGCGCTGGCGATCGTCTGCTGGATTGGTTACTTCTCCATGCGCCGCCGCCTGCGCACACCCAAGCGGCATAGAGAATGAAAAACGCTAGTGTTGACCGAACCGATCAACTCCCGGATAGTCTGCTTACTCAGCAGTGTCCCTTGAGCGCACGGCGCGCTCATCGGGGACCAGGAGTTCGCTGCTTCAGGTCCATTCGTCACTGCCAAATTCCCTCCCTCGAATCATGCAAGGCAGGTGCAGGGAAATGCTTACTTTGCCGACGCCAACGGCCGCGGCGAGACCTCGAAGCTGCTTCCGTGCTACTACTTTAGGGCGCAGGAATTTCGCATGAAGATTTTAACCCCTGGGATGACCGCGAGTTAGGGGGAGATTCGCACGGAAGGAGATTCGCATTTGCATTTTTCTGGCGGGTTTGGTAGTTTCTTGCTGTTATATGAAAGCAGATCGAGCGTTAGCCAAGCTCTCCACCCTGGCGCTAGAGAATCGCCGCCGCGGGCTGGCCGTAAACCTGCCACGGGCGGAGCAGACTCTGCGTGGCACGCTGCTGCAACGTTATGTCACCTGCGGCAAGCCCGATTGTAAGTGTGCCCGTGGGGAACGGCACGGCCCCAGCTGGTACCTCACGGTTACCTTGGCGCCGGGCCGAACGACGGGCGCGGTGGTGCCTGGCGAACAGCTCGAACAAGTGCGGCAATGGGTAGAGAATTACCAGCGGATGAAGCAAAACCTGGAGAGCATCTCGGCCATTAACCGCGAACTCCTGCGGCGCCAGCGTCCGAGTTCCCAAAAGAGCAGCAAGGAGCGGTAAGGAAGGTGAAAGAGAATTTTCACGTTTGTGTCTGATTTATCTTGCATTTATAAGAATGCACACAACGCCAAACCACGATCTACCTTCGTTCTCCGGCTATCTCCGTAAAGTCTTCCATTTCCGGAAGGCGGTCGCGAGCCTCCGCGATGGGCGGCAAGACCCGGACATCTCTCCCCAAACGGTGTTCTTGGCTTTGTTTCATGGGTTCGTCTTTCGCCTCAGCAGTTTCCTGCAATTACAGGCGGATCTGGCGCAACCCCAGCTGCAACACTGCATCGAGGCTCCCCGGGCCTTCGGCGATGACGTCCTGCGGTACAGTCTGGCGAGCTTTGCGCTAGCTCCGCTGGAGCAGATGTTGGTGAACATCAATCGTCGACTGAAGCGGAATAAAGCCCTGGACCCGGGCCGCGTGCAGGGGCGCGCGGTGGCCGCACTGGACGGCATCGAGGTGCTCAGCAGTTTCAGTCGCTGTTGTGAGTTCTGTCTGCAACGGCGGATCGTTTCCCAGGACGAACAAGGGCAGCCCGTCGAACAGATCCAGTATTACCATCGCCTGGTGGGCTGCCAGGTGGTCAGTAGCCCGGTCAAGCCCATCCTGGCGCTCGAGTGGGTTCGCCCGAACGAGGGGGAGGACACTGCGGCGCTGCGCTTGCTGCGAAGACTGCCGGAGCTCTATGGCAGCCGCTTCTTCGACATCCTATTGCTGGATTCGCTTTACGCGCAAACACCGGTTCTCCAGCTGGCGGAAGAAATCGGTTGGGATTTGGTCATCACCCTGAAACAGGAGAACCGCACGCTGTATCAGGATGCCCATGGCTTGTTTCAAGGCCGCGCACCCGACGATCAACTCACCGAAAAGCATGGCAACAACGTTGTCGAAGCACAACTCTGGCAAGCCGAGGATCTGCCCTTCACCGAGGAGCATCCGCAACCGATGCGGGTGGTGCGCTCGGAAGAGCGAAAAACAGAATGGCACTACCGAAAGGGAAAGCGTGTCTCGGAGACCAAGTTCGAGAAATGGGTGTGGATTACAACGTTAGACGCGAAAACCTTCTCCATCCGGCTGGTGCGCCAACTCGGACATGATCGCTGGCGGCTGGAAAACAATGCCTGGTGCGACCTCACCAAGCACTGGGCTCTCAAACATGGCTTCCTGCACGCTTGTAAGCATCGGCCGCAACGCCGCGATGCCGAAGGCCAACTCCAGCCGTTGCCCAACCACGGATTGCAGGCGGTCACGCTGATTCTTTGCATCGCCTTCGTGCTCTGCTCGGCCTTTGCTCGGTTGCACTCCAAACTATTCCGTCGCTACCGCCTCAGCATGCTGGAGGTCTCGCGTCAACTCTATCGCTCGCTGTGGAGCCTGCAACCGCCCATTCGAGCCCCAGACGGATGATCGGTTTGCACCTTGGCTCCATATCGCCAATCTCCTCTCCGACTGCCGACTCCGCAGTTCGTGGAAGGCCGTTCCCCAAAACGGTCTCCGATCCTCGAATCTACTGACCGAACCTCCGCTGGGACTCCAAAAAGCCCCCTGCGAATCTCCTCGGCAGGACCGCGATAGGGCTCCTTCTACAAATGTCAGAGCCTTAGGCAGATCCGGTAAACGCAACGCGAGATTTCTGCCTTACGTCCAGCGAAAATTTGCCGCCGCCCTCCAGCAATGCTACCTTGCTTACCACTAATTGTGGTTGATTGAGCCGCTGGACATGCGGGCAAAGAATCCTCCCATCCTCCAA
>Ga0210406_10004713_pt1 | contig 14505 bp, 13 predicted proteins | sample IncBWC30MmetaG_FD_155454 | JGI IMG/M metagenome (GOLD analysis project Ga0210406, IMG submission 155454) | Forest soil microbial communities from Barre Woods Harvard Forest LTER site, Petersham, Massachusetts, United States - Inc-BW-C-30-M | ecosystem: Environmental > Terrestrial > Soil >... | reverse complement strand
TCTTTTCGACGAGTTCCTCGAGTTCGATCCACTTTTCTTGCTCCATGAACTCGGGGATCGATGGCTGAGCATCAATATTTACGAGCGAGTCAGAGATGATGGTCAGTTGTTCGTGCCTCGAAGGCAAGTCGAAGTGGTGTACCAGATTTCCGTAGCTATCGGTATAGCCAAATATGCGGGCTCGTGGATTTACCGAGAGCTGAAAAACGAAGCAGCGCTGGTTTCCCTCGCTCCTCGGATGCATGCGAACTTCCATCATGCTTTGCCATACGGCGCGGCTGTAACGATAGCGCGTGAAATGTCGAATGGCGTAGAACATCAGGACTCGAAGGCAACATCGATCGGATATTCGATATACACTTCGTGCACCGCGGCGTGCAGATCGCGGCATTGTTCGATGATTCCGGCAAGATACTTATGCAATCCGCGCATCACTTCGCTGACCTGCACATAAGCCACCATCGATCGCAAGCGGCCGATCAATCTTTCGATCTTTTCGGTTCTGCGGCTCAAGGAAAGCGTGCTGATCGAAGTGAGTGCGTGATGCATTTGGTCCAACGAATACCGTACGGAATAGGGAAACTCGGGCTTCAACAGGAGAAAGTCTGCGATTCTGTCCGGTCTGAGTTCCGCAGTGCAAGCTTTGCAATAGGCCTCAAATGCTGCACAACTGCTTAGCAGCCCCACCCAATCCAAATCATCTGCATGTTTATCCACGACAAAATAGGCGTCGAGCAAAACGCAGAGATTCGAGGCTCTCTCGATGTATTTGCCCAGTTGGATAAAGTGCCAGCCCTCGTCGTGACTCATCGTAGCGTCGGTGACTCCCTTGAAGCGGTACGACCCTTCGCGAACCAGTCGAACCGCCCGCATCGCTCCCGCATCATCGCCGGGCTGCAGGTTGGGCCCGGTCACCGCATGAAAGAGTCGGTTCAAGTGCTCCCACATCTCCGAACTGATCTCCTCCCGGACTTGCCGAGCGTTCTCGCGAGCACCGCTGATGCACTTCACAATCGAAAAAGCCCCTTCGGGATCCGCCACTAACAGGAACAGCGCACGCTGGGGATCGACGTCCCCAGAGGCCGGCCCCGGAGCAAGCGAGGAAACCGCGCGATACCAGCGCTCTTCGGTGGAAAACTTGGCGGGATTGAGGATCAGACCGTAGGTCGCCTCCAGCACGCGCGCGGCGTTATCTGCCCGCTCAAAATAGCGGCTCATCCAATAAAGGCTGTCAGCAACTCGTGAGAGCATGGAATTCTGCCACCATTTTTCAAGTCTTCGTCCGGTTCTTCAAAAATCTAGTTTTGCAACACCCACGTATCTTTTGATCCGCCGCCCTGCGACGAATTCACCACCAGCGAACCCTTTCGGAGAGCGACTCGTGTAAGACCGCCGGGAACGATGACTATTTTTTCGCCGTACAGAACATAGGGCCGGAGGTCGACGTGCCGCGGTTCGATGGTGCCGTCCACAAAGCAGGGCGCGGTGGAGAGATTGATGACCGGCTGCGCGATGTAGTTACGCGGTTGCGCCTGAATTCTCTGGCGAAACTGGATTCGCTCTTCTTCGGTCGAATGCGGGCCAATGAGCATGCCATAACCGCCGGACTCACCCACTGCCTTTACGACGTACTGATCCAACCTCTCGCAGACATGCGCGCGTTGACTGGGATCCGACAGCAGAAGGGTTTCGACGTTTTCGAGAATGGGATCTTCGTCAAGGTAATACCGAATGATTTGTGGCACATAAGCGTAGATCGCTTTGTCGTCGGCAACTCCGGTGCCGAGAGCGTTGGCAAAGGCAACATTGCCGGCGCGATAGGCGTTGAACAGGCCCACGGCGCCGAGCGCCGAACCGCTTTCGAAAACCAGAGGATCGAGATAATCGTCGTCGATTCGCCGGTAGATCACATCCACGCGCTGCAGACCGAACGTGGTCCGCATGTAAACGATATTGTCGTGGACCACGAGATCCCGGCCTTCGACGAGTTCAATGCCCATCTGCCGAGCCAGGTAGGTATGCTCAAAATACGCCGAGTTGTAGGCGCCCGGCGTCAGCAAAACAACGGTGGGCTCGGGACGGCCTTCGGGGGCGAGGGATCGCAGAGTAGAAAGCAGGGCCTGGCTGTATTGTTCAATCGGCCGCACCCGGCATTTTTGGAACAATCCCGGAAATATCTGCTTCATCACTTTGCGGCTCGTAAGCATGTACGAGACGCCGCTGGGTACGCGGAGATTGTCCTCCAGAACGACGAAGTTTCCCTCCGGATTGCGAATCAGATCCGTACCGACGACTGTGACGTATACGTCGCGTGGAACTTTAATGCCGCGCATTTCACGACGGTAATGTTTGCAGGTGTAAATGATGCTGCCAGGAACCACGCCGTCGGCGATGATCTTGGCTTCGTGATAGACGTCTCTGAGGAAAAGATTCAGGGCCGTGATCCGCTGGGTGAGTCCGCGCTCGATTTTTTCCCATTCGGCAGCGGTAATAATCCTAGGCAGAAGGTCGTGAGGAAAGATGCGCTCGGTGCCTTTGTCGCCCCCATAGACGGTGAACGTGATTCCCTGGTTGAAGAACGATTGATCGGCCTCGTGTTTGCTGCGCCGCAGTTCGTCGGGCCCCAGGTTCAAGAGCAGGTTGTGAAGGGGCCGGTATTGTTTTCGCGGATGGTCGAGGGAGCGGAACATCTCGTCGTAAGCGCCGTTGAGAAAGTAGTGGCGAAGGCCTTCTGCCCCGCCGGCACTCGCCGCACTGGTTTCTATAATCATGGTTGGCGCCCCGATCCCCGCAAGGATAGCGCATCAGATGGCGGTCCGCGGATCGAGAAAAACGATGCGGGTCATTGAAGAAACCGCGCAGACCGCGCCGAGACAAGTCTTATCCCCGGGATCGCCCAACTTCGATGCGTTCCGCAGGCTTTTCGTTACCGGAAGGTTGGAATTCAATGTCAGGCAACTGTTCGACCGCCCTCCGGAGAGACTGCTCCCAGCTGGAGTGGATGAGGTTCAGGTCCCTGTCCCCGGCCGAAACCCGGCGATAGCGGGTAATGTCGAGGCTATCTTTCGTGTACAACAACAGATCAAACGGCGGCCCTACGGTCACATTGGAACGCATGGTTGCATCCAGCGACAGCAGGGCGTATTTCGCCGCAACTTCCAGAGACGTTGTGGACTGGATCCCGCGATCAAGGATCGGCCGGCCATACTTGCATTCCCCCAGTTGCAGGTACAAAGAATCCTCGGTTGCCGCCAGAGGATTTCCTTGGGGATAAATCAAGTACAGGTTCGGCTCCTGTCCCCTCACTTGCCCCCCAAGGAGCAAATGAACGTTGAAGCTGAACGAGTCGCGCTCGAGTGAAGCCCGGTCAATGTCGGAGATCCTGCGAACACAGTCTCCTACAATGCGGGCGGCATCGTAGAGCGAGTTGGCTTGAGCAAGACCTCGCCCGGAATCGAAATCATCTCCCAGCAGAGTGATCACCGATTGGCTGATCGAGAGACTGCCGCTGGTCAAAATTACGAAGACTCTTTCGCCCGGCTGAACAAAGCGATGCATCTTGCGACACACGTTGACCTGATCAAAACCTGCGTTTGTCCTCGAATCCGAGGCCAACACCAGCCCCTGTTGCGTAACAATGCCCAAACAGTATGTCAATTTGTCCCCTAGTGAGAAGCTACCGCATGATACACCGATTACTCATTTCGAATTATGATCCGGACCAGCAATAAAAAACGTAGAAGATCGACCAGACTACGTGGTAGTTTTTCGCATCTCAGTGTCGCAAGCATCCCCAGGCACGAGAAAATCCGACGTTTATGCTGATTCGCCTCGGCTATGACATCCAGTTCGAAACGGTGGGAGAAGTGCCGATCATTACGCTACTGAGCGTGCACCCATCGCGTACCAGAGATTTACGAGAGCCAGACGAGTTGCAAACCGATCCCCTGGTGAAGGTCGAGAGCTATGAAGACAGCTTTGGCAACAATGCTTGTCGTCTCGTGGCTCCCAATGGCAGGATTCGATTTCAGAATTCAACCCTGATTGAAGATCCAGGCACGCCGGATGAAGTGTGCCTGGATGCCGAGGAGATTCCGATCGATAGCCTTCCTGTGAATGTCCTGCCCTATCTGATGAACAGCCGGTATTGCGAAGTGGACCTGTTGTCCAATACTGCCGCGGAATTATTCTGGAACGCTCCCCGGGGGTGGGCACGGGTTCAGGCAGTCTGCAATTGGGTACACAGCAAAGTCAGTTTCGGATATGAATTCTCCAGTCCCATTCGAACCGCGCTGGGAGTCTATACCGAGCGCGTGGGAGTTTGCCGAGATTTCCAGCATCTTGCCATCACTTTCTGCCGAGCGCTGAACATTCCCGCGCGCTATGCAACCGGATACCTGGGCGACATCGGTGTGATCGTGGCCCCAAGTCCGATGGACTTCAGCGCCTGGTTTGAAGTTTACCTGGGAGGCGGTTGGTGGACCTTCGATGCCAGACACAATGTTCGGCGCATCGGACGGGTGTTGATGGCAACCGGACGCGACGCCACCGACTGTGCGATCACTACGTCGTTCGGGCGGGCGAAGTTGGTCAACTTCCAAGTCGTCACCGACGAAGTGCACAGCGTCGTCGCATGAGGCTTTGCGGTACCGCGGTTGGAGCTTGCCGGCCCTCAAGGCAACCTACGAGCTTTGTCCGTGACCTCTTTTAGGAGGCATTTTCCCCGGGGTCGAACGCTCAATATCATTTAAAATAAGGAACGAGCGAATTGGGGTTGCCATGACTGACGATAAAATCACCATTTCCCCGGGTCCGAACTTCCAGGCCGCCATGATTCTGGCCATCATCGCGGATGCGCTGCAGATTGTCGTTTTCCCTGCGTTCATTGCGGGCGCTTTGTCACCGGCGGAGGACGTGCTCGACTTCGGGGTTGGAGCTTTGATGGTCAATCTGCTGGGCTGGCATTGGGAATTTCTGCCGTCGTTTTTCGCCAAACTGGTGCCAGGCGTCGATTTGGTTCCGTTCTGGACGTTGGCGGTGGCGAACGTCTATCGCAAATCGAAGCGGACTGCCATCGAGGCAGAACAAGCTCGTCAGGCGCATCCTGTGCTGGACGACCACTCGACGCTGGTGAACCGATAGATTCGATCGAACTCCGCGGTGTCCGAGATCGCGTTCCCGCTCGTCTACTGATCCAGGCTAAATTTGCCCGCCCGATTTGCTACAATCCTTTCGCTATGACGGAAACGGTTTTGGTCCCTGCGAAGACGGTCACCAGCGGCAAGGGGGATGGACCCACGGTGGATGTCAGCGGCGCTTCCACCCGAGTGTTCCTGGTGACGCTCGCCATCACAAAGATCATCGAGCAGGAGTCGCTCGACGTTAGCATCTACGGTTCGACGGACGGCGCGACGTGGGGGGCGAAATCGATCGCCGCATTTCCCCAGAGGTTTTACTGCGGAGAGTCGCCGCTGCTGCTCGATCTGACCGCCCATCCGGACGTGAAGTCTGTGCGCTCGCACTGGGAGTCGGCTCGCTGGGGGCGCGGCGTCGAAACGCCAATGTTCGAGTTTGGTGTGACATTGAAAGAAGTGCCCGCCGACATTTTGAAAGAGGTTGCAGTGCAAGCGAAGACGGCCTGAGCGAATTTCAGAGTGTTGATTTCAGATGGAAGACATCGCGATCGAAAATTGTTTTAATCAAGAAATCTAAAATCAGCAATCTGCAATTCTTCCACTCTCCATCCTTGTATATTGATCTCAGAATGAAAAACGGGTCTCAGGTGATGGTGCGTCCGGCGCGCAACCTGCGTGGCAATGTGCAGCTGCCGGGAGACAAATCAGTCTCCCACCGTTACGCCATGCTGGCAGGAATCGCCGAGGGGCCATCGCGACTGGAGAATTACTCCACTGGCGCGGATTGCGCCAGCACACTCGGTTGCATGCGATCGCTGGGAGTGGAGTGGGGGCGCAAGGACGGAAACGACAACGTTATCGAAGTGAAAGGGCGCGGCTTGGCGCTTGCGGCACCTTCGAGCGCGCTCGATTGCGGCAACTCGGGTTCCACCATGCGCATGTTGAGCGGCATTCTAGCGGGGCAAAGCTTTACCAGCGAAATGATGGGGGATGAGTCGCTTTCCCGTCGCCCCATGGAGCGCGTCATTAGCCCGCTTTCCGCCATGGGCGCGCAGATCTCGTCGCGAGAGGGGAAGCCGCCGTTGCGCATTACCGGCGCGGCTCTCGAAGCCATCGACTACAAAATGCCAGTAGCCAGCGCCCAGGTGAAATCTTGTTTGCTGTTTGCGGGATTATTCGCGGAGGGCGAGAGTCGGGTCGAAGAACCAATTCGCACCCGCGATCACGGAGAAGTGGCGCTCCGGGCGTTTGGAGTGAAACTCGATCGTAGAAACATTGGACAGGGAAGCGAAGTGCGAATTCGTGGCGGGCAGCAGTTGAGGGGAATCGAGGCCCACGTCCCGGGCGATCTTTCGAGTGCGGCCTTCTTTCTTTGCGCGGCGGCCTTGTTCCCCGGATCGGCATTGGCGATCCCCAATCTCCTGATGAATCCGACGCGCGCCCGGCTGCTCGACATCCTGATCGAGATGGGGCTGCGAATCTCGGTGACACAACTTGAGGAGATTCACGGGGAGATGGTCGGAACGCTCGAGGTCGAAGGCGGCGCGCTCAAGGGGACCACGATTGCCGGCGCCGATGCGGCTCGGCTGATCGATGAGATTCCCGTGCTGGCGGCGATTGCTCCGTACACGGAGCAGGGAATTGAGGTCCGAGATGCAAAGGAATTGCGGGTGAAAGAATCGGACCGCATTGCTGCTGCAGCCGCGAACCTGCGGCTGATGGGCGCGCAGGTGGAAGAACGGGAAGACGGACTCCGGATTCCCGGCGGACAAAGTCTCCACGGCGCGGAGCTCGATTCCTTCGGCGATCACCGCATCGCCATGGCCTTCGCGGTTGCAGGCTTGCGAGCGAAAGGCGAAACCCTGATTCGTGGGGCGGAGTCTGCAGCTATTTCCTATCCAGCGTTCTTTCAGGTATTGGAAGAGATCACCGAACGATAGCTTGCTCCCCTTCTAAAGGTAACCTCAGGGCTATTACCCTCGTGACCTGTCTTCTCCTTCCGATCCGTTCAAAAATAATGGCTGGCTGAGGGATTTTTTCGCCTCGGCTCGAGGTTCATTGGATTCACTTTTCTGGGGGTGCGTGGAATGGGTTCGAAGGTCATGATGTGCATGATTCTGGGGCTGGCTTCGGCGGCCTATGCCAAAGATCCCAAGGCTTATCAAAGCGGAAAGCTTCTGCAGATGGATTCGGTTCAGCGCGGCGTGGTTGAGAAAGACGCTAACAGCTTCGCCGGCGAAATGCTGGGCACCGACTCCGGCAGCAAGAAGACGCAAGAACTTCTTGGTCAGGAATACGTTCTCGAATCGGAGAGAGTCATTTACCGTATCCGTCCGCGGGATGAAAAGCATCCCGTACTACTACCGGTAGGCGAGCAGGCCCAATTCCGGCTGCAGAAGGACAAGATGTTGTTGCGGGTGGAGGATCTCGACGGCAAAGAGCGCGAGTACATCGTGGTCTCGATGACTCCGCGCAGAGACAGCAACCCAGCCGATGCCACTGCTGTGCGTCTGAATCACCTGCAATAACGTAATTGCGAGCGCGCTATTCTCCCAGAACCGAACCGGGAAGATGCGCTTGCAGAAGAGAATCATCTGGTGCTTCACCGGAGTGCCTGCGCTGTCGAAGCCGGCCCTTCATGCTAGGGCACACATCTTGGAACGCCTTATCTGACGGGCTGTTGAGCGTCCTGCGGCTGTGATAGAGTATTGCCCAAAGCAAGGGCCGGCCGTGGGGGCTGGCCCTATCCAATCGGTTCCTCTTTACCGAAGGAGGAGTACCTCCATGACCACTCTTCGCGATCTCTTGAAAGACCGCAAACTCTATTCCGTTGAAGCCACAAAGACCGTGCTTGACGCAGCACGTTTCATGATGGAGCACAACATTGGCGCGCTGCCGGTATTGCGCAACGGACAACTGACCGGCATTCTGTCCGAGCGCGACATCATGAATCGCGTAGTGGCCGTGGGGCGGACTCCTGGAACCACCGCAGTTTCAGAAGTCATGACCGCGAATCCACGGGCGGTCGCCGCCGACGAGAGTGTCGAGGAGTGCCTGTTCATCATGCGCGAATTTGGATTTCGCCATCTGCCCATTGTTGACGGCAAGGATTTGAAAGGACTGGTTTCCCTGCGCGATATTCTGATGCACCAGGCTGCTGAAATCGAGCGCGAGGCGCGCAAGACAGCGTCGTAGGAACCGCCGTCGGACGGCAGGCGTCGGACCTTGCAAATCTCAACTGCTGAGGTCGACTCCTGAGGCCGATGCCTGATGCCGGTTGTTTATTCCCGTCGCCGCAAGATTATTTCTCCGGGCTTGAGCGGAAGTTTGAAGGGAAATTCGAATATTTTCCCATCGAATGGTACGCGCAGAATGAATTCTTCCGGCTTCTTCCATCCGCTAATCCACTTGCTCTGGGTGCTGAACATTACCCAACCGCTGGTTTCAGGATTGCCGGGGCCCAGGCGGCCGAAGCGCAAACTATTGTTGCCGACAAATTCCTGCAGCTCCGCCGAGTCTTTCCGGAAAGCTCGCACGTAGGCTTCTTTGGTCTCTTTCTGCTCGGGATGCTTTCCCACTTCGCGTGCGGTTTGGTGATCCAACTCATCGGCGTCGTTCTGCACTTTCTGAGAGAAATCATCGGGATCGAGCGAAGTCTTAACCACCCGGAAGTGTCTGACGAACTCGAGGGAAATATTGTTTACGTCGAAGTCGATCGCTGCCGGGCCCTTATAGCTTACGTTGAGGAGCACCGCGAAGAACGGCTCGGGCCGGTGCCGGACTTTTTCGAGTTCCTGGAAATCGACGGCCACGGTGATTCGGACGTCGCCGTGGGACAGACCATAACGATACTTGCCGTCGTCGCTGCGCGAAAAAGTGCAGCCGGGACGCTGCTCATCCCAACGCACCAGGGGAATTTTCGACTTGTCGTTGCGGGAAGCGGCGAACCCTGAGTTCGTAAGCAGCAGCACAGCGATAGCCGGCGCCAACAGAAGTTCACGAGGCGTGCGATGCCAGAACCTGGGCATGGCTTTTAGTTGGTTGGCGAAGTCACCGTGAGGCTGATCGTCGGATTCGCATTGTTGGAGGAAGTTGCGTTACTGGAGACCACGCCATTGGCGTCAACGCCCACCACCGTGAATGTGTAAGTGTTGTTGGGAGTGACGCCGTTCGGGCTGGTCTTCTGGGCGGTGGTATTGCCGCAGGCAGGCATCAGGAAAACTGCGGCGCTGATCACAAAAAGCGCCAGCAGCCCCCACGCCTTTCCCGAGCGCTTTCCGCCGATCGCGGCGCCCAGGCCAACTAGCGCCAGCATAGGCAAAGGCAGCCAGAGCCCATAAAAACTAGGGGAACGGGGGAGCGCGCCCGTGATGATGGGACCAAAAGTGCTGATCGTGACGGTCGAGGTTTCCGGCGGCCCGGTGATTTTGACGGACGGTTTGTTGAACGAGCACACGGGCGGAATCGTGACCAGGGGAGTGATCGACGCGCACGACAAGGTGATGCCGCCAGCGGGATTGTTCGGGTCGGGTGGGCTGGTATACCCGTTGATCGGATTGATGATGATCACACCCTGGCTGCCGTTGCCTGCCGGGACGCTGTTTGGCTGCACGGGACTTTGAATGGTGATCGTGAACTGAGGCGTTACCGCCAACACGGTTAGGGGCAGCGGAGCTGTTTTGGGGGCAGTCGGAGAAGGCCCCGTTCCGGTGATCGTGACGGAGTATCCCACGGTCGTCGTCGCACTGGTCGTGGTGACCGTGGCTACGGCGCCAGCTGGAGGAGTCACCGTCGCCGGACTGACCGCGCAAGCGGGTGGGGAAGTCGTCGTCTGCGCCGAGGAGACCTGGCAGGTCAGTGCGACCGTGCCCGTGAAACCGTTGACCGTGCCAATCGTGATATTGGAAGAAGCTGTCCCTCCCGGGGCAACCGCATCGGGAGAGAACGAGGCAGCCTGCAAGGTGAAGTCGGCCTGGGCGGACGCCGACGATACGCTCATAAGAGCCGCCAGTATGCAGAATATCGAGATGCCGGCGTCCGTGGCCCGGATTTTCAACTTGGATTTCAATGACTTGAATGGCGACGAGTCAGATTTCAACATGAGCAGATTCAATTAGCTTCGATTCCTGGGATAACTGAAAGGCTGCCCGGCGCACTACCGACTTCCGGCAGCCGGGGAAAATAAGCCGGCGGTCTCGAGGACCATGCGAAACCAAACGACTCATTTTATCGTAGAGGCCTCGACCGAATACCGGCACAATTCTTTAGATCCACCCCGAGCCTGTCCCACCGAACATTCCAAACAGAAACATCCATACTACATCATGCCGCCGCGAGTCAGCGGTTGCTGCCGGGAAAACAGAACGGCCGCCTCCCCCGTGGGCGACGGCCGTTTCAGTCGTCGGTGGCTCTAGTCTACGGTTAGGTTAAGCACCGGCGAACCGGTGGCAACTGCTGTGCCGCTCGTGCCCGTAACCGTGATGGCATAGGTTCCGGTGGGAGTGCCGTTGCTTCCGCCCCCGTTGCTGCTGCTGCCGCTGCACGCCGGCATCAGGAGCAGCGCACTAACGATCACGCCGACGATCAGCAAGCCGAACATCTTTCTGCGGCGCGATCCGGCAGACCCAAGTCCTAGGCCCACGAGCGTGATGCCGCCGATCGGCCATACCATTGCGTAGAAGACACCGGGCGATCGCCGCTCTGCCGGGGGTTCGAGCAAAGCGCTCGACCCTGTCGTAGACACCGTGAACGTCGAGGTCACGGTGGCGTTGGCAGGCGGAGTCACCGAACTAGGATTGAACGAGCAGGTGGGGCCCTTGGGGAGTACCGGCGCCACCGCGCAGGCCAGAGTGACCGCCGAGGCGAAGCCATTGGTCGAGGTAACCGTGATCGTGGCAGTCGCCGACCCTCCGGGATGTACCGAAGTTGGGGAGAGCGCACCGTCGGTTACGGTAAAGTTCGTCGCGGTTCCGGATTGCGAGTATTTCGCTACAAAAGCGTCGAAGCTGCCGCCTCCGAAAGATGCCTGTGCCGCTCCCGTGGTTACCGGGAAACTTTTCGTCGGTGACCCGGTGTTTCCGGTGACGTAGAAGTTAGCGCCGGAGGGGTCGACAGCGATTCCGCCCACCGGACTTAGGTTCGGACCGGCCGTGGTCGAATTCTCGTTCCCTGATCCGCCCAGATACGTGGCAAAAACCAGATTTCCCACCGGGCTGATTTCGGCGATAAATGCGTCGTTGCCGCCACCCAACGTGGCTTGGGTCGGGTTGGTGGCGCCGATTGCCGTCAGGAAATTCGAGGATCCCGTCTGTCCGGTCACGTAAACATTCTTGCTTCCATCGATGGCGATGGCCGATCCTGCGTCGCCCTGGGTCCCTCCGAGGTAGGTGGAATAGGAGAGATCGGTACCAGTGGGGTTCAGCGCCGCAACGAAGGCGTCCTGAACGCCGCCGAAGGCGGATTGAATAATCGGAAGGTGGCGTGGGAAATCGTTGGACTGGGTCAGTCCGGTTACGTAGGCGCCGCCGGCAGAATCTACCGCAATGCCGAGGCCCTGGTCCGCGCCACTGCCGCCTAGAAAAGTCGAATAAACGAAGCCGCTGAAGTCGGGTTTGATGACCGAAACGAAGGCATCGCTGAGGCCGCCGTTGCAGTTCGCGGCAGTACCGCAAGTCGCCTGAAATACACCCGGGGTCGTAAAGAACTTGGTATGGGCCGCCCCGGTCACATACACGTTATCGGAAGCATCCACGGCAACTGCGGAAGCAAGGTCGCCGGATCCGCCCCCTATGTAGCTCGAAAAAACCAGGGCGCTGCCAGAGGAGTTTAACTTGGTGACGAACCCCCCTCCGATCGTGTTTGGAATCCCTCCCTTAGGTTGTTGCGGGAAATCTGTTGTTGAACCCGTGGAACCTACAACCACCACGTCCCCGGCGCTGACCTTAGACAGCGCGATTCCAGTAACCACGTCGTCGCCCGTTCCCCCCAGGTAGGTTGAATAGACAAGAGAAGATCCCGTCGCACCGAGCTCGAATACGAACGCATCCAGGCCGCCCTTAAGAGTGGGCTGGAAAGCTGTGCCGGAGGTAGGAAAGTCTATCGATCTGGTTCCGCCGGCGACGAACACATGGAAGGAAGCGTCCACGGCGATCGCGTTTCCGCTGTCGCTGTCGCTGCCCCCAATGTAGGTTGAATAGACCACCGACCCAGTGGAGGAAAGCTCGGTTACAAATACATCGAAGTTGCCCTTGTATGGATAAAGGGTCGTTTTAGTCGGAAAGTCCAGGGATTTGGTTTGGCCGGTTATATAAGCGTTGCCGTTGCTGTCCACGGCGATGGCCGATCCATCGTCCTCGGCCGTACCTCCCAGGTAGGTGGCGTAGCTCACCGATGGGTCAATCACCAGCTCGCGGCTCGGATCATAGTTGCCCAGCTCGAAGCTCACTTGACTGTTGGTTTCGAGCACAAAACGGGCATCGACGGGCTGGCGGGTTCCATCTTTCTCCTGGTAGGCGACAGGTTTGTGGAGCAGCACGTCTCCTGCAGAAGATGCCAGGATCAGATTCCCCGAATTGTCGGTCACGATCCGGTTTGCACCCGAAACTCCAAGGCGGATGGCTGCGGGGCTGGCGCCGGGGGCGACGATGAAATCGAACTCAAGTTGTTTCTGGACGCCGTAAAAGGCCATGTCTACGCCCGGATAGGCGTCGCGGTAAGAGATGCGCGCGTATTGAGCTACGTCCGAGTGCCACTGGCTCGGATCCGCTCCGATGAAATAATTGGCTCGGCCGGGCAGTCGGTTGCCGGCAGAAATCTGCGCCTGCGAGTTGCCTCCTACAAGGTGCATGCGAATGGCGGCGGCGCGGTCTGCCGCTGTTGCCGGCTGCGTGCTCCGGCGTGATCCGCCCAGTCCGCCTTTTCGTGCCGCCGGTGTTGTCCGTGCCTGACCCATCGACTGGAGCGCGAAAACCGTCTCGTTGGGTGTGAGATAGACGGTGTAGCCATTGCCCCGCGCCATATACTGAACCTGAGGATCGGTCTGGCCCTGGTTCGCTTCAAAGGCCAGCGGAAGTGCTTCCAGACTGGCGCGGACGCGTCCAGTTTCCTTCGCGCCGACAGCCGGGGAGTTCCTCGACACCGCGGCCACTGGTTTGACGGGTACTCTTCCGCGGTGCATGCGCAGCCCGGCATAGGTCATGACTCCGATAATGGCGAGTAGGACAGCCGCGACGCACCAACCAGCAGGCGTTAACACCTTTGGGGCAGATGGCTTAGACACGAAAAACCTCCAGTGATCAAATCCTGAAACACCCATTTTTGAGAATAGACTCGGCCCGAGCTTGAACCTTCCAGGACCGCGCGTCTGTTTTCCTGACTCTGCAAAGTTGTAACTTAGAAGAGCTTACGCGCAAGCCTGGAATGCTAAGCGGCCTCGTCGATGAAGGGTAGATAGCAATTAAGATACCACCGAACTCCTATGAATTGAGCCTTGAGGCAGCGGGCAGACTGGCAGAAGGCAGAAAAGGTTGAAGCTCACGGCACGGTGACGATGATTCCCGTACACGGCTTCGAACCCCGCCTGCGGTAGCTGTGCGCCGCGGCGGCGTCGAAATAGATCGCATCTTCGGGCTCAAGAAGAAACTCCTCGCCGGCAATCTTGATGGTTAGCGACCCTTTCAAAACATAGAGAAATTCGACCCCGGGGTGCTGGTGAGGCTTGAGTTTTTCCACCGGCATCTCTTGAAAATCTGCCAGAAAGGCGCTCAACTTGCGCTCCGTGGCGCGGTAGTCCAGGCACTCAAAGTAATACGGAACATCCTGCGTTCCGGGCCTCTCCGGGAACCGCACCCGTTCGTCCTTGCGAACGATCCCGACGCTACGGCGCTTGCGTTCATCGGAAAAGAAGTAGTCGAGGCCAACCCCGAAGACCATGGCGATGCGCAACAGTGTGGGCAGAGTGGGAAACAACTTTCCCCTCTCCAGCTTAGAAAGCAGAGCCGCCGAAAGCCCGGTATGCTTGCCCAACTCCACCAGCCCCATGCTCTTGCGCAGGCGCATGGAGCGCAATTTCTCGCCAATCGAATATCGCCCTAAACCTTCAGAAATCGTTTCGGTGATGCCGGTGGCCATTTCCTTAAGATAAAACAATTGTTCTCCACAGTAAACCGAGAACCACAAATAAAAGCCATGCTCCACGAGCATGGCTTTCCGGTCGGTCCGGTCTTTGGCTCTACTGCGGCCTTACTGCGGCTTCTTTTTGTTGAAAAGTCCCATCACCGTGTTGACCGGATTCTGTTGGCCTGGCTTTCCCTGGCCGCTGAGTGCGTTCTTCAGCAGCCCGGAAGCCATTCCCTTTACGTCGGGCATGAAC
>Ga0210406_10004712_pt1 | contig 14511 bp, 14 predicted proteins | sample IncBWC30MmetaG_FD_155454 | JGI IMG/M metagenome (GOLD analysis project Ga0210406, IMG submission 155454) | Forest soil microbial communities from Barre Woods Harvard Forest LTER site, Petersham, Massachusetts, United States - Inc-BW-C-30-M | ecosystem: Environmental > Terrestrial > Soil >... | reverse complement strand
GAAGATCGTCCAAAACAATCTGGAAACCGAGCCCATATTTTCGTTGCTCGAACAAAAGTACAACACGCCCTTAGTGGAAGCCGAATACCGCTTGGAAGCTGTGTCTGCCGACGCTGTTGTTGCACGGGCACTGGGCATAAGCATTGGCAGTCCCATTTTTCTCATTGAGCGTACATCGTATAGCGCAGGTCAACGGCCGGTCGATCACGAAAAGCTGTATTACCGTGGCGATCAGATTCGGTTCGTGACTCGACTGGCACGGCGTGCGACAGCAGGATCGCGAACCGCAGATGCTTGAGATAAATAGCGGATTCGCGATATGGCTGTTTACGGTGTCCTTGGGCGCCAGCGCGCTGGGTGGAATGCTCGGTATGGCGGGCGGGGTTTTTATCGTGCCCATCCTGGTCATCTTCGGTCACGTCGACATTCATACTGCGATTGGTTCCAGCCTCATATCAGTGATCGCCTGTTCTTGCGGCGGTGCCGCGCCCTTTCTTCGGGGCGGCCTCACAAATGTCCGGCTCGCCATTGTGCTGGAAGTAGCTACCACTCTTGGCGCATTGAGCGGGGTATTTTTGTTTGGTGTCGTGCCAGTGCCCTATCTCTTTTTCCTCTTCGCCGTAATCCTGTTGCTCTCGGCCCAGCAGATGATGGCCCGGCGCGGTGATCCCGTCAGCACCTCCGCTTCAACCGATTCCGGACAATGGACAGCCATGCTGCGTCTGGATTCAAGCTATCCAGATCGTGAGCTCGGGGAAATGACCGCATATCGCGTGCACCGCGTGCCAATGGGCATGATGCTGATGTACGGTGCCGGTCTTATTTCGGCTCTATTGGGCATCGGCAGTGGTGTCCTCAAGATTCCCGCTATGGATACCGCTCTCCGTCTGCCCATCAAGGTTTCCTCCGCGACGTCCAATTTCATGATCGGCGTAACGGCAGCTGCCAGTGCTGGCGCCTATTTTGTGCGCGGCGACACTGTTACTGTTGTGGCTGGACCTGTGGCCCTTGGTTCAGTCCTTGGGGCGGGCCTGGGCGCGCGGCTTCTGATGCGCCTCTCGAATGACAGAGTGCGTCTCTTATTCGTCGTTGTGCTCGTCGTGCTCGGAGCGCAGATGCTTTTGCAAGGTTTCGGGATTCACTTGATGAAAGGTCCTCTATGAATTCCGCCGGGCTGAGACCTGGCCGGTTGGAATGGCTATTGGCAGCGGTTCTGCACCACGGTAGCTGGCTGGCATCCGCGATCATAGGTTTCGGATTGGGGCTGGCGCTGATCGACTCACGCGCACCTGAGCTGACGATACTGCGCGATATGCGCGTCGCCACCATCGGGATTGCGCTGTTCATCCTGCTGCCAGTCCTCCGCGTGATATTGATGATCGTCGTCTACGTTCGACAGCGCGATTATCGTTTGAGCGCTGTCGCGCTGCTGGTACTCACTATCATTCTGCTGGGATTCGCCGTGGGTTTGGCGGGCAGCAGACATCACAATGCACCGGGCAGCTCGGATGCACGTGTGACGCGAAACCGTTCCGCCTCATTCGATCCAAGCTATATCGCGTGAGTCACTTTCCTGACGCCGCCGCATACGTTCAACCCGCACGAGTCTTTTCCCGGCCAACTTAAGGAGAATTGAAGATGAACACTCTAAGTTTTAATGAATCTCGTGTTGGCGATACAGGAATTCCCCCGAATCATCGCGGAACTTTTGGTATATCGGCTTGTGCCCGGCGGTGCTACGTTCTTGTTCAACCCTGCTTTTAGGTCTCAAATTTAAAAAGAGGAGAATCGGATGCCGACAAAATTTCAGTCGAGAATTTTTGGTGCGGGGAAACTAACGCTGGCCGGGGCGGCGTTGGCGGGATTTTTGCTCTTCACCGGCGCATCAACTTTGCGCGCCGATGACGATTGCCAGCGACGCGTTTCGAAAGCCGACCATCGCCTTCATGAAGCTACCGAGCATCATGGACGCGAGAGTAAGCAAGCCGACCACGCGCGCGCCGAGTTGCGCCAAGCCCGCGAATACTGCTGGGAGCACAGTCATCGTTGGTGGGACGAAGACGGCCATCGGTGGCGCTCCGACCGCGACTGGGATGATCACGACCACGACCGCTACGATCGCGAACATCCGCCACGCTAACTTCGGCAATCCTTCTCCTATCGCAATTTTCTATGAGGCGCAGTAGCGCGACTACTGCGCCTCTTTTACTCAGCGCGTAGTTCTTTCGAAACTACTCCCGTCGCTCTCCCTACGGTTGCCGTGATAACCCCTGTCTCGCCGCTACATTTTCTCTGCCCGCGGGTTTCCTCTGCAAGGACGCAAAAAACCCCAACCAGCACCAGGGAGGCGCCCAAGGAGGATGTATGCAACTGCATACGTTTCTGAGGAAATCCCCGTTCGGTAGTTCTATGTTCGGTAAAGTGGCCTTCGCAACCGCGGCGCTGAGTGGTTTGCTTTTCTTCGCGGGGCCTCCCGGTGCACAAGCTGCTGGTCGCGACGATTGCCGGCGGCGCGTAGCAAAAACAGAACACGAGTTGGGTGAAGCCATCGAGGATCATGGCTACAACAGCCGCCAGGCCAATCACTGGCGTGAGGAACGCCGTGAGGCCTATCAACGTTGCTATGGCAGCGGCTATTCCCGCGATGGAAATGGATATTATCGCAACCAGAACGGATACTACCGCGACCGAAACGGCTACTATCGTGACGAGCGCGGCAATTACTATTATCGGAACGACAGCGACAGCGACCGCCGCTATCGTGATTACGATCGCGATCGGCGTCGTGAACGCGACAGGGACGACGACTGAAATTAACAGCTTCCCTGTCTAGTGCTTCTTATAACTCGAATGAAAAAGGCCGGGGTAAAAACCCGGCCTCAACATTTTTTCGGAGTCTGCGCTTCTCGTTTCAAATATTTCTAACAGTGCGGCACGCCTGCGCGCTGCGCCACTAAAAAACCATCAGATGGCGTAAAAGCTGATCAGGCTGCTGGCTTGTGCGCGATTTCGAGTTCGTCTGAAAAGACCGCTTCGAATCGCCGGGTTTCGTCCTGATCGTGCAACATTACTATAGGCACCACGCGCAGGGATTGCCCGCAAGCGCGGCAATTCGTTACCTCGCCCTGCAAATCTTGCAAAAAACCATCCGTGAAATGATATTGCGTCCGCTCGCGACGGGCATTCTTCTGGCCCCGTTTGCCGCAGTGCGGACAGACGTACTCGACCCTGTCCTCCTGCGGATCGCGGTCCAGAGCCGCCCAACCGGTGCGGCGTACGCCGACAACTTCCGGGTATTGCCGTTCCATTGGATTCGCCTCCTGTAGATCCACGTCCACAAGAGATGTGATGCGGCTCTGGGCGCTTTCGATACAACCGGCGCTAAACTGCCTCTTTTCCGCAATTTCCGAAGAAATCAGCGGCTTTGTCCGACTCGCCGCAAGCTCGCGACCTGGCCGAGCCGTAGTGCAAGCGTCAGAACTTTGTGGCGACTACGTTTTGGTTGCCGCTTATTTCGATTATGAATGCGCCAAAGAAGCCATCGCCGTGCAGCAGAAATTCTGAGGTAAGCCCGTCATATTCGCTGATCACAGCAGACGCTCCGCCAACGAGCGGATCCCTGTTCGGACTCGGCAGCCAGTTGAGGACGGAAACTTCCTGGTCTTTCCAGGTCTTCCCTTGATTCGGGGAAATCGAACAGAAACGGTCCACGCGCAGGTTGGCGCGGTCGTTGCGGCGATCATAATAACAGACGGCGACTTCGCCATCGTTGTCTACCGCGATTGCCGGAAGGAATTGGTCGCGTCCGACGCCTCGGAAATCCTTTGGAGTCGGGCTGATCGCGCCAAGAACTTTGAAGGAAGCGCCAAAGTTCGTTGATTTTGCGACGAAGACATCCGCGTACGCGTAGGTTCCGCTTGGGGCAATGCGGTCCGGCACGACGTGATTGCGGCCGTCCGGCCAAGTGATGTACACCGTGCCGCGCGATGAATGGTTGGTGCGATCTACTGCGAGCTGCGGATAATCGTTCGCTTGCAGCGGACCATTCAGATAGACGCCATCGCCTGCGGGCATTACATCCGAAATCTTCTCCGGCTTGCCGAACGTTGCGCCGCCATCGAGAGAGCGCACGAAATAAATTGCCGTCTTGCCGAAACTGGTTCCCGGCGGCGGAACCGGAAACGATTCATACGCCACATAGATTTTGCCGCCCGGCGAAACGACGACGCTGGAGCCTGTGTTCATCAGAACGTTCGGATTGTTGCAGTCCGAATTAATCGCCGCAGGAAGGCTCCACGTTTTTCCGCCGTCGGTTGAGCGCACGATCTCGACGTTGGTGCAGACCAGGGCCGAGGCGTGCGTATACGTCAAAAACATCCGGTGCGGATTCGCCGGGTCCACCGCCAGCGATGGTTTATCCGCCACTTCCGTGTCTAAATCAAGCGCGGCGGCCAACAGCGGCTCGCTCCATGTTTTTCCGCCGTCCGTTGAGAACGATACGGACGGGCCGGTGAGCGAAGTGAAGCCGTCGGACGCCATGGTGTTCAAGATCGACGCGTATTGAAAATGCGCCGGGCTGGAGCACTTGACGATGGGGTCACCGATCAGCGCGTTCGCCGAGAAAGTTCCGGGCGTCAGCGCTCCCAGGTCCTTGAAGCTTTTGCCGGCGTCCGCAGAGTACGAAATGCCGTCAAGACTAACCGGCACTCCAAACGCCTCGGTCGGGTCGGTGCGAAGAAACGCTCCGGTATCTTCATAGCCGACCACGATACTGTTGCCGCACCACGCGCTCGCAGTGGTGTTTTGCGTATAGCCCTGGCTCGCCGGATCGAGCGCTGGATTCGATACCGGGATTGCGCCGCCGGCGAAACTTCCGCCGCTGGTCCACGGCGTCTTGTGCGCTACGTCAGCGCTTGGCTTCGTTGCGGTGCCGTTCACTACGGCGTTGGCGTAGTGCAGATACGTTTGCAGACCGCGCGACAGGTGCTTTCTCACTTCGGGCGAAAGCTGATTTGTGGCGTCGACGAATTTCTTTAGCGCGGCTCTTTGCGGCGCGGCTGCGTTCGATGCAGCGTTCTGCTGTCCCGTCTGCTGAGCGTGCGCGCCGGATGCGAAGAGAAGCGCGGCTGCGGCAAAGACACTTACGCATGCACTGCGAAAACGGCACTGTGCGTTCATTGCAAGCTCCTTGGGAGGGGAGACTTCGTGGTGGACCTACCCAAGGGCTCTTGCAGGATGAAGTGGCGCGGGAAACAGCAGGTGCGATTTAGATGGCGCCGGGAACAGGAGAGTCAAGCCGCTGGGTTGTAAAAAACACCCCGTAATCTCATCCACGCGGCGTCCGCATGTACTTAGGTGCAGCGGGTCGCAACGAGGATGACGCACTCTAGCAGGCAGGCGCCTAGTACTCGATAAGCTGAAAGATGTAGAGCGCCGCAGGTGTTTGCTGTAGCAAGCGGCTGTGTTGCTTGCGGTCACCTCCTTCGGGTCGGAAAAAGTGTGAACTTCTGGGGTGCCGGAAGCCCTGAAACATCTCGTTCTGACACGGAAACTGGAACTTGGGAGCGAGTGGTCGCCCTGGGGGGTGGTACTACCACCCCGTTGACATCAAAAGAGTGCGGAACCGATTGAAAATGGGAGGGATAGCTTGGCGCCGTTGCGCGAAAGAGTCCGTAACTGCATGAAACTGCAGGGGTTGAATGTATGTGATAGCAAGGTAAGGACTTAGCCGGCCAAGGTGTCGACGCCCCGACGAGTGCCACCCCCCCACACCCCGGGTGTTTTGCACAAAGAGTGCGGAATTGCCTGATTCTAATGCCCTTAGCTTTTTTGAGAGCGCAAAAGAGTAAGGCGAAAAGCAGCGTCCCTCGGCTGCGCTCGGGATGACATTTAGAGGCGGGGAGCCGGTCTGAACACCGCCGGTACGCTCGCGTGGCGCTCGTGATTTGTTATGCTGCTGGGCATGAGCGTTATTGATGAGGTGTTGGCGGCTAATGAGGTTTATTCGCGGACGCATGAATTGCGGCGGTTGACGCCACGTCCGGAGCGGAAGCTGGCGGTGTTGACGTGCATGGACACGCGGCTCTCGATACGCACGCTGGGGCTGAAGACGGGCGATGCGCACATTATTCGGAATGCGGGCGGCATCGTGACGGAGGACAGCTTGCGGTCGCTGGTGGTGTCGCATTATTTGCTGGGCACGGAAGAGTTCATGGTGATCAATCACACGGATTGCGGGTTGATGCTGACGACGGAACAGGACTTGCGCACGCGCATACAGAATCGCGCGGGAACGGCGGCGGTGACTCCGGCGTTTTTTTATGCGTTTGCGAACATCGAGGAGAATGTGCGGCATCAGTTGCAGAAGCTGCGCACGCATCCGTGGGTGCCGAAGGAGGTGGCGGTGCGCGGGTTTGTTTACGATGTGGCTAGCGGGCGGTTGCGGGAGATTACGGGGTGAGGCTCGATGCTCCGAGCAAAGAGGCGCTGAGTACGTCCCACCGTGTTGCGCTGGTGAGCGATGTTGCCAGGGTCCCTCCACTACGCGGCCCGGCGCACGTCGTTTATTACCAAAAGGGTGAGCGCAGGTCGGGTCGGACACAGAGGTCGCGAAGGGGAGAGGAAAAAAATCGATGAATGTGCGAGTGTTTTCGGTGATGGCTGTGGCCTTGGTTTTAGTTGCGGGGATGAGAGCGCAGATCCCACCCTCACACATCGAGGGTGGCGCACCCGCACCCGCGCAAGACGCGCCGATGTCGTTAGGTGAGCCGGTGTGGCATGACGCAACCTTGCCGACGGCTACCGACGCGGTGGTGGTGATCTACGGAGCCGACGAAGGCGATTTCGTCGCTAAGGATTTTGCGTTTCGGGATGGGGAAAAGATCGGGGAGTTGCGGTTGCATTACCGGACGTTGGGTACGCCGGTTCGCGATTCTGCGGGGCATGTTACTAACGGCGTCATGATTTTGCATGGGACTGGCGGGACTGGGGCGCAGTTTTTGGCGCCGCAATTTGCGGGTGAACTCTTTGGCGCGGGACAACTGCTGGATGTGGCGAAGTACTTCATTATTTTGCCGGACGGGATCGGGCACGGGAAATCGTCGAAGCCGAGCGACGGGCTGCACGCGAAATTTCCGCAGTATGACTACGACGATATGGTGGCGGCGCAGCACGCGCTGGCGGAGCACCTGGGCGTCGCGCACTTGCGGCTGATCCTGGGGACGTCGATGGGATGCATGCACTCGTTTGTGTGGGGCGAGACGTATCCGGAGTTTATGGACGCGCTGATGCCGCTGGCTTGCCAGCCGGCGCAGATTGCGGGGCGGAATCGCGTGTGGCGGAAGATGGTGATGGACGCGATTCGCGAGGACCCGGAGTGGAAGGGCGGGGAGTATACGGCGGAGCCAAAGCAGGGATTGCGCACGGCGCTGGATTTGCTCCTGATCGCGGGGAGCGCGCCGCTGCAGATGCAGAAGGCGCAGCCTACGCGGGATGCGGCGGACAAATACTTGGATGAGTATTTTGCTTCGCGCGGGCCTGGGCTGGATGCGAATGATTTGCTTTATGCGGTGAATGCTTCGCGGAATTACAATCCGAAGCCGGGGCTTGAGAAAATTCGCGCGCGCGTGATGTATGTGAATTCGGCGGACGATTTTATCAATCCACCGGAGCTGGGGATTGCGGAGCGGGAGATTCGACGCGTTGCGGGTGCGCGATTTGTGCTGATTCCGGTTAGCGATGCTACGCATGGGCATGGGACGCACACGTGGGCGGCGGTGTGGAAGCAGTATTTGGCGGAGTTGTTGGCGGGGACGTAGGGGCGGGCGCACTTGCGCAACGGCGCGGAGAGAAAAAGCAGGTCCCTCGGCTGCGCTCGGGATGACAACCCCATTTTCCAGTCGAGCTTGTGGAGCAGGTTACTCGGTGCGGAGGGCGCGGAGCGGGTCTACTTTTGCGGCGCGGCGGGCTGGTAGGTAGCAGGCGGCTAGGGCGGCGGCGGCGAGGACCGCGGCTACGGCCAGGAAGGTTGCGGGATCGTTGGGCGTTACGTTGAAGAGGAGGGATTTTACGGCGCGGGTCAGCGCGAACGCTGCGGCTACGCCGATGACGACTCCTACTAGCGCGAGACCCATGCCTTGGCTGAGGATCATGCGGACTATTTCTGCTGGGCGCGCGCCGATGGCCATGCGCACGCCGATTTCGTGAGTGCGCTGGCTGACCGCGAGGGCCATGACTCCACCGATGCCGGCGGCGGCTATCGCCAAAGCGAGAAGCGCGAAGAGGCCGAGGAGATTGGCGGTGAGGCGCGGGGCGGCGATGGAGTCGGCGCGATATTGCTCGAGCGACTGGATGCGTCCGGCGGGCTGGTTGGGGTCGACTTCGTAAAGGCGCTGGACTACGGCGCGGGCTACGACCATGGGATCGCCTTGCGTGCGAGCCATTAGCGCGGGGCCGTTCTGCGGATACTGCGTGAACGGAAGATAGATGAAATCGTTGGCGGGGACGTCGAGGCCGTGCTCGTGAACGTCGCCGATTACGCCGATGATTTGCGTCCAGATCTTGCCGTTGTCGAAGGAGATGCGGCGGCCGACGGGATCTTCGTTGTGCCAATAGCGCTGGGCAGTGGACTGGTTGATTAGCGCGACCTTCGGGCTTTCGGGATGGTCGTGCTGATCGAAATTGCGTCCGCTGAATAGCGGAATGCCGAGGACGTTGAGATATTCGGGCGTGATGACGTTGAGCTCGGCGACGGGCTTCTTGTCGGTGGAGTTGCCCTGGCGACCCTCGATTTGGAATTGATTACTGAAGGCGGGAGATTTGTCGAGCGGGAAATCGCCGGCGGCGGCTACGGCTGTGACGCCGGGGAGCGATTGCACTTTTTGGAGGAGAGACTCCCAGAAGGCGAGAGTTTTTTCGTTGGTGGTGTAGCGGGAGAAATCGAGGCTGAACTGAACGGTGAGGACATTTTCTGGGCGGAAGCCGGGGTCGACGCGCTGGAGATTGATGAGGCTGCGGACGGTTAGGCCGGCGCCGATTAGGAGGAGGAAGGAGACGGCGACTTGCGCGACGATGAGGGCGCTGCGGAGCTGGCCGCGCACGAAGCCGAGCGTCGACTGGGTGCCGCCTTCTTTTAATGTGGTAATGAGATTTTCACGGCGGGCTACTGCGGGAGCGGTGCCGGTGAGGACGCTGACGAAGAGCGCGACGGCTAGCGTGAAGAGGAGCACGGTAACGTCGATGTGGACTTCGCGGGCACGCGGAGTAAAGCGGGCGACGTAGGCGGAGAGAAGTTGCAAGCCGCCGTTGGCGAGGAGAAGGCCGAGCGCTCCGCCGAGAAGCGCGAGCAGCGAGCTTTCGGTGAGGAGTTGGCGGAAGAGGCGGACGCGGCTGGCGCCCATGGCGGTGCGTACGCCGAGTTCGCGTTGGCGGCGGACCATGCGGGCGAGATTGAGGTTGGCGACGTTGGCGCAGGCGATGAGGAGAACGAATCCGGCGGCGGCGAGAAGGAAGAGCATGGTGGGCTTGGCTTCATGGGTGAGCTCGGTTTTGAGAGGAGTGGCTTCGATACCGGGTTGAGCGTCGTCCGGATAATCGTTGGGAAATTCTTTCTGCATCGCCGCCGCAACTGTGGTGAGGTCGGCCTCCGCTTCGGTGGGTTTCGTGCCGGGCTTCATACGCGCAAATAAACGCAGCATGCGCATTTGGCGGTTGCCGATCATGTGTGCGCCGGAGCGGAAGGGGCACGCGGAAGAAGGCATGTAGACGTCATTTTCGTGCGGATATTGAGGGAATGGAGGAAGCACGCCGATGACGGTGTGGGGCTTATCGTTCATGCGGAAAACTTTACCGACTACAGTGGGATCGCCGCCAAAGCTGCGCAGCCAGAATTCGTAGCTGAGAAGCAGAACCGCCGGCGCGCCTTCTTTTTCGTCGTCGGGAGCAAAATTCCGGCCGAGAAGAGGCTTGGCGCCGAAGACATCAAAGAAATTCCAGGAGACTACGCCGGTTTCGACCTGCTCTGGTTCCGGACGGCCCAGGAGGATGAACTGCATGTTGTGGTATTCGACGATGGCGTCGAGGCTGCGATTCTGGCGGCGGTAGTCCAACATCTCGGGGACGGAGACGTTGCGTCCGGCAGGGGCGCTGCGAGACAAGCGCTCGCGAAGCATCAGAAGGCGGTCGCCGTGTTCGTAGGGGAGTGGCTTGAGGAGGACGGCGTTTACGACGCTGAAGATGGCGGTGTTGGCGCCGATGCCGAGGCCGAGAACGATTATCGCGGCGATGGTGAAGCCGAGATTCTTGCGCATCATGCGCAGGGCGAATGCGGAATCCTGGCGCAGCATGGAGAGATGCTCGCGTGGCGCGGTGGTGAAAATCCCTTTGGCGGTTTCCCACCAGAGACGCCAGATGCCCATCTTGCCTCCCTCGCGCGCGGCGTCTTCGCGTTGAGCGACAAACACTTGCTCCATCTCGGGGCCGAAGTCTCCGCGAAATTCGGCGGGAAGCAGGCGAAGGAGCAGGCGGAAGCGGTTTGTCGCGCGACGTTGAGGTTCGGTCATGATGTGCCTCCTACGAAGCTTGCCCCCGGGGACAGCGCTTAGCTTCTTAGACAAATCCGCTCAATCGATGAATTTGGTGGGAGCGGCATCGAATTGTGTTTTGTGATCGTCGGAGCAGAAATAGTAGGTGCTGGCCTGATAGAGCGATTTCGGCGCGGTTTTGGGATCGACTTCCATTTCGCACACGGGACAAAGTGGGTGCTCGTCTGTTGAGTGGCGTCCTTTAGCGTAAACCTTGTTGGAATCTGGATTGAGCCAGCCTTGTCCCTGGTATTCCATTTGGTAGGCAGTCTGCGCGGCAACCTCGCGACCGTAATAGCGCTCGACAACGCGCAGCGCAAGATCGATGCCGGAGGAAAGGCCGCCAGCAGTAGCGAGATTGCCCTCCTCTACGAACCGGGCGCCCCGTTTAAGTTGAATGTTATCGAATTGCCGGGCGAAGTTTTTGAACGAAGCGTGATGGGTCGTGGCCGCCCTGCCGGCCAGCAGACCGGTTTGTGCCAGTAAGAATGCACCAGTGCAAACGGACATAGTTAGGTCGGCGGATTTGGCGGATTTTCGGATCCAATCCAGCGTTGCCTGGCCTTTTCCGCTCTGAGCCGGAATGACGATAACTTTCGGGGCAGGCGCGGTTGAAAAATCGTGGTTCGGGATGATTTGCATTCCTCCACTGGTTTGGACGGGCTTAGTTGTTTCCGCAACAGTATAAAGATGAAAGGCATCGTCATTGCGCCCAGGAACATAGACGTCCTGGAAGACTTCCCAGGGGCCGCAGAAGTCAATCACTACGGCTCCGTCAGAAACGAGAAAGGCAACCGGAACGCTGCCTTGAACAGGAGGTTTTAGCGGGCTGGCCTTCGCTGTAGAGTCGTTTGGGTCCGCGCCGATCACCCTAAGCTTGGCAGCGGCCGGATACGGCATCGCGGCGAATAGCCCGAATGCAGCAGACCTTTGAAGTAATTCTCGTCTCTTCATGACAAGGCTCCTTTTCCTCGCTACGATTTCGCGCTCGACTACTCGCTTTGAAACTCAGTTCGCTCAGAAAGAGCGGGCGCGGTGTCCCGTGTCCCGTGTCCCTTACGAATTCGTTACGCTGGCTGCGTTCGCTTTAGAAGATGACGCGAACGCGCAAGCGCTACTACCTTTTCCAAGCGCGCGGCTTCGGCGGCGGCTACTTCGCGGCCTTGCGGCGTTAGCCGGTAATATCGGCGGCGCTCGTCATCGTGGGCGGCGGGACGCTCGCGGCGCTCAATGATCAGGCCGTCGTTGAGCAAGCGCTTGATGATGCCGTAGAGGGTGCCGGTGCTTAGCTTTACCTCGCCAGAGGTGCGCAGTTCGACTTCTTTGAGGATGGCGTAGCCGTGGAGATCGTCGCCAGCAAGCGCGAGGAGCACGTGAAACATGGCCGGTGTCAGCGGCGCGTTGGATTCCGGAATGGGGCTTTTCGTCGCCATTGAGTAGCTTTCTTATTACGTCGTCTCACACTATATCGTGATACGCCATAGTGTCAAGTAGATTCTCTGTTTGCGGGACAGCCTCGCTCGTGCCGGATAGCCTAGACTCCAGGCGGCTCGCTTATCACATACTCACAACGCTAGCAGGTGCTAGTCTGACGTAGTGCGATGATGAAGAACGGCGACACTGCGGCGGCTTGGGCGTATCACGATGGGACGAAACACTCGTATCAGAGCATTCGTTCCAATCGGCACGTTTTGGATTGGGCGAATCAGCCGCTGGCGTTCAAGGTTTATCCGGAGATCGAGCGAATTGCTTTGCCGAGGGACGTGCCGCAGACGAGCGTTGCTGCGCTGGCGGCAATCTCAGCGAATGTGGGCGCGGCGAATGGCAAAGCGATCCCTGACTTGCCGGATTTGGCGCGCATTCTTTTCTTCTCCGCCGGAATTACCAAACAGCGCAAATATACGGGTGGAGCAATTTATTTTCGCGCGGCCGCTTGCACTGGCGCGCTCTACGAAATCGAGTTGTACGTTGTCACGGGCGAGCTGAAGGGGCTGGATGCCGGTGTGTATCACTTCAACCCGGCGGACATGTCGCTGGAGGTGCTGCGGAAGGGTGATTTTCGCGGAAACTTGGCGCAAGCGACCGCGATGGAGCCTGCGGTCGCCTATGCACCCGCCATAATCGTCTGCACGGGAACGTATTGGCGCAATGCCTGGAAGTATCAGGCGCGCACGTATCGGCACTTCGGTTGGGACAACGGGACGCTGCTGGCAAATATGCTGGCGATTTCCGCGGCCTCGGGGTTGCCTGCAGAAATAGCGCTCGGGTTTGTGGACACCGGCGTAAATCGTCTTCTCGACCTCGATATGCGGCGCGAGGTTTCGTTGTGCGTTGTACCCGTCGGGAGAAGATCGGAGAGCTCGCCGCCGGCGCCGAGAGAGGCTCTGCCGCTCGGATTTGCGACAATCCCGGCTTCGGAGCGCGAAGTGGAATATCCAGCGATGCTGGAGATCCACGAAGCGTCTTCACTTGCGTCCCCGCAGGAAGTGGCGCAATGGCGCGAGCGCGGGAGTCAACCGATGCTCTCGTCTTCGGCTCCGGCCGGCGAAGAGATTTCGCTACAGACACTGCCGGAAGAGGAACAACCCGCGGATACGATCGAGGAAGTGATTCTACGACGCGGTTCGACGCGGACTTTCGATGCTTCGGCATCCATTACGCTGGCGCAACTCTCAACGATTCTCGATCGTTCGACGCGAGGATTTCCGGCCGATTTTCTTGCGCCCCGCGCACAGCTCAACGACATTTACCTGATCGTGCATTCGGTCGAAGGGCTTGCGCCTGGCGCTTACTTCTTCCACCGTGAGAGGAAAACACTGGAGCTCTTGAAAGCCGGGAAGTTTCGCGCCGAGGCTTACCGGCTTGGACTGGAGCAGCAGTTACCGGCGGACGCGTGCGTGGACGTCTTTTTCTTGGCCGATTTATATCGAGTGCTCGAGGCATATGGAAACCGCGGCTATCGAGCCGTCCAACTGGAAGCGGGAGCGATCGGCGGCAAGATGTATTTGGCCACATATGCGCTGCGCCTGGGCGCGAGCGGGCTAACGTTTTTCGATGAAGAGGTGGTGCATTTCTTTTCGCCGCACGCAAAAGAGAAGAGTGCGATTTTTCTGCTGGCAATCGGCAAGCCGCTGAAACGCAAAACAGATTAATGCTAATAGCGTCGGTGCGGCCGTAATGATTCCTTATAATGCCGGGCCTGCGCTCACCTGAGCAGGCTGGCGTAACTGCATAAGGCGCAGTTTACCGCCCACCCAGGCGGACGGAAGCGCGGTGACGATGAGCGCGAGCGGATACCAATGCGGTCCGAAGGCTGGACCGCCATTCCACGTCGCGACGGCGCCAACGATGCTCACGATGAAGCCGATAACGCCACCCACAAGCGCGTGTAGCATCGGACGATTGGGCGCGAGCCGCGCCGTGATGTAGCTGCCCAGGATTTCATAGACCACACGATACGCCGTTGCAAGCAGCAAGGCGCCGTCGTAGCCAACCATCGACTGGCCCCAATGCGGAAAGACGCCAACTATGTGCAATACCTCATCTGTTCCAAGAGTGAGCGCGATGCCGCCGACCATTCCGGCGAGCACAGCGCCGATGCTTCGAAGCGTTTGGCGTTGAGAATGTGTTTCGCTCATGACTGGCTCGCTCCCTTCTCCATGCCTCGACCTAGCAGCTCTGCGAGCCGGTCGTAGCTTGCCTTTACGCCCTTTTCCATTCCGGACTTGAGGACGGTGTCGCGTGTCTCCGGCGATTCGTACAGCATCGTCTGCGTGACAGTGGTCTTGCCGCCCTGCTCGATCAAAACGAGCGTACCGACCGCCTCACCCTGATACCAGGCTTGGTCGAACTTCTCCGTGGCCACGACCCGCTCTGGCGCCACGATTTCGCGATATATGCCGCCCATGCCCATATCCGGGACGCCTGCTTT
>Ga0210406_10004711_pt1 | contig 14513 bp, 11 predicted proteins | sample IncBWC30MmetaG_FD_155454 | JGI IMG/M metagenome (GOLD analysis project Ga0210406, IMG submission 155454) | Forest soil microbial communities from Barre Woods Harvard Forest LTER site, Petersham, Massachusetts, United States - Inc-BW-C-30-M | ecosystem: Environmental > Terrestrial > Soil >... | reverse complement strand
CACCAAATAGGCAAACTGTCCCGTGCCATCCACGATCTTCCCATGCTCAATCTGGATGGAAGTCGAAGGCTGCAGCCGGTTCCCGTTCGGGTCTACCAGCATTTCGAGCGTCTCGTGACTAGCATCTATCGTCCACTCATCGCTGGTCGGCGAAGCAATCACCTTCGCGTACGGCTGGTTGTTCTGATCTAAATGGAAACCGCCTTCGCCGGGCGGCAGCGTGTTTACCAGAAACACGGGCCAAACGCCGGCCGGTATTTTGCTCGCATTCGGTTCATACGTTACGGTCGCGTGCACGTTCCAGAACTGCGGGAGGTCTCTGGTCACCTGAATCGTCAGCGCGGCCGCAACCGCCTGCATCAATTCGGGATCTATGGCCTTCGTCTTGTCTACCAAACCTACTCGAATCAATGACATGTTTGCCTCCTCCTGTCTTTCCTCTTCAAGCGTTTCAGTTAGCCATGGTTCACACGGCAGCCCGCACAACTCCGCCGAGCAGGCAGAGTGTTGCCCTGCCTGACCGCTGGGGATCGCTCCTGGAGAGTTTCAGCGTCGCGACCGAGAAAGGAAATTTCCACATCGGCTTGCTCTATGACGGAGACGTCTCATCTCTTGCCCCAATTCTTGCTGGACCAAGAGCCGGGCGGGAAATGTTCGGAGAATAAGAAAGGGGGCGATATATGTCAACACTTTTATACAACAACTTGCTACCTATCAGAGTTAATAAAATCTCGGATTTTATCTCGACTCCTCTGCCGCCCTCCCCCCGGGATGATTGCCAGATGCTCCTACGAACTGCCGATCAGGTATCCCGTGAAGAAAACCAGCACTCCCCCGACAATCACCTGAAACGCCGCCTGCAAAAACGGCGTGTCCATATACCGGTGTCGGATGTAGCTGATGATCGCCAGCTCAATGCACACGACAACCACCGCAATAAACGTCGCGACGTGAAAATTGGCGATCAGAAACGGAAGGGTGTGTCCGATTCCGCCGGCTGTGGTCATCAGGCCCGTCACTGTCCCGCGCAACCACGGCGACCCTCGCCCCGTTAACGATCCATCGTCGGAGAGCCCCTCCGAAAAGGCCATTGAGATGCCCGCGCCGATCGAAGCCGCCAGCCCCACGCGAAAGGCGTCCCAGCTCTGGTGCGTGGCGAATGCCGCCGCAAACAGCGGCGCCAGCGTCGACACCGATCCATCCATCAACCCTGCAAGCCCCGGCTGCACGATTTGCAGGAGGATCAGCTTGCGATGCGATTCGGCTTCTTCCTCGCGCGCAGGCTCGGTCAAATGTTTCTCTTGGAGGCCGTCCGCCGTAGCGGAGTGCTTGCGCTCTTCATCCGCCAGCTTATTCAGCAGTTCCCGCGTAGGAGCGTCGGTGACGCGGCTGACGGCCCGCGAGTAGAAACGAGCCGCCTCCATCTCCATGACCTTCGCTTGCTTCCTGGCTACGTTCACGCCCAGTGGACGCACCAGCCACGTCGGCCTCCGCTGCAAGAACCCCTTCACGTTTTCCCGCCGGATTAAAGGTATGTGGTCCCCAAACCGCTGCCGGAACATGGCCAGCAGCCGGTCCCGATGCACCACTTCTTCCTCGCGCATCTCTTCAAACATTTTCGCCGTCGCCGGATAAGTCTCCCGCAAGGCGTCGGCAAATTCCCCGTAAATACGCCCGTCTTCTTCTTCCGACGCAATCGCCAGCGCCAGGATCTCTCTTTCAGTTAATTCTTTGAATTTTTTGAGCATGGCACTTCCTCGCGTTTTGTCGAGGAAGAGAATCGCACAAACGGCAGAAAGAAGTCACCTATAGGTAGGAACCGCAGGCTGCCGGTTGCACACCCATTCCTGGCGGCTTACATGAGCACCGCAAGACACGACAGGCACGGGCGTCTGTAGAAGAAAAGCAGTCAGAAAGGCCAAGCTGATGCGCTAAACCAAGAATCCTTGCGTGCGGCAAAGATGCACAATCCCAAACCGGTCGCCCGCCCCGACTTTTCGCTTCATTCGGTAAAGATGGTTTTTCACCGTCTGTTCCGACAAGCAGAACTGGTTCGCAATTTCCTTGTTCGTCAGTCCCTGTGCGATCAGCGGAACAATTTGCTGTTCCCGCCGCGTCAAACCCAGCCTCGGGTAGATGCTCGCCGAGTGTACCGATGTAGCCTCGCGCTCAAAGAACCGGAACAACAACGCGCACAGCGACCCCGGGCACACCGCGCCGCCCGCATGCACCGCTTTCATGGCTTCCAGGACGTCCTCCGCCGAGGCGTCTCTTGGCAGGTACCCTCGGATTCCCGCCCGCACGTACTGAAAAAATTCTGTCTCGTCTTCCGTCATTCCCACCAGCAAAATTCGCACTGCGGGCGCCGTCAATCGCGCCTGCCGAATCACGAAAACATCTTCTGCCAGACTCCCGCGCGACGTCAGCAGCAAAATATCAACTTTCTCCTCGATCAATCCTTCCACTCGAAACGGCCCTGGGCAGTTCAAACCCACGACATCGACGTCGTCTTGCCTCGTCAACATCCGCGACAGGGCTTCACGCAACAGCCGGTTTTCCGCGGCAATGTACACGCGCGCTCTGGGCTCCGCTCCTCCGTTGGTCTTATCGCGCATCTGCTCTTCTGCCCGTGCCAGACTCCCGGGCGGTTCACTGCGCTCGAGTTCATGGCGTTGACCAACCCCGGGCGATACCGCAGTTCGGCGCACCGCTGTATTCATGGTGGAATTTCCTCCCAGCGACCTCTGCTTCTCCCCCGCGAACGCCTCCCCATCAGGGAATCCCTAATCGCGGCTGGCACACAACGTCTGCAATTCTCTAGCCGCACTCCTTTCCATCCTTGCTCCTCCGGTCCCGAAATATCTCCTATCGTACCTATCTCTTAGGTCCGGGACTCGTGGGGACCGTATTCCTCGAGAGTCCCAAAATGGTACTAATCCCATCTGTCATTTCACTTTCGGAACTCCCCATTAGATCCTTCTTATTCCTTTCTTCAGGAACGGAACTCTCCCCTCTCCCTTCCTTTTGCAGTACTTCCGTACTATCATTCGTTACGCGCGCGTCCTACTCTACGGCAGGTACGTCTCAGCTATAGGTTTTGTTTTTCGCAAGCCTTACACTCTCCGTTGAAGCGTCCCTTCAGTGAGAGGCGAGGCATTCATGGAGACCCAGCAAGGCATCATGGGAAAGACACCCACCTCAGGTGGCACTACAACTTCGAAACCAGCAACTCAGGAACGCCGCGGCACCCGCCGCTGCAAAATCACCCAGCTCATGCGCATTCGTCCTTCCGATCCAGAGAAGGAGCACTTCGACGATATGCGCGGAACCCTAAGCGTTTCTCGCAGCGGCGTTTACTTCCAGACCAGCGAGGCGGGCTACGAAATCGGCATGCGCCTTTTTGTGACTTTGCCTTATTCCCAGGCTCCTATGTCGCTGAACCGCGAATACCTCGCCGAAGTCGTTCGCAGAGATCCTCTGTCCACCGGCATGTTCGGCATCGGTCTGAAAATCCTCATGGAAATGGGTGTGCAGCAACCTTCCGATCCGGGCTTTTCCAACTCGGTCTGGTAGCCCCGGCGTTCAGCCCGCAGCAACTGGAGTTTTAAAGGCAAAAAAAGGCGGATGGCGATAAGCCGTCCGCCTCTTTTTGTTTTGGGGGGTAGAGAAAACTCGAGATTATTCTTGTCCGAACATTGACAGCGTCTTGTGTCGCAAGATGCCTAGCTGCCGGTTTAGGGGGTTCTGTCGCGTCAGGAAAGTAAGTACCGGAGGCCGGCGCTCGACAAGCCGGTTCATGGCGATGGTCAACCGCACGTCTCGCCGCGCAAATTTCAGCCCGGACTGCAAGGCTTCCACAGCTTCGTCGCGCCGCCCCGCTGTCGCATACACTTCCGCCAGATTCAAATACAGCTGCGCCTGGTTCCTCTTCATTCGCACGGCCGTATCGCACAGCCGCTCTGCCTCGCCCCACTTCTGTTCCGAGCGCGCCAGCACCACTCCCAAATAAGACATGTAGTACGGATTGTTTTTATCAAGGTCTGCCGCGCGCTTCATATGCGGCAACGCCTTCATCGCATAGTTGTCCCGCAGCAGCGTTAACCCGGTCTTGAACTCGCGGAAGGCTTCTGTGTCCATCATGGTTGTTTCACCTTGTTGCCCGCAACCTCTTCAGGATGAGGGCGAGATAGGACTCCCCGGGAAGCAGGAAACTCGCCAAGCGCTGCATAAACGAGGAGACCTTCCGGGTTTGCCTGGGTCAACCGCTCCGCGATCACCCGAGATTGGCCTCTTGGAGGTCAACCATGAGAATGTTGCACTCACCCAGTTGGTGTTCAGTACAGCGAAGCGCAGCGTCGCGTTTTCGGTGCCCATCCCAGTCCTTCTTGAACCTACGCGCTCTCTCCGGGAGAATCTACTGACCCCTGGGACAGTCTTGGGTCAGCCGCACTGAGGTAGGAGTGACAGAGTCAAGTACAGTACGCCAAATCCCGCCAATACGGCCCGTTTTTCACTTTCGGAAACAATCGGCTCAACGAGTCTGCCAGCGCATCGGGAAATCTTGCGCGGCACGCTATTTCGTCAGCTTCTTCCAGCCCTTACGCCAATCTTCCCAATCTCTTAGCGTGACCTTGCACATCGCTTTTGCCGCTTTGTTCAGCCAGCGATTCTTCCTTTGCGACAGGTCGCGCTTGATCAGCGGTATTGCCTTCCGTGAGCCAAAGTGCATGTTGGCGGTTTCCCATCCCATCGAATACAGCAGCCGCGCTTCATCCCGTTCTGCCGTCAGCGAAACCAGTTCGATTCGCGAGCAGTCTGGCGCCAACCGCCGTACCACCCATCTGTTGTGAAAGCGAACGAATGGATCCGGTACGCGCAAACAGCTCGCCACAAGCTTTGGTCCATATACCACTGCCGACGACGCCTTGTTGTGCCATACCGACGCCGAAGGCCGGATCGCTTTCGCTTCGCGCGCAATAAACGCCCCTCCAGCCGAAGAAATCGCCAGTATCCGCGGATGCCCCAAACTGCCGAGCCCCGCGATTCGCTTTTTCAGTTGATACACGCTCTTGGGCGGCAGCGATTCCTCCAGCAATTGCCGCACTTCGTCAGGCGCCTTTGCGGTGAAAGGCGGCAGGTGCGTCAGCTTCTCCCAGAAATGAACAGGATCGCGCAGCTTGCTCAGCGCCATCAGCCGCAGCCACTGGTTGTCCTCTGCGAGGATGAATGGCTTCCCACCCGCGGTTAGTGAATCCCGGTAGCCTTCCTCGATGGCTTCAGACGCTTGGCGCCGCGGCATGCACAAGTGCTCCCCCTGGATGGCCAAATAGGCGCTCGTCGTAACCCGCACCAGGTCCATGGCATAAGACGCCGGATAGACTTCATCAAGATCGTTCACGCCCCAGATGAGCCGCCCCTCCAGGTCCCGCCAAGTCCCAAAATTTTCGATGTGCAAATCGCCCACCGCAAGAACTTTGGGCGCTTTCGCGAGTTCGCCACATACTTCCGGCCACAGCTCGAGCCATCGGTAGAAAGTCGCCCGGAAAAACGGGAACGCGGCTTCCGCCATGAATTGATGTTTAAGTCGAAGATCCTGCCGGATAATCGGAAGTTGCGCACCCAGCCACTTCTCGAATTCGAATGTTGCTTCGATGATTCCTTGCTTCATTGCGGAGGTCACACACGCGCGTGTTCTGCGCGTGAAGTTCCTCGCACACGCGATTCGTAGATCGGGAAGCGCGACGCGAAATCCGCAACCCGCTTTCGCACTCTCTGTTCGGTTTCCGCATCTCCCAGGTGCGAGAGAATCTCGCCAATCCACTCGCCAATCTGCTCCATCTCCCCTTCCCGCATTCCACGCGTCGTCACCGACGGGCTTCCCAACCGGATGCCGCCTCCCTTCATCGGGGGCAGGGGATCGAACGGTATCGAGTTCTTATTCACGGTGATCCCCGCGCGGTCCAGCGCCTTCTCCGCATCGCTTCCGGTTATCCCGCGTGAATGCACTTCGATCAAAAACACGTGATTGTCCGTCCCGCCAGTCACAATCCGGAACCCACGCTTAGCAATGGCCGCCGCCAGCGCCTGCGCATTGGCCACGACTTGCTTCTGGTAGACCGCAAAGCTGGGCTCCATCGCTTCCTTCAAACACACGGCCTTCGCGGCAATGGTGTGTACCAAAGGCCCGCCTTGCGTCCCCGGAAACGTCAGCTTGTCCAACTCCTTTGCGAACGCCGCCTTGCACAAAACCAACCCCCCACGAGGCCCGCGCAGAGTCTTGTGCGTGGTCGTCGATACGATATCCGCATGCGGAACCGGACTTGGATGCACCCCCGCCGCGACAAGCCCCGCGATGTGGGCCATATCCACAAAAAACAAAGCCCCCGCCGCCTTCGCGGCCCTGGCAATCCGCTCAAAATCGATAATCCTTGAGTACGCGCTCGCTCCCGCCACAACCATCTTGGGCTTGTGCTCCAACGCCAGCCGCTCGATCTCCTCGTAATCAATCCGCTCGTCCTCTTTTCGCACTCCGTACGCAATGAACTTGTACATCCGCCCCGAAAAATTCAAAGGATGCCCATGCGTCAAATGCCCGCCGTGCGAAAGATTCATCCCCAGCACCACGTCATCCTTCTGCAAAGTGGCCATGTACACCGCGATGTTGGCCGAAGTCCCCGAATGCGCCTGCACATTGGCATGCTCCGCCCCAAACAACTCCTTCGCCCGGTCGATCGCCAACTGCTCCACCTTGTCCGCGTATTCGCAACCGCCGTAGTACCTCTTTCCCGGATACCCCTCGGCGTATTTGTTCGTAAAAATCGACCCCATGGCCTCCAGCACCGCTTCCGAAACAAGGTTCTCCGATGGAATCAACTCCAGTCCGGTAGCCTGCCTCTGCGCCTCTTCGCGCAGCAACTCGGCAATCTGCGTGTCCACGGCCTCAAGCGGCCTCTCGATCCGTTCATTCGCTTCTGTAGTCATGGGCGTTATCCTGTCAGCTCATCAATCCAAGAGTGAACTATCTTACCCCGCCCATGGCGATTCTGCGAACCAAGTCCCTGGCAGGAAGTGACGCATTTCGGGTTGTGAGCCACGGATCATTCGGGGAGTGCAGCCAGCTTCTCGAGAGATTCTTTACCGCCGGGTCCGTTGTCTTCGGGCCGGATTCCAGCTGTATATCCTCGGAGAGCATTGTGATTTCGGTTCCTCCGCGGGCACCGCCGGAGGCTCGCGGTCAGTCTCATCTCAGCTGCAAATGCCGGATCCTGCGAGTCGAACGCGACGACTTCCAAAATCTTCTCGTAGGGCAACCAATTCGACAGATGACTCGGTCATGTTGGCGCGTCTCCTTTACGAACTCCAAGCCGCCCATTTCTTCTCTTTTGCCCCTGCCCACAGGTTGCCGGCGGCTGGAAGGCGGCAAAAGGCTTTGCTTTCAATTCCACGTGGATATAGTCTCCGCTGTCACGACAAACCGAGAGGAACAGAATCCCATGACCAATTTCCACCGCGCTGCCCTCATTTTGTGTTCCATTTGCTCGCTGGCTACAGCCGCATCCTTCGCCCAAAAGGACGCCGACTTGGACCACAAAGTGGATCAAGTTTTTGCGGCCTACGACAAGCCCGATACGCCAGGCTGCGCGCTCGGCATCGTGCGCGACGGCGAGTTCATCTACAAAAAAGGGTTCGGCACCGCCAGCCTCGAACTCGGCGTGCCGCTCACTTCTCAGTCCGTCTTCTACATGGGCAGCGTCTCGAAACAATTTACCGCCGCCAGCGTTGTCCTCGCTGCCGAGCAAGGCTACCTCTCGCTCGATGATGACGTACGCAAGTATGTTCCCGAGCTTCCATCTTACGGCGAGACCATCACCCTCCGCCAAATGCTCCATCACACCAGCGGCTTTCGCGATATCCTCGGCTTGCTCCTTCTCGCCGGGCGAAATTTCGAGGATATCCACCCCACCTCCGAACTGCTCGATCTGCTCTCCCGCCAGAAAGCCCTCAACTACGTGCCTGGCGAGGAATTCCTCTACAGCAACACAAACTTTTTTCTGATGAGCGCGGTCATTCGCCGCGCTACGGGCAAGCCCCTCTCTCAATTCGCCGATGAAAATATCTTCAAGCCCCTGGGAATGACTCACACGCGCTTTTATGACGACCACACCGTCGTCGTCCCCGGCCGCGTTCCTGCCTACGAGCCGCGGCCCGCCGGCGGCTTCCGCATGGACTGGTCCACCAACTTCGACAAAATCGGCGACGGCGGCCTTATGAGCAGCGTCGACGATCTCCTTCAGTGGGATCGCAATTTCTACGACAACAAGCTGGGCAAAGGCACTCTCCTCAAGGAAATGCAAACGCAGGGAGTACTCAACAACGGAAAACAGATCGAGTACGCACTAGGCCTTTTTATCAGCACGTATCGTGGACTCCCCATCGTGGAGCACGGTGGCGCTCTCTTTGGTTATCGCACCGAACTGTTGCGCTTCCCTCAACAGAAGTTGTCCGTCATCACTCTCTGCAATGTGGGCACAAGCAATCCCGGACGCCTGTCGTATCAGGTCGCGGATATCTACCTCCAAGGCAAGCTCTCGCCTGAACCTCCGGCTTCCGCCGCCCCCAGCGTAGACCTCCAGCCTTTCGTCGGGTGGTATCGCAACATCGACTCTCGCTCCGTCCTCCAGATTTCGGAGTCAAATGGCAGCCTCGAGGCCTTCGGCACCCAGTTCAAACCTCGCGACGCGACCCACTTTGTCGCCATTCCTGGTCCTGAAATCGCCTTCGACCGCCGGCTGAATTCCGGTATGCGCCTTACACTAAATTTCAAAGATAGCGCCCCGCAAATTTTTGAAAGGTATGAACCACTCAAGGCTTCTGCGGAGAATTTCGCGCAGTACGTCGGCGAATACACCAGCGCCGAGCTCCAAGCCACCTATCGCCTTGCTGTCAAGGACGGCAAGCTCACTCTGGCCACAAACTGGCAGGATCCTGCCGTCCTCGAGCCCATCGTTCTCGACGAATTCCAAGGTCCTTTCGGCACGGCCATCGTCTTCCACCGCGATGCCGCAGGCCATATCACCGGCTGCGATCTTTTCGCAGGCCGCGTCCGAAACATTGCCTTCACAAAGAGCACTGCAGCCTCAACGAAATGATTGTGTGCGTTTTTCTTGCCGCAAGACCAGAGCGGCGTGAGTCCAACCGGTGCGATGGAAGGTCGGTAACCACCCACGTCCCCTGAAGCGTCCGCCCGTCTCGGTCCCAATCTTCCGAGTGCACCGCCGCTACGCGCTCGACGCTCAGAAAGGTCCCTGCACCAGCTGCAAGCACCGCCAACGCCTTCCAATAGTTTGATTTCATGGCTTTCCTCCGCGTTTAGCTCGGCTCTCCCGATTTCTCTCGGAAGCGTGCCGGGCATATAGTCGTTCCCACGAGCGATGAAAGTCTTTAGAATGCCCCTGAAGCTTTCTGAAAACTGCTGAAGACTTCGAGACTTGCTCATGACCGCCCCGCAGCCGAACGGCGATGCGCCTCCCCTAACGATCTGCCCCGCGCCAAAGAGGCCGTCGTCCCGGCAACGCACTCCCACGGAATGGTATAGTGGCCGCGATTCCATCAGAACCACAGGAGGCTCACCTGCTATGCTCGCCGTGAACGAATCGAACATAATTCGGCGATCCGGCCGAATGCTTCCCAGGCTGGTTCGGCGCTATTCCCTGCTCGCCCTCTTCACCACGCTCTGGAGCCTCCCGATGGTCCTTGCGCACAACCAAAATCCACTTGCCAACGATCCCCAAGCCGCCAAGCTCGGCGAATTCCAATTTCGCTCCAACTGTGCCTTCTGCCACGGACTCGGGGCTCGCGGCGGCGGCCGCGGACCCGACCTGACCCGCGCGCAGAAACGTCACGGAAATTCCGACGCCGATCTTTTTCGCACCATCAACGAAGGCGTTCCTGGCACGGCCATGCCTCCGAATGGCGCAACGCAGCAAGGCGTCGGCATGACCGAAACAGAAATCTGGCAAGTCATCGCCTACATTCGCAGCGTGCAGCTCAAAGCTCCCGCGCAACCACTTGGCGATGCCGCACATGGCAAGCAACTCTTCTTCGGTGCGGCCGCTTGTTCCACCTGTCACATGATCGAAGGGAAGGGAGGCCGCCTCGGCCCTGACCTCTCCACCACCGGCTCCGCCCGCGCCACGGATTACCTCGTCGACTCGGTCCGCTATCCCAGCCGCCGCCTCGCCCAGGGCATCTCTGAGGCGATGAAAGAATTTTCACAAGAATATGAAACCGTGAAAGTCGAAACCGCCGATGGCCAGAAATTTACCGGCGTGGTCTTAAACGAAGATCATTTCACGGTGCAGATGATGGACCAGCGCGAGCAGCTTCACTCCTTTGAAAAAGACAAGCTCCGCTCCTATGAAAAATCTCGGGAATCTCTCATGCCCGCGTATGACCAAAAAATGTTAAATGACAAAGATCTTCAGGACATCCTTGCCTTCCTGTTGAGCGTAGGCGCGCGATGAAAAGGCCATCCTTGAAAAAACTGCCGCATGCCTCACCCCTGCTTCTCGCCGCTTCGAGCTTCCTCGCGACGAACGCGTACCCGCAGGTGACGCCACAGCGCCTCCTCGATTCCGCCAATGAGGCGCAGAACTGGCTCATGTATTCGGGCGATTACTCCGGCCACCGCTTCAGCACGCTCGATCAAATCAACTCCTCGAACGCGAACGCCCTCGTCCCCAAGTGGGCCTACCAAACAATGGCGGGCGGCAAGTTCGAAACGACGCCGCTTGTCGTCGATGGAATTCTCTACGCCACCGGCCAGGACAATCGCGCCTTCGCGCTCGACGCGAGATCCGGGCGCCCGATTTGGCAATACCAGCGCGCTCTTCCTGCCGACATTCGTCCCTGCTGCGGTCGCGTCAATCGCGGGCTCGCCATTCTTGGCGACAAAGTTTTCTTCGGCACGCTCGATGCGCACGTGGTCGCTCTCGATTCCAAAACCGGCAACGTCGTCTGGGATGCCACGGCGTTTGACTATCGCAAAGGGTACAGCATCACTCTCGCGCCTCTCGCCATCAAAAACCTCGTGATCGTCGGCGTTTCCGGCGGAGAATATGGCATCCGCGGTTTCATTGACGCCTATGACGCAACCACCGGCGAACGCAAATGGCGCTTCTATACCGTTCCCGGGCCCGGGGAGCCCGGCCACGAAACCTGGGAAGCCGACTCCTGGAAAATTGGCGGCGCTCCCGCATGGATCACCGGCTCCTACGATCCCGCCACCAACACCACGTTCTGGACCACCGGCAATCCTTCACCGAGCAATCGCGGCGAAGGCCGGGCCGGTGACAATCTCTACAGCAACTCGCTGCTCGCCCTCGATCCCGACACCGGCAGGCTCAAATGGTATTTCCAATTCACGAGACACGACGAACATGACTGGGACGCCACGCAAGTTCCAGTGATCATCGATCAGGGCAAAAAACATCTCATCGCCCAAGCCAATCGCAACGGTTTTTTTTACGTCGTCGACCGCTCCACCGGAAAACTCATCTCGTCAAATCCCTACGCCAAAGTCACCTGGAGCAATTCCAAAGACGCCGAGGGCCGTCCCGCCCCGCTGAAAGAGGCTTCGCCTACGCTGGAAGGGAATCGCGTCTGCCCCGGCGCCGCCGGCGCGACCAACTGGATGTCGCCCACCTACGATCCCCAAACAAAGCTTTTCTACGTCACCGCGCGAGAGCAGTGCGACATCTTCAGCACTGCGCCGCAGCCTTACGATGAAGGCCATGCGTACTACGGCAGCGCTTACTTTCCGAACGACGACACCGCTCCGTTCTGGGGCGCCCTTCGCGCCATTGATCCCGATACCGGCAAAATAAAATGGGAATGGAAACACCCGTCGCCCACCTGGTCCGGAGCGCTCTCCACGGCAGGCGGCCTGGTCTTTACCGGCGACGCGGAAGGCAACTTCATGGCCCTCGATGCCGCTACCGGAAAATCTCTTTGGCACTTCCAGTGCGGTGCATCCGTCTATTCATCGCCAATGTCGTTCGCCATCGACGGGAAACAATACGTCGCCGTAGCCGCCGGCTCCGCGCTTTTCACCTTTGCGCTTCCGTAGCCTGGGGTGGTTTGGCTCCATTCCGCGCGGCGCTGGAAAGCTCACTTTTTTGACGCAAGGGAATCGGGCGGATGAGGTGCGCCATAAGGCTGGCCGCGGACGCTAAAGCCAGGATGAAACTCGAACATCCAGTTGGAAGGAAATCCTTGAACAACTTTGAGGAGTCGCGCCGCCGGTTTCTAAAAACTGCAAGCCTTGCAACCGGAGCGCTGCTGCTTTCTTCGAAAAACAGCCTGGCCGAGACGGAGTCAACCATAGAAGGCAACGCCTCGGACGTCGCGCCAGCCGATTCCCAGGCCGCGGACCATACCCTGCATATCACAAACTCTCCGATCGAAATCGCTCCCAAACGCATTATCTCGGCCACCACTTACAACGGCCAGTTTCCGGGTCCTCTTCTGCGCTTCAAAGAAGGCCAGCAGATAAGGATCGATCTGTACAACGACACCGACACTCCCGAGCAATTGCATTGGCATGGCCAGCAAGTTCCGGTTGACGTGGACGGCGCCGCCGAAGAAGGCACTCCCTTCATCCCTGCCCATGGCAGCCGCCGCATCGTCTTCACACCGAAGCCAGCCGGCCTCCGCTTCTACCACACGCACAATCGCGCCGGAGCCAATCTAGCCGCCGGACAATACAGTGGCCAAGTCGGTCCGGTCTACGTTGAGCCGCGCCAGGAACCGGGCAAATACGACCGTGAAGTTTTTCTCACGCTCAAGGAATTCGAGCCCATCTTCCGCCGCGGCGGCGATATGGCCATGGATTTCCTTTCTCCGTCCGCGCCCGACAAGTCCCTCCAGGAAACCGGCGAGTCTGCCATGAAAGTCTCGCTCGCCAAAGGTATGCCCCGCGGCTACGAAGTCGGCTATCGCTCCTTCACGATCAATGGACGCATGCTCGGGCACGGCGAGCCCATTCGCGTAAAACAGGGCGAGCGCGTCCTGTTTCATATTCTCAACGGAAGCGCTACAGAAATTCGCAGCCTGGCGTTGCCCGGTCACTCTTTCGAGCTCATCGCGCTCGACGGAAATCCTGTGCCGAATCCCGCCAAAGTGCGCGTCCTGTGGCTTGGCACCGGCGAACGCATCTCCGCGACCGTCGAAATGAATCATCCTGGCGTCTGGATCTTGGGCGATCTCGATAACGATGATCGCCCGCATGGAATGGGAATTGTCGTGGAATACGCCGGCCGCCGAGGGAAGGCGCAATGGATCGCCCCTCCGCCTTTTCGCTGGAGCTACCTGCGTTTCGCGAAACCCGCTGGGAGTGCTCCAGCCCCAGACGAAAGGTTCGAGTTGACCTTTCGAAAAGAAAACGCCGCCGAAGAAGGATTCAATCGCTGGACCATTAACGGCCTAAGCTATCCCATGACGGGCGAGATCGCCCCCGCCTCCTTTCACCTCAAGCAGGGCAAGCGTTACCGCATGCACATGCACAACGCCAGCGACGACATCCACCCCGTCCATCTTCACCGTCACAGTTTTGAGTTGGCCAGCATCGCCGGGAAGCCGGCTGCTGGAATCTTAAAAGATGTGTTAATGCTCGGTGGCTATCAGGAAGCGGAAGTGGACTTCGTCGCCGACAATCCGGGCCTCACGCTCTTCCACTGCCACCAGCAGCTGCACATGGATTTCGGCTTCATGACTCTGTTCGACTACATCTGATCCGCGTCTCTCGCAAAAACTGAAAATCTCGACCACCGCTGGATACCCTTCACGGGGTTCTCGCCCCCAAAGCCGTAAGCCGCGCCTGCGCTTCTGCCATCGCCGGAGCCAATTGCAATGCCGCTGCATAGGCGCTCACCGCTTGCTGATTCTCGCCTTTGCTTTCCAAGGCACGCCCCAACCAGTACAACGCGAGCGGCGATGGCGCAATCTGCGCCGCCTTGCGAAAGTCCGAAATCGCGGCGTCCGTGTTCATCGTCTGCATCTCAACGGTCCCGCGCCCGATGTAACTGTTCTGCTCCCTTGGATCCATCGCGATGGCCGCGCTCAATTCGGCCATCGCCGCGGAATACTTGCTTTCTCCTAAGTACAAAATCCCCAAGTTGTTGTGCGACTGCACGATCTCCGCCCGGTCGCTGGACAGCGCCAGCGCTGCCCGATATTCGTGCTCCGCATCATCCACGCGGTTCTGTTTTTGTAGCAAAACGGCAAGATTGTAATGCGGCGATGCCAGATCAGGGCTTAGCCGCACCGCAGCTACGAAGTGCGGAGCCGCAAGCTCCGGCTCACCCCGCTCCATTAACGCCACGGCGAAATCATTTTCCGCAAACCCGTTGTTCTTGGTTACTTCGAGCGTGTGCGCAAAAAGCGTGTAGCTGTCATGCCAGTAGCCAATCTGCTTGATGGTCACCGCGGCAAGCGCGGAAAGCACCACCAGAAAA
>Ga0210406_10004709_pt1 | contig 14517 bp, 14 predicted proteins | sample IncBWC30MmetaG_FD_155454 | JGI IMG/M metagenome (GOLD analysis project Ga0210406, IMG submission 155454) | Forest soil microbial communities from Barre Woods Harvard Forest LTER site, Petersham, Massachusetts, United States - Inc-BW-C-30-M | ecosystem: Environmental > Terrestrial > Soil >... | reverse complement strand
TGAAATGCGTCCAACTCATGATGCGAGGTGCTGAAAACGCCGACCAACTGGCCCTCCACATGCAGCGGAATCGCAACTTCAGAGCGCGTAGCTTCTTCGCAGCCAATGTAGTAAGGATCTTTGCGGACGTCAGGGGCGTAGCGCATTTGCCCGGTCGCACCTACGTGTCCCACCATGCCTTCTTTGCCAATCTTTAAGCTGTGGCCGGGGCCGTGGGCGGTACAGCCGTTGCCGTCGCAACCACAGGCGTGGGCCAGCACCAGTTCGCCGCGCTCTTCGTGGTGCAGATAAATGTCCGCATCCACGCAGCCGAACGAGCGCGCCACATCGTTGACCACCAGGTCGATCAGTTCATCCAGGTCGAGGATCGATGAGATTTTCTGGGCCGCGCGTTGCAGCTTCAACAGGTCAGCAACCTGATCAGTCAGTTGCGGACGAGGCGGGAAAAGGGTGCTCGGTGCAAACGGAACCGTGGACACAACTGCCTCCCTCAGCATGAGCTGATTGTCACTATTGGATGAAAATGGCCAAGGTCGGGATTCGGTCTTTTCGGGGCGATTTGGTGTGGTTGGGTGCCCAGGTCTCGCCGGTTTTGCGAGACCTGGGAGGGCGTCGGAACCGAATGAAGACGTTCAGCGAAGCGGCTTAATATGCCGCCGGATCCAATCGAGGATGCGAGCGAAGCGGAATTCGCCACGGTCCATGGAGCCGTAGATGAATTCGTGTCCTTCTTTTGCCCCTACCTCGATGTAGAAACCGTTGCGCCGCAGGAAGACGTCAGTGGCAGTGAAGGCAATTCGCTTGTTGCCATCGAGAAAGCCGTGATTGTTGCCCAGCGACTCCATCAGAGCGGCCGCTTCTTCCTCGAGAGAGTTGTAATAGCCGGTCTGGGGCCGGAAAACAGCGGCTTCCACTGCATTCTTGTCGCGAACCCCGTGCAGCCCGCCGAACCGCTCGATCAAGAGGTGGTGCATCTGATACACCTCCGCGACGGTCAAATATTCCGGCATTTACTTGGCAAGGCGCTCCAGCAGATCGCGGTTCGCCTCCACCGACTGCTCGAAGGCATCCATCACTTGCGGACGAACCAGATGCTGCGACGGAACCACATTGTGCAGATAGTGTGCCAGCGCCTGCTCCAGCACATACCGCTGCGACTGCCCGTTGCGTTTGGCAGTAGCAACGAGTTCTTTCCAGAGCTTGGCGTCGATGGCGGGGGCGATTTTCTTGGTGGGCATGGGTGTTCTCGGGACCCCCGCGTCTATTCTAAGCTGATCTTTTCCATTGGTCAAGAATGGTCTAGATATATCTTTACTAGACTAGATAATGACAACGGTCAAGACATTGCCCCGAAGGCAATCCATCAGATGACGGACAAGACTGTTGGAGAACTCTTGGGCTTGGGCATCTCGCCTCGGATAGCAACTGCTTATCGGAGGTGATTTCCAATGAAAACGAGAAAGACATTCGACGGCTGGCCCATGATCCTGCTGGAGATGATCCGGACTTTGTGGCCTATCGTTTTGTGGTTCTTCAAGAGATGAAGGCCTGGCACACCGGTTCGCGTCCCTTTGCTCGACGCGAACCGGAACAACGACGTCTGTACCCTATTTCAACGAAGCCATATCAATCACAAACCGGTACTTCACATCCCCTTTGAGCAGGCGCTCGTAAGCCTGGTTGATTTGCTGAATTTTGATCAGTTCGATATCGGCGGTGATGCCGTGATCGGCGCAGAAATCGAGCATCTCCTGGGTTTCCTGAATGCCGCCGATGCCTGAGCCGGCCAGGCTGTGACGCCCCATGATCAGGTTAAACGCCGAAACCGGCACGGGGTTCGGTGGCGCCCCCACCAGCACCATGGTGCCGTCGCGTTTCAGCAGAGCCAGATATTGATTGAGATCGTGCTCCGCCGAAACTGCGTCCAGGATGAAGTGAAAGCTTCCGGCATGCTTGAGCATGTCGTCGGCGCCTTTCGAGATGACGACTTCATCTGCTCCCAGCCGCCGCGCGTCCGCAGCTTTGTTCGGAGAAGTAGTGAACAGCACCACGTGAGCGCCCAAAGCGTGGGCGATCTTCACACCCATGTGGCCGAGGCCGCCCAGTCCCACGATGCCTACCTTCTGTCCCTTGCGAACATTCCAGTGCCGCATCGGCGAATAGGTGGTGATCCCGGCGCAAAGCAGCGGAGCCGTTCCGGCTAGCTCCACTTTGTTCGAAACCTTCAGTACGAATGCCTCGTCCACCACGATGCTCTCGGAGTAGCCGCCATAAGTGACTCCGCCGAGCAGCTTGTCTTCGCTGTTGTAGGTGAAGGTGGGGATGCTTTCGCAGTACTGTTCGAGGCCGGCGCGGCAGTTTTCGCACGTGCGGTCTGAATCCACCAGGCAGCCGACCGCCGCAAGATCGCCTTCTTTGAATTTCTTTACCGCTTTGCCGGCGCGGACCACTCGTCCGACAATCTCGTGGCCCGGCACGCACGGATAAACCGTCGGCAGCGCATCATGCCACTCATCACGGACCTGGTGAAGATCAGAGTGGCAAACTCCGCAGTAAAGAACTTCAATTTGCACGTCTTGCGGGCGCGGTTCGCGGCGTTTGATGGTATCCGGCCCCAGGGCCGACGTCACACTGCGTGCCGAATATGATTTCACGGGATAGGTTGCTGGAGTCTTTGAACGGGTTTCTTCTGGAGCTGAAACAGATGAAGCTGGGGGATTCATACGTGTGGTTCTCCTTAGCAACTTTAGACGCACGGACGGACACGAAAGGTGCAGAAGATCGATACTAGCGCGGAGCAGTTGTACGGAACTCGATAGCCCTCAACCAGAGCTTTTCCGGCTACGCAATTTCTTGATCTCCTCCAGCCGTTCGCGAATTCGTTTTTCCGTGCCTTCATTCGTCGGCTGGTAATAGACCCGGTCGCGCAGATTGTCGGGCAGACACTGCATGTCCGCGACTTTCTCCTCCAGATCGTGCGCGTATCTGTATCCTTGACCGTAACCCATTCCCTTCATCAATCCAGTCGGCGCATTGCGCAGATGCAGCGGCACCGGCTCAGCAGCCGTTTGCTCCACATCTTGCTGCACTTCACCATAAGCGGTGTAGAGCGCATTCGACTTGGGCGCGACCGACAAATAAACCACCGCCTGCGCCAAAGCCAGATTGCCCTCGGGCATGCCGATGAAATCGACAGCATCGCGCGCAGCCATACATAAAGCCAGCGCACCGGGATCTGCCAGTCCGATGTCTTCGACTGCCATGCGAACCACGCGGCGCGCGATGTACAACGGGTCTTCTCCGGCTTCCAGCATGCGTGCCAGCCAGTAGAGCGCGGCGTCAGGGTCGCTGTTACGAACCGATTTATGCAGCGCGGAAATCAGGTTGTAATGCTCTTCGCCAGCTTTGTCGTAGAGCAGAACGCGCTTTTGCAGGGCATCGGTGACGATGGCGTCGGTGATTTCGGTCTTAGCTCCACTCGCCAGCGACGCCGCAACTTCCAGTGCGTTGTAGGCGGCGCGAGCGTCGCCGCTGGAGTAGGAGGCGATCTTCGCCAACACTTCGTCAGAAGCACGCAGGTTCGGGGCTGCGAGGCCACGCTCTGCGTCCGCCAGAGCGCGTCTCAGCAGCAGCACAATTTGATCTTCCGTGAGCGGCTTGAGTGTGTAAACCCGGCTGCGCGAGAGCAGCGCAGAAATAATCTCGAACGAAGGATTCTCAGTAGTCGCTCCGATCAGGCGAATGTTGCCCTTTTCCACATGCGGCAGAAACGCGTCCTGCTGCGCCTTGTTGAAGCGATGAATCTCATCGACGAAGACGATGGTTCGCGTACCGTATTGCCGCGCTCGCTCGGCCTCGGCCATGACTTGCTTGATTTCCTTGATCCCCGCAAGCACGGCCGAGAACTCGATGAACTCTGCTTTGGTGACGCGGGCAATGATCTGTGCCAGGGTGGTCTTGCCAGTGCCAGGCGGTCCCCAAAAAATAAGCGAGCCGAGATCGTCGCGCTCAATCTGAGTTCGCAAGGGCTTACCCGGAGCGACCAGATGTTCCTGCCCGACAAACTCATCAAGCGTCCGCGGCCGCATGCGGTCAGCCAGCGGGCGGGTACGGTCGCTGGAGTTTTCCGGGTTGGGTGTAGTTTGAAAAAGACTCATTTTTCGTCCACGCGACTCTGTGGTGAGCTTGTCATTGCCTCTGTCGGGCTATCTCATACAACACAATGCTTGCCGCCACCCCCGCGTTCAGCGATTCCACGCGCTCCGAATGCGGAATCGCCAATATTTCATCCATTTCAGCCAGCAGTTCTCGCGACAGCCCCGCGCCCTCGCTACCAATGAAAATTGCCAACGGACCAGTTAGTCTCGCATCATTGGGGGGGATGCCTTTATGTGAGGACGTCGCTACCAGTCGCAGCCCCCGCGTGCGCATTTTCGCCAGAACCTCTGCCAACTTAACTCTGGCAATCGGCAAACGGAACACCGATCCTGCCGAGGCGCGCACAACTTTCGAGTTGAAGGGGCTGACCGTGCCCTCGCCGAGCAGCACGCCCCCGGCTTCAAAGGCTTCTGCCGAGCGCAGGATCGTTCCCAGATTTCCTGGGTCCTGTACTCCGGCGATTGCCAGCACCGGCCCGGCGGTCGATTTGTCCAGTACTTCGTCGGCCGTGAACACCGGACATCGCACCAGGGCAGCTACCCCCTGCGGGCTATCGCTGGGAACCGCCGTGGCAAACAGCTTGTCGGGCAGCAACAGAGTTTCGACGTAGGCGGCAAGCTGCGGCAGCAGGCGGTCGGCTTTGGCCATTGCCGCCGAACTGAAAAAGACGGCGCGGAAGCGAAGTCCGCTGCGAATGGCTTCTTCCACAATGCGCAAGCCTTCAATGGCGCAGAAGCCGTCTGCGGCCAGATCCCCGTGCGCGAATGCCTTACGCAGTTCCTTGACCAGAGAGTTATGGCGGCCCTCGACGCGCCGCAGGCGGTCGCTGACATCCGGGGTTGACCTGATGGAGTTGGTCTTCAAAACACTTTTCCTCGGAGAATCATACCCGTTTCCACCGCTTGCACGCCGCGTTCATGGTATGTTAGCTTTCGCGTTCTCAGGGCATTGGGAGGAAGGACTAGTGTGCGCGCGGAGATCGTCAAGATAAGCAGTGCGAACCCGGAGGCCTCGCTGATTCGCTACGCCGCCGATCAGATTCGCGCCGGGGAAGTGCTGGGCATGCCTACGGATACATTCTATGGGCTGGCCGCAGATCCTTTTAATTTGCTGGCGGTCGATCGCGTCTACGACATTAAGTCGCGCTCCCGCCACAAGCCGCTGTCGCTGCTGATCGAGAGTGTGGACCAAGCCGAAGAACTGGCACGGCCTCTGCCCGAAGAGTTCTACAAACTGGCACGGCGATTCTGGCCGGGACCGCTCACCATTATTGTGAAAGCTGCTTCCCGGCTGCCGTTGAAGGTGACCGCTAACACCGGCAACGTTGCCCTGCGCATACCCAGCGCCAAGATTCCTCTCGCAGTGGTTCAAGCGGCCAGCATTCCGATTACTGCCACCTCCGCCAATCTCAGCGGCGAGAACGAGTGCACTACCGCGGAAGCGGTGCGGGACCAGCTGAAGGGCCGCATTTCTATCATCGTGGATGGTGGAACTTCGCCGCGCGAAATCCCTTCGACTATCGTCGATCTTACCGACGAGGAAGCCCGCTGGCGAATCATGCGCGAAGGCGCGATTACTTCCCAGGAAATCTCCGAGTTTTTCGCACAGGGATGATCGTAGAACAGAATCCGCGTGCAGCCGGGCGCTGGGCACGCTATGGCTTGACGCTGGTGTTCGTCGCGGCCCTGACCCACTTCTTATCGATTTGCGCGGGCATTGTCCGCGCAGCCGCTGGAGACCAAACCCACTCCGCCGACGCCATCGTGGTTTTCGGTGCGGCGGAGTATTCTGGCCGCCCTTCGCCGGTCTATCGCGCGCGCCTGGATCACGGGTACGATCTATTCCGTCAAGGCGTGGCCCCGGTCGTGATTACTACCGGCGGTGCCGCGGCCGATCCCAGCTTCAGCGAAGGGGGAGTGGGGCACGATTATCTGATGGGCCGCGGAATTCCCGATGCCAGCCTGATCGCCGAAACTCAAGGCGCCGATACCGCGCAGTCAGCGGAGCGGGTCGCGGTCATCATGCGCGCCAACCACATGCGAAGTTGCGTGGCGGTAAGCGATGCCTATCACGTCTTCCGTATTCGTAAACTGTTGCAGCACGAGAATGTGCAGGTGTATACAGCGCCCCGCCCCGATTCCCGTCCGCACGCCGCATGGCAGCGTGCGGAAGCTGTGCTGCGCGAGGCAGCCAGTTACTTGCTTTGGGAGTTTAACCTTGCGGCGTAGTTCAGGCCCGAGTTTTCCACGCTCTGCGCGCAATAGTATAGAGGCGGTTTCCGAGCCTCATTGTCCGGACTCCCGCAAACCGCGGTCCTTCATCATGGGCTCGACGCTCGGCTCTTGCCCGCGCCAGGCTGCATACATCTTCGCCAGATCCTCTGTGTTGCCGCGGGACAGCACCATCTGCCGGAACCGCTCGCCGTTCGCGCGTGTCAGCCCGCCGTTATCCTCAAACCACTGGTATGCGTCGTCATCGAGCATCTCAGCCCACAGATACGCGTAGTAGCCAGCAGAGTAGCCGCCACCCCAGATGTGGGCGAAATAGCTGGAGCGGTAGCGGGGCGGCACCGTGCTTAGCAGTAGGTGGGTCTTCTCCAGCGCCTGCTTCTCAAAGGTATCCGGTTGCTGCAACGGTGCGCCGGCCGGAAGCGTGTGCCACTGCATGTCGAGCTCAGCGGCTGCGACCAGTTCAGTCAGCTTGTATCCTTGATTGAAGTTCGCAGCTTTTCTTATCTTGGCTGCCAACTCGGTGGGCATGGGTAAGCCGGTCTTGTAGTGCCGCGCATAATGGTCGAAGACGGCAGGATAGAGGGCCCAGTGCTCATTGAATTGCGAAGGGAACTCCACAAAGTCTGCGGCTGTCGCTGTACCCGACAGGCTCGGGTACTCGGTGTTGGCGAACATACCGTGCAGCGCATGGCCAAATTCGTGGAACATGGTGGTTACGTCGCCATAGCTGATAAGAGCCGGCTCGCCCGCCGCAGGCTTGGGCAGGTTTGCCACGTTGAAGACCACCGGCAGCGTGCCCAACAGCTTTGACTGGCTCACCAGGCTATCCATCCATGCGCCGCCGTTCTTATTGTCGCGTTTGAAATAGTCGCAATAGAAAAGCGCCACCGGCTTGCCGTCCGAGTTCGAGACTTCAAAGACGCGAACATCCGGGTGGTACACCGGGATGTCCTTTCGCTCCTTGAAGGTGATCCCGTAGAGCTGAGTGGCAGCGTAAAAGACGCCGTTTTCGAGCACGTGATTCAGCTCGAAGTACGGCTTGACCTCTGCCTCGTTAAGGTCGTACTTGGCTTTGCGCACCTGTTCGGAGTAGAAGTTCCAGTCCCAGGGTTGCAGAGTAAAGCCGCCTTTCTGCGCGTCGATGACATCCTGGATATCCTTGCCCTCACGCTCTGCCCTGGCGGTGGCGCCGGGTACGAGGGCATCCATGAACTTCAAGGCTGCCTCGGGAGTCTTCGCCATCTGGTCTCCCAACTTCCACGCCGCGTGGTTGGGATAACCCAGCAGTTGCGCCCGCCGCGCGCGCAGTTGTGCCAGGCGCGAGATAGTGTCACGCGTGTCGTTGGCGTCGCCGCGCTCGGTGCGGTTCCACGATTTCTCGAAGATGGCCTCGCGTGTCGCCCGGACTGCGAGCGAAGCAAGGTCCGGCTGTTGCGTTGTGTTCTGGAGCGGGAGAACATAGCCTTCCTGCTTGCGGCTTTGCGCGGCCTGTGCGGCTGCCGCGATCTGCGCGTCACTCAAGCCGGCCAGCGCACTCTTGTCTGAAGTGGCGTAGGCCCCGCCTTTGGTAGCGTCGAGAAGCTTGGTTGAAAAGGCGGTCGAGAGCGTCGAGATCTCCTCGTTCAGCTTCTTCAATTCGATTTTGTCGGCATCCGAGAGATTCGCGCCAGAACGGACGAACTTTTCATACGTGACCTCCAGCAAACGCAGCGATTCCGCATCCAGCTTGAGCGAATCACGCTGCTTGTAGACCGCAGCCACGCGCGCAAAAACTTTAGCGTTTAGGTAAATGGCATCGTAGTGGGCGGCTAGCTTTGGGGCCTCTTCGGTGCGCACGTTCTGCAGCAGGGGATTGGTGTCCGCCCCGGTGACGGCGCCGAAAGCAGCCATCGCTCGTTGCAGAAGTTGACCGGTCCTTTCCATCGCGACCAGCGTATTCTCGAAAGTCGGCGCCGCGGCATTGTCCGCAATCGCCTGTACCTCAATCAGTTCCTGGGCCATGCCCGCCTCAATGGCTGGCTGGTAGTCCTCATCCTTGATCTTATCGAACGGAGGCGCCTGAAACGGTAATGTACTGGGCGCATAAAACGGGTTCGACGGGCCGAACTTGGTTTCCGAAGCCGCGGCAGGAACGGAGATCGTACAAAACGTGATGACCGCCAAAATAGCAAAAGCAATCGTATGACTCAGCATTATTGTCCCCATGTGTGATGGCATGGAGTCGGTCCCAGAGTGGGAAGCCCATGCCCACTGATTGTAAGAGAAACCAGCTTGTAAGAGAAACCAGCTCGTAAGAGACTCTAGCTTGTAGGAGAGTCCCGCCAGTGCCGCCAGAATTCGTGTGTCGTCCTGGCTGAAGTCACCAGCCCATACGCTTGCGCAGCTCGGAGACGTGGGCCACGTGATGCCGCCCGTGCCAGGAATAAAGTGCTAGATTCTTTTCGAGCGGCATTGGCCCCATCTCGGGATGATTGAACTGACGCTTCCATTCCTCCGGTTTTAGTGAGCGCAACAATCTCACCCAACGGTCGTGCAAAGAGTCAAGCAACGTCAGCGAAACTTCGAGCGGGGTCGACTGCACGTCGCCAGTTCTTGCCCATCGGTCTTCTTCATAGGGTTTGATGGTCGGCGAGTCTTCAGTGAGCCCCAGCTTGAACCGGATATAGGCGTTCATGTGGCTCTCAGGCACATGATGCACAACTTGCCGCACCGTCCAGCCACCGTCGCGGTAGGGAGTTTCGATTTGTTGGGGAGACAAGCCCTCGATAGCGGCACGCAGCGCTGCCGGAGTTTTTTCGATGTCATCGATCATTTGTTTACGTTGAGCTTCATCGGGTGGGTGGGTGTAGGTGAACTTGCCGACGGGATAACGCGGGTCAGTCATGTTGCCTCCAGTGGAGAGTTTCAGCTTCAGATGAGCAGACGGCACGCGAAGCTGCGGAAAATCTCAACACCTGTATCCACGCGACGCAAGTAGAGGCTCCATGCTGAATGCTGAGCGCTGAATGCTATTTCACCAGCGCCAGAATCCGTACCGGGCCGCCGGAGCCGCCTTCCAGCTTTATCGGTGCCGCGATGACGAGTGCGCCACTTGCCGGAACGTGATCCAGATTGGCGACGTTCTCCAGATGATAAATACTATGCGCCATGGTGTATTGGTGAACGGGGAAGTCCTTTGACGGGCCATAGTCGATGCTAAGCGTGTCGATCCCCAGCCCGTTGACCTTACGGCCCTCCACCAGAAACTTGGCGGCTTCCTTTGAATATCCGGGAAAGTGTTTCACGCCTTTGGCGTCGGCATTGCGATAATCCTCAGCCGAATTCCAGCGTGAGTTCCAGCCGGTATCGGCAATCACCACGGCATTTTGTGGAATCTCGCCGTGAACACGCTCCCACGCCGCAATGTCTTCGACCGCAATCTGATAATCGGGATTCGCTTTCGCTTTAGAACCGACATCGACCACCACCAGCGGCGAGACTAATCGCTCCGGCGGAATCTGATCCACGGTCCACAGTCCGTCCGCAAAATGAGCGGGGGCATCGAGGTGAGTGCCAAAGTGCTCGGGCACACAGAATTCCCTCAGCAAATAGCCTTCCTTGGCCACGGTGGCAAGGGTCTTCACCTGATACGGCGACTTGTCGACGGCGTCGAAAGTTGGAACCTGCGCGTTCAGTGCGTGGGTCAGGTCGACCACCGCGGTGAAGCCCAGCGATGGAGTCTTGCCATGCCCACGATGCGCAAACAAAAGCACCGTTACGGCCAGGATGCAGCCTACAAAGAATGTTCTAATCTTCATCAGGTTGAGACTCGATTTCCTCAATTTAGATGCATCCATGCGGCCTCCAGCAGCTATTTGTGAACCGGTCATGCCAGCAGCAAAGCGCCCCCGGCGGCGACCAATGTCCCCAGAAAATTGACCCCGTTGTTATTCAATAACTTTCTTCTCTCGAGCGTCGCCCCCAGATAGCTGTCGGCGATCATGCCGAAAAGCGCCGCCATCACCGAGGCCGCGGTCTGCTTCAATGGAAACATCCCAACGCCGACGCTCACCAGGGTCACCAATACGGCTGCGGCGATACCGCCCAGCGTTCCAATCACGCTGACGCCCCCGTCGCTACCAGCTGGGACCAGCTTCCAGGTGGTGATGAGCCGCGCCTTCGCCGACCCTGCCTGCCCGAGTTCGCTCGAGACAGTGTCGGCTGCGGCTTCCGAAAGAGCGGCCGAAGTTGCCAGCAGGAACGCAGCATTTCCCGTAGTCGCGAAGCACGCGGCACAAACGGCGCTGATCGACAAGTTAGCCAACACCTGCGACGCACTGCGCCCTTCGCGATTCTGCGCCGTGCCCAGCTTCTGTTTCTGGCCGTAGCCCAGCCGTGTGCTGATCCAGGTCAGGATAAAGACCGAAACCAAAGCCACGAAGCCCCCGGGGCCTGCGCCGACAAACAACACGAAGCAGATCACTGCCCCGGCAATCGCGCCGGAAACGCTTACCCCGCGCACAACTCGGGCCAAGGTGGTGAACGCGACCGTCACGACGCTCGCGCCGCCGAGTGTTCGAATCGAATGTATGCCGCCTAAAATCAATGCGTTATGTCGCCAATGGGCATGCGAAATGAAACTCGGCCCCGGTCACTATGATGTACCACGTTAGATACGACTAGCCCTAGTGTTATGCTGTGTCCCGCCCCACGGCATCGTGCTTGGCTTCTGGGTTACCGGCGCGACCTTTCTACGTCAAAGAGTTGGTTGTAGTTTAGACTCAACGTCATAAAGGCATCGCTGGCGTCAGTCAATTTTCACCGAGGTGAACCATGGCAGCCTCCGTTTGGACGGGATATCTTACGTTTGGATTGATCTCCATGCCGGTACGCTTGTTCTCCGGCGCGCGCAGCTCCAGCATTTCCTTCAACATGCTACATCGCGATGACCTGTCGCGCCTGAAACAGCAATACGTTTGCCTGGCGGATGGCAAAGTCGTCGAACGCAGCGAAATTGTCAAGGGCTACGAATACCGCAAAGACGAATACGTCGTCATTGAACCCGACGAGATCAAGAAGATCGAGCCCAAGACCGCCAAGACCATGGAGATCCTGGAATTCGTGAAGACCAGCGAGGTCGATCCCGTCTTTTTCGAGTCTTCTTATTACATGCTGCCGGAAGAAGCCGGACGCCGTCCCTACGCTCTGCTCACCAAAGCGCTGGAGGAAAGTGAGTACGTGGCCATCGCCAAACTCACCATGCACAATCGCGAATACACTGTTTTCCTGCGACCGCACGAAGGCGGCATGATGCTGCACACCATGTACTACGCGGAAGAAGTGAAAAAAGTCGAAGGCTTCGGCGCGCCCGATGTGGAGTTAAAAGACGCGGAAGTAAAAGTCGCCCACCAGTTGATCGAAGCCCTCGCCGCCGAGTGGGACCCGGAGAAATATCACGACACCTTCCAGGACAACGTCAAGAACCTCATCCAGGCCAAACTGGAAGGCGGCAAGATCGCCGAGGTTGAGAAGCCCAAGAAACTCGCTCCAGTGGTGGATTTGATGTCAGCGCTAAAGCAAAGCCTCGCCGAGATGGAAGGCAAGAAGAAACCCGCAGCGCCTGCCGAATCCGCTGGCAGAAAACGGTCCCGCGGCGGGGCATAAGAAACGCGCGTAGCATTTGCCACTTGCCCGCCCGTGCAACGTTAGCGATGGTATATTTTGTGTGCAGCAAGTTAGAGTAATTCTTCGCTCTACTCCTACGCCTCAGCGAAGTCGTCGGTTGGAGGTACGGCATGTCCCGAAAGTCCATCCATCTCACTCTCATTTCCGCCGTTGCGACACTTACACTTCTTATGGGGGGATCTGTCGCCTGGTGCGTTACCTATGAAGTGGTGCATACGTTTTCTGGCAATGGGGCGGCGCAACCTTCCTCGGGCTTGATCGTTGACACAGCGGGGAACGCCTATGGCACGCTTTTTCAGGGCGGCGGGTTCGGTGGCGCGGGGGCGGTGTATCAATTGTCGCCGACATCGGGATATCATGTCATCTACGTGTTCCACGGCCACCCAGATGGCCGTCACCCGCAAGGCAATCTTGTGCTTGATTCCGCAGGAAATCTTTATGGGACGACAGTAAACGGAGGCGCGAAGTCATGCCCGAATGGATTTGCGGGCTGCGGCACAGTATTCGAGCTTTCGCCACCCACCAACGGCGGCGCATGGACGGAAACCTTGTTATACAGCTTTAAGGGTGGAAAAATCGATGGAGCGAACCCCCAAGCAGGTGTCGTTTTTGATTCGGCTGGCAATCTATATGGTACGACCGCCTATGGCGCGAATCAGAGTTGCCAGGGAACAGGGCCGGGATGCGGCACGGTGTTCGAGCTAAAGCCCTCGCAATCCGGCTGGATAGAGACCGTCCTATACCAGTTCTCCGGCGGGGGAAATCCCTTCGGTGGTTTGGTACTCGATGCTTCTGGCAATCTTTACGGTACCGCATCAACTGGAGGCCCCAGAGGCGGAGGCACAGTATTCGAATTGTCTCCCGCCTCGAACGGCGAGTGGACTTACACTCTGCTCTATGCATTCGACGCGTCTAGCGGGAGCGAAGATGGCAAGTCGCCTCAGGCGGGGCTGATTTTCGATGCTGCTGGCGAGCTCTATGGAACGACGTTTTACGGGGGCACTGGCGGCGGAGGCACGGTGTTCGAATTGACGCTAGGATCGAATGGCTGGACGGAAAGCATTCTTCATAACTTTCTCGGTGGAAACGATGGCGCGGCACCCGAAGCAAACCTCGTCTTCGACGCGACAGGCAATTTGTACGGCACGACGATGGGCGGGGGAAACTTCACAGGAGCCGGCACAGTGTTCAAGTTAACGCCGGGCAATGGAGGACAGTGGACCGAAAGCCTCTTCCGTTTCAAATCCACTGACGACGGAGGAGCTCACCCCACCACACCAGTGCTGCTTCACGGGACGGCAGAACTATTCGGCACAACCAACGCCGTCCCGGGAGTGGTGTTTAGAATCACAGAGTAGCAGGCCAGGCGATGGCGGGTGGCTGTAGGTGATCAAGAGGTTGTACCAATTTCGGAGCTCCAGGTTCGTGCCCTCATTATGGAGCCTTGAATCGCCCTCGCCTTTGGGGCGCTAACCTGGGGTAGCTAATGGCGAAATGAGTCAAGGGCCTCTGGCCGCTCGCCGGGCAACCGTCCGGTAATATTTCGGCACTAATCTTTCAAAAGCCAATTGCCCAAATGGTAGGTGCCAAGTGCTGAGGTCGTGGCGCAGATCGCATCCAACCCGTAGAATAGACAATTCTGCTCCCAGATGATTATGTTGAACAAGAACGTGTCGCTGATGTCGCGAATGGCCGTCGGCCGCGGGGCCCACGCTCTCGCGGTGGGGATTCTCTTTCTCGTCTGCGTTGGCTGTGGCGAGACTTACCGCCCAGTGGCCAATCCGGTCATCCCCAACCAGCCCAACCCTGCATTCACTCACGTAGTCATGGTGATCAGCGACAATGGCGTCAACAACCCCGGCGCCAGCACGACCATCGATGTGTCTGGAGACACCGCCACATCGCAGTCGCAAACCGGTCTGGGACCGGTGCATGCCGCGGTGGTAGGTGGGACCCAGGCCTTTGTTGCCAACAGCCTGGAAGATACGGTTTCTGAGTTTAGCGTTGCGAGTCCGGCGCCGGTGGTCACCATCAGCCTGCCCTCTTCCTGCGGCTTACCGCCTTGTTCGATGCCGGTTTTCGTCGGCGGCACCGAGACTGCCACGGCTTACGTTGCCAACTCGAAGAGCAACACGGTTTCAGTAATCTCTACCGCAAACTTCGTGGTCACCAATAACATCACGGTGGGAACCAGTCCTGTCGCACTGGCCGAGACGCCCGACACCCGGAAGGTGTACGTGGCCAATCAGGGAACCAACGGCAGCGGCGGTTCCGTGACCGCCATCAACACCGTGGACAAGAGTTTAGTCGTGAATCCTCCGCTGGCGAATTTTGGCTGGGTTTCGCCAGTCTGGGTGGTGGCCCGGTCCGACAGCCAAAGAATATATGTGCTCGATCAGGGAAGCGGCCTCGTGGCAGCGATTGACACCTCGTCCGATGCGGTGGTCAGCAGTGTCTCGGTCGG
>Ga0210406_10004708_pt1 | contig 14520 bp, 7 predicted proteins | sample IncBWC30MmetaG_FD_155454 | JGI IMG/M metagenome (GOLD analysis project Ga0210406, IMG submission 155454) | Forest soil microbial communities from Barre Woods Harvard Forest LTER site, Petersham, Massachusetts, United States - Inc-BW-C-30-M | ecosystem: Environmental > Terrestrial > Soil >... | reverse complement strand
ATTCACCTGGCCAGCGGCTGGCCTTTTCAGAATCTCTTCCAAACCGTCTGCAACTCCTCTTAGATTGTCTCGCCCTGTTCGAAAACACATTCTCGGAAGGGCCAAGCGGAGCTGTCTCGAAAAACGCCTCGTAAGGTCAAACCAACGGCAACGCAAACCCATAGGCAGGTCGACTACCGAGCGCGATCCTCTCCTCTGCCATCTATGCGCTTGCCTCGCTACGATTCTCGCCTCTGATGAATTAACCAGGCTAGAGTATTGCCCTCACAACGCCGCCCCAATGGCCGCTGAAGAAAGCTCGCCTGCCAGGTAGGTCGCCATCGCTGCAACTTTCATCCACGGTGCCAAAACGTTTCAGGAGAAGCAGGTCGGAACTCTTTCCTAATAGCGTTACGGCAGAGTTGCCCATCACTCGAGAATGACTCACTCTGCTTTAAGCCAACGCGTAGAGATACTCGACAAAGGAGCGCACCGCTCCATCAATCCCCGCAACCTTGGCATTAGTGGAATCTATCAGATAGTACTCATTCGGAGCATGTGCGCCGGTCCCATGTCCCATTCCAAAATGTCCGGCGGGAAGATTGAGAGGTTCGGAAGTGAAGATGTATCCCGGCCAGGAGCCGGCGGATCGAGGCCACAGCACGGGATCCAAACCCAGCTTGCGGTACGTCGCGATTTGCGCCTGGATGAGCTTCGAATCCTGGGAGGTCTGTGTCGGATCGTAGCCCCCACTCATATTGACCTCTATGTCGCCAAAGCCGTGTTTAGCAAGGTGCTGCTTCAGAAGCGTCAGTGTGCCGGCGGCCGTCATGTCAGGCACCAACCGTATATCAACCTTTGCGACGGCGCGATGCGGCAAAACGGTTTTGCCACCGGGCCCCGTGTATCCGCCGACTAAGCCTTCGATGTTGATCGTGGGCTTGGATTCTAGCAGCACCAGCGAGTCAAACCAGTTTGCGTCATGCACCCAATGCTCAACACCCAGCTGCTTCTTGACCGTGGCTTCACTGCGGCGAGCGGCGGCATCCTGAATCATCTTCGTCTGCGCGGGCGTAAGGGACTTCACCTTGTCAAGGAAGCCCGCCACAGCAGGAGTGTGTCCATCTGGCTCGATGAGCGTGTTGAGCGCTTGCACCAGGTGCCACGCGGGACTATCCACCTGTGCGGCAAGGCTGGAGTGAACGTCATGTTTGGGCCCTCGTCCCCAGCGCTCTCCGCTCGAGACCAGTTCGAGCTCAACGACGCCCTTGGCGCCTAGTGATATCTGTATGCCTCCATCCGCGTCTTGGCCCGCTTCTGGTACGAACACACCCACGCATTTTTTCAACGCAGCGGTGACCTTCGGTTGGCGGACAACCTCTGGAAAGTGGGTCGAACCAATCTCTTCTTCACCTTCACAGACCAGCACGAGATTCACAGGCAGCTTTTTTCCCGCGGCCTTGAAGGCATGAAGGGCGCCGAGGAAGGCCGTTTCGGGGCCTTTCTGGTTCACAGCGCCGCGACCGACGCAAATCCTGCCTAACCCTTCCTTGTACACGATCCGTCCTTCGAGCGGTGGCGAAGACCACTCCGAAGGGTCAAACTGTTTCACGTCGTACATAAAATAAACGCCGACGGTGGTTGCCGCGCCTGCATCCAGCGTGCCGAAGACCCCAGGCTTGCCCGATGTTGGCACAATTTCGACGTTCGCGACTCCGGCGTCGCGAGCGAGTTGTGCCATATAGTCAGGGCCCTGCGGATAGTTGCGGTCCTCGGCGGCGATCGAGGGCAAAGCGATCCAGTCCTGCAGCCGCTTCACGTTCTCATCGTGCGTCTTCGGTATTTGGCTCAGCACCGTCTGGAGGTCGGGATTGTCTGCAGAGAAAGCAGACACTGGCAACGCGACAAAGGCGGCTCCGGCAAGCGCGCCGTGGATGAATTCTCGACGATTGAACGCGTTATAGCTCGAGTCAGTCAATGCATCCTCCATTGCCCGAACAAAGATGACTATCCGTGTTTGGCCTGAAACGCAACTCTAGAAAGAAAAACATCTGCCTCTTATCGAAGGTCATGATACCAGTTGCCTCCCCAACGACCAGCCGTCTTTCTAAGGGAAGCTGCGAGATCATCCCGGGTCTGCCGGCCAACCGGCTTCTACGGCGGGATTAGTCCTGTGATGCCGGCATCTGGTCAGGAAATCAAGCAACTGAGGAGCTGCGCGCTATTCAGGTGCAGGGCCATGCTGACTGCGCGCAAAGCCAGTCGTCTCTATTGTCCGGACTTAATTGGGGTTACGGTTTTGTAACAGATTAGAGCGTCGTAGGAGTCAGCCCAATACACCAGATTATTCTCAAGCGCAGAACGTTTCTCTTGAGGAATCTGATGCAGCATTTGCCGAATTGGACGAAGGTCATAAACCGTCTCTGCGTACTTTGCTTGTTCAGCGAGCATGGCGAAAGCAAGCTCGTCTTGTCGCTCGTCTGCATCGAAAGTGTTCCCCAACAGAGCCTCTTTACCGCCAGCGGCAAACGCTCCTGCGTTAAATACCTTTGCGCCTCGAGCAACAGCAAACTCGGCAATGAAATTTCCCAATGTCGATACACCGCGAGCATCATAGCCACGATGCAGGTGATTTCGTCCGAAACGAAATAGCACCTTCGATGGGGTTGCTTTCGTCAGCCCGTGATGAAAATGTGTAAGAAATTGTTCCTTCATGAGCAGTTCACGCTCATCCTGGGCAATCATTTTTGTATCAGGATTCAAGCGATTCTTTTCAATTTCCAAACTGGCGAGGAGGTTCCGGCGAAGCGACACATCGTTGAGTACTTCATCTCTACTGCTCTTGCTTTCCCTCAATATGTCCAGCAGATCGGGAGCCATTTTCCTGCTGTACCCATCGTTCGTGAGCACAACCATTCGCTTCAGATTGGCGTCATCTGGATTCCTGGCACTCAGTTCCCGGATGAGGAACTGTGGTTGTTCCTCCTCCATGTCGCATCCCCAAAGAACGTTCGCCTTTGTATCGGCGAGTGAATGAACATTCTCTGCCTGCATTTTTTGCCACAAGCCCTGAACTAACGGGCCTTTTCCTTGAGGCACGCGTTCGAGCTGGTAAGCAGCCCAGGGACTCACCTCAGCTGCTATGTGGCGATATCCTTCCTCCCACATCTGGGGCCAGATCGCCGCGAGGAGCGCCGGGATTTCGTTTTCACCGTGCAGCTCTCCCAGCAGGAAGAAGTCAGATCTCCGCGCTTCGTCGAGGAAAAAGTTTCGTCCGTCCTGTTTCAAGTCGTACTGATGATTCCTAAGGACGACTACTATAGCGGCGTCGGGTTGGGGCACTTGTCCATGTGACGCTGCGGTTGAAATCCCGATGCCTACCAATAGGATCAGGAGAAAAAGTCGTCGCAACATATCTCTAACATACGTATCGCTGCCTAATCTTGTTCCGAACGAACGCATAGATGTCACGGCAAGACCAGCATTACCTGGTCCACACCAGATACGAAAGAGGAGCCTGTGTGATTCAAACCGGCCGCTGGTGAATCGCCAATTCCCTACCTCAACGAGGGTGCCGTTTGCGAGCACCAGCGACACGACGATCGCACGAGTCTCCTGACCGATTTTGGCGCGCCTGCGCATGGCTAACGCTGTTGCGAATCTATCGTCGAAGCGATTTGAAAGTATCGGTTCGGTGATGTCTTGCAGAGCCGCCAGGTATGTATGTAATACAATCGGGTCATGAAGACTCTTACCGTACGATTACCCGAGCCTTTGGCAGCGGACATTGAGGCCGAGTCACGCGGGCGGAAGATCTCAAAGTCGGACGTAATACGCGAGAGGCTCGAGTTGTCTCCCGCAAGCGACGGCGCACTCAGTGCCGATTGGGACTGTCCGCAGAAGACAGGGGCCGTTCAAACGAAGTTTCAAGCGATAAGGCTACAACCAGCAAGTTGCTGAGGGCAAAGCGGCAGAAACGAATTATCCCACCGGATTATTTTCCCGGGAGGTTCGCCAGAATCATTGAATGCCAAGGTTGTCTCTCACCAAAATTCGGAAGCCACCCGCAGCGACCCCTAGCGATCAACTACATCCGATGCGTTACGTTTCCGCGCCAGCCGTATTCTGCATGCGACAGAATGCCAATAAAACAAATCCTGCGGGAAACAACCCGAATGCTCGGTCCACATTTCTTGCCTCACGGTGGGATTCTTGAAGGCGGCGGTTTGCCGTTTTTTTTATTCGCTTTGTAATTCTTCTCGTCGTTTATATGACACCGACATGACACCGACAGAGCCTTCGGGTAGTAACCGACCGGTTGGCGTCGATTAGAGTCGGCGTCCGTGGTAGAAACGAGAACAGCTCCAGGAAGCATGAGCTGATGCGGTAGGATTGTTTCCTGGCGACGGGCAACCATCTTGAAGGTTCGGAGGAAGGATGTCTTCACCCCTAATAACCAGCGCGCTCGATGCCCGCACACAAGCTTTTCCGGTTCTTTCCGTTTCCCAGATCGATCGCATTCGTTCCTGTAGCCGGTCGCGGCAGGTCGCAGCAGGCGAAATACTGTTCGAACCTGGCGATGAGAACGTTCCTTTCTACGTAGTTCTGTCCGGAGGAATGGAGATCGTGCAGCCGGATCTCGCGGGCGAACACCAGATTGCAAAACACGGGCCGGGTGAGTTCACCGGAGAAATGACCATGATCTCCGGACGCCGCTGCCTCGCGCGCGGCCGCGTAACGGAACCCGGCGAATTCCTGGAACTGGCGGGCGACGGCTTGCGTTCGCTTGTGGGAAGAGACGCCGAATTGAGTGACATTTTCATGCGGGCCTTCATTCTCCGCCGGCTGCAACTCATCAGTCAGGGCCAGGGCAACGTGATCCTGCTCGGTTCCCGACACTCTGCCAACACATTGCGACTGCGCGAATTCTTGAGCAGGAACGGATATCCCTACAGGTACGTGGATCTGGACACCGACAATACCTCCCAAGAGCTTCTCGACCGGTTTGCCGTAACACCCACTGAGATTCCCGTTGTCATTTGCAGCGGTCGCTCCGTGCTGCGCAACCCTTCCAATCAAGAACTTGCCGATTGTCTGGGATTCAACGCCACCATCGATGAATCGCAAGTGCGCGACCTGATCATTGTGGGAGCGGGTCCCGCCGGCCTGGCAGCAGCTGTCTACGCCGGATCGGAGGGTCTCGATGTGCTCATGATCGAGACCACGGCGCCCGGAGGACAAGCGGGATCGAGCTCCAAAATCGAAAATTATCTGGGCTTCCCAACAGGAGTCTCGGGCCAAGAACTGGCGACACGTGCGATCGTGCAAGCCGAAAAGTTCGGAGCAAGGATGATGATCGCGCACCGCGTAGTGCGCTTGGAATGCGCAAGGCGGCCCTTCAAGCTGGTTCTGGACAACGGGAACAGTCTTGCGGCGCGCGCCATCGTCATAGCCACTGGCGCACAGTACAACGAGCCGTCGCTCAGCAATCTGGATAAATTCAAAGGCCAGGGAATTTATTACGGTGCGACCTTCATGGAAGCGCAGCTCTGTGAACGAGAGGACGTGGCGGTCGTCGGAGGCGGCAACTCCGCGGGACAAGCGGCTGTTTTTCTTTCGCAAACGGCGCGCAAGGTGTACATGCTCGTACGCTCCGATAAGTTGTCGGATACGATGTCGCGCTATCTCATCCAGCGCATCGAAGAGAATCCTGCCATTGAGCTGCACTACAAGACCGAAATCGTCGGCCTTGCGGGCGACACGCACCTCGAGCGCATCACGTGGCTAGACAAGGTAAGCGGCAATACTTCGGATCACGAGATTCGCCACGTGTTCATCATGGCGGGAGCTTCGCCGCGAACGGAATGGTTAACGGATTGTCTCGCCCTCGACGACAAAGGGTTCATTCTCACCGGCCGCGACTTGGACGGCACAACGGGGACGCTCGCGTGGTCCGGAACACGTCCTCCCTACATGCTCGAAACAAGCCTTCCCGGAGTCTTCGCCGTGGGCGATGTTCGCTCGAGCAACGTGAAACGCGTGGCCTCCGCGGTCGGGGAAGGGGCCATTTCCATCTCGCTGGTTCACCGCTCACTGGCGGAACTGTAATTGTCCCGCAGTCCGCTCGCTGACCCCGTTCGAATAAAGTCTCCACGATGCCGCACGGCGGAGCTCATGCGATCGCAATATATATGATCAGACTGCAGGCATCGTACCGCCGTCATCGGAATCCCCACCGGACAACCGTGCGAACATATCCTCAAAGAATTCGCCGGTCTGTACAATCCAGTGGATGGCGCTTTGGTAGCGTCGCCAAAACAATCACCCTACAAAAGCACTGAGAATCGAGCTGCGTGTGAGGGAAGCCATTTTATGAAAGCGACCTGTTGTAACTATATTCCGTGCATCGCAAAATGACAGTTTAGCGGTCCGCAAAACCTGTTGCGTCAGGATCCTCCCGCCTTCGCTTTGGCCGTACGCGACTTCAAACCGATTTCCGTGAATGCAATTCGTTTGCCTACCTCCAAGCTCCGCTTGGCATCGAGGAAGCCGTAGAGCTCGATGAGTTTGGCCACGAGTCCTGTCCAGCCGGTCTGGTGACTGGCGCCCAGCCCGGCACCATTGTCGCCATGGAAGTATTCATAGAAGTAGATGTTGTCGCGCCAGAACGGATCGTTCTGGAACTTTTCCAAGCCGCCGTAGACGGGCCGTCGGCCATCCGCGTCGCGCAAGAAAATCCGGGCGAGCCGGTTCGAGATTTCCCGGCTGACTTCGAACAGGTTCATGAGGTTGCCGGATCCGGTGGGGCATTCGATTTTGAAGTTGTCGCCGTAATATAAGTAGAAGTTCAGCAGCGCACGGAGAATGAGAACATTCACCGGCATCCAGACGGGTCCCCGCCAATTGGAGTTCCCGCCAAACATGCCCGTGTTCGACTCCGCGGGCAGGTAGTCCACTCGGTGCTCTTGGCCATCGGTCCGAAAAATGTACGGGTGCTCTTGGTGGAACTTGGAAAGAGAGCGAATGCCATACGGGCCAAGGAACTCGCTTTCGTCGAGCATCTTGGTCAAGATCCTGCGTAGCCGTTCCGGGTTGACCAAAGCCATAATTCCTCGCTCCGCAAATCCAAAGTGTCCCGGGCCCGTGGGATGGATGGTCCGCCCGAGTTCGGGTATCCGGCGCATGCGTTCCTGTAAGTCAGCCATTGTCTGCGGAATTTTCTCGCGTATCGACTTTTCGATTACCGTCGTGGCACATAGGGGCAGGAGCCCCACCAGGGAGCGCACCTTGAGCCTCTGAGAACCGCCGTCGGGGAGTCGCAGCAGATCGTAGTAGAAGCCGTCCTCCTCGTCCCACATCCCGTCCGATCCTGGCTTGTTCATGGCCGAGCCGATGTAGAAGAAGTGCTCGGCGAACTTCATGATCATTGGTTCGTAGGTGTGGTCGAGCGTGGTGATCTCGAACGCGAGTTCCAGCATGTTCTGGCTGAACAGAGCCATCCAAGCCGTGCCGTCGGCTTGTTCCAGGTGGCCACCGGTGGGCAGCGGCGCACTGCGGTCGAACACGCCGATGTTGTCAAGACCGAGGAAGCCTCCTTCAAACACGTTCTTACCGAATCGGTCCTTTCGGTTCACCCACCAGGTGAAGTTCAGCAGCAGCTTGTTGAACGTCGCCTTCAGAAAATCCAAGTCTGTCTCGCCTCGCAGATCCTGTTCAACCCTGGTCAGAAACAGAGTGGCCCAAGCATGGACCGGAGGGTTGACGTCGCTGAAGTTCCACTCATACGCAGGCATTTGGCCGTTTGGATGTAAGTAGGCGGCGCGGAGCATCAGTTCCATCTGCCCTTTGGCGAAGTCGGGGTCCACGATTGCGAGAGGGAGCGTGTGGAAAGCCAAGTCCCAGGCGGCGTACCAGGGGTATTCCCACTTGTCGGGCATGGAGATGATGTCGTGATTCAGCATGTGGAACCACTCCGAGTTCCGGGCATTTCGATATCCGGAATGGAGCGGGTTCGACTGGTGCTCGTCCAGCCAGTTGTCACCGTCGAAGAAGAAGAACTGCTTGCTCCACAACATGCCGGCGAGAGCTTGACGCATCACCCTGGCGGCGTCTTCACTCACCGATGGCGGCGTGACCGACTTATAAAACTCGTCGGCTTCACAAAGCCGGTTCGTGAAGATTTCATCAAATTTCTTCCCGAAGGGCTCACGGTTCCGGTCTGGAGAACTCTTGGAGAGCCGCAGGCGAATCACCTTGCTTTGACCAGCATCGATTTTGACCCGGTAGTGCGCCGCGACCTTGGTGCCTTGCTTGCCAGGGTTCACCGCCCCATGTTTGCCCTGCACGATATAGTCGTTGATACCGTCCTTGACGTAGGGACTCTCGTTCTTTTGCCCCAGGAAAAGCCGCTCGTGGTTTGTTTCATTCTCGGTGAAGAGCAGCGGCACATCGCCTTCGCAGGAAAAGATCAAATCACCCAGCAATGGATGGGTCACCGCAACCGCAGTCGTGCCCGCGGCAGCCTCGACCTGCTTGAGTACCGGTTTCGTGGAGGCTCTGTTTGATTCCGCAATCCATTTCGACCAGTCGTTGCGAAACCACAAGGTCGGCAACACATGCACTTCTGCCGCTTCCGGTCCGCGGTTGGCTGCTGTGATTCGGACCAGGATGTCTTCTGGGCCTTCCTTCGCATATTCGACCAAGACGTCAAAGTAGCGGTCTTCGTTGAAGACACCGGTGTCAAGGAGTTCATACTCCATGTCATCCTTCGTTCGGCGTCGGTTCGTCTCTACCAAGTCGGCGTAGGGATAGGCCGCCTGCGCGTACTTGTAGAGGTATTTCATATACGAATGCGTCGGCGTGCTGTCGAGGTAGAAGTAGTATTCCTTCACATCCTCACCGTGGTTGCCCTCGCTGTTGGTCAAACCGAAGAGTCGCTCCTTGAGGATCGGATCCTTGCCGTTCCAAAAGGCCAGCGCGAAGCAGAGGTGCTGTTTGTCATCGGAAATGCCGGCGAGGCCGTCCTCGCCCCAGCGGTAGGCCCGCGAACGAGCGTGATCGTGGGTAAAAAAATTCCAGGCATCACCATTTTCGCTATAGTCCTCGCGAACTGTGCCCCATTGGCGTTCGCTCAGATAGGGTCCCCATTTCTTCCACGCTCCGGTTTGAATGCGAGATGCTTCCAGACGATCCACTTCGGCTGTCTCTTTGCTCATGGTGGCGTGCCTCTCATTGCTCGTACCGGATTTTTACTTCCGTTGAACTCTTGACAGGTTATCCGCCCTAAATCCGAGTTAGCCGCATGGGGCATGTCCAGGAAATTGCCCGAGAGACGAGTCCGCCGCTATCGCCGTTTCCAAGCAGGCCACCATTCAGGGTTGTGGCTTGCGAACCTTGCATTCAGCTGTCAGGTCTATTGATCAGGCGGTAGTCTGCGTCGCAAAGAGTGAGGCTGACACTGTGTGTTTTTACAGGTGGTTCCGGCTTTCGGCCCGTCCCGAGTTCGGTGAGATTGGAGTGCGGAGCCGAGGCGCATCATTTCCTGCCGATGACTCTGTCCTTCTTTAGTTATGAGCGCACTGACAAATTCCTTGCCCAATTTCCCGATATCTTTGGAATTTAGACCGTGTCCGTTTCGCCGCTCCATCCGCGGCAGCTTAGCTTGCGCCGATGCCGCCCGCACTTCCAACCTATGAAACCTGAGCAAGACGCTTCCTCAACGCCCAACGCCCAGCGCCCAGGTATGGCCGTTCTTGCCGATAGCGGCGTCAGCCCTGCAGCGCCGTCTCGCTAGACGTTATCGTCGAACCAGCGAGCCGCAGCGCTCCTTTTCCAGCTTTCTCTATCGCGCTCCCAGCTGGTCTCACTAGCGGCGCATCTGCTACAAGGCCGAACACAGCGAGCCTGGAACCGACGTGCGCTTTCTGGTCGCCAACTTGAAAAGCCGCAGCCGGTCGGTTTTTGCCTTCTACAACGATCGCGGGGAGTGCGAGAACCGTATTGAAGAATTCAAGAATGGTTTTGCTGCTGATCGTTTGAGCTGCCACCGCTTCCGAGCCAATGCTTTCCGCTTATTGCTGCACAGTTTCGCCTACAACCTCGTCAACCTGTTTCGTTTGCAGCTACCTTCGTCGCTGCGCTCCACAGATCGAAACGTCACCTGGCCAGCAGATGGCCTTTCCGGGATCTCTTCCAAGCCGCCTGCAACTCTTCTTAGATTGTCTCGCCGCTTCGACAACCTATCTCTTGCATGCTCAAGGAAATGAATTAACCGGGCGAACACGCCTGAAGGAACCCACAGGAATTGACCGTTTAACAGCAAGACTAAGGTTGATCAAACCTTTCACATGCATGGACCTCCGACCTACGGACTCGTCGTCCTTTACCTGATTCTTGATTTGGACCCTCTAGACGGAGTGCGATCTTATGAGCACTGTTAAAAACTCCCAGCGTGCACACCCCTTCGTCCAATGCTGGCATGACGTCATTTTCAGGAGGGGGGATCCAGGTGAGGGGGGACCTACGGTCGGGCGTGCCGATCCTTAGTTAGCGTCTCGGCCTGGATCCCTGGTGTCGCATTTGGCACAAGGTAGGATTCTCTGAGCGTCATTGGAACTGTCAAGAGTGTCAGTGAAGAAGAGCAGCGGAGTTTGGGCAGCAAGTTTTCGCCTGTTAGATGCGAAAATAACCTGTTCGGCCCCAACCCGTGATCATGGTCTTGTCTCGGAATGGAGTTACATTCGTATCAAGAGTTTGGATTTGATAGCGTACTGAATCAGCTCAGCGGTGGTCCCGATATTCAACACATCCATGACCCGGTACTTGTGAAATGCCACAGTTCGCGGCGTAACTTTCAAGACGCTGGCTACCTCTTTCATGGATTTCCCCTCCGCCAGCAGCTGCACCACTTCTCGCTGCCGGGGCGTAAGGGTCTTCGACTGCCCCTCAACTCGGGGATTCTTGATAAAAGATTTCTGCATGTCGCGCCGAATCTGGGGTGTTACGTAGGTTTTCCCCTTTAGCGCCAGTTGGATCGCGCAAAGCATTTCTTCCAAGGCGGAACTCTTCAAAAGATAGCCAGACGCTCCGCAGCGCATCGCTTCCACAGCCAGGTCGGGATCATCGTTCATAGTGAGGAAAACCAACTTCACGGTGGGAATCTGCTCCTTCAATCGCAGCCCAGCCTCCAAACCATTCATCAGGGGCATACCGATATCAACCACGATTACGTCGGGATTGAGCAGCGGGGCGGTCTCCAATAATGCGCGTCCGTCCGAAACGGTACCGATTATTTCGTAGTGCGGTTCCAAAAGTTTTCTGAATGCCTCCACCAGAATGGTGTGGTCATCAGCCAACATAAGTCGCGGTAGTGTCATGAGAGCTCCACTCGCCGGTCTGATGCTATGAATCGAAGCATACTACCGGATACTGTAAGTTTTGACAGGCTTTTGCTATAGGACGTAGGTTTGATAGATACCCACGCTAGAGACCGGGTCGAAAAAAGTCGTTATTTCTGCCGCAGCTCGAGATGGCTTTGCGAGGAAGTTGCGGTCGCTTGTTCCGGCGCAGTCGTGTGGGCCAGGGGAGATGGGCCCGCTCCATTGTCGACGAAGCTTGCTCGCACAGAGGCGTCGAAGCTGCGGACATGCAAGTCCTGCTGCGGGAACGGTACTTCGATCCCTGCCCTTTGCAGTGTCTTAGCAATCGCCGTCACGACCTCGCTTTGCAGTTGAAACCACGTATCCTGGTGCGCAGACCAAAAGCGAAGCTCAAAATTCAGCGCGCTATCGCCAAAACCGAGAAAGTAAGCTGTGGGCGGCCGCTGACGCAATACTTCTGGATTTGATTCAGCGACCTCGACAAGCAGTCTCAAAAGGAGTTCCGGATCCGTACCGTAGGCTACGTGGATAGGTATGTCGACACGTCGCCATTGTGAGGATAAGGTCCAGTTGATTACTTGATTTGCGAGTAAGTTACTGTTCGGCACGATGACTTCGGCACCTTGGAATGTCAGAATGGTGCTTGATCGAGCGCCGATGCGTCGCACCGTCCCAGCCAATCCACCAATCTCGATGGTGTCTCCCAAATGGATCGGTCGTTCGAAAAGAAGGATCAGCCCGGAAACAAAGTTGTTCACAACATTCTGAAGGCCGAAGCCGAGTCCAACTCCGAGAGCACCTGTAAGTACCGTAAATTTATTCAGCTCAACTCCTGCCTCGGCCAGAGCCACAATCGCAACCAATAGCAAGAGCACGTAATAAGTCACCGTAGAGACGGCAAAAGCCACGCCGCGCTGAAGTGGCATTCTGGGAAGTAGAAACCTCTTCAATATGAACGTCAAAGCTCTTGCGGCGGCATAACCGACGAGCATGGTCAAACTGACACTTAGTAAGCCGCCGAGGGTGAGTTTTCCATAAGCGAACGAGTAATTTAGTACGCCAGAAATTGTGTCTATGATCACGTCGTGGATGGTCAAGATTTGTGACAAGCCGTTGAGCCAAACAACAGTTGCAGCACAAGCAAGCACGCGGCCGGCCCAGCGTTCAAAGAGGGCCAGGCGCGCATCAAGCAAGGATCGGGCCCAATCAGTTCGCAGCAGTATCGTGAGAATCAGGGTCAAGACACGCGCGACGGCGTAAAGAGCCGCCCCGCCGAAAAAACCGAAGAGTACGCTGATGGCCAAAACCTGCGAAAGCGAGAGGAAACCGAAAAAGTTACTAACGAGAGAAATGGCGAGCAGGACCGCTCCGCCTCGTACGCCGAGTTCTAAGAGACGAGAACTGCGATCCTCCATTCCCAATCGACGGAGCCGCGCAGGACGGGTTAACCAGACCAGAAGAACCAAGGCCAATAGCATGTTCAGGACGAAGACATCTCTTTTCAGGACAGGGGAGAACGGAATCAGTATTCGAGCCCCCTCCAGCAAGAGAACCGGGAGGAACGCATAGAACAAAGAGCGAGGTCCCGGCCGGATCAAGGGGGGAAGCAAGCGCAGCGTAGGAATCAGCCAGAGCAGCGCAAAAAGGATTGCTACGTCGGACGTAGTGGATTGGAATCGGCCAATCGTACCGAGCAATGCGACAGCCATAGCCACAGAATAGGGACGCGAGCAAATCGTCTGACTTTGTGGAGGCAGGCCGGCTTCATCTCGGGTTCTGACATAAGCTTTGAGCCTAAAGACACAGAAGAGGGACAGTCCGTACAGGGCGAGTGCGAAAAGCGCACGCGGCTTATGCGAACCGAGGAGATCGCCCGTACCTTTTAGCTCTCGGTCAACGGCCCCGCGGATCGATAGGGTCATTGGTCGGTCGAGCTTGCGCAATTCGCGAGCTTGCCAGAGGGGGTGACCATCTCTCTCGAAGAGATGGCCGCGTAACTGCTGGCGGGCTTGATTGAGCTCGTTCAAAACTTCGGTAATCTGCTGGTCCTGCTGGGAAGTTTGATTCTGCAGCGTCAAGACCAGATTTAGCTGGTCTTGCAGCTTGGTTCGCGTGGCCTCTATCGCATTCAATTCCTGCTGGACGCGTTCGACGACGCCCTGGATGCCCCTTGTTTGGCGTATCTGATCGAACGTAGCTTGCCAAACCGCTTTTTGTTCTTCGAGCAACTGAAGCCGATTCTCAAGAGCCGTGGCGTGTGAAGTCAACAACTTACGTTCGGAGGTGAACTGTTGATTCAGAGAGACCCAGTATTGGTCTTCATCCCGTAAATCTAGCGAAGTCGGAAGGCCTTTAATCAGCGAATCCACGAAGGCCGCCCGTTCGCGAATATCCTTGGCACGAGCTTGGGTAGCGTCTTCGGATGGTAGAGATTCCCCTGTGAAATTCAGCAGTTGGTAAATCTCCAGCAAGCGGTTATGCAATTCTTTTGCTCGGTCAGCAATCTGGGGCAACGGAATCCCTTGTACCGCAGGGGTGCCGGGCGCGTCCGAGATTCTGGAACCTGCCGCCGGCGTGGGCACGGCCGGAGGTTCCCGAGCTTCGGCCGCACGAGGCGAGGCGGACGCATGGGCAAACAGAATCAAGGTCAGCGCGAAAAAGCACTGGCGTCCACTCTTGCAAGGGTCGCGCAAAATCCCCTTATGTGCTTGTCCATAAAATGGCTCTCCATAGGCCAAAGTCATCTACCTTCTTCTGCAATCAAGAATTCCGGGCGAATTGCCGGTTCAAACAGTATTTCCGGGAAGGATTCATCGGCACTGTCAGAAGTGGCAGGCGAGGGCAGGAATCGCCCAGGTCATTTCCATCTGCCTCGCAACGCAAGCGCCAGCCTGGATCGGACTGTAAGTATTGACAGTTAAAAGGTAGCGAAGCGTCGTGTGAGTTTGGGTGCAGCCAGAATTTGCGGTGCCACTTAACATTGCGGTTTTATGGCATGGTCTGAATCCCCGGGTGTCCGTAGACGATGATCCCTAGCCTGGATTATTCACGATTTTGCTAGCAAAAAAAGAAAAGGTGCTCTAAAAGATTGATGAACACTGGGTTTTAGCGAACCCAGCATTCTCTTTCGGAGCACCCAGAGATGACATCTTGTATACCACAG
>Ga0210406_10004707_pt1 | contig 14524 bp, 19 predicted proteins | sample IncBWC30MmetaG_FD_155454 | JGI IMG/M metagenome (GOLD analysis project Ga0210406, IMG submission 155454) | Forest soil microbial communities from Barre Woods Harvard Forest LTER site, Petersham, Massachusetts, United States - Inc-BW-C-30-M | ecosystem: Environmental > Terrestrial > Soil >... | reverse complement strand
GCCCAAGGGAGGCGAGCCCGGGGCCTGCATCGGGCGCCAGGGCGCGCTGTGCGGCGCGACCGGGTACTGATGCGGCATCTGCATGAACCCTGGGGGCGCAGGCGGAGCCGGGGGAAGCATCGCGACCGGCTGCCCATCGGCGCCGACCACGTACCCCACGCCCGGGTGGTACCCGCCCGCGATGTAGCCACCCACGACGCGCGGGTAGCCGACTTGCTGTTGCTGCATGCCTTGGGCGCGCTGGCCCGGCACGTACTCTGAAAGCCCTGCGTGCAGGGCCGCTACGAGTCCTACGGTTTTCATCTCGTGTCTCCTTTCGACGCCGGGACTCTTCGCCCGGTCGTTGATCTTGTGGGGGTGAAGCGAGCCCTAGAACTGGCCCGCCACGTAGTCGCCGCCCTCGACCGTGCCCGTCGCCATGAACTGGTAGCTGGCGATCACAACGGCCGCGTTCATGACGTCCTCGGCGTACGGCACCTTGCCGCGGAGCACGTACGCGATCGCCGCGACGGTTCCGTTTTGGCCGATGCCGGGCAGGTGCGGGATGTTGGGGAAGTTCTTTTTGATGAAGCCGAGCGCTCCGCCTCCGATGATCTTCTTCACGTCGACGCCCGCAATGAGCTTGCCCCCGACGCGCCGCCCGTGACGCTTGGCCGCCTTCACGATCTTGGTGGACCGGATGACGATGGGTTTGATGGTGGGAACGCGCACGAGCGCGCGCGAGTGGTGACGAACGGTCTTGGTGTGCTTGGCCATGTGCGTGTCTCCTAAAGCTCGTTCGCAGTGACGAGCGCCTGGTTTGCAGCCACCGTATTGTTTTGGGCGCCTGCGAGTTGGATCGAGTAGGTGTGGGTTGCGTTGTCTGGGAGCGTGTCCACCCACGGGGGGAAGGCCACGTTGTAATTGAGCTGGGTGGCGGTCGTCGTGACGGTCTGCGTTGCGAGGACGACCGCGGCGCCGCCGAGGTCTCGCACGAGCGTGGCCGTGATGGTGTCGGCCGCGGCCGTCGCGCCCGCGCAGGAGCCCGCGACGGATACCTTGCCGCTCTTCTCGCGCGCGATGTTGCCCGTCGTCGCCGAGACCGTGTGCGTGCCCGTGCCTGTGTTGCCCGAGGCCTGCACCTGGTTGACGATCGAGTCCCAAATAAGGTTGAAGGCGCCGGTGATGCCCGCTTGCGTCGTCGAGACGAGCGTTTCCGCGCTCTGGTGCACGTTGAACGTGCCCCCGCCCGTGAGCGTCGACGCGAGGATCGTGAACTGCCCGCCGCCCACGCCGCCGAGACAACGGGTCGTGATGGTGCCGCCCGCGTCGGCCTGCAGCACGGGGCTTGCGCCTGCTGCTATTTGCGCGTTGTAGAGAAGCTTGAGGTTGAGGGTCGACGTGTTTGGAACTTGGATGACGGGCAGCGCGCCCGCACCCGACGTGCTCATCCCGCCGGCTTCCATCCATAGGTTGGTGGTCGCGCCCGCGGTGACGAGAAACACGGCCGTCGTCGTGTTCTGGCTCTGCAGCACGACGCCGCGGCAGTAGAGATAATTGAAGCTGCAGGTCGCTCCCGCGGGAAAGACGATCGTCACGCGCGCGGCCGTGACGCCGTTTTGGATGGGCTGAATCGTGAACTGGTCGAGGTTGTGCGCGCCCGCGGCCGCGGTGAAGCTCGCGAAGCCTCCCGCACTGTCGTCCAAGAGCATGAATTTGGGCCCGGGCACGTTCGCGGCTGCCGTGAGCAAAGTTTCAAGCGTCGTGTAGACGTTGCCACCCGCGACGCCCGCTGGTTGCCAAACGAAGGCCGCGCCCGCGCCGCCCACGGCCGCGCCCGTCGACACGTTGCCCGCGTTGTCGGTCTGCAGCGCCTTGGTGCCCACGCCGCCGAGCTGCGGAATGCGTACCGATGGGTGCGTCGCGCCGCCGAGGATAAGGATCGCGTTCGCGTCCAGTGTCGTCGACACGGCGGCCGTGTCGCCGATGAGCATCGCATCGTTGCCAGGGGTGCCGCTCGTGACGACGATGTTGAGGTCTGCGCCGTCGCCCGCGTTACGCGCGGCGATGGCCGTCGCGTTGGGAATGCGCACCGCGCCCGCGGCCGCGGCGTGCCCCGCTGCCGTGTCGACCGCGATGGGGTTTACGACTTCGTAGCGGCCTGCGATCGCCCCCGACGCCTTGACGGCCGTCGCCGCTTGCACGCCGGCCCCGGGGCCCGCGAGCACGTCTCCCGTGAGTTGGTTGATGCCCACCGCGCTGGCCGCGTTCGGCGTCGCCTCCACGACGTTGCCGTCTGCGGTCCGAATCATGACGACGTCGCTCGTGTCGACTTCGAGGACGTTGCCCTGCTGCTGCTGCATCGCGATCGCCCGCAGCGTGGGCGCCCTCCAAAGGCTTTCCCTAATCATCAGTGCTTCCCTTCCAGCTCAAACACGATGAGGCCCACAAGCAAGAGCGGCGCGAGGTCCTTGGCGGTCGAGAGCCACCCGAAAAGCGGATTGGGCGTGCCCCCCGAGGGCGGCGCGACGACCGGCGGCGGCGCTTGCGCGATGCGCGCGGCCAAGTCGGGCGAGAGCCTTTCCACCATCGCGTTGAACTCGTCGCGCAGCGCGCGCGCGTCCGCGAGCGAGGTCACGAGGTAATCCCCAGACACGAAGTGAAGCACGCGCGTTGCAAGATTGTACCAAGCGACCTTGGTCGCGGTGTCGGTGGTCGTCGACGACGCGACGAACGCCGCGGCCTGGGGCTGCGCGTTTTTTAGGTACGACTGGATCGCCGCAACGTCCTGAGCGTCGCTCATTCAAGAGGCAAGTCTACAATGGAAACGACGCGCAGCGAGCTTATGGAAGCTTGCCCCCGCCCAGGAGGTAGCCGAGCCCGGCTCCGATGAGCATGGATTTGCGCTTTTCGTCCTTCGCCACGGCTGCAATCGCTTGGGCGTCGGCCGCCGCCTTCTCGAGGGTCTTGAGCGCTTCGCCGGAAACGACATGCAAATCGTTCTCGCGCATCAATTGGATAGCTTTCACCGCCGCGGTGCGCGCCTCGTGCTCGTTGGACTCGTCTTCTGCGAGGCCGATGAGCTTTTGCACCGTTTCGACTGCGTTCTTTTGTGACTCCGCACTAGACTTGTCTGCCATGAGTTCAGGATACGACGGCCAAACGGTTTTCGCGTCGACTTTCACCTACGCGTACACCAAACTCCGCGGCCGAAACTGGGTGATCGAGGCCCTAAACCGCGGCGAGGGCTTCCCGGGCGCCGAGACGTTCGCGGAGCTGAAGACCGCGACCGAGGGCAAGATCGTGCTCTTCGAGTGTGGCAATACGCTCATCACCCAAGCGCGCTCGATCGCCGCGGGCGAGCTGCTCAAGACCGATGCGGACGTGTGGCTGACCTTCGATGACGACAACTTTGCGCCGCGCGCGACGCTGCACGCGCTCATTGAAACCGCGCGTGCGACGCGTGGCTTGGTAGGCCTCACGTGCATCTCACGCGCGGGCAAGACGCCCAACCATCGGATCGAAGGCACGTGGGACGTGGGCAAGGTCGAGAGCCACGCGGGCGAGCGACTCTACCCCGTGGTGGCCATCGGCTTCGGGGTCGCGGCCATCCATCGCAGCGTGATCGAGATTCTTTCCGCGCACCCGGGCGCGTGGGTGAGCAGTCTCAACGATGCGGCCTTTCCCGCGCTCTTTCTCGAGCGGCTCTGGCAGGGGCACTGGGTGGGCGAGGACAACGCGTTCTGCATGCTCATGCACGAGAACTTCCTTCCGCGCTACACGCTGCTCAATCACGGGGGCTCGCACGCGGGGCAGGGTTGCCGCTTGAACGAAGATGGGAGCATTGACAGCGACGCCATCACGGCCGAGCGTCTCGCCGCCGAGGCGAAGGCGTGAACACGTTCAACGTCGTCGTCCCGCGCGCGCCGCACGCGGAAGTCTTTCGCGAGACCGCCGAGGCCCTCGCCGAGGCCTTGCGCGATCTGGGCTACGACGCCGAGGTCACGCGCGACGAGGGCAACGCGCGCAGCATCATCATGGGGCCGCACCTTTTGAACGCGCCGCCCGCGCCGGGGAGCATCCTTTACAACCTGGAGCAGTGCACATCGCAGCTCTTCGTGAACCTCTTGCCACTCTTTCGGAAATACGAGACGTGGGACTACTCGCCGCACAATGCGGTGCTGCTGCGAGAGCTGGGCTGCAGGGCGAAGCACGTGGACCTTGGCTACTCGCCATGCCTCACGCGCATCGCGCCCGCCCCGAAAACGATTGACGTGCTCTTCGCGGGGTCGCGGAGCGAGAGGCGCGCGCGCGTTATCGCGGAGCTGCAGGCGATGCGTCTCGGCGTGCGCCTGCTCTTCGGCTGCTACGGCGCGGAGCGAGACCGGCTCATCGCGAGCGCGCGCGTCGTGCTCTGCATGTTCTTTTACGATCCGCCGCCCGTCCCGCTCGGCCGCTGCGTGCGGTGCACGTACATGGCCGCCAACGGGGCGTGCATCGTCGCCGAAGAGTGCGCGTGCCCCTGCGCGCCGCTTGTGCCGCTCACGCCCTACCACGAGCTTGCGAGCGAGTGCCGTCGATTGGCCGTGGGGCACCAGGCGGTGAGAGACCACCGCGGCGAAGTGGCGCGCGAGACGCTCGCGCGAATGCCCCTCACGGACATTCTGCGAGAGGCCCTCAGTCCGGTTTCTCGAGGTACCCCAGCATCGTCATTGCCTGAATGACGCGCACGACGGTCAAGCGCGACGCTTCCCGGTAGGCCTCGGGCCGCTCGGTGTAGTCGGGCTGGGCGGTGAGGTCGCCGGCCTTCCTGTTTTCCTGCTGCGAGATGAGCAGGGCCAGGTGCGCGATCCGGTCGCGCTCTTTCTTGGAGAGCATGATCTGCGGCGGGGCGTCGCGCGCGATTTGCTCGATGGGTGTTTCGGGAACCAGGAGCACGCTCACGGCGCGGCCTGCTCAATCTCGCCGCACCCACAATTGAAGTGCTGCGCGCGCGAGCTACGCCACCACTTCGCGTATCGCTCGCCCAGGGCCAAGGCCTCGGGCAAGCTCGTCACCGGGTCCAGAGTGACGTGGGCATGGTCGCCCAGCGCCGCGCGTAGGCCGTCGACGGGTGAGCGCGACGCGTCCGGACCGTGCGGCGTTTCAAAGGCCGAGACGATCCACGGCCCGACGTCGGCGCCGCGCGACACGTACACCAGGAGGTGGCGATCTTCGCGGCGAGCGTGGGCCACCAAGCCCGAAACGTTCTGCCAGTTCATCGCCCCAGCTTAACGCCAAAAAGCCCGCGCCCACCATTGGGCCGAGCCGTCCCAGGAGGGAACTTGACGGGGCCTGCGTTTCGTCCGACCCTGGACGCCGCACCCAAAGACCATTTGCCGTGGTCTCGGGATGCTCAAACCCAAGGGGTCTCAGCCCTCGTGCTTGTACCGACAAGTTTAGCTCCGCAGCGACCCCTGAGCCAAGTAGCTAGGCCTGGTCTGCGTGAGAAAATCCGCGGCATCCCCAATTTCCGCGACCATGGAAAAACCGTCGACGCGGGCCTGCTGAGACTGCTGTGCCGCCTGCAGCGCCGCCACGGGGTGGCCTGGTTCGCGGAAGCCGGGGCACGAAAGATGCTGTGCGAGGACGTGGGCCACATGCCCGGGGTGGGCACCATCCCCGCCGCCCTCGCCCGTCTCGAGGCCTCAGGCCTGCTCACGCGCGACTGGTGCACCCGGGGCAGCATCATGCCGGATGGATCGGTCGCATCCGAGGGGTGCGTCCTGGTGACCGTGCCGCAAGCGCGGATCGAGCCGCGCATCGCGAGGGCCATGGCGGGCCGCACGAGGCAGGAGCGCATCGTGCGCGGGCGCATCCACCCCCAGCGCATCCACGAGCTGCGCGCCCGCATGGGCACCATCGCCCCACGCCCGGCCCGCGTCGACGTCGAGACGTTCGAGGACAAGCGCCGCCGCGCGCTCGATCTGGCGGCCGCGTGGGACGCGAAAGACCGCGGGCCGCCGAAGTAGCGCCCCCTCGCGACCGTTTCGACGCTTGCATCTCACGCTCGGCCAGGGACGCGAAGGGGCGATCCATCCTGCAACGTGTGGGCGCGCGTCGCAATCAGTGCATCCACCGCGGGAAAGCCTCCCAGCGGTCGACGTCGTGCCACCAACGGAAGCGCGCAAGGCACCTGGACGCGGGAATAGCTCGCCGGTCGTGCCTCGGGGGACGCTTGACCCCTTGTTTGATTCTGCATCTGTTCAGCACGACAAATTCTCGACCCCTGGAGAACATGATCACTAGGGGCGACCAGGGGAAGAGAGGGCGGAGGGCTTCGCCCAGAATGACGTTGCGGGCTCGCGCCCGGGAGCGAGAGCGGGGGAGGGAAGAAAGAGCACGAACCGAGCCAAAAGAAAGTAGACTTTCGGGACATGAGCCGGAAGAACACCACCCCCAGCGCCAAGCGAGCCACGAATCCGTGGGCGTGCGAAAAACACGGATGGTTAGGCCAGGGGAGCTGCCCCGACTGCCAACGCGAGGGCTCGTGCTTGGGGCGCAGGTGCCACGTCGCGTGCACCGAGCCGAAATGCGGTGCGAACGCCGCGAACCATTGCGGCATTTGCGGCGCGTCCCTGTGAACGTCGCCGCCTACGTGCGCGTGTCGAGCGCGGCCCAGGACGTGAAAACACAGCGCGCGAGCATCGCGCGGGCCGCGAAGGCCCGCGGCGACGTCGTGGGCGCATGGTTCGTCGAGACGATGAGCGGCAAGAGCACACAGCGGCCCGAGCTGACGCGCCTGCGCGCGAGCGTGCGCGCCGGAGAGGTCGCGCGCCTGTACGTCTACCGGATCGACCGTCTCACGCGCTCGGGCATCCGTGACACGCTCGACCTGGTGGACGAGTTCACGCGCGCGGGGTGCGCGCTGGTGACCGTCGCAGACGGTTTCGACTTTCAGGGGCCCGCGGGCGAGGTGGTGCTCGCGGTCATCGCCTGGGCCGCCAAGGTGGAAAGGCTCGCCATTGGCGAACGAATCTCCGCGGCACGAGCCCGAGTCGAAGCAGAGGGCGGTAGCTGGGGGCGGCCGCCACGCATGACGCCGGCTCTGGTCGCCAAAGCGAGAGCGCGAGCCGCACGAGGTCACTCGGTGAGAGAGATTGCAGCCGCCCTAAAGGTCCCACGCTCGACAGTCTACAGGGTCATCGGCGCGCGGCCGTGAAGCGCGGGCGGTCTTATGTAACCGGCTTGGGGGGGGGCAGATACATAAGACCGCTGGACGCGCCGAGGTCCTCGGGATACATAAGAGAGATGCCTGAAAAGCCCAAACCTTGGCTGAGCCCGCCGCTGGACCGGCCGGAGGAAATCGTTTTCGACTCGCGTGAGCTGGTGGTCGATCGGTGCGAGCTGAGCCACCAACTGCAGTGGCCCTTCCGCGGCGTGGTCTTCGTGTTTCCAAAAGAGAACCTCACGCCGCTGGACCGTTGGGGGATGGACTCGATCGTGGTGCACGGCCAAGAGCAGTGGCTTGGGGGCTCGACAGGCGACAACCTTGAATTGTTGCTGGGCTTCCCGGTCGTGCTGCCCACGTCGCCCCCTGCATCGCGAATCGTGCTGGGGCTGCGAAACTGGGGGCCGCCGCGGCGCATTCGGATCGCACTTCGCGGGCGGGCGCTGTGATGTGGTCCTGGTACAAGTGATGGCGCGCGCGATCCCCCCTCACGCGGGCTTTCGTCGACAGTGGATCGACTGCGGCAAGCCCAAGTGCCGCAAGCTCCACGGGCCCTACTGGTACGCGTTTTGGAAGGACGGCCGCAAAGAGCGCAGCGCGTACGTGGGCAGCGAAGCGAAGCTTCGCGCCCTGGTCGCGTCGCTCTCGCTCACGCCGCGGGCGATTGAGCTGGCCGTGTCCAAGGCCCCGCCCTCGCGCCCGCACGCGAGGCAAGCGGCGCTCTTCCGCGCCCCGTCCCACAAACCTGCCCGAAAACGGGCGCCCTCGAGGCCGTGAAAACACGGCCCACGCGTTCACCTACCCGGGGGTGTCCCATTCGGTTACTATTGGGACAGGAGGCCTAGCCCATGGGTCTACGCAACATCGTCATGCTGCCCGACACCCCCGAGGGGTGCGTTTTGTCTGAAGGCCTGTTCCCGATCCCTATGCGTCGAGAGACGCCAAGCAAGTGGGTGTGCATCCCGCAAGCTCGCTTTTGCCCCGTCTACGCGATCATCACGCAACCGGAAGACGGCCTGGAAGCGAGCGTGGAGCGGCTGACGCTGCACGGCGAGGCTCTGATAGAGGTCATCATCGGCAGCCACACGCACGACCCGGCCACCGAGCCTGAGTCGTTCACGCACATGGACGCGCGCGACGCGCGAGGTCAGTGGCAGGTTCCGATCGTCAATCGCCGCTGGGCGTGGGCGGCGCGCCTCATATCCTTGCGCCTCCTGAATGCGGAGAGGGTGGAGCACGTGAATCTGCTTGGCGCGATCCTGCGCGTGGCAGGGCGGTCGTGAGGTGGCTGCGCGCGTTCTGGGCCGATGTGGACTACGTCTTTGCCTGGTGCTGGGTGCTGGTTGCAGCGGCGTGGGATTCACGACAGCCGAGCCCGTCGACGGGGGAAGCGCGCAAACCCTACAGCGCCCCGACGCTGACGCCTCTCAGCGGGAACGATCCGAGGGTGCGGGCGATGCGGGCGGAGCTGACGCCGACGCCGCGCCTGGCGTGGACGTGTCCGCACTGCCTGGGTTCGATCGTGACGCGGGGGCGGGCATACTGCCCGACGTGTACGAAGCCGCTGCTGTGGCGATGGAAGCCGGATGGCCAGGTGACAGTGGAGACGCCCCCGACGTCGGCGCCCCCGTCGTGAGCTGCGTGAAGCTGCCCCCGCCGATGCCGGGTCAAACCGTCTATTGCGGGGGCTCCGCGCCCTTCCCGTGCGGCTTCACCGAGTGCTGCAGCGCGCCGAAGGCGGGGTGCCCGTGAGAGGGACGGCCCCCGACCCGCGGTGGCCCTCGCTCGTGCGCGATGCACTTTCGACGCCCTAGTAGTGCAGCGGGTTGTCCCTGAAGGGGCTCTGCATCCAGCGCGTTTGTGCCTCTTCGTTGCCGCGCACCATTTCGTCCAGCACCGCGGTCATCGCGTGCGGCTCGGTCATCGGCGCGACGAACATGCCCACTTGGATGGAGTTATTGGTGCCCGTCTGGGCGCCGCGCGCGTTGATGAAAACCTGCGACTGGATGTCCTGCGCGGGCAAGTTGAAGTTGTCCAAGATCTCGAGGTACACGCCGCCCGTGCGCTGCAGCACGTAGGTCTTATCGAACTGCATCATCGCTTGCCCGACTCCGATCGTGAGCTGCAGGTCGACGTCGAAGATCTGGGTTTCACCGGGCAACGCGGGGATGAGCACAAACTGCACGTTCCAGGTGATGGGCCAGCGCCAGTGCGCGGCCACGAGCTGCTTGCTGGTCGCGGTGCCCGCGCCCTCGGTCGTGCCCGGGGCGTTGAGGCCTCCGATCAGGTTTTCCGTGTCGCCCCAGCGAAGCGTGGTGTGCGCGCTCGAGTGGTTGTGGTGCGGGTTGCTGTTCATGCGTCGCTCCATACGGCTTTGACTTGGATGGGAAGGGGCTTCACGGTCGAGGGCTTTGACCAGGTGCCGAGAGCCCAGTACGTGTCGCCGTCGACGAAGGGCGTTTCACCGGGCAACGCCGCGGGCGGGGTGCTCTGCACGATGACGCCTGAGAAGCCCGCGGCTTCGAGCTTGCTCTTGACCGCGCCCGCGGTGCCGAAGGTCGACTCGAGGCCCGTGAGCTGCACTTTCGCCGCGTACTTCTTGCCGCTCTGGAGCGTCACGCCCGCGTCTTCGTGAGAGAGCGGCACGCGAACGAAGTTGAACGCGGCGTGTGTCGTGGGAGCGGCGGTCGCGGGCATCCACTTTAGATACTCCTTGTCGTTGTAGGTCGACCAGGGCGACCAGTCGGTCCCAGCACGCGAAATCTTGTACGCCGCGGCGGCCGCGGTCGCGGGGTCGAAGAGCACCGAGGGGTCGCCCCTGTACTCCGGGTGGTTGGGGATGTTGACCTGCCAGAGGCCGTAGGATCCTCCCTTGCTCGGGTCGCCCACGGCCTGCGGATACCCGCGGCTCTCGGCCATCGCGACCGCGACCGCGATGTCCAGCGCGCCGCCCGTGAAGCCTGCGGCCGCGGCGACGTCGCGGAGCTGCGCGAGCGTGAGCGCGGGCGCGTTGCCTCTGCGGATGACCGAAGAGCCGCTCATCCCTTTGCGCCCGAACGCAAAGAGCGCCACGCCCAGGAGGACAGCGAGGCCCTTGTCACGCGGTCGCATGGGTGAGGGCCTGGTCGAGCGCGGCCGCCGTCGCTGCGCCCGCCTGCCCGTCGACGGGCGCGAGGCCCGCGTGCGTTTGGAAGGCCTTCACGGCCGCCTGGGTGAGCGGGCCTGCGAGCCCGTCGACGTTGCCGTGGTAGTAGCCAAGGCCCGCGAGCGCGGCTTGGTATCGCTTCACGTAGGCCGTGTTGCTCTGCCACGCTCCGGGGCCCGGGTAGGGCTGCACGGGGGCGATCGCGGGCCGCGTGACGACGGGCGCGACGCCCGGGGTCGCGAAGAGCGTCGACGTCGCGGGGGCGGCGGCCGCCGGCGGCGCCGATGCTTGAGGGCTCACGTATGCGGGGGCCGACGCTCCGGCCTTTTTCACGCGCCAGGCCTCGGTGGCCATGTACGTCTTGGGGCCCTTGTCTCCTGGGTGCCAGGCGGCCGCGAACGTGATCCACTCGCCGCCAAAGTTCTCTTGGACGAAGGGCTTGCGCTGCGTCTTGGTCGAGTAGTCCCACAGGATCGCGTTCCAGTAGGTCGCGCGCGAAGCAAGCTCGGTGGACACGGGGGTATCAGGCTCCCACCCGGGACCAGGGAAGGGGGGAAGCGTCGCGGGCACGGGCGTCGACGGCCAGGGGAGCGCGGGCAGCGTGGGCGTCGGCGCGGCCGCGGGGATGGGTGCGGGGGCCGCTTGCGCATCGGCCGAGGCGGCCGCCGCGCTGGGCGAGCTCGCCGCCGCTGCGTTCGCGGCCGCGGCCGCGGAGTCTTGCGCGGGCGTTGCGGGCGTCGACGGCATGGGCCCGGGCATCGCTGCGGGCGTCGACGCTGCGCCCCCGCGCCCACGAAAGAGCATCCACCAGAGCGTGCCGAGTGCGGGGAGGTCCATTTAGCTCTTGTCCTTTTTGCTGCCGTTGGGAGCGGCGGGCGCTTGGGGCGCTCGGCCGCCCAGGAGCGACGCGAGCAAGAGTTGCTTGATCCCGTCGTCCTTGCCGCTGCCATCGCCGCTCGAAAGCTCCGCGATGAGCTGCGTTTGTCGCGCGCTCTGCTCTGCGTGCTGCTGCTGCAGGATGGCCTGGTTCGCCACGATGTTGTGGATGTTGGTGAGGGCCGCCGCGAAGTGCGCGGCCATGGAGTCCACGAGCTGCACGAGCGAGTCTTGCGACTGGGCGGCCGCGGCCACGCCCTTATCGAAGGACGTATTTTGCTCGTGCATGACGGCTTGAAGCATGCCCGTCCATTCCTTCATGTCGCGCGAGCGCGCCTTGTCGGCCTTGGCCACAGGGTCGCCCGCGTCCTCGTCCTCGTCGGGCTCGCGCTCGAGGTCCTGCGCGCGCAGGAGTACGCCCTTTTTATCGTAGAGACTCACGGCCACGCCGTTGCTCGCGTTGACGCTCGCCTCCACGGTCTTCCAGCGATTGCGGACGTCGCCGGGGATGTGGATCTCTTTCTCTTCCCCGTCCTCGAGGCGGACTTTCACCTTTTCGGGCACGGGCTCTCGGCGGAGCCACGCGCGAAGGCTCGCGCGCTTCATTGCGGCACCTGGCTCGGGTCGTACGCGCCCGGGTCGGGCACAGCGTAGAGACTCGGGTCCATGCTCGGATCGGGCACCGCGTAGGCGCTCGGGTCGGGCGCATACGCGCCAGGGTCGGGGGCGTATCCGCCGCCCGGGTCGGGCGCGCCACCACCACCGCCCCCGCCCCCACCATCGGAGGGCGAGGCGCCAGGAGCCGCGGCCGCGGGCGACGCGGGAGCGGCCCCAGGGGGCGCACCAGGGGGGCCAGGAGGCGCGCCAGGAGCGGCGGCCGCGGGGGCTGCCCCAGGCCTCGGTGGCGGCGGCGCAGGACGCGTCATGCCGCGGGGCACCAGGCCCGGCACCCACGCCGCGGGCGTGGCCCTCTTGGCGCCCGAGGGCGGCGCAATGAACGCGCCGCTGACGCTCTGCCCGGGAGCAATCCACTGGCAGGACCACATGCCCGAGGGGCCCGGCACACAGTGCCAGTGCATCGCGCCCGTGGGCGTCGTGACGACGTGCCCGGGGGGCGGCGGCGCGGCTTGCGGGCTCGGTGGGCCGTGAGGCCGTGAAGCGAATGAGCCCGCAGCGGGGGGCGGGGGCGCGGCCTTGGGCGCGTCGACGTGGACGGCCGCGTGCGCTACCCCTGGGGGCTTGGGCGTCGCTGCGGGCGCGGCCTTGGGCGTGGCGAGCTTGGGCAGCACGGGCGCGGGCTTGGGCGTGGGCTTGCCGCTCGTGTTTTTCATGCCGAGGTGCCCCACGAGAATGTGGGCGAGCGAGCTGAGGATCGAGCGCGGCGAGACGCTTCCGATCTTCGGCTGGTCCGGCACTCCGTTCAGCATCTTGTCAAGCTCGCCGCTCTCGATGAGCGTCTTCGACACGGCCATGTCGAGGAGCTTGGACACGTGCGGGTCCAAGATGATCCGAATCGCCGCGGCCCCCGGGATGCTCGCGAGCGCGTAGTTATACGCGGCCTGCATCGCGAACTTGAGCGGGCTTCCCGAGAGCACGGCGTCGACGGCGTTGATTGCGGTCTCAGCGGTGGCGATGACGTCCGAGACCGCCGTACCAAGGCCCGGAACCACTGAGACCGCAGCCTCTACGCCATGCACGATGTCGCCCCACGGGACCAGGCCTGTGATGGGCTTCACCACCTTGGAGACTTCGTTGACGATCGGCGCGACCATGTGCACGACGCCCGATGCCATCTTGCCGATGTCGTCGAAAAACCCGCCCACCGCGTACGCGCTGCCGATGTACACGCCTTGCTCTGCGAGCTGGCTCTTGAGCTGCGCCGCGTGCGCGGCCGCGGGGATGCCCGTGTGCGCCTCGGCTTGCTCGAGGTCCTGATGCATCATCGCTTCGATGGTGTTTCGCACCGCGTCGACCGGGTGCCCCTGCATGCTCATTTGCAGCGCCAGGAGCTTGTAGCGATCGAGGTTGGGGATTAGCTCGGCCGCGTCGCCGCAAAGGATCGCGCCCGTGATGGCCGCGTGAAGCGCGACGTCGGGCGTGGGCCCGTGGCTCGTGCACGAGAGCGCGTAGGGCACGCTGCCGCCGACGATGCGCCCGCGCCGCGCGACCTGTACGGGGATGAGCGGCGAGCCGCAAAGCGGCATGTCGCACCGCGCTTGGTACACCAGGCCCTGGCCCACGATGTGGAAACCGCGCACCGCGACCTGGGGCCCGCAGTGGATCGAGAGCGGCGCGACCGTGGGCGCGAGCGCGCCTTGGTAGATGCGCCCGTCGTGCGGGTCGCACGCGTACACTTGCATCGTATCCACGCCCCCGATGACCGAGTGCCGCGGCGGGGGCATGCCGGCCATCACCGAGATGTCTTCCTTGCCGGTGAGGATCCGACCGTCGCCTTTCTTGACGACGGCGTGCCACGTCGACGGGCCCGAGGGGATGACGACGGCCGACGCGCCCGGGTCCTCGCCCGTCGCGCGCATCGTGGCCGCGTGAAGCGGCGCCCAGTCGTCGCAGTCTCCGTGCCCTCGCTCCGCGATGGTGCCGCCGTGGTCGAAGTGCTCATCGCCCGGGGGCTCGGGGTGCCATCGCTTGCCCTGCGCGACCAAGTCGCGGCTCGTGGGGCTCTGCCCCGAGCGGATCATGTGCTCATCCAGGCGCGTCACGGCTTCGAGCGCGGCGTTGATGACGCCCGGCTCCACGTGCTCTTCGGGAACGGTCAAACGGATACGCATCGCGCAAGCCCTCCTGGGGAACGAAAAGAAGAAAGGGAGCGCGCCCCGCCCCGTGTCGGTGAAGCGGGGCGCGCTCGACCGGGGAACTCAGTGCAGGTAGTGACCGATCGCAGTCAAGATGTACGTCGCCGTGTCGGTCGTGCTGGTGAACGTCGGCGCGCCGAGGAGCGAGGCGAAGATCCGGATCCACACGCCGGGCTCGGCTTGTTTGAACGAGAGCCACGTATCGAAGCTTCCGCCCGCGCCGATGGACTCGAGGTCCACGTTGCCGACTTCGCCTTGCTGCAGGTCCGTGCCCACGAACTGCTGGCCGACCAGGTGCGCAGCAGTCGCGCCCGCGGTCTTGGCCGAGCCCACGATAATACGCGTGAGCTTGAACGGCTTCTGGGGCCGCGCGCTGAAGATGATGGTCGCGCCCGTGGCGGCGCCGCCCGTGGCGGTGCTGCCCCACACGCCCTGGTTGGTCTCAGGGTTCATGGGGAGCGTCACGTGCCCTTCGCCCAAGGGAGGCGAGCCCGGGGCCTG
>Ga0210406_10004706_pt1 | contig 14524 bp, 8 predicted proteins | sample IncBWC30MmetaG_FD_155454 | JGI IMG/M metagenome (GOLD analysis project Ga0210406, IMG submission 155454) | Forest soil microbial communities from Barre Woods Harvard Forest LTER site, Petersham, Massachusetts, United States - Inc-BW-C-30-M | ecosystem: Environmental > Terrestrial > Soil >... | reverse complement strand
CGCGGTGGCTGTCTTCTCGTCGGCGGCCTGTTCAGCGGCGTCGATATCGGCAGTGAGAGGGTTCCAGACGGGGTCCTGATAGACCATGTAGCGGAAGTAGTTTTCAAGGTAGTTTGCGCCATAACCGGCTCCGGGGGCACCGCCGAGGATCCATTGCCTCCAACCGGGGTCTTCGTCGCCCGGCATAAAGCCGGGGAAGATTGGCCCGTGCGAGTCCTGTCCGCCGCTGTAGAGCTTCTTGAGCGAGGCTAACTGAGGAGCGGTGAGGCAGGAGAGTGAGTCCTCGCCTTTGCACAACAATACGTCCGGGCTGAAGTGGCACGCCAGCGGATTGTTGATGATGCCGTCCTTCACTCCGTCCTGCACGTCGCAGGCCGCGAGTGCTGCCTTGGTGATGGCGGGAGTTTTCATGGCCGGGATGTAGCCGGCTGGAATGGCCGTCGTAACCTTGGCAACGTCGATGCCGCTTGCCAGCATGTGGGTCCAGAAGTTCGCGGGCGCACCGGCGAGGATGCCGTCGTAGTCCTCAGGAAAGCGCTGCGCTTCCATCAGTGCCTCGCGACCACCGTCCGAGCAGGAGTCGAAGTAAGCATGCTGCGCGGGCCTGCCGTAGAAGGCCGGCAGGATGCTTTTTGCTGTGGCGGCTGTGAGGTGGACGGCGCGGTACCCGAAGTCAATCACCTTCTCGGGGTGTCCGAAGGCCCAGCTTGCGTCGCCGCCGCCTGCTTCATGGCCTGTGTCGGTGGCAGCTGTTGCATAGCCTCTGCTCAGGTTTTCTGCCAGGCCGCGATAGTCGATTGTACCGGCAAAGCCACCGTTGCCAACTCCGAGGAAGCGATCGTTCCACTGCGACGTGGGCAGCCAGACTTCGAAGCGAATGTGCGAATCGCTTGATGGCATGATGACGCCAGCGACGCGGCAGAATGCGGGCAGGTGATCGACGAGGTCGCCATACGGTGTCGTGAAGCTGCCAACGGTGACGGATTGCGCGACGGTGATTGTCGTGTCTGCCAGTTTCAGCGCGGCAAGGCTTTCGCAGGTTGCCGCGTGCGCGGGAATAGTAAACAATGCGGCAATCGTTGGAAGTAGTGTGAGCAGACGCGTCATCACGGGTGGCATAGTGGGTGCCTCTATCGGTCATTCGATTTCAAACTAACGGTGCCAGTCTCACACATCACGAGTCGGATGCAGCGAAAAATGTTGCGGAGTGGCTACTGCTCTCGGCGCCTGGGCGTCCAGCTCGAAGAGTTTGAAGCGCCAAAGGCTCTTTTCGGGGTGGTCACCTCTAATCTCACGCCAATCGCTCCGTAGAATTACACCGTTTTCTGGTACGCCGTTTTCACGGTCCGCCTCTGCCATTGCACGCCCGACGTCCAGAGCGTAATTGAAGCCTTTGCAGTGTCGGCATCGCGAGCATCAAGCTTTTCCGCACACTTCCTGCGACGAAGGAAGTTCAGTCGGCGTAGTTCACCCAGCAGCGCGATTGGGAAGCCCAGTACCATATTCGATCGGTGGGGTACAATTCGAGCGAACCTGTGATGAAAAAGGAGAATCCTCGAAGCAGCGATTCAGTCTCCGCGATTTACTCCTTTGCCCACCCACCCCATTTCGGCCCTGATCGACGATGCCGAGCGGGAGGATGGACGGACCAACCTCGACACCATGCTGATAAACAGCACAGACACAGGCCCGGACCACTCGAGAATGTTGTTCACCCGCACCTTGAACAAGCACGGTCATGACATCTCAGTTCTTGCCAGGATGGGCCCGAAGCAGTCAGCCTTTACCGATCTGGTGGTCCCACTCACCAGAGGAGCCGTCGAGCTGGCGGATGTCTCCGCATTCAAAGGCATCAAATTCGCTGTCCGCGGTCAGGGGAGCTACAGAATTCTCATCGAAAGATACGGAACTCGCAGATCAAGCTGGTACACCGCCTCTTTTACCGGCGATGCTAAATGGCGAACAATACGAGTCCCATTCGCTGCATTCCAATCGAAGGACTCCACGTCACTCCCTCCTCTCCACGAGCTGAGAGCTTTGCACTTCGAACTCGCCCGGCCCGCTGGAGCCGACGCGTGGCTTACTCTTGACGACCTTAAACTTTACTGACTCTCATCTGCATCCACAGTCGAGAATCATTCATGAGGTTGAACGTGCCTTCGACCACTTTGATCAACACCGTGGCGTCGGTCGGGGCCACGACCCGCACCAAGCCGAGAACGCGGCGCAAAGCGGCGCCGCTGCCGATAATGCGAGGTAAACCTCTTCTGGGGAGTTGGTTGCTATTGAGACCGGCTTCCGCCGATGCCGCACCCGCGACTTTGAACGAGGCGGGATGCTCTACTGCGGGAGTTTCCCTTGCTCCAACCAACATGTAGGGTTAAGCAGATCAAGAACAGCCGACCGCTTCAGGACGAAGCCGCGTTCAACCCGATCTGCACATCGTGCTTCGATGCATTGCGAATCTGCGCGGGGCCGGCGAAAAGATTGCCCGAGATCACGGCCCTGTCTACGGCCTCTCCCAGCGAGATGTGCTGCTTCCGTTCAAGAAACTCGCATCCCTGTACCAGCACACTGCCGGAGAATGCCTGGATCGCAGCATGTTCTCCCTCTTTGCTCCACTGCACGAAGGTGCAGCCGTTGAAGCCCACAGTACCGCTTCCCCCGACCTTCGCAATCTGTTGGCATGGCCCCCAGAAAGCGCTGTTGCTGATGCGAAGCACGCCGCGGTTGCTTGGAAGAACCTCGACCATCGTAGGGTCTTCCCCATGAAACGAGGTGAACTCCCCGTTCACGATCAGAAGACCATACGGCGCACACTGCTCGACAAGAACGGCACGATTGCAATCATCCGCACCGATACCGACATAGTTACCGTTGCATCCTCCAGCCGAGGTCTCCACAAATTTGTAACCGATGTGGTAGCCAAAACAGAATGTGTTGAGCACGTACTCCCAGTCCGCACGGCCAAAGACAAATGCCTCCCCATTCTTCATCTGCCAATCGTAGGCTTTCCCGCGCGAGCTCCACCATGGATTGAAGTGAACATTCTCGATCCGGCCAATATCGTAGATCGCATCGACCCAGATGCCTCGCCGCAGCGGCTGACCTGTTACATTGCGAATGTTATGGCGCTCATTCTGGCTTGCGTCGATACCGAGATATGGATTGAGAAGCTCAACATCCTGCACTGCCGAATTTTTCCCACGCATCGCAATCGTCCACGGATACGCCGAAGGTATGCTCTCCGCATTCTGTTCCGGGTAAAAGATACAGAGGCCATTCACCGAGCTGTTGCTGTTCAGCGTGAGGAATGGCTTCCCATCCTCCTGCCCCCTGCCACTCGTCACAAAGAGCGCGGTGCCATCCTCGCCAGGCTTCGCTTGTCCTTTGTCTCGTATACCGGTGTGCGACGGCACGCAAAGATAGGAACCCTGAAGCGAGACACCCACCGGAACATCGAGCGTGCCGCGAAAGAGGTATCGTCCTGGAGGAGCATACACAGTGCCACCACCTGCTTTATAAATAGAATCAAGCGCTCGCTGAAACGCAGCCGTATCATCCGTATGCCCGTCCCCTCGAGCACCAAAGCTCACGACACTCTTCACCTCTGGAATCAAGGCAGGATTGCTCTTACTCTCGGTTGTCTGCGCGATACCCGGCATACCCAGAAGGTTCATAAGTCCTCCAGTGCAGCCAAGCGAAAGCAGTCTTCGGCGTGACCTCATCTGCATCCCCGGATCGATCACCCTTCACCTCCCTCCCGACACGGAAACGTTGAGATCGCTTCCTGGCTGCGTCATGGAAGGTGGGGCCTCCGCAGGAGCGCTACCCCAAGTCTTGTTTGGTTTGTCTCCCATCTCGAGCACAAGGGTGCCTCCGTTCGCAATCGCCGCATGAGCGAACCAAGGGGTTTCAAGTCTCTTTCCATTCAACTGCGCGGACTGGATGTACTTGTTCTGCGCCGAAACATGGTTTGCGATGATCGTGAACTCCTTGCCGTTCGCCATTCGAATCGAACTTTTCTCAAAAATCGGACTGCCAATCTCATACACCGGACTCCCCGGACAAACCGGATAAAATCCCATCGCGCCGAGCACTAACCACGACGAAGTCTCGCCGCCATCGTCGTCTCCCGGGATACCGAGTGGTCCATCTCCATACCAGACGTCCATAAGCATGCGCACGCGTTGCTGGGTCTTCCACGGTTGACCGGAGAAGTCGTACAAGTACGGAATGTGAAAGCTAGGCTCGTTGCCCTGCGCATAAAGCCCAACCAGACCAGTCGAATCGGGAAACTGATCGAGGTAGCTGTACTTCGATGTCCCGTACTGCTCCACAAAGAGTTGGTCCAGCCTGGCATTGAAGTCGTCTCGCCCCCCCATCATCTGAATCAGCCCGGGAACGTCATGCTGCACATGGAACGTATACAGCCAGGAGTTTACTTCGGTGAAGTAGTCCCTCCCGCCCTGTCCCCCACCGAGCTTTGGATCGAAGTGGGCCACCCATTCCCCATCCTCGCTCTTTGGAGCCATGAAGCCGATCTTCGGATCGAATACATTTCGATAGTTGTGCGCCAGCTTCATGAAGTAGGCATAGTCATCCTGCTTGCCGAGAGCCTTCGCGAGTTGGGCCACGCACCAGTCGTCATAGCTCGTCTCGAGTGTCACCGAAACCGCCTGCCGCCGCTCTCCCGTGACCTGCGGAACCGTCTCCACCTGCCCCGCAGCCAACGCTGGGAAGAAGCCTTTCTCAAAGTACACACGGTCAAGGCTGGTTAGCGGACCGCGCTTCCAGGGCAGCATCGTCGCTTGGGTCTCATTTTTCCTTATCGCCTGGTAAGCTTCTTCAACATCGAAGTTGCGGTAGCCCTTCATGTACGCATCGAGGATGTAGGCAGCCGCATGATGGCCGATCATCACTGACTGCTCGCCGGCCACCGAAGGAAACGATGGCAGCCAGCCGCTTTGCTCATACATCCGCAGATAGGAGCGGATCATATCCTCCTGTTGCGGCGCTTCGAGAAGTAGCTGCAAGGGATGCAGTGAGCGGTAGGTATCCCACAAACCATCGTCCACATAAAAGTCATGCCCATTGCTCTCATGGACCTTATGATCATACCCGCTGAAATACCTGCCATCCTCTGTAATGTCCGTCATGCGGCCCAGCGATCGATACAACGCGGTATAAAAGATTGTGCGTTGCCGTTCGCTTCCACCATCGATATGTACCGCTTCAAACCTCTTGTTCCATAGTTCCCGCGTCGTCTCCTTTACCTGATCGAAGCTCCGCCCGGACATCTCTCTTTTCAGATTCTTCTGCGCCTGCTCCGTGCTGATATACGAGAGTCCAACGCGGACCTCGATCAGATCTCCTCCCACACTCGACTCCTCCGCGACGAAGCCGATGTGATCCCCAGTCTGGTTTGCATTCTTCGACAGAGCATCCTTCTGCCACGTCTGGTAGTGGCGGAACGGCTTCGAAAACTCGGCGTAGAAGTACTCCCTTGTCTCGCCATCATTCTCCGCCAACTGGGCAACTGTCCCGCCCACCTTCTCACTTCCTTCAACCGCAGAATTACCGACAACCCTCAGTTCCGATTCGTCCTCCATACTTAGAACCAGGCGGGCGGTAGACTCCGCCGGCAATACAAACCGGTAATATGATGCTGTCTGACTAGCCGTAAACTCGGCCTTGATGCCCCAGCTCTGCAGATCCGCCGCGTAATAGTATGGTGTCGTTGTCTCAAAATCATGGTCGAAGGTCGAGGCGTAATCCTTCGGCCGTGTGCTTACCTTGCCGGAGGAAATCATCAGCATGGCGGGCCCTGCCGGAAACCCATAGATTTTGTCCGCTAGATACCGGTCCTTGATCTCCGGCGTCGTGACCGGCGCAAGGCGCGCCATGCCATGAGGCGTCTGCACGTAAGGAACTGTCGTAGTCAGCAGCTGACCGATGCCGCCGATATTGGGCGAAACATAATCAACCGGGTCCATACGCTTCGCTTTATCGGCAGCTTCTGCGCTCCCTGAAAGCACCAACAGAAATGTTGCACCCAGCCATGATACTGTCATGCGCGTCGATATATGTGCTCGCATTATGTCTCCATTCTTCTGTCTTCAGATCGCACGCTCCAATCGCGCACTATGGCTTCAATAGAAAACGTGTCGTCAGGGTCGCCTCCGACGATCCACCAACCCAGAGCGTGTAATAGCCTGGCTCCACTGCCCAGGCCTTCTCCGCATTCCAAACCTCAAGTTGCTTCTGGTGCAGATGCATCGTCACCATCCTGCTCTCATGCGCCTTCAAGTGAACTCGGGTGAAGCCCTCCAGCGAACGAATCGGAGTCTCCACGCTGCCAACCTCCTGGCGCACGTAGAGCTGAGGCACCTCAGTGCCTTCCCTCTCGCCGGTGTTCGTCACCCGAAACGACACGACGACATCGTCCTTGCTTCCCGCCGCAGGAGTCTGAACAGAGATATCCCCATACTCAAAGCTCGTATAGCTCAACCCGAAGCCGAAGGGAAACAATGGCTTGCCATCGTCGTCGACATACTTGCGAACACTCGATGGATCCGCGTTATAGAAGTCGGGCAGTTGGCCGACGCTGCGCGGGAAGGTGATTGTCAGCCTGCCCGATGGATTGTTATCGCCAAAGAGCGTCTCAGCGATTGCTCTGCCTCCAAACTCTCCCGGGTACCATGCCTCGAGGATTGCTCCGACGTGCTTGGTCGCCCAGCCGATCGTAAGCGGCCGTCCATTCTCAAGCACTAAGACAACCGGCTTGCCAGTCCGCACAACTGCCTCAAGCAGTTGCTCCTGGCGCCCCGGCAGTCCAAGCTCCGAGCGATCGAATCCTTCACCCGATATCCCTTGCCGCTCTCCCAGTCCAAGGATCACTACATCCGCGGCTCTCGCCTTGACCACCGCCGCGGCTAAGTTCTTCCCCTCGTCAAAGACCACGGTCGCCTTCGGCACAGCACTCCGCACTCCCTGGAGAAGGCTGATGCGTTCTCCATTTGCCTCTTTCTCGTAGTCACCATACCGCGCCACATCGGCGTTCGGCCCGATGACCGCAATCTGGCGAACCGACTTCGCCAGCGGCAGCAGATGATTCTCGTTCTTCAGCAGCGTCATCGATTCACGCGCAGACTCCAGCGAGACATCGAGATGCACCTGCGAACGATTCGTTTTCGCGTTCAAGGCCGGATCGACAAAGGGGTGGTCAAAAAGGCCAAGCGAAAACTTCAGACGAAGCACCGCTGCTACAGCCCGATCTAGATCCGCCTCAGGCAGCGTTCCGTCCTGCAGGCAGTCCAGCAGCGCCTTCTGGAACACATCATGGTCGAAGTCGTAGAACTGCATATCGACGCCCGATCGTATCGCAAGGCAAACCGCATCCTTGGGCGTGGCTGCGACATGATGCACCTTGTACAACCGTTGAATCGCGCCGAGATCCGACAGCACCACCCCCCGAAATCCCCATTCATCGCGCAGCACCGTCTTCAGCAGAAACGGATCGGCTGTGATGGGAATACCATCGATCTCGTGATAAGCCGCCATGGTCGCCATGGCATGCCCTTCGCGGAAAGCCGGCTCGAACGATTCCAGCATCACGCTGCGCAATTCCCGCTCGCCGATATGCACCGGCGATGTGTTTGTTCCACCCTCGGGCGAGCCGTGGCCAGCAAAGTGCTTCGGTTCCGCAACCACTGATTGATCCGTGTCCAAGCTCTCGCCCTGCGCGCCGCGCACATAGGCCAACCCCATCTGCCCGGTGAGGTAAGCATCTTCGCCAAAGTCCTCTTCGACGCGGCCCCAGCGTGGCTCCCGCGCAAGGTCAAGTACCGGCGCCAAGATCATATCCACGCCCGTTGCTCGCGCCTCCGCCGCAATCGCCGCCCCGGTTCTCTGTGCCAGGTCAGGATCAAATGTTGCGGCAAGATTGATCGGAGCAGGAAAGACCGTACCGGTATCAAAACCGTGCAGCCCCTCCTCGATGAACAGCGCGGGGATTCCCAACCGGTTATGTGCAATCACCCATCGCTGGATCGCATTCGACTGCTCCGGCGTGGGGTTCAGATCGTGTATGCCTCCCACCCCAAGATCGCCCCATAGCGCCTCGGCCTTCTCCGGCAGAAACACCGCATCTTTCGCGGCATGCGTGTCGTCTGTATGTCTGCTCACCAGGGCCGGCGCACCAGCGTAGAGATCGAGCTGCCGAACCTTTTCCTCTGGCTTCATGCGGGCCATCAGATCCTGAATGCGCGCCTCAATCGGTGTACCCGTTTGCTTGAAGACGGGAGCAGTATGAGAGGTTGACTGACCGGCTACGCCACGCGCCAGCAGCAAGGAAATGGGCGCAACGCAACAGGCCAGCAGAAAGATCCGGATCCCAGCCGTTGTTGTATGTCTCCGACGAGCAGTGCGAAGCAGCTTCATACGGCCTCTTGTGGACAGGTCGCCCCACCGTCTCGCAAAGCCACAAATTCCGCAGGAACCCGTAGACGAAGATCAAAGCCTTCACCGACGCCCAATTCATCTCCCATGCATTTTAGGCTCATCCAACTGCTACATCTGTTTAACCAACACAAGGCTCCATGCAGGCATGCTCAAGCTGAAGTGCAGTTGGCCATCTTTATCCGCCTGCAGCACCTCTTTCTTAGTATTCCAAGCTAACTTTCGAAGTTCTGCGGTCTGCTCCCGGGTCGGTGGCTCTGGGCGCCCCATCGCCTCCCAAGCCGTCACCGCATCACCATGCTGCCGATCCAGCACCTCCACTTCAAACGAGGCTCCAGCCGGCAGATGGTTCAGGTTTAGCGTCAGCTCTCTCGCACTTCCACTCGCATCGATCGCGTCCGCTGCGGCGAGCGCATTTGTAACCGGAAGAGATACCTTCATCTCCGGCGGATAATTGTACGCAACGACCGTCACGCGGCCGCTCAGCTTATGGCGAGAGACGATCCCACCCGTCTCGTGCGACAGAAGCTCATCACCAAGCTCGTTCATGAATCGGTAAGCGTGGAAGGCCGGCTTCACGATCTCCTGATAGTTGATCAGCCCGAAGCCGCCATGAAAAACAGTGTCCCCATTCCTGTTTTCCTCGAAGACATCCGTAAACGTCCAGTAGGAGAGCGAGTCGACCAACCCGATGGACTCAAGATTTGTCTTAGCCACAAACGTCGCCGCCGCCAGCGAATCGTGGGAGTGATCAACCGGAGACGGACTCGAGTTCCACTCTGTCAGATGAATCTCGGCACTTGGATACGGACTTGCGTCGATGATTCGCCGCATCAAGCGCAGATCATCGCGCGACGCATCGATACTTCGCCGGTAGCCCTTACCCTTCGGAGCTCCCGGCACATCGATCGCGAAGTCCTGCGGGTACGGATGCGTTGAGACGAAGTCGACCGGCAGATCGTTCTGGTGGCAATACGTAAGGAAGTCCTCGATCCAGACTGGCCGCCACGGAATCGTCATGGGGTCGAACGGTTTACCCAATGCCTCAGCCTTCTTGATCGCCTCTGGGTCCATGTTGAAGTTGCTGGTGGCTGGTCCACCGACAAGAAGCTGCGAATCGACCTTCTTGATCGTCAGCGCCGTGATTTTGTACAGTTCGAAATATTTTGCCTGCGAGCCACCGCGAAAGAAAGACTCATAGAGATTCGGCTCGTTCCACACCTCAAAGTACCATCGTCGCACCTCGTCGATTCCGTAACGCGCAACGCAATGCTCTACGAATGCCTGCACCAGATCCGCCCACTTGTTGTAGTCGGTCGGCGGGCTCCCGTTCGGATGCCACCAAAACGTCGTGTTCTTGACCGTTGCGATCTCGCTCGGTGAAAACCCAAGCTCGACAAACGGCCTTATTCCCTTCTCCAGCATCCGGTCGTAAAGGTCGTCGATATACTGAAAGTTGTAGATCGGCTTCCCCGCGTTATCCTCGCGATATACCCACATGTCGTCATGGAAGATACCGTGAAATCGGATGTACTGAAAGCCATCGTACTTTCCAGCCGTCGCCAGTTCCTCCTGCCAGGTCACCCGCAGTCCTTCATTCGCGCGTCCCGCACCGACGACCTTGCTCCAGAAGTGCACGAGTGGGGTACCCGTCCCCTTCGCATCCGCCGTCAGGTGAATCCCAGGTTCCGTCTCTCCCGAGGCGCTTGCCCTCTGGCCGAAACAACAACCGCATAGAAGCTGCACGATCGCGACAATAGCAATCACCGATGGAGTTAGGCGGATGAAGAATCGTTGGGCCTTCATTTCTTTCAGTCTCCATCGTTAGGTCCGAGATTGTCCTGACACGGCAACTTATTGCCGTACACAATCCTCAGAAAGCTTCCAGACTTCACTGCGATACCGATGTTGCTCATTCCCACCTGGGCGAAGTCCGCGATCAATCTTCCATTCGCCAATCAATCTACAGAGCGAAGTCCCAGTTCCCGCAACGTTAGCGCGGTTCCCTAACCTTTCATAATTTAGGGAAAACACGAGCTTTTCTGTCCTAACAGTAGAGACCTGCGCCGGCTTGCCCTTCAAAGCAGGGTTTGCACCCGACCCTTGCTTTCGAGAAGCCGTACCCCTCTCTCCTCCGGACCGCGCATTCTCTGTCCAAGTAAACCTACCGACCAAAAACAAAAAGGGTATATAAATTGGCACGCCAATTTGTGCGAACTCCTCTTGAAGAGACAGGAAAAGGCGCCGATAGCCTGGGCCCATCCTGCAAACTCCTCGAAGCAAGCGGTCGCGTTTGCGAAAGGCATCAGATGCGAAAGAAACTGAGTCCAGATCTCAGTGTTGTCTTTTGGTGATTATTGATCAATTGCCAAGGGCACTTTGGGAGGATTAGGTCTGGCTTGGGACCAGGACCGCTACCGCGACAGCACATGACACGCGATCACCTCGGAGTGCCCTGCAGAACCAGCCATAGTACTTAGCCGCAGTAGCAACTGGAAGTTCGGGATCGGCGCCGTGCGTGGCAGACCGCACCGACTCATGGCTGCCGACAGCGCGCTCGAGTCAGTCATGAGGTCATTGACTGCCTCCGTCCCTTCGGCGTTCGCACCGGCGATCAGCAACACATGACCGAGGTGGTCCGGATTGCGCAGGTAGCTTGCAACTGCAAACGACTGTCCGGTCGCAAACCCCATGGCGGTAGGCACATACCTCGAGGACTCGCCATTACGAGGATGTAGATTCTCGACGATCTCTTGGCCAGAGTCCTGGTCGAAAACGAAGCGGAAATCCAAATGATCGCTGTAGAAGAGTGCCCAGGGATTGGACCTCGGGCTGCCCAGAAGAATAAAGTTCCCGTCTTTCAGCAAATCCGAAAAACGCAGAGAGCGGGCTGACTGGATGGTCAGCCGTCCGGCCTTTGCCTGATCCCTCCACTCCGCGATGTTCACCGCAATCCCGGTATCAACGGCCGCAGCCTGATCCCTCCGCAGAATCTCGGTGGAGAGGTTCATCAGTTCAGGCGGTACCTTCTCCGCATCTGGAATATATCGCTGGTTCGCGTAGTCGGACAAGGTGACCGTTTGGCCCGTAAGAGACTGAACCTCCGCTATATTCGGGTCACTCGTGATTAATTTCGTGCTCAACTGGAAACCAAACAGCGGCCCCCACAAAGAGTCCGTGCGCACTGTCAGCCACACGGCGAAGATACCGCAGACTGCGATACTCAGGAGGCACAGAGGTACTCTCCCCTGCTTCCAAAATCGTCGCGCCTCCAATAACCTCGGCACCTTTTCATGATCGACAAGGACAGATGCCTCCTCCACTAGAGGAGGAGACGAAGCGAGAAAGTCGATCGACGCTTCCCTCGGAAGCTCACTCTCGCTTTCCTCAAGTGCACCCATCTTTACCGGAACATCTCGTGCGATCTCAGGTATATAGGAACCCAGCGGAAGACTGATGCGGAACTCAGACGCAGTGCCGTACCTCCCATAGTGCTGCAGCAGACGTCGGCGAACGTCACTCGCGGTCACACGCACTATCGCGTCCTCGCCCGTATCGTAGCTGGGGGATCTGCCAAAGAGTTCCACCCCGATCAGGCGCTCTTTTAGTTCATCGCAGTGACCGTTTACGGACTGATTGATGACATACCGCAGAAACTGCCCGCTGCGATGACTGCCTCGAAAGGCTTCCCCGCAGAGGACCTCCTCCAAATGTTGCTGGAACGCCTTCAGGTCACTTTCGGTCTCAAGAATCCTTGCAATCTCTGCGGAGCGCTCTGCAACTTGGGCAGCGTTGGACATGATCGGTGTCCCATCCTACCAAAGCGGCGCGGAGCAGGCAATTGCGCGGGACAAGTCCACGAGCGGGATAGTCATTTGAGATTGAGTTACTTCAACAGCGCAGGAATCTGGCTGAGGTGCAATTATTGACATGGGGAAGGTGGCGGGTGAAGCTGTAGCGATTAGGCGGCAAGCATTGCATTTCAGATCGCAGGCGCAGCTTGGTCTTTGAGCCATAGCCGACCCTAGGCGAGTTGTCGCTTGCTGATTTTGGCATGCCACAGAAGCGGCTGCACGGATCGGAATCTCCAGGTCTTCGGCACCGCAACCTCTTTTTCCAGGCGGGTTCATGGCACACTTTGACGAGGCACAAATCACCTGCGTGTTGTCTGGGAAGCTGCTTTGAATTTCTCCAAATGGGCCTTTGCCAAATCAGGTTGTTTCAACTTCGAATAGAGTTTAGCCAGGAGAAAATGAATCTGGGCATCGCTGGTGCCGAGTTCTGGCAAAGTCAGGGCTAGTTCTCCTTCGAGTACGGCATTGTTGAAATCTTCCTCTTGGTCTAAATCCTTTGCCAATTCATAATGCGCATCGCGGGACTCAGGATCTCGCTCAATGGCCCGTCGATATTTTTCCACACCGTCCTGGAGCCGGCCCAGTGAAAGCAGGAACCTCCCGTATGCAACGAGGATCGATGCGCTTTGCGGCGATTTCTCCGGAGAGAGATTCTCAGCCTCCTGATAGAGATCCAGCGCTTGGGTCGCATCTCCCATAGCTTCGTGCGTCATGGCAAGATAGAACACCGGCAGGGGGCTTTTGGGAGAGAGCGTTTGGGCTGTCTGAAGCGGTGAAGTCGCCAATTTGAAATCGTTTTGATTGTAGTAAAACACCCCGAGGAAGAATTGCGCCTCTTCAGATGTTGGATCAGCCGTAATGGCGGTGATAAGACAGCTCTTGGCAACATCCGGACGATGCGCAAATGTGGCCAGTCGGGCCTTGAGGACCAGGGCTGGAACCATGTCCGGGCTCTCATGCAGAGCTGAATTGACTTCGCTAACAGCCTCGGGAAATTTCCGTTGGGCAAAATCCTGCTTTGCTTTTTCATAATGCTGCACTGGGCCGACTGCGAGTTGGAGTGCGAGAAGCCAGATCATAGAAGCTTGCCTCCGGGCGCCAGGGAGTAGTACTTGCCAGCGCGCACATGTTCGAAGCGGTCCGTGCGCTTGATCGCCGCGGGCCATTGAACCTGAATCCAGTCGACATATTCAGCCGGCCCCAGGCCCAACACATCGCGCGGATCGCAGGAAGAAAGATAGCTTCCGCCACCTCGCTTGAAAATGCCGTGCTCGACCCCATTAGCCGACCAAGTGATCTTGGCGCCAACCGCACGCCCGACAAGGTTCAGACCGATCCAATGATTCGCGTTGCGAACTATATTATGAAGGATCAGAGGAGCCTCGCCACTGATGCCGACAACCACATCCACACGCCCATCATTATCGAGATCGCCAACCGCAAGTCCACGGGCGGGATAAAACTCTTTGAAGGCTGGACCACCCGCGGCGCTGACGTTATCAAACCCATTGCCATTGTTGTGAAAGAGCAAAAGGGGTTCCCGATACCGCAAGGTGTTGTTGATCGATTCGATTAGATCGTCCGGGTGCCCATTGGCCAAAATCAAATCCGGTCTGCCATCCAGATCGAAATCGACAAAGCGAGAGCCCCAGCCCGAATACATCACCGTGGCCATGCCGATTCCAGTCGGTCCGGCCACATCCTGAAATGCATTGTCGCCGGAATTGCGGTACAAGGAATAGCGTTCCCGGTTGATGTTCGCGACAAAAAGATCTTGGCGCCCATCCCCATTGAAGTCGATCGCATCCACGCCCATGCCAGAACGAGCCGCGCCATCCGCGCTATACGCCACTCCAGCCTGGAAACCAATTTCTTCAAATTTGCCGCCTCCCTTGTTCAAATACAGGTAGTTGCAAACGGAATCATTCGCGACAAACAAGTCCATCAGGCCGTCGTTGTTGATGTCCGTCGCGACAACGCCAAAGGCCTTCCCAAAATACTGCCCAATCCCCGAAGGGGCGCTCACGTCGGTAAAAGTTCCGTTGCCGTTATTCTTATAGAGACGGCTCGGCCATGGTTCGTAGGTCTTGGGATAGCAATAATGGCGAACCCCGTTTGTGCTGCAATCACGTTCCAGTGACTTGTTGTACTTTGCGAAGTGACAGACAAACAGGTCGAGCAGACCATTATTGTCAGAATCAAACCAGACG
>Ga0210406_10004705_pt1 | contig 14524 bp, 12 predicted proteins | sample IncBWC30MmetaG_FD_155454 | JGI IMG/M metagenome (GOLD analysis project Ga0210406, IMG submission 155454) | Forest soil microbial communities from Barre Woods Harvard Forest LTER site, Petersham, Massachusetts, United States - Inc-BW-C-30-M | ecosystem: Environmental > Terrestrial > Soil >... | reverse complement strand
AATCCGATAATCGACCCGGTGAGTTGCTCGGCCATTTTGGGGAGTCGTGAAGCAAATCTTTCGGCGTATTGCGATGGGTTAGAAACGGCTCGGGCCAGCCAAGACTTCAATCCCATACATGCCTCGATGTTCTTTGAAGACTACCCCATTGACTTCAAGGTATTCGCACGGATGGTATCACGCCACAGCTTTTGCGAGGTCCTCTCCAGACCTGCATTGCGTGATTTCGATATGTGTTGCCGTGGCGATTGAAGCCTAGGAGGAGCAATGGTTGCTTTTCGAATATGTCGGTCTCGAGTTCACGCCCTTATCCAAGCCATTCAAAACGAGGGAACAGGCGGAGAAGGCGCGCGAAAAATACCTGAGCGTTTGCGCAAAGGGATTGGTGTCGGTGTGATTCGGATAAAGAAGTAGCGAAGTAGCCGACGACTCGGAGGGCAATCAGTGAAGATTTGCTCAAACGGTTGGGTCCAGAAACCAGCATCTAACCTTGTGTCGATCAAGTTGCAGTGACTCGTTCGAGCCCTATTTACTTTTAAGCCTTTACCTCGCTCGAAAATCCACCCGATGTTTGCGAATTTAGAAGCTCGTCTGTAATCTAGAAAAGTTTCAACGTTAACACCTATATTTTGTAAAAGGGGTATCTATGCCACGAGCGACCGCTCCGCTCGAAGCCTGCAAAGAATTGTGTCGTTTGGAGAGATACGTAGAACTGCACGCAAATTGGTTGCAGAACGGATAGCGTGCAAACCATCCAGCCTGGTTTTCCGCAATCCGTCTATCCACATCGGCTTCACGACTCGGCACAGCACAAAAGATCCACGCTCGTGCTCGTCCTCGTCTGCGCGGTTTCCTTTCTCAGCGCATGCGCGGGAAGTGTTAGTAGAGCCGTACCCGAAAATTTCACAGCCATTCGACACACAGTGTTCCTCATCAATGAGAATCACACTTTCGACAACTATTTCGGCACCTTTCCCGGCGCCGACGGCACAACCACCGGGCGCCTATCGACTGGGCAAAGCATACCGCTGAGCCCTATGCCGGACAGCTATCCGGCCGGCAATCTATGCAACGGCTGGGATTGCAGCCTGCAGGCGATTGACGGCGGCAAGATGGACAAGTTCGACGTGATTAGTGGCGGCACCTGGAGCGCCTATACGCAGGCCACACCAGAGGCGATTCCCAACTACTGGGCCTATGCTCAGCGATTCACTCTTGCCGATCGCTACTTCACTTCTGTACACGGTCCTAGCCTTCCCAATCATCTTTTCGCGCTCGCCGCACAATCGGGCGGAGCTATCGACAATGGGGGAAATCCGGGCCCAGGCACAGATTGTGATGGTTCTTCGTGGGGCACGGTCACAGTGATCGACCAGTACGGTAACCGTTCCCAGCAATCTCGCTGCTTTCATTTCAAGACGATGCCAGATGCCCTTCAGGAAACCGGCATTTCCTGGAAATACTACGGCGAGAATGGGGGCTTTCTTTCCCTTATCGCGAGCATTCGCAACACCAACTTGTGGAATGAAGGCATCGCGTCTCCCGAGCAATTTTTCGCGGATGCAAAGAGCGGTCAGTTGCCCTCGGTGAGTTGGCTCATGCCGCCTGGGGAGTACAGTGAACACCCACCCGGCAGCATGTGCGAGGGAGAAAATTGGACCGTGAGCGTGTTGAACGCCGTGATGCAGGGGCCCGACTGGAATTCCACGGTCGTCTTTGTAACTTGGGACGATTTCGGCGGCTTCTACGACCACGTGGCGCCGCCGCAAGTCGATCAATTTGGTCTTGGCCCTCGTGTGCCGCTGTTGATCATTTCTCCGTACGCTAAGGCAGGGTATGTCTCGCACACTGTGTACGATCACACGTCGGTTTTGAAGTTCATTGAGACGCGTTACGGTTTGCAAGCACTGACGTCACGCGATGCAGCGGCCAACAATATGTTTGATAGCTTTGATTTTGCCCAAGCGCCGCAAGCTCCGCTGCTGCTCCAGCCGCACACGTGCCCGTGAGGTGTGTTCCCGTGGATTGGCAAAGGGTACGCCACACGGGGAAAGGCGGCTTGACGGTCTTCGTTTCTAAGTTGTCCTCTCTAAAGTACGAGCGGATGGCGAAAGCAGCCAGTGGTGAGTTTGAACAGCAACCAATGTTATGCGTCACAAAGAAAGCGTTTGATCATCGCTCCTAAACCTGTACTTACGTACAGGGTTATCTTTTTACTTGACATATATTCGTCATCTAAATATATTCACCGCCCTCGTTTCACATTCGGAGGTGTTCCATCCGCCCCAAACGCCTCGTGTACGTGCTCGCGCTTCATTTCTGTTTGGCATCAGCTGTTATCTCCCAACAAAACCCAAGCTCCCCTTCGACCTCGACGCAAGCACTGACCGCTTTGCGAGGTGCCTACAGCGTGCTTGTGGGCAGAGCTGCGATAACCGATGTGACGCTCATCGGAACCGTTGAGCGAATTGCTGGGTCAGACGACGAAACTGGAAACGTCACGTACAAAGGATTGCCGACAGCCAGCAGTCTTGAAATGACCTTCGCCTCCGGTAATCGCTCCGAAACACGATCTTCGAATGGTCTTGTCTCCGCTGGCCAATGGACCGGACCTGACGGCATTTCCCACGCTATTCCGAGTCACAATCTCTTCGTCGATCCAGTTTGGTTCCCGACCTTCGTGGTGGCTAATTTCGCGTCATCTCCGAACGCCGCCATCACCTACGTTGGTGCGGAGACAAGAGATGGAGATGCCGTGCTCCATCTAAGCGCCTCACAGAAATACCCGGACGTTCCCGGAGATACTGGTGTGTTGCTTCAAAACTTGAGTAAAATTGAGATTTACCTCGATTCCTCGACCTTCCTTCCAGTTGCGATCACCTTCGACTCTCACCCAGACGATAACGCTTTCGAGAATATCCAAACCGAAGTAAAGTTTTCAGATTACCGGACGATTAGCGGAGCGCAGTTTCCTTTCCACGTACAGAAGTCTGTGAATGGCAGTCTTGCTCTTGACCTTCAATTCCAAAATGCTTCCCTGAACACTGGCGTCACCATTGTACAGATCAGCGCGCAATGAACCGAATTCTGGAGAGATGCTCATGATGCGCCTTATTCGTGTTCTCGCCGTAATTGTGGTCCTTGCGTTTCTTGCTTTCGCTGCTGGACAGGCACACGCCCAGGTCGCGACTGGCACACCACCATTTGGCTCGTTCGGCGGTGGTCCAGATATCATCAATCTCGGAAGCCTTAACTCGCATATCACGATTCCGATATTTCATAAGGCAGGACGCGGCCTCAATTTCAACTATGACCTTTCTTACGACTCCTCTGTCTGGACGCCAGTCTCAGGCGGAACTTGGACGCCCAGCGGAACATGGGGCTGGACCAACTCGATGTCCAACGTCGGCTACCTGGTCTACTCTGGGACGATTACGACCGGAACCTGCACAGGAACCAACGGGAGGCCAGGGAGAACGACCGCGGTCACATATCACTGGACCTACCTGGACGGAATGGGCAGCCCACACTATTTTCCCGTGCCGTCTGGAACCTCTAGCAATGGTTGCACCGGACAAAATTCCCAGTCTGGTTTTGTAAACCAAGTCGCGTCTGACGGTTCAGGATACTCACTTACCGCTACGGGAACGAGTTACACCGTTTTGAAGGGTGCCACCGGTTCAGTCATAGGCGTTGTGGTCAATTCTACGCACGGCGCGGCCACGATTCAGGATCGCAATGGAAATGAAATTACGGCAACCAGTGGCGGAGTTTATACTGACACACTTGGAACGACCGCGCTTACCGTGGCGGGAACTGGGACGCCTTCGAGCCCAATCACGTTGACATACACCGCGCCCGGTGGGGCCACTCACTACGCCGTGAACTACACTACTTATACGATCCAAACAAAGTTTGGATGTGGCGGGATCATAGAGTACGGGGCCAACGGCACCACGACCGCAAATCTTGTCAGTGAAATCGACTTGCCAGACGGCTCCAAATATCTGTTCGGCTACGAGATGACACCGGGCGATACCCATACTCCGCATTTTGTCACGGGCCGCCTCGCTTCGGTTCAACTCCCGGAGGGCGGAACGATTTCCTATTCCTATACGGGCGGAAACAACGGTATTAACTGCGCGGACGGTTCCGCCGCGACTTTGACGCGCGGTACGACCCCGGGCGGCACTTGGAGCTATGCTCGGTCACAGGTATCGGGAACACATTGGCAAACACAGATCACCACGCCTGCCAACGACACGACAATGCTCCAATTTCAGCAGAGCGGAATCTATTCCTACGAGACGCAACGGTTGACTTATCAGGGATCAACGTCTGGCACGCTGCTGCAGACTCTGACCACTTGCTACAACGGGAATACTACAAATTGCCCTACAACCGCCGTGACTCAGCCGATTACTCAACGAAATGTTTCACCGCAGTTTGGCAGCACCGGGCGCCAAGCTTTGCAAATCTACAAATACAATAACTACGGACTTCCGATAGAGGAAGATGACTACGATTACGCCAGTGGCGCCCCCTCGAACATTCTCCGCAAAATATTCACCAACTACGCCTCGTTGGGGAACGGGATCGTCAGCATGCCTGCCACCGTTACGGTTTGCACTGCTTCCGGTACTAACGCAAGCTGCGGCGGCGCGGGAACTCCGGTAGCACAAACCACTTACACCTACGACCAAGGTACGCCCACAGTGTCCTCTGGGACCCCCCAGCACATTTCGATCACCGGTGCACGCGGAAACGCCACGACGATCGCGTCCTTGGTCTCGGGATCAACGACTCTGAGCAAGACTTCCACGTACTATGACACTGGAATGATTAACGCAGCGACAGACGTGAATAACGCAGTTACGACTTACAGCTATGCGGGGACGAGCTGTGGCAATTCGTTCCCAACGGGTGTGACTGAGGCAATCAGCACCTTGTCAAAATCTTTTGCCTGGGATTGCACTGGCGGGGTTCTGACGCAAGTGACCGACGAGAATGGCCAGAACACGACGACAAACTACAGCGACGCCTTTTTCTGGCGTCCTCACACGGTCACCGACGCTTCCGGAGCCGTTACGACGTACTCATATCCGACGGGCTCTCCCTTTAACTGGGTCGAGTCATCGCTACCGATCGTCAGCGGAACCTCGGTCGCGGATAGTCGGACCACCTTGGACGGCCTTGGCCGCCCAATTCTGCAGCAACGGAGACAAGGACCCAGCGCTAGCAATTACGACACTGTCGAGACGGACTATGACTCGTTGGGCCGAGTAAACAAGGTCACCTTACCATTCAGCACGACGGCGGGTGCTACGAACTCCTCGGCTGCAGGGACAACTACTCAATACGATGCGCTCAGCCGGGTCAAGAATTCAACCGATTCCGGGAACGGCACAACATCGTATACGTACACCAACAATGATGTGCTTGTCGCTGTCGGTCCAGCGCCGACCGGAGAGAACCTCAAGCAACGCCAGCTCGAATACGACGGACTAGGTCGCCTAGCCTCGGTTTGTGAGATCACCAGTGCGATTCAGAGCGGAAGTTGCGCCCAGGCTTTAGCCGCTACGGGATATTGGACCAAGTACAGTTATGACGTGCTCGGAGACCTGACAGGTGTGACTCAGAACGCTCAGCCCAACGGAAGCCCCCAGACGCGCACGTATGCCTACGATGGTTTGGGGCGTAAAACTTCAGAAACCAATCCAGAATCTGGCACCACCAGCTACGTCTATGACACCGCAACAGGATGCACGGGGACATATTCAGGTGACCTCGTCAAGAAAGCGGACGCGGTGGGTAATACATCGTGTTATGTCTACGATCTTCTGCACCGAGCGACCAGCATTACCTATACTGGGCCGTACGCAAACGCCACTCCCATTAAGCACTTCATGTACGACACCGCCACAGTGAATGGCATAACCATGGTGAAAGCGAAGGGTAGGCTTGCCGAAGCGTACACTTGCTCCGGCTCGTGCACTGCCAAGACCACGGATCTTGGTTTCAGTTATACCTCTCGTGGCGAAATGTCCGACGAATATCAATCATCCCCTAATTCAGGCGGTTATTATCATGCTGCGTTTCAGTACTGGCCACACGGCGCCGCCAAGCAGTTGAGCGGTCTTGTGACTCTTCCCACGTTTACCTATGGCGTCGATACCGAAGGCAGAACGAACACCGTTTCTGCTTCTACTGGCCAGAACCCGGTTACTGCGGCTACCTACAACCTCAACAGCAACAACAATCCACCACAAATCAGCGTTACCTATGGCTCGGCAGATAGCGACGTTTTCACCTTTGACCCCAACACTCTCCGGGAGACGAAATACCAATTCAACGTGAACAATCAAGCTTTCATAGGAACCTTAGGCTGGAACGCGAATGGAACTCTGTCCTCGCTCGCTATCACCGATCCCTTTAACAGCGCCGACGGCCAGAGCTGCTCCTATGTGCACGACGATTTAGTCCGGCTTTCCAGCGCGAACTGCGGCAGCGCGGCTTCCCAAACCTTCACCTACGATCCTTTCGGCAATATCAACAAAACCGGTAGCCCTTACAGCTTCCAGGCAGCCTATTCGAGCTCCACGAACCGCATGACGTCAATTGGTGGTTCCTTCACGCCCACGTATGACAACAACGGAAACGAATTGAACGACGGTGATCATACTTACACTTGGGACGCCGACGGTCGTCACGCTACGGTTATCGGGGTCAGCGTGACGTATGACGCTTTAGGGCGCATGGTCGAAAACGGCAACCCATCAGAATATGTCTACCTTCCCGATGGATCGTCCGTCCTCTTCAAGGGCCAAGTCGCGCGCCGCGGTTGGTTCAACCTCCCTGGCGGGGGCAATGCCATCTACGACTCAGCCCAAGGCGGATTGATCAATTATAACCACCCGGATCACCTCGGCAGCGCCCGTCTGGAGTCGAGTCCATCACGTGCCTTCATCTCCTCGCAAGCCTACGCACCGTTTGGCGAACCGTATGCCCTGTCACCCGGAGCCGGTGGCTTTATCTTCACCGGCCAGACGCAACAATTTGATCTCGACATCTATGACTTTCCGGCGCGGCAGTATAGTGACCGTGGGCGCTGGGTCTCCCCTGACCCCGCTGGCCTCGCCGCCGTCGATGCAACAAATCCTCAGTCCTGGAATCGCTATGCTTATGTTGTAAACAATCCTCTCGGTCTTACTGATCCTCTCGGCCTCTACTACGTGGACTGCATATGGACCGGGAATTGCTTGGGATTGCAGGGCGGCGCTGGGGGAGGCTACTACGGCGGTGGACCAGGTGGCTGCTCGCTCGATGGCGTGCAAACGGCTTGCGGTAACCTCACGGGGCTGGGAAGTAACGGGATTGCGCCGTGCCCTGGCAACTACTGCGGCCCCTACACTGGCAACAACGGTGCCCTTTACACTTTCAGAGGAACAGTCGAGGGCGGCGCTTTCGTCAACCCTCTAAATGGGGAACTGTTCACCGACGGATCCGAACTTGGCCTTCCCGACCTCGGTGATTCATATCCTTTCCCCAACAGCAGCACGGGGCAAGGCGGCAGCAATAGCGGTGGAGGACCAAGCTGTCAGCAGAATCGTATCCTAAATTTAATTCCTGGAGCGACGCTGACGTCATACGATACTAACCAAGGTGGTCACGAGCAAATCGGCATAAACACAACTGCTGCTGGTCTAGCAGCCGCAGGCTTTGCTCCGTTCTCGCTTCTTGGTGCAAATGGATATCGAAATGGCTCGATGTTTTGGTCAATCCACGTCAACGGGCAATACGGAGCCCAACTGACGGGCAACGGTCCTTTCACCGACATCCAGGCGCACATCGATCTCTTCAATCCCGCTACGGGGCTCTTGGGCATCGTGGGTCACGGAATATGGGACCTGGGCGTCGGAAGCCTCCTTTTCAACCGCAGTAACGCACTGGATCCGAGGTGCCATTAGATGATGAGAATATTTTTGTGCATCATCTTCTTTGTCTTTGCTGGGTGGCTACAAACTGAAGCCGAGTCCATCGAACTCAGCGGTTCGAAGATTGCTCTGCCGGAAGGCGATGTCCTCGGCGAAGCGTTCTATGAAGCACGAGATATGTTCTTTGTTCAGCAACTCGTGCTTTCAACGGGGGAGGGTGGGCGAACGATCCTTTCCAGCCGCCAGCTCTCGTCGTGGAGCCTCAACGGTCGCTCGATGTTAATAAAGAAAGTATTGGACCCGAATCCGCGCCGCGTTGATATTCGTCCGTGTGGACGCGTCGAAGTGTCCGTCAAGACGAATAGGATTTTGCTTTGCAGCCCAGAAGCATATCTTGAGGTCGTAGACCCGGATACGCTGAATACGGTTGGAAAGATTGCCGACAGACCGGATCAGTACATCTACGACTTCGCGGTAGATGACCAACGTGGTCGAGTGTTTGTGTTGGCGCTGCGCGGCGACGACTCTCCGCGTCTCACAAGCTACTCATTGGTCGATGGCTCTCAGCAGCAAGAAACTGTACTTCCTCCGACTGGAGAAAGAAGAATGATGCTTGCCCTTGTCCCAAAGACAGGGCAGGTTGCCGTCGCTGTCAAGCGCCCCAATCACGGAGTAGAAAAGAGCGATATCTACGCTTGTGGCTCCGAGGCGGCTCCTGGTTGCACGCATGTAGCTGTGATCGACGGAGCGTCGCAGATCAGCATCATCGGGGAGGAGCTGCTGGTTGCCACGAACACTTTTGCCGATCGCAAGAAAGAGTGCCTCATCAGTCTCGACCTGAATACGCGTTCGGTTTCCCGAGAATACTGCTCTCCTGCTACGGGCGTTCACTATGCAGTGGGAGTCGCTGCCGGTAGATATGTAGTGGCCTTCACGGGAATTGGAAAGCGACTTTGGTGGAAGGAGAAAAACCTAGTTGTTGAGAATTCGTTTTCAGTGTGGAGAGCGGGGGATCCCCACATAGCGGCCGTCGCCAAAGATCCCGAAAACTATGGTGCAAAACAAACCGTAGTGAGGGTATTCGCCAGCAAAGCGGAGCCATTGTTTATCGCATATGTGGGAGAGTCAAACGTACTCTACGTCTATTCAATCGTCGACCACAAGTGAGGCGCTTAATCCGCGATCCTCGAACCGCTATGCCTACGGTCTCAACTCGCCTTTGGATGTACATAGATCCCTCTGGCATGAACCATTGTGCACCAAACGCAAGTGGGACAGGACCTTCGCCCCGCGGAGGAATCTCGAGCAGTCCGATGTCAGGCGATTTTCCAGTTTCTGGCTACATAGGTATGAGTTCCTCCAGGTTGCGACGATGTTGAAACTGAATCCCCGCCGGATGCCGGTCACTAGGAAGAAGATCAATAGTGTGGCCTTCACGACAACCTCCGCTCACCAAAAACCTTATGCTCTGGAATGTCTGTGGCCTCGTTGACCAGGGCATCAGTAAAATCCGCAGACGAATGGCGTCGGCTCAAACCAATTTCAGCTCGGTAAAGAGAACATTCCCGGAGATCAGCGCCTCGAAAACTTGCGCCTGCGGCATAACTGAAGGCCAGGTCTGCACCGCGGAGTGACGCTCTCTGGAAATCTGTTCTGAACAAACGAGCCCCGAACAAATTAATCCCGTCACACTCGGCCCCGAATAACGAGAGGCCAGAAAGATCAGCGTGCTGCCACTGTCGGCTTCTGAGGTCTTGGTTCCAAAGATCCCGTGCGCCTTCGATGCGATCGATCTCTTCGTGCAAGAGGTTATAGATGATGACGCATGGCACGGGCTTCTTTGCAGAAAACCAATCGAAGAATCCCACGTTACACCTCCTCGTGCAACGGTACTGGTGTCGCAAAGAATGGATCCAAGTCCTCGTCAGTAGCGACGTACGCTGGCGACGTGGGTACCTCAACAGGTTTTTCAAGGCGGCAGTTGACAAGCTGATCGCCGAAGGGAGGATCTAAAATGCCAGCCGACCGATGCCGAGTGGGTGCGCTTTTTAGCGGCGTCCCGCATTTTTACCAACGTGACACAGAGCAAAAACGGAACGGAAATTGGGTGGCCATCCCCTTCTTCGTTCCCGACCCCAAGCAAGCTGTCTCGATGAGCGAAGTTATGGCACGTCATTTCATCACCAAACTTCAAGGCCTAGGTATGAAAAACTTGTGGCTCGAAGACTGTAGAGATGGTCGGAGGATCGAAATCGAAAGCCCAGCGCAACCTCAGTCCGGTGTGGACAATCGCACCACAGCCGCCGCAACGCTTGATGATGCAAATTCACCGGACGCGTCTGGTTTCGTATCGCTATATCCGCCGGGATCTGGTCGTCGAGCACCCGGCCTTCATTTCGGAGTCCGCGACATACGTCCGGACTGGAAGGGTTCCACCGCGCACGTGTGGGTCCAAGGAACTCCGGTTTCCTTTGTCAAGATTCAACGACCAAGCAAGAAATTCGGTGGAGGCATGTGGACCTCAGCCTCCGACGTTTGCCCACAGTTCGTGGAGGAGCCGAGTGAGAGTTTAGAAACGTACAGCGAGACGGGTCGCGTCCGATCATGGAACGGATGCTTTGGTGACCTTCAGCGCGAATGCGGAGACACGCTCTTCCTTCATCGAAGTTCGGTGGCAGATCGATTCAAGCATCTTTTGATCAACCTGAGCGTTGGTGACTATGTTTATCACCGTGTTGGCAAACGGGATGACGTCCATCGCTGGCACGCAATCGACATCGAGCTGTTCTCCGAAGTCGAACAAGCACGTCTGCAGCGTGGTTTGCCTGCACAACAACCCGAACCCGTACTGGTAGCAGCCACACCTGAGACAGAACCAGTGCCCGAGGTATTGGCCCCCACCAATCGCTTGAAGACATTACGCCAGCTTGCGCTGGAAAAGAGAGTCGGTCATGAATTTTCGCAGAAGGGTCAAACTAAGTCGTAGGAAAATCCGTTGTTCAGAATGCAAAGAAGTCGCAAGTCGGTTCAAAGATGTCGAGCGCGTTCGCGTTTGGTTTTGCGCAGATCATTTCCGGGAGCGCGATCTTCGCGAGAAAGATGGCCCCCAGTGAGCGCAGACTTGTGCTCTCAGGCGACACCCTTGGTCGTCCTCCCAAGCGGCAATACAAGACGTACCTGATCCGGAACAAAGACACAGGCCACGTCAAGATCGCCGAACTCCAACAACCTTAATCTTCGGGGCACCGGCCGATTCGCGTTGGCGATCTGGTGGGAGGGAAGCTACGATAGCAACGTAAAGCAGGCGCTCTCGTTTGAGATCAGATTCTGGGGTGGTCGGATTGGTTCTCTGTTCAGTGTCCGACGTGCCCTTCAAGGACTGAGCCTCTGCAGACTAGACAGCAAGGCTTTGGCTTCTCTCGCCTCTTCGCCATCGGGCGCCATTGTTGCGCACTCTGTGAGGAGGGCCGCGGCCACGCGCTGTTGACCACCCGCGAAGTGCTTCTTCCCGGCCCAATAAGCGAGGCTAGCACCCAACGGGTAGTCTTTTGCTTCTAGCGCCCACCATTGCTTGGCGATTTCTACATCGCCGCTCAGATAAGCCGCCTCCCCGAGCAGGCTTAATGCTCTGGCGTCAGTTATCTTTTCCCCGGAGAAAGTTTGAAGGGGCGCCCTATCACCATTTAGCGCGGCAATATAGGCCGATAAGGCCCGATAGGATGGATTCTGGGGTTCAGTTTTGAGTATCAACTCACTCTCCAACTTCGCCTTGTCCAAATTGCCATATCGAGCGTTTAACAAGGCTCGGAAAAACCGCGGCTCAGGATTATCGGTAACATCGAACTCGACCGTCCAATCTGCCATCTTAAGCGGGCTATCCGGGTCACTGTCGATTGGAAGGAAGTATCCGCTTTGGTCACCCGCCAGACGATACCGCCAGGCCGTCTGCACAGCCTTCCCTGACTTATCTGCATCGTTATAAATCGCCCCGGCCTCTCCTGCCCAGCGCCACCAATCCCCGTGAGCGAAATAAATCTGCGCAGCTTGGTACCGCGCGAAGGCGCGCACCTGATAGTCCTTGTTGGTTTCCGCTATCGAAGTTAGGACGCCAATGGCAGCAACCTGTTGTCCTCGTCCAGCTAGCGCGGAAGCGTGGTCGATGTCCGAGTCCACAGCGGAGGCGGTAACCGTAAACGTTACGTCAGAACGCACACTGATTTCTCCAGATTTCAGCTGGAGTTGATAGGACCCGGGCCGGAGGTAGGGCGTCACTACATCCAAGGTGTTCGGGTCGACAAAATTAACTTCCCGTACTTCCAGGCCACCAAAGTAAACGACCGTACCCGTCGAGAAGCCCTGACCGTACACCTTAACCTTGGTCCCCGGAGTGGTGGTTCCCGTCTTTGGTTCAAGCGCTGTAAGCTGAAGCTTAGGCGGCTGCTGCGCCATCGCGTGCAAACCAGAATCAATTAGAGCAAGAGACACCACTAGGAATCTCCAATAGCGAAACCTTTGTCCCAAGAAGGTCTCCTTTCTCTTCCAATTGTGTCTCAGTGGCATGCGGGAGATCCATTAGCGTTGCACTTCATCCCAATTGTCCCGCCAATGTAGCTGTTTTTCACACCCTGCGCGTTTGTTATGGTCGTTTGGATCTGAAGGTTGTGAACGTTGCAGTCCGTAGCGGAGAACTTTCCTGTCTGAGTAGACGTCAATGCCTGGTTGCCTGCCCCGGTAGCGCCGCTATGTACCGAAGTGCATTGGGTAAACGTAAACGAATTATCGCCGGGCGCGATTTTCGGGGTGCAAGTAAACGAGCATGAGCTGCAGTACTCCTTCATATTGTATGTGTCATATTGCGTGAATGGTGCAGATGGGCAGAGAAAAATACCTCCTGGACTGCTGCCTGAGTATGTTGGCGTGCAAGCACCTGTGGTTACGCTGAACACCTGCCCAGCTAGGCCGGAACTTCCGTAACTGGCTGACAGATTGAGGTCGGGGTTCCCGTTGCTCTCGGCGATTGGCTTCACGCTGACTGCCATGGGGTAGGGTCCGGAGACCAGGTACGTATTTCCCAAGGTCGCGGTAAAAATGGCGTTTCCGGTTCCATTTTGAGATATTGCCAATTCTACGGGCGCAGCAGGTGTTACCTGAATCGTGGCAGTGCCATTGTTGCTTAGGGGAATTGGGTTCGGGGACAAGGTAATCGTCGCAGTTAGCGTTTGGACGTTGTCGTTGCCGCTGGCTCTATAGCTTTGAATAGGACACAGCCTCTGATGGTTGCTTTGCAGTTCGCCGGTCGTAGTGGTTGTGGTCGATCCGTCAGCGACTCCGTAATCCGTTCCGTATGTGTCAACCGTAGCGATACCCGTATTCCCGCTGCTCCAGTGGCCATAAAACGCGTAGCTCACGTCTTCGAGGTTTGAGTCGCAAGCATTGTAAGCGTTCACCCCGTTGGATGCGTAGAGATGGAAAAATACCTGGAGAGGGTTATACCAGAGTGAAGCATTACTGTAACCACAGCAACTCGCGCAGCCGTAGGTGACGTGGCCATAAGTCTTGTCGAAGATCACTTTTCCTTCGAATAGAAAGCCGATGCCTTTGTTGGTGAGGTCGCGAAACTCGTAAGAACCCGAGGAAAGGTCCGCAGGGAGCACATTTCCGTTCTTGTCGAGAACGTGTTCGCGAATCAACTTCCCTACATCAATCCACATCTGCTCGTCCGGCTGGAGGGTTTGCTCCAGTTCGTATTTCTGTGTCCCTTGATTGTAATAGATAGTGAAAGCGGCTTGAAGCGGCTTCGTGCCTCCGTTGCCGGCAGTGATCAAAGAGTTGTGTTGGGCGTCATACTCCCAGAGGCTGCCTTTCCATTGGAAGGCGAGCTGGTCCGAGAAGGGCGTCTGGGCACCGTACTGCAGCGTTTGATCGTAACTTGCCGCAACGGCAACGACCTCGTCGGGCAGACCGCTGGTGGTGAGGATCACGGACGCCCAAATCGCCTCTTTGGGAATCGTATTGGCGGCTTGCAGCGTAGCGACATCAATACGACGAGTTTCATAGGGGCCAAGTCGGAAAGCTGGCCCGGCCGATTTTCCGGTTGCACTGGCGCTACGCCAGCTGAAGCGAAGAGCGACATCCACCGGTGTCCCAAGCGTATTGCGGACAAAAAGCTGAGGCTGAAGAGTTGTGCCTTTGGGGAATGCTACCGCGGGATCTGGGTTGGTCAAGGCGAGCATGGGAGCGCGTAGGGTCCATACGTTTGTGTGCGCGTAGTCTCTTTCCTTGAGGGTGGTATTGGGGCTTTGATCAAACATCCTCATCAGGGCAGAGAACGAAGCCTTCTCGTCAAAGAGTATATGGAGAGAATCCAGGGAACCGACGTGAATCGGAGTGTAGATTTTGATGCCCCCGTACGCACCTGCCAATCCTGCTGCACGCACGAGTTGGCGGACCGACAGCCTGCTCGTGGCATGCGCGGTAAGTCTGATTTTCTGTTTGGCCTCTTTGCCGACGGAATCATAAACGGACAGGTCGATTTGGAGGGGATTGGAACCATGGTTTGTGAGCACAAGATAGTCGGCTCGGTGCCGACA
>Ga0210406_10004704_pt1 | contig 14526 bp, 11 predicted proteins | sample IncBWC30MmetaG_FD_155454 | JGI IMG/M metagenome (GOLD analysis project Ga0210406, IMG submission 155454) | Forest soil microbial communities from Barre Woods Harvard Forest LTER site, Petersham, Massachusetts, United States - Inc-BW-C-30-M | ecosystem: Environmental > Terrestrial > Soil >... | reverse complement strand
TCCAGCTTCGAGGATTCATCACGCCTGACGCCCCGATTATCGGTGAGCTAGTTGCCGCGCTCGAAGCCGCTAATTCGTTGCCCTTCGGCGACAAGCAGACTCAGTATACCTGGATATCGTTGCTTCCTGGGTCGCTGGCGCCGAAGCAGAGCCAGCTCGTCAGTGACGATCAGACTCTCTGGTCAATGGTGGTCGACAGGCTGATCGCGCTGGCGACCCAGTTCGAGAACGACGTGTTTTGGCGCGTAAAGGGCCTCGTTCAGATAACGAACGGGCAACCGGGACCGAAGATGCCGCTCAAGGACAGGAGAACCAACAAACGGGTCCATTCCGACAGCTGGCGTCGGGACTACGGACTGTTCGAAGCAAAACGCTATGCGGTGGCCATCCAGACCCACTCACCGGAGGGACATGGCGTTGCCGTCCCCGCCGGCTCGTCGATAGCGATGACATCGCTAGACGACGACGACAAGGTGCTCGGGCTCTCCTCCGATCCACTGCAGATCGTCCCGAATCAGGTGGAATACAAGCGGTTCAAAATCTCGATCTCAAACGACGCTGCCTTCGATACGCGCTACACGGGCATCCGTCTGGAAACCCAGCTCCAGAACCATGCGTCTGCCTATCCATTGGGCTCGATGTGCTCTCTCACCTTCTCGGTTCGCAAGGAGCTCTGGCGGTTGGTGTTTGGCCTGATCTCCCTTTGTGTGGGGGCCGGCTTTTTGGCTATCGTCGCAGTCGGTAAGCCCAATCTCTGGTGGGGGGTGACCCTCACCATCGTTGCTGCGCTCCTCGGCTGGTGCGGCTACTACTTGATATTCAAGCAGTTCAAGTTCGGCAAATAACGGGTTTGTCTCTGACCTCACTCACCAGATCGGCGATCTGAAGTCGCACCAGTCGAGTCTCGGCCATAGAGCTGGGTGGACACCTTGATGCGGTCCGCAGGGTAGTTGCGCGCGGCGTCGAGGCGACGTTGTCGAGCCTCCCGATGCTTTGCCTTTGTTCCGCTCTGAGCACTTTCACCCACTGTCGCAGGCGCGGGCAGGAAGCGCCGCGCCCAAACGTCGACAACCCGCTCCCAATCGAGCAGTGGACGGGCATGCCGAGGACGAGGCTGGCCGGTCCGGAGATATTCGAGGGTGTCGGCACCCAGAGTGCCAATGTGAACGCCCATCTCGTTCCCGTCGAACAGGTTCCGATTAAGGCCGAGGCGTCGTAGCGCATATGTCATGGCAGAGCGGTCGGGCGAGTCGAGACGCTCATACTGATCCGGACGTCCTGCTTCGAACAAGCGACGCGCCTTTTCCCGTACCGATTGCGAGATGAGGTCCTCAAACGAGGCACGTAACGGCGGAGCTCCGACGGGACCCTCGGCTCGGGAATAGAGGTTGCCGGATGCGCCCGAGGCCGCCGCCACGCCCTTCGGTGCGAGCTGGACCACCCTATGGCCACGAAAGGGTGCGCCGCTGATTGCCATCCCTGTTGTTGTCACCACGGCCGCTAAGTCGGCGTCCGGGTTCGACGTTTTTAAGGACTTCTGAAAAGCTTTCAGCCCTAGTGCGGTGAATGGTGCTGTCGCGGCAAGCCAGGCACCCGACAGTGCGCTGTAGGGCGGCAGGGCGCATGCCAGAGATAACTGCATGATGCGCGCGAGACCGGCGACCCGAATATCGCGCATAACCACGTCATGGTGGATGCTGGTCTTTGGATAGTCCGGATGCCACCCTAGGCGGTGGTCGCGGGCCGGCTGCGAGAAGCGTGCACTGGCGAGCAGGGCCGCGCCGAACAGGCGGGGAACCCGCGTCTGGCCGATATCCCAAATCAACATGCCCATGCGACGCCCGACCGCCTTGCCCGTCGTGACGGACTGGTACAGTTTCAGGTACTCGACGATGCGCATGTGGTCCGGACGGCTGAAATCGACGGCCTGTAACACCGGACGGACCGCGCTTGGCTGGAACGTCGGCATATCAACAAACAACTGTGCGAACTCGTCCTCGAAAGCTAAAATTTCGGCGCGGTGTTGCTCAAGCAGCGCCTGATGCCGCCGGGCGTGGGCGTGATGCCAGCACTGCTCGTATCGGATATCGCCGCGGTCGAACGGCATCGCCGTTCCTACCGTAAAGGCACCGTCCTCCTCGACCCGCGCGAAATAACCGAGCGGCTCTAAATCTCGAATGAGGCTGATTAGGAACTCAGACCAGGCAGGGCTGAGAGCCTCCGAGTCGAGACGCAGCATACCGAACGGCCTCCAGGTCGAGGTCGGGCAGTCGAACCCACGTCACCGCGCCACTCGGATGCCTGTACGGAATCGGCCGTTCGAACCATTTCGGATTACTGAAGACATAAGCGTAGGTGCTCAGATATGGCAAACCGTTTCGCCTGATCTCTTCGCGCTCGAGAATTGGCAGCTCGGGTGCGTGCACCAGATCGTCCAACTCCAGCGGACCGAGCACGCGCACCAGATTGACGGTCCCGAACACGCGTCCTGTTCCGGACTTCACGATCACCACCGGGCCTCGAATCTGAGTGGGCCGACCCCGAATCTCCCAGACCTTATCGCCGTCGAGAATCTGCGAAGCGAAGGGGTCGCGAACTATCAGGCCGCGCGGTCCGACCTCCTCTTCGTGGGAAGCGCGGCGTCCCGCCTGATCAGCCTTCGCGCGACGCCCAAAGTCGAAAATTCCCGCGTCGTTCCACCCAAATAGATTCAGTGCGTTCACACTCTCGTCTTTCTGCTTGCGGCCGAGCCGCATCTTGTCCACCATCGCTCCACGCTCAGTGCGAAAACGCGCCAGACGGCTCTGATTTACGACATGTCGCAAAAAAAGCGAGTCGTGTGGCTGATCGGAAGCGCTACCAAGGCAGAGTAGAACCGAATGTCCGTCGGGACAAGCGGCGCGGCTATGGGGGTGAAAAAAGATCCTCCGGTTTGCGAGGACTACGACAAACCGCTGCGTCGTCGCAGACCCCAAGTTCTTTCCTGTCGGTCGGCGAATCACCTATAGCCGACGACGTCCGCCGCGAGGATCCCGGCTATCTCGCGAACGCGCTCTCCAGGGGCAAGAGCGAAGTCGACAGGAAAGTCCGTGGGCTGTGCTCTTTTCGTTCGACGACTGAGCCAAGCGAAGTCGGGAAGAAGAAGGACTCACCTCCGCGCCAGTTTAGCGAGCGAGTGGGCCCTGACGTAAGGCTGCCCCTCACGCAGCTCGACGAGAATGCGCGCCACACCTCCTCGCCCGCATCTCGTCTCGAATAGCCCCTCAGCGACCTCCCCTGGCACGTAGCGCGGCAATTTCTCGGATAGCCTCCTCACTCTGTCATCGGCTTTTATAAAACCCAAATTGAGCCAATGTCCGCAAAGGTATACCGCAACGAACACAATAGACCTTGCCGAGATTGCGTCCGTAAGGGTTGACATCGCCGCGGGATTCGCGATCGACGAGGTCGTCTCGGACAATGGTGTTTCCGGCGTATCAACCCGCCTCGCCGAGCGCGATCAAGGCAAGCGGTTGTTCGATCTGCTCCGCCGTGGCGACGTACTAGTTGTCAGCTGGATCGACCGGCTCGGGCGAAACTATGCAGACGTGACCGAAGTCATCCGCCAGTTCATGAAGTGCGGCATCGTCGTTAGGACCGTGATCAACGGCCTTGTCTTCGACGGCGCAACCAAAGAATCGATGCAGATGGCGGTCCGCGATGCGCTGATCTCGTTCATGGCAGCCCTCTCGCAGGCGCAAGTCGAGGCGACCAAGGAAGCGCAGCGCGCCGGTATTGAGCACGCCAAGGCCCGCGACGACGCCTACCGAGGCAGGAAGCCGTCCTTCACGCGCGAGCAACTGGATAAGGTCCGCGACATGCTGACGATCGGGACGTCGATCAGCACGATTGCCAAGACGACGTGCCTCTCACGGCAGGCGATCTACAGGCTCAGGGACAATCCAGCATGGGCCGAAGGCGCACTCGCCACGTGGGCGGCCTAGCGTTCGTGCGCTCAACCTCGGCGGTCAGACGGTCGACACCAAGAGCGCTACGGGCAAGCTCATCCTCACCATCTTCGCCGGCTTCGCGCAGTTCGAACGCGTCAGCGCGAGGGCATCGCGAAGGCGAAAGCGAAGGCTGAGAATCGCTACATGGGACGGAGGCCGTCGGCGCGGTCAAAGCTGATGGGGCAGTGAAACTCTTCAAAGCCGGTCGGACGGTGACCGACATCGCGATGGCGCTGAACATCGGTCGTGGCAGTGTGTACAGGGCTCTTGAAGCGGCCGGAATGAAGTCGGCTTCGGGTAGTATCTGGCGAGCACCATTGCGACCGACCCTCCAAGAAGACCCGCGGCGTAGCTGAGGTCAAGTATCTCCGTCCGATTATGACCGGAATCGAGGGACGCAAGAGCCACGCCGAGGCGCGCCCTGATGTCGTCAGGCTAGCGAAGGCGCTCGCTCGCAAAAGGCCCAAGGGGGAAAATGAGCCTGCGTGCTGTGGCGGCGAACCTAGCTGATCGTGGCCATCTCAACGAGCGCGGGAAACCTCTTCAACCCGAAGAGCATCTCAGTCTTATCGGCTCGCCGAGGGGGACATTTTAGGCCGGATTGCAGCGGCTGCGGGCAAAGCGGCGGGCCAAGAATGTCGGGAAATGTTTTCGCCGGCCACTCCCAGGCGGTCTCCGTCCCGGCCTCCTTTGGCCTGAGCCGGCCGCCGATATTCTTGTCGAAAGAAAGAACATCGAGTGACGAAGCGCGATACATACCTTCCAAAAACATACGAGCGCGAATGTATTATTGACAGTGCGGTTGCGGCTGGACATCTTGGATCCACAGTTCGCCCGAAATCGCGAATTATTCGTGAGGCGGTTTCCGTCTTCAGTTTACCCGGGAGATTGCGCACATGGCGCAGGTCGTTCGTACATCGAAATCGAGCCGGACCGGTCGGATCGCCGCGCTGGTCCTGGGTGTCCTTGCAGGCGCGGCGGTTCCGCTTGCCGCCTTGGGCGCGCGAGCCGCGGACGGCACCTTGGTGTGGGCCCGCGACGGGGACAGCGACTCACTCGACCCCCAGCGCACGACGACCACGCTGTCCTGGGAAGTCTTTGCCCAGATATACGACTCGCTGCTCGCCTTCGATGAGAGCGGAAAGATAGGGCCGCACCTGGCCAAGAGCTGGGTGGTCAGCCCCGATGGCAAGGAGGTCAGCCTGACGCTCAATGGAGACATTACGTGCCATGATGGCGCACCTTTCACCGCTGAAGATGTGAAATACACAATCGACCGCGCCCTCGACGCCAAGAACCCCAGCATTACCAAGGCGAGCTGGGGCCCCATCACCAGTGTCGACGTTGTCAATCCCGAAACTGTCAGCGTGAAGTTCTCGTCGCCGTTCGGCGCCTTCTTGTCCTTCATGACGGACCCCATGGCGAGCATGTTGTGCCGCGGGGATGCCAAGCTCGGCGACAAGTTCGGCGTGAGCGCCGCGATCGGCACGGGTCCGTTCAAGCTGGTGAGTTGGACCAAGGGCGACCAGATCGTTCTCGAGCGAAACACCGCCTACAAGAATTTTGGGCTGCCGGCCCAGAACAAGAGCGCGCCCCACATCGCCAAGCTCGTGGTCAAGAACATCACCGAGGCGCAATCCCGGCTCGCGGGCCTGAAGACCGGCGAACTGCAGGTGGCCGAGCCGCCGCTCGCCGAAGTGACGACAATCAAGGACGACAAGACCCTGACCTTGGTGACGGCCAAGAATACCGGGCAGGACAACTTCTTCGAATTTGCCGTGCACCGCCCGCCCTTCAACGACGCGCGGGCTCGCAAGGCAATCGCCTATGCGCTCGACATCGACGGCGCGCTCGACATCGTCTACGGCGGCCTCGTCGACCGTGAGCGCTGCCCCGTGGCGCACCCTGTGATGGGCAGCGAGCAGGACTTCTGCAAAAGCGTCGGCTACGACTACGACCCGGAAAAGGCCAAGGCTCTGCTGGCCGAACTCGGCTACGGGCCGGACAAGCCGCTCGACGTGGTCATGCTGAGCTGGACCGGCGGCGATCGCGACAAGCTCGTGCAGGTGTTCCAAAACCAGCTGCAGCAGGTCGGCATTCACGCCAAGATCGAGATGATGGACATCGGCACGCTGAACGCCCGCGTGACCCAGGAGAACGAAAAGACGACCGGCCCCGGCACCTTCGACCTGATGGGCTGGGCCTGGTTCGATCCCGACATCCTGTACGCCCTGTGGCATTCGCCAGGGGCCTATAAGGGCTATTCCACGCCGGAACTCGACGCGCTGCTGGAGAAGAGCCGCACCTCGGCCGATCCCACCTCGCGGCTCGGACTCGTCCATGACATCGAGAAGATCCTGCTGCAGGAAGCCGTCATGATCCCGGTCTACACGCCCGGCTGGAATTGGATCTACGCGGTCCGCGCCGAAGTGAAGGGCTTCAAGGTCGGACCCTTCAAGCGCCCGATGTTTAACGACGTGACGTTCTGAAATCGGCGCCCCCCGCGCCGCCGACAGCCCCGTCCGGACGACTCGGAGCACAACGCCGTGGCCCGCTACCTCCTCAAGCGCCTCCTGTCGGCGGTGGTCACGATCTGGGTGACCACGATTGCAGTGGTTCTGCTGATTCACCTCGTGCCGGGCGACCCGGTGAAAATCATGTTTGCCCAGTCGCAGTCGACCACGCCGGAGCAGCTCGAAACCGTGCGTCACAACCTCGGCCTCGACCGCCCGATCTACGAGCAATACGCTATCTATATGAGCCGCGTGCTGCACGGGGATTTCGGCCATACGATCCGAGGCGACCAGCCGATCCTTCCGCTCCTGTTGGGTCGGCTGCCCTACACGCTGGCCCTCGCGCTTTCGAGCCTTCTCGTGGCGACCGTGATCGGCTTGGGCCTCGGCTTCCTGGCCGCCTATAAGCGGGGCACCGCGCTCGACAGCCTGTGCATGGTGCTGGCGATCGGGGGCGTGTCGGTCCCGGTGTTCTGGCTCGGGCAGATCCTGATCCTCGTCTTCGCGGTCCGGCTGTCCTGGTTCCAGGTCGCGGGATCCGACTGGCGCAGCCTCATCCTGCCCGCCCTTACGCTGGGCGTCACCAATGCGGCCGTGGTCGCCCGGCTGACCCGCTCGACCATGATCGACATCTTCAACCAGGACTACATCCGCACCGCCTGGGCCAAGGGGCTGCCGGCCAGGACCGTGCTGTCCCGCCACGCGTTGCGGGCAGGACTCGTGCCGATTGTCACCATCCTCGGCCTGCAGTTCACGTATACAATGGGGGGCGCGGTCATCGTCGAGAACGTGTTCAGCTGGAACGGCATCGGGCGGCTCGCCGTGCAGGCGATCTTTCAGCGCGACTACCCGCTCATCCAGGGCTTCATTCTGACCTTCGCCTGCCTTGTGGCCCTGGTGTCGCTCGCGATGGACGTGCTCTACGCAGTCCTCGATCCGCGGATCGTCCATGTCTGAGTCCTTCCCGGTCGAAGAACTGCCGGCGGCGCTCGCCCCGCTGCCCCCTGCCGCGGCCTTGCGGCCAGGGCCCGTGCGGCGGATCGGGAGCTTCCTGCTGCGCAACCCTGGCGGCGTGATCGGCGCAACTATCGTCCTGTGCCTAGTCCTCAGCGCCGTGCTGGCGCCCATCATCGCTCCTTACGATCCGCTCCATATGGGGGCCGGGCGCCGGCTCACCCCCCCTAGCCCCGCCCACCCCTTTGGCACCGACGAGTTCGGTCGCGATCTCCTGAGCCGGGTAATCTACGGGTCCCGGCTGACGCTGCAGATCGGGCTCATCGCGGTCAGCATCTCGCTCGGCACGGGCCTGCTCGTCGGGTTGGTGGGCGGCTATTCCGGCGGCTGGGTCGAGCGCATCCTGATGCGCGGCACGGACGTGCTGTTCTCCTTCACCGACACGCTGATCGCACTCGCGGCGGTCGCGGTGCTCGGCCCAAGCCTGACCAACGCCATGATCGCGGTCGGCATCGCAGCAATCCCCTACTATGCGCGGGTCACCTACGGCGTCGTGCTGGTGGAAAAGAGCAAGCCTTACTTCGATGCCGCGGTCGCGGCGGGCGCCGGCCATCTCCGGATCATTTTCGTCCACCTGCTGCCGAATGTCATCCCGCCGCTCATCGTGGTCGCCTCGCTTGGTGTCTCGGCGGCCGTCCTAGCCGCTGCCGGACTGAGCTTCCTCGGCCTGGGCGCCCAACCGCCCAGCCCCGAATGGGGGGCCATGCTGGCCTCGGGGCGCGACTACTTCACGCGTGCGTCCTGGATCATGACCTTCCCTGGCCTCGCCATCGCGCTGTCGGTGCTCGGCTTCAATCTCCTGGGTGATGCGCTGCGCGAAGCGCTCGACCCGCGGCAGCGTCGGCGATGACCGGCGCGACCCGATCGTCCGCAAGGCCGGTTCTCGCGGTCGAGCGCCTGAGGACCGAGTTTTCGACCAAGGCCGGCCTCGCGGTTGCCGTCGATGACGTCTCGTTCGAGCTGCGCGAGGCCGAGACCCTGGCCATCGTCGGGGAGTCCGGCTCGGGCAAAAGCGTGACCGCCTTGTCGATCCTCGGCCTCCTTCCCCCCGTCACAGCACGCGTGGCGGGCGGCACCGTCCGGTTCGGCGGCCGCGACCTCCTCAGCCTCGACCGCTCGCAGCTACAGGACGTGCGGGGGGCCCAGATCGCCATGATATTCCAGGACCCGATGACGTCCTTGAATCCCGTGCTGACCATCGGCCGCCAGCTAACGGAAGCCGTTGTACGGCACGAGCATCTCGATCCCCGCGCGGCGACGGCGCGTGCGGTCGAGATGCTCGCGCGGGTGCAGATCCCTGAGCCTGCGTGGCAGATCGGGCGGTACCCTCACCAGCTGTCGGGTGGCATGCGCCAGCGCGTCATGATCGCTATGGCGCTGTCGTGCCGCCCCAAGGTGCTCATCGCGGACGAGCCGACCACCGCCCTCGACGTCACCGTCCAGGCACAGATCCTCGATCTCATGTCCACCCTGCAGGAGGAGTTCGGCACGGCGATCATCCTGATCACCCACGACATGGGCGTGGTGGCCGAGATGTCCGACCGGGTGATCGTCATGTATGCCGGCCGCAAGGTGGAGGAAGGGGATACCGTCACCCTGTTTGACAACCCCTGCCACCCCTATACGCGGGGCCTCCTCAAGGCGCGGCCACGCATCACCGCCACCTTCGGACCAGGCCGGAGCCGCTTGCAGGAGATTCCGGGCGTCGTGCCGCCGTTGACGCGCCTGCCGCCCGGATGCCGTTTCGCGCCCCGCTGCGCCCTGCGGGTTGAGCATTGCCGCGAGCAGCCGAGCCTCGACGAAAAGGCGCCGGGGCAACGGGCGGAATGCTGGGAATCGCACCGCATGCAGGCGGAGTCCACAGCCTGACGACGCTCGCAAGCATGGCGGTGCCCGCGTCGCTCTTGGAAGCGCGGAATCTGCAAAAGTCGTTCACCTCCGGCACGGGCCTGTTCCGGTCCGCCCCGCCGGTCCAGGCGGTGGTCGGCGTGTCGTTCGACATCGGGCCCGGCGAAACGCTCGGTCTGGTCGGCGAGAGCGGTTCGGGCAAGTCGACCATCGGTAGGCTGATCACCCGCCTCCTCACGCCCACGGCCGGGACGATTCGGCTGGAGGGGCGCGACATCACCGGGCTCAACGCCCGGGCGATGCGGCCGCTGCGCCGGGTTGTGCAGACGGTGTTCCAAGACCCCTTCTCGTCCCTGAATCCGCGCCTGACGGCCGCCCATCTCGTCGGCGAACCGCTCGTCATCCACAATATGGCGCGCGGCAAGGATCTGCGGACGCGGGTGGCCGGGCTGTTCGAAAGCGTCGGCCTCCATCCCGAGCAGATGGATCGCTATCCCCATGAATTCTCAGGCGGCCAGCGCCAGCGCTTGGCTATCGCGCGGGCCCTAAGCGTGCAGCCACGCCTGATCGTCGCCGACGAGCCGGTCTCCGCGCTCGACGTGTCGATCCAGGCCTCGGTGATCAATCTCCTTGTCAGCCTGCAGGAGCGGCACGGCCTCGCCTACCTCTTCATCAGCCACGACATGGCGGTCGTCGAGCATATCAGCCATCGCGTGGCGGTGCTCTACCTCGGAAAAATCGTCGAGATCGCGGACCGAAAGATGCTGTTCGCCTCCCCCCAGCACCCCTATACGGAGGCGCTGCTATCGGCCGTCCCGATCGCCGACCCGCGCGCGCCGCGGCGCGAGCGGATCGTACTGAAGGGCGACTTGCCGAGTCCCAGCAAGCCGCCCTCGGGATGCCGCTTCCACACCCGCTGCCCATATGTGTTCGAGCGCTGCCGGGTCGAGGAGCCCGCCATGCGCGAGATCAAGCCCGGCCAGTGGGCAGCCTGTCATCTGCGCTTGTCGAGCTCGACTTCGAAAGGAAAGCCATGAAACGGCAACGGGTGAGAGTGGGCGACCACGAAGTTACGACCTACAGCGCGGGGACGGGCGACCGCGTCCTGCTGGTCGTGCATGGCGGCCCGGGATTTCCCTGCCCCTACGTTCGAGATGCCCACCTCGCTTATGCCGACCAGGGCTACAGGGTCGTCTCCTGGGATCAACTCGGCTGCGGCGAGTCGGACAGACCGGACGACCTCTCGCTGTGGACCGTCGCCCGCTATGTCGAGGAGGTCGAGACGGTACGCCGGGCGCTCGGGCTCGGCAAGGTGTTCCTGCTCGGCCATTCTTGGGGCGGCACCCTGGGCGTTGAATATTGCCTCGCTTACCCGGACAACGTTCGGGCCTTCATCGCGGTCACCATTGCCTTCGATCAGCCGAAGCTGCAGCAGGGCTACATCCGCAAGAAGCAGGAGCTCGGTGCCGAGATGGTCCGCATGATCGCACTGCGCGAAGCGGAAGGCTCGACCGACCACCCCGAATATCAGGCGGCGATGACGATCCTGAAATATCGGCACATGTGTCGGACGGAGACTTGGCCCGAGCCGGTGCTCGAATCCATGGCGACCGTCGGCCTGGGCCCCTCGCGTACCATGTTCGGGCCGTTCCTCTTCAACTGCACCGGGGTCCTGCGCGACCACAACCGCAACGACGATCTACACCGGCTGCCGATGCCGGTGCTCATGCTGACGGCCGAGCACGACTACATCCTGCCCGAATCCGTGTTCGCCTCTGCGCAGCTTATTCCCAACGCCCGCTGCGAGATTTTCCGTAACTGCGCCCACATGCCCTTCTGGGAGGACCCGCCCGCTTATCATCGTGTGCTGTCCTCGTTCCTCTCGGAGCATGCGTAACAGCGTGCAGTAGGTCTCGACTTTCCGGCGTCCCGGTCCGATCCGGACTGACTGTTCGACGAGGGCGCTCAACCTGGCTCACGAGCCAAGCCTTCACCTGCTCTGCCCCTTCGTTCTCGCAGCTCGAGTGGCAGAGGGAAGATACGAGCCACCTGGCGTTTCCAGCTGTACGATGCTTGAGCGTCAGCGCGAGGGCATCGCGAAGGCGAAGGCTGAGAATCGCTACATTGGGCGGAGGCCGTCAGCGCGGCTCCAAGCTGATGAGGCCGTGAAACTCTTCAAAGGCGGACGCTCGGTGACCGACATCGCAACGGCGCTGAACATCGGTCGTGGCAGTGTGTACCGGGCTCTTGAAGCGGCCGGAATGAAGTCGGCATCGGGCTGGACCTGACCCGGGCATCTGGCGAGCACCCATAGCCACCAACCCTCCAAGAAGATCCGCGGCGTCGCTGAGGTCGAGATCGCTCCGTCCGATATGACCGGAGTCGACGTTGAGCGGACATACCGGATTGCGGCGGTGGACGCGCATATGGGCAAAAAGAGGACCTTCGCTGCTCAAGCTCTGATCAAAACACGACCTTCCAATCCCGCTTCATACTTACGACGGTGATGCCGTAGTCCTGAGCCTTGTCGAGTGCCTCGGACAATGGGCTCAATCTGAACTCCCGGTCGTAGGCCGCCTCTCGCTCGGCGTCGTCGTGGCGGAGCAGTAGCGCAAGCCGCGGGCCAGGTCCGGATCTCGCGTAGCGCATCATGGCAAGGTCGCCATCTGAATTGCCAAACGCCAACAGGGGCCTCCGGCCAATATGCAGGCCGATGCTCAAGGGCTTCCTTTCCCGATCGTTGAAAATGTTGAGTTCGGAGAGCTTCGAAAGCGAAGCTCGGTCGCCGCCCGCATCGAAGCGCAGTTTGACGCTCGAGCCGATCACTTGTTCCCTCGGCACACCATAGGCGTCCTCGACGAACGCGCGCATGAAGTCCGCGCCGCCTGCCGACACGATGTAAGTCTTGAAGCCGTTCTCCCGTAAGTATGCGAGCAGCTCGATCTGCGGCTGGTAGACGCATTCTTTGAACAGCCGGCCAACCTTGGGGTGCTTCGCCGTTGCGAGCCATCCGCGCGCAATGTCCACGAACTCCTCATCGGTGATCCCCGCGTGGGTCGCGAACGCCAGCTCATAAAGCGCCTGCAGGCCGAGCCCGAAGAGCGTATTGTAATCGTGTTCGAGAACCGCCTTGAACGGTTGCCGCTCGGCCATCGTCGGGTCTTTGGCCGCCAATTCCTTCACCCGGTTAAAGGCGAAATAGAATTGAATCTGAAGCGGCTGCTCACAGCAGAGCGTGCCATCGTTGTCGAAGACCGCTATGCGCTCGGCTGGCGGTGCGAACTCGGCGCCTTCCGGCGTTGTCGCACGCGCGACAAAGTCGAGGATCGCGGATTTCACGGTGCCGTCGTTCCAGGAGGCAAGCGGCTGGCGATCGACCATGAAAAAACTCCGGTTCGTGGGAGTTAGGTGGGATCGAAATGCCTTCGAATGTCAGATAATGTTAACAGGGTCAACGCACAGAAGGGAGGCACGCATGCAAGAGCATCTGGAGGTCATCTCCGCCATTGGGCTCGGACTGGGGCTGGCGATGGCGCTGGTTCCCGGCGCGGCCGCACAGCAAAATCCGGTGACAGCAATCGACATCGCACTCGAACCCGACGCGACGATGGTTCAGCATGCGATGGCCGCCAACGCCCGCCTGCTCAAGTCCTTTCCGAAGGGCTTTGCTTTGGATGAGACCCACCACCCGCACGTCTCGATGCTGCAGCAGTTTGTCCGCACGGATGATCTCGACAAGATATATGCCGCGGCGCAGGCCGTCTTTGACAAAGAGAAACCCAAGTCATGGACGCTTAAGGCGTTCAAATATTACTATATCCCCTCTCCGCCGATCGGCCTCGCTGGGATCGTCGTCGAACCAACGGAAGACCTGCATCGGCTGCAAGATGCGCTAATCAAAGCGGTCGAGCCCTACACTGTGAAGACCGGGACCGCGGCAGCTTGCTACAGCGACGAGGGCGGACGCGACATCCAGGCATTCCTCATCGGCTACGTCGAGAATTTCGTGCGAGACGCGGCGGGCAAGCGCTTCAATCCGCATGTGACCATCGGCGTTGCAACCGAAAAATATTTGAATGAAATGCTGGCGGAGCCTTTCCCGTCGTTTACGTTCTCGCCAGCGGGCGCTTCGGTCTATCAGCTCGGCAGCTTTGGCACGGCTCGGAAGGAGCTCAAGGCGCTGACGCTGTCGCCTTAGGGTCGCGGGAGCAAAGTCAGACCATTGCCGCGACCGCGCTGACGGCAAATGTCTACGAAAGGTCGCTCTGACTCGTTCGCCGCTCCCTGACGAATGGCCGCTATTTGCGCATTCCGGCCGGCTGGAGTCGACGTGAAGCAGTCGTAGCCGACCGCGGCCTTGGGCGCCTCAATGGGCGGATTGCGCCCCTCGAGGGGCCGCCTCGGGAAGGACTGGAGTGCGTGCAAAAGCCGTCATTGCATTGCGAGCGTGGAGTACGCTTAACCGCCCCTTTGGCGACATCCTCATTTTACGGCGCGGCGAGACGTGCATTCGCGCTGTGGCAGGTGAAGGTGGAACTAACACTTACACCGTAATCCTCCCTTGAATGGAGTTCGAATCCCTCTGCGGACGCCAGGAAACTGAACGGAAACCGGACGCAAAAACGATGGTGCTGGCGGCTCGCCACGCTGGATTCACCAGTTCTCCAGACCGTGCATCGAGGCGGTTTCGGTCATCACCACCTCCGGCTTGCGGAAATGTTGCGCTTGCCGCTGCTCCTCCACGGAGGCGATCTGCGCCTGCATGTAGGCTCCGAGATGTCTGCCGCGCCTGACGACGCGCTGACCATAAGCCAGCCGCTCGGCGCCGTAGGCCGCCAATGCGGCATCGATATCGTCGTGGCGCGCCAGATGATCGGCCAGCGCCCGAGCATCGCCCGCCGCTTTGGTCGTACCCATGCCGACATGCGGCCGCCCGACGAAGGCCGCATCGCCGACCAGCGCGACGCGGCCGACAATCATGGCCGGCGTCTCCAGGTCGACGATCGCCTGCAAGAGTGGCTGGCGCGTCTTCGTCATAACCTCGGCGAAAGGCGGCGCCAGCAGGCTGATCGCGTCGGCCCGCATTCGCGCGAGCACGTCGGGATGCAGCCGGTCCGGTGGAACCGCGCTGGAATATTGACGGCCGTCGACGCCGGTAAGCA
>Ga0210406_10004703_pt1 | contig 14527 bp, 9 predicted proteins | sample IncBWC30MmetaG_FD_155454 | JGI IMG/M metagenome (GOLD analysis project Ga0210406, IMG submission 155454) | Forest soil microbial communities from Barre Woods Harvard Forest LTER site, Petersham, Massachusetts, United States - Inc-BW-C-30-M | ecosystem: Environmental > Terrestrial > Soil >... | reverse complement strand
GCGCCGCTCGCGCAATGCGAGGAACGGCCGCTCCACTCCGTAGTATGACGCGCTCGCACAGGCCAGTGCCAGAATGAGGTTCTGCGGGAACGCCGTCCACCAGGTTGTCGATCCGCGATTCAGGAACGGCTGCTGCCAGAGATAAAAGCTGTAGCTCATCGTACCCAGCCACACGATCGGTTCCCAGTTGAGTGTGCGATATTGCACGCGCACGGCGTGCGCTATGGAAAGGGCGATGCCCGCATGCACTGTGCTGAGTCCCACCACCTGGTAGGTCCGGTTGTGATGGATCTGAATTAGCGGGAGCAGCACCGTGAGCGCCGCGACCAGCAGAAACCATCGACTGCGCAGCCAGGCCTCGTGCCGGCGCAGGTGCGGTTCGATCATGGCGAGCGCGCATCCGGCGGCCACCGCATCCATCACGACCGGGAAAGGATGCTCAAGCCCGCGATGTCCCCAGAGCGTCCAGAACAACACGCGCAACGGCGGCGCCAGCAGGAGCAATCCCGGAGCCAGCCAAAGACGTCTGCGGTAGAACATCACCATCAGGGCCGGCCACAGCATGTAGAACTGCTCTTCGACCGAGAGTGACCAGAGATGGCCCAGCGTCCAGGGGCCTCCGTGAAAGTAGTTGCTCGTGTAGGTGACGGCCGCGAGCATGCTGGGCCAGGAGAGCGCGCGCCACTGGGTCGCGACCGCCACCAGTATGAAGGCATACGCCGCGGGCAGGATCCGATAGGCGCGTCGCACATAGAAATCCTTCAGCGAGATGCGCCCGGTGCGCTCGTGCTCTTTGAGCAGCAGGGTGGTGATCAGGTATCCGGAAATCACGAAGAAGACTCGGACGCCGAAGTTCCCGTAGATTTCGAGCACGTCCCAGCGATAGAAATGGCGCGTGCCGGAAAGATGGGCCAGCAGCACGCACGTGAGCGAAGCGGCGCGCAGGCCATCGAGGGATGGAATACGGCTGCGGGTATCCAGAGGCGTCTCCCGGGACGGGGATCAGCCAGTACTCGGTACGGGGATTTCCAGCTTATGGTGCGCGCCCGAACCAGCGTGTGACGGCCATCACGGTTGCGTGTGCTACCCGTGGTCACATTCGGCGGGCGGTTGCGCCTGTGCAATCTCTGCGACCGCGGGCCAGCCTGCGTTATCCGATATATTGGATACGACGATGAAACCCGGCTCCAGCCTGACGGTGCGGCCAGCGCGGCATTTTTCCGGAGGCCTGCGCCTTCCCGGCGATAAATCCATTTCGCACCGCTACGCCATGCTGGGCTCGCTGGCCCACGGCAAGTCGCGCTTTGAAAACTATTCGACCGGCGCCGACTGCGCGTCGACACTGTCCTGCATGCAGCAGTTGGGCGTGAAGTGGGAACGCACCGATGAGCGCGCGAACGTCATTGAGATCGAAGGGCGGGGCCTGACGCTCTCTCCACCCGCCAGCGCGCTCGATTGCGGAAACTCCGGGTCGACTATGCGTATGCTGAGCGGAATCCTGGCGGGCCAGGATTTCACTTCTGAAGTCTTCGGAGACGAGTCGCTGTCGCGGCGACCCATGGCTCGCATCATGAAGCCGCTCGAGGAAATGGGCGCGCGCATCACGTCGGCCGTGGGCGAGCGTCCGCCGCTGCACATCACTGGCGGACATCTGAAGCCAATCCACTACAAGATGCCGGTGGCCAGCGCGCAGGTGAAATCGTGCCTGCTCTTCGCCGGACTTTTCGCCGATGGCGAAACCTGGGTCGAGGAGCCGCTGCGCACGCGCGACCACGGCGAAGTAGCGCTGCGCGCTTTCGGCGCCGAGTTGAACCGCAATGGCAATTCCACCCGCATTGCGGGCGGGCAGAAGCTGCAGGCGATCGAGGCCCGCATCCCTGGCGACTTGTCGAGCGCAGCATTTTTCTTCTGCGCGGCCGCGCTCTTTCCAGGATCTGAACTCATCGTCGACTCGCTCTTGATGAACCCGACACGCGCGCGCCTGCTCGATATCCTGATCGGCCTCGGAGTGCGTATCTCGATCACGCAACTGGAAGAGCAACAGGGCGAGCTGGTAGGAACCGTGCGCGTGGAAGGCCAGCACCTGAAGTCCGCGGAAATCGCCGGAGCTGACTCGGCCGCACTGATCGACGAGATTCCGGTGCTGGCAGCGATCGCTCCGTTCACCGAGGGTGGAATTCGTATTCGCGATGCCAAGGAATTGCGAGTGAAGGAATCGGACCGCATTCAGGCGATCGTCACCAACCTGCGCGCCATGGGAGCCCAGGTCGACGAGCATGAAGATGGCGTGACGGTGCCCGGCGGCCAAGCGTTGCACGGCGCGGAAATCGACTCGCTCGGCGACCATCGCATCGCGATGGCTTTTGCCGTAGCCGCCCTCCGGGCGCAGGGGGAGACCGAAATTAGAGGGGCCGATGCCGCCGTCATCTCGTTCCCGGCGTTCTTCGAGACGCTGGAAAGCCTTGCGCAGCGCTGATTTCGGGCGAATTCTGCGTTCCTGATTCAACGCCGTTCCGCTCGTTACCGCCGACAGTTACCGCCGTTATCTTCCTGCGATGCCCGTTTCCGGAAAACAATGATTGCAGTTCGGGAGTTGTCGCCAGCAGTGATCCGGTCAGGGACGAGGGAAAATTTGATGAAGACAAAAATGGGACTCGCGGTTCTGCTGCTGGCGTCGATGGCGCAGGCCCAGGAACCGAAGAAGTACCATACCGGACAGTTGCTGCAAATGGAGTCGCTGCAGTGCACGGTGTTCGAGAATGCGTCGCACGAAACCGATGCGGCCGACACGACTCTGTGTCAGGAATACGTACTGCAGGGAGACAACGTGCTGTTTCACCTGCGCGCCAAAGATGCGAAACATCCGGTGCTGCTGCCGGTGGGCAAAGACGTGGACTATCGGGTGGAAGAGGATCGTTTCTACCTGCACCTGACAGGCACTGACAGGAAAGAACACCAATATCTTGTGCTGTCGATGGAGCCGCGCGAGAAAGTGACGCAGGCGGTTCAGACAGCGAAAGTGAATCACCTACAGTAAGGTTTGCTAGAGTCCGAATCGCGGCGCGGACGGCCAGGTCCGCGCCGTTTTGTTTTTGCGATCCACGCTGCAAGCTAGGCGAAATTTCCTAAGGCGAGGTCTGCAGAGATCTCTGAGTTTGTTTGTAGGTAACCTTCGGCCCGGCTTTCCGCTTCTGACGCGGGTTCCGGAGGAATGCAGGGCGCACGGGACACTGGGCGCTTTTTTTGCAACGCAAGGCTGCTTCTCTGATCGCGTATTACGAACTCTGTGGTAAAGTACCAGTCCAACTCCGCTGCGCCGGCCACACCGGCGAGCCATCCCCCGCTCTCCATAGAGTTCCAGGAGGAAACATGTCCACTGTGTATGACCTTGTGAAAGACCGGCGCATTTACTCGATCGACGCCGATAAGACCGTGCTGGAAGCGGCGCGCTTCATGATGGAGCACAGCATCGGCGCACTGCCCGTGCTGCGCGACGGACTATTGGTAGGCATCTTCTCCGAGCGCGACGTGATGAACCGCGTGGTCGCGGTGGGCCGCACACCTGGGACGACCAAGGTGTCAGAAGTCATGACCCCAAACCCGCGGGGTGTCGACGTCGGCGAGTCGGTGGAAGAGTGCCTGTTCCTCATGAAGGAATTCGGGTTCCGCCACTTGCCCATCGTGAGCGGCAAGGAACTCAAGGGACTGGTTTCGCTGCGGGACCTGCTGCTGAAGACTTCTTCCAACCAACGCTCGGTTGCCTAGAAGCGCTACTCGTCGCGCCGCCGCAAGATGAGGTCGCCCTTCTGCGCGGGCAGCGCAAATGGAAATTCCACAATCTGAGAGCCCAGAGGAATCCTGAACAGGAATTCCTCGGGCTTTTTCCAATCGCCAATCCATTTGCTGTGGGTGCTGAACAGGATCCAGCCGCTGATCTCTTTGTGCGTGCTGTCGAGTTGCACGGCGGGCAGGGTGCCGTGGCTCAGGAAGTCCTGCAATTCGGTGACTTCCTTCTGCCAGCCTTGTACGAATTTCTCGCGCTCTTCTTTGCGCTCAGGATGCTTCTGCACTTCCCGCTCGGTCTGGTGCTCGATATCGTCGACGTCGGACTGCGCTTTCTCCGCGAACGCTCCGGGATCGAGGGCGGGCTGAATGATCTTCGAGTGCTTCTCAAATTCGAGCGTGGCCAGGCCGGGATCGACCACGAGCGGGGAAGTGCTGCGATTGTGCACGGTGAGGTGCACGCCGAAGAATCGCTCGCCGCGTTTGTGGACGAGCTGCAGTTCCTGCGCATCGACGGCAAGAACCAGGCCGAGGTCCGCTGTCCACAGGCCGTAGCGGTACTTGCCGTCGCTGTCGAGCGAGAAGGTGCAGCCGGCATTGCCTTCCGCCCAGCGGAGCGCGGGCGCGGGATTCTTTTTTGCGGAGGCCGGCGAGGTGAGGAGGGCGAACGCGAGCATGGCTGAGGTCAAAGACCAACGCGATCCGAAGGCGCTGCGCGAAATCGTGTCCCTACACATAGCTCACTCTGCTATTCACGACAGAGGCACAGAGCCATAAAGAAATTCTTGTTAGTGATTCAGTCGACTGTCGCACTCGTCCGTTTAACAGCGTACTGACCAATAGCGCGGCAAGCAACCGCGACCGTTAGAAGGTATCCGCAACAAAAAAGACCGGCCGCGTGGCGACCGGTCCAGAGAAGGTGCAACTTCCTATTGCACCGTAAAGTTCGCAGAGCCGTTGGCGCTGCCCTTGTTGGTAATCGTGCCCGTGACTGTGACCGTGTAAGAGCCGGTGGTTGTTCCGCCGCCACCTCCCCCGCCGCCGCCTCCACCGCCGTTGCCGCTACCGCACCCCGCCATCAGCAGGAGTCCGGCAAGGGCGAGGCAAGAGAGGACGCCCATCAGCGCTTTGCGCTTGCGATTCTTATCGCGAAGCAGGCCGACGCCGAGCAGTGCGAGGCCGGGAAGCGGCAGCCACATTCCTGAGGTGACGATGCTGGTCGATCCCGTGGAAACGGTGGTGATCGTCAGCGTTGATGTCTGGGCACCGCCAAGCGTGACGGAAGTCGGGCTTAGAGAGCAGGTTGGCGGTTTGGCAGCGGCGCTCGTGATGTTGCACACGAACGCTACCGTGCCGGTCGCTGTCGAGGGGGTAACGGTAACCGTCGCCGTACCCGTCGAGCCGCGGGTGATGGCCGACGGCGTGATCGCACCGACCCCAACCGTGAAGCCGGGATCGAGCGGACTGATCTTCACTACGAACGCATCCCGACAAGTGCCGCAGTTTTTGACGATGCTGCCCTGATGGGCGTTCCCCGTGACGGGGAAGTCCGGGGACAGCGTGTCTCCGGTGACATACACATTGTTCAACGAATCCACGGCAATTCCGGCGAGGAAGTGATCTTCTTCCTGCGATCCGCCCAGATAGGATGAGAAGACTAGTGCCGAGCCCGCTGAGTTCAACTCGGTAACAAACGCGTCCTTGTTTCCGCCCAGCTTCGTTTGCGGAGCGGTGGTGGGAGTGATTTTGAAATCGGTCGAGGTCGTCGAACCCGTGATGTAGACGTTGTTGCTGCCATCAAGGGCGACGTTCAGCGCGTTATCGGTGCCGCTGCCGCCAACGTAGGTGGAAAATCCGAGCGTCGTACCGGCGGCGTTGAGTTTTGTGACGAATGCGTTGGACGCATTGGCAGCCAGCGTTTTTTGGAACGCGCTTCCCGTGGTTGGGAAGTCGGTCGAAGAGGTGATCCCAACGACATAGGCGTCGCTGGTCGAGTCGACGACGATCTGGTTAGCGTCATCGAAGGAACTCCCTCCCAGATAGTGCGAATAAACATAACTCGGAACGGCCCCTGCGAATGCAATGGCGGTGACGAAGGAATCGTCCTTGCCCCCGTTGCAGTTGCCATCGGTGCCGCACTGGAGAGAATTTGGGTAGTTGGCAGCTACGCCCGCCGTGGGAAAGTTCACTGAGAGCGTCACACCCGTGATGTAGATGACATGTGCAGTGTCAACCGCGACTCCGGTAGCAATATCATTGCCCGCGCCTCCGAGATAGCTCGCATAGGCGAAGGCCCCAGTCCCAGGGTTGATCTTCACGACGAAGCCATCGGTAGGTGTGGTGCCGGTGCCACCCTGGAAGCTCCCGGTACCCTGAAGAATCGCATTTGCAGTGGGGAAGTCGGTGGACGAGGTCGAACCCACAACGTAGATGCCGGCCGAATCCACCGCCACGCCATAGCCGATCTCATCCCCGCTCGATCCGCCAATGTAGGTGGCATAGACGAGCGAATTTCCAGCGGCACTGAGTTGGGCCACGAAAGCATCCGTGCCCCCGCCCAGGTCAGGCTGGGGATTGCCGGTCCCCGGGAAGTCTGTGGAATCCGTGGCTCCGGTCACGCAAACCTGCTTAGCGCCGTCGAGCGCAATGGCGTTCGCGCTGTCAGCTCCAGTTCCGCCCAGGTAGGTCGAATAGACGAGAGTCGTTCCGTCGGCCGAGAACTTGGTGACGAAGGCATCGGTGGTGCCCTGCAGATTGTTGTTTGGGGTCGGCAGTGGGTTCGCCTTGGGGAAGGATGGCGACGCTGTTTGCCCCGCCACGTACGCCGCGCCAGTGCTGTCGACGGCGATCGCGTACCCGTCGTCGTCGTTGCCTGCGCCGAGATAGGTCGCGTACAGAATGCTGGGATCGATGATCAGGTCACGCGTGCGGTCGTAGTTGCCGATCGCGAAAGCGATTTCCGTTCCCTTGACCACGAAGCGCGCGTCCACCGGCCGGCGGGTCTCGCCTTGCATCTGGTAAGCCACCGGCTTGTGCAGGCGCATGTCGCCCGCGGCCGAGGTCAGCACCAGGTCGCCCGATGCGTCGTGCGAAATCTTCTTTGCGCCTGTAACGTCGAGCGCGATTGTGTTGGCACTCGCGTTGGGCTTCACGATGAAGTCAAATTCGAGCTGGCGCTGCTGTCCGTAGAAAGTGAGATCGATGCCGGGATAAATTCCGCGATAGTTCACGCGCGCGAACTGATCCACATCGCGCACCCACTTGCTGGCGTCGCGTCCGATGAGATAGTTCGAGTGCCCCGCCACCTGATCGACGGCCGCAACTTTGGCGTTGGGATTTGCTCCGCGCATTTTCATGCGCAGCACGGCTTGCGAGTTCGGCTGCAGCTTCTGCCGGCGTGCCACGCGGCTGGCCTTCTCCTGCGCCGCGATGGGCAACGTGAACACTGCTTCATCGGAAGTAAGAAACAGGTTGTAGTGCGAGTTGCGCGACAGGAACTTCACCCGCGGATCGGTCTGGCCCCGGTTAGGCTCGAAGGAGAGCGGCAAGTTCCCGAAGCTGGTGGCGATTCGTGCCTGCTCCGCGGGACTTGCTGGCTGCGCGCTTAGACGCGAGTTTAACGGGGAGGTTTTCTCCGCGAGACTTGCCGCCGGCGCTGTTACGTGCGATTTCGCCAGGGGGGCGACGCACACCGCTGCAATGATCGCGAGCAGTGAAATGCCGGCGATCTTCGTCCAGCGGCTGGTGTTACCAGAACGATCCATATCCTGCTTCAACAACATGTTTTTCCTCCGGTGAAGGCTTCCACCAAAAATTGAACGAGCGAAAGAACGGGCACACGAGCTTGTCCCCGCGTCAGGTCAACAACTTAGAAATGGGTAACCGTAAGCGGAGTATCAACTTAGCGTTTTGGGATGTCAACGAAACAGCCATTGCACTCTAGGTACCACCGTAACCATCCGCCGAGAGCGCGAGCGGGACGAGCGAGGGTTTGTCCACGCAAGATTCGTGAATTGATTCTTCGTGCTGTGACTGGTCGTTCCGCGGAGACTGCACATCGAAGAAAACAAGAGCTCACATCTTCGCACAATGTGACTCGGAGGGAGGGGAGAAGCGAAGCAAAAGGTTTGAAATGTGCGTGAAGTCCACCGGACGCGAAGATGATCCGACGCGGGCTGCGTCTCAGCACGCGGTATTGCATTCTCATATTGCGACGGCATCACGGGACCCAAGCTCTGCATTTGAACCCGTGATTGCGAATTAAGTTGCCCTAGTCCGACGCAATCATCGTCAGCGTTTGGACGGCGCTCAGTTCGGCTGCGCGGGCCCGGACTCGCGATGCGTCCCTCGAATCGAATAGCAGATTGCCCTTGGCGATCTTGTTGATCTGGTCGACGCGCCACTGGCCGACCATCAATCCGTCGCGCGAATGCGAATGCTCGCCAAGCAGCAGGTGCCCGATCTCGTGGGCAAACACGGACCCCAACAGCGCAGCAATGGAAATGTTTCGGGCCTGCTCGTGGACGCGCTGCACGCGATCGAAGAAGATGTCGGCGTATGCTCCGGTGGAACCGGTGACGAATGCCACGCCAAACACGGTGTCGTTCGAGCGTTCCGAGCCGGGGACGATGTGCAACACCAGGTCGGTCGGGGCAGGCAGGGCGTTGCAGTTGGCGTCAACAAACTCGCCGCCGCGAGACGGACAATTCAACCACTGCACCGTTACGCCAGCCTTGTCGAAGACGTGCGTCGCCGACTTCTCGGCGTCGGTCACCAGCGCCAGCGGCAAGTCGGCAGAGAACCTGACAATAACATTGAGATGTGGATAGTCTTCAGCCAGAGCGGCGACGTTCAACAAGCTCACGATCACTGCTGCGAGCAGGACGATTCTTAGCGCTGCGGTCATGGTCACCCCCAATTCCTGAGGGAACCGTCGCTCCGGGGCGGGCGCATCTCAAGGGCGGGGCAATCACCCGGCGGGAAAATGTGGGTAACGAGTTAATCGCTTGCCCGTCAAATAGTTGGCGGGTGAGGTAACGAGGAGAAACAGGTGTCGCTAGGTGCTAGAATCCCGACCGGGGCAAGGTTGATGACAGTATCCACTGCAGAGACGCCAACGATTCGCTTCGGCATTTTCGAGGTGGATCGGCGAAGCGGGGAACTGCGTCGCAATGGAGTTCGGGTCAAGCTGCAGGAGCAGCCCTTCCAGATCCTGTTAACCCTGCTCGAGCATCCCGGTGAAGTAGTGACTCGCGAGGAATTGCGTAGCCGCCTCTGGGCTGAAGATACCTATGTCGATTTCGATCACAGTCTGAATGCTGCCGTTCGTCGCCTGCGCGATGCGCTTGCCGACTCGGCGGAAAATCCACGCTTCGTCGAGACCGTTGCCCGGCGGGGCTATCGGTTCCTGGCTCCCGTAAACGGCGTAGTCACCGCCGACACATCCCAGCCCGTTCCTGCCATCAGCGCGCGGCGCTTTTGGATTCCACTTACGATTGCAGTCCTGTTGGCCGGTGTGGTGCTGGGATTGATCATCGCCCGTACGCGCCGCCAATCCGGGCAGATCACATCTGCGGCGATCAAACAACGCCGCCTTACGGCGAGTTCCGAAGAAAACCCCGTCCTCGGAGCTGCCATTTCTCCCGATGGCAAATACCTGGCATTTGCCGACAAGACAGGCGTTTCCCTGCGGCAGATTGATAGCGGCGAAACCCACTCGTTAAGCCTGCCCTCCGGCTTCGCCGCCATCCCGTCGGGGTGGTACCCGGACGGCACTCATTTAGTTGCGACGTGGGTGGAAGGACCGATCGCACCTCCGAGCTTGTGGCAGGCCTCTATCATTGGCGGGGCGCCGCGCAAGCTGATTGACGATGGCCAGCTTCCTGCCGTTTCTCCCGACGGATCTCAAATCGCGTTCGTCAAGGGACCAAAGCACGCCGAAGAAATCTGGCTCATGGCGGGTGATGGCGAGAATCCACGGCAGCTCGTTGTCCCTTGTCATAACTGCACCGTCGGTGTGCCCGCGTGGTCGCCGGATGGAAGTAAAATCGCTTACGTAGTTAGCGAATACACACCCCTCTGGCGAGCCAACACTAGCGTGGTCTCGTTCAATCTGCGCACCGGCCGCGAAGAAACGATCTTCTCTTCAGGTGGTCACCAGGCGGAAGTCGGCAGAGAGTTGGAGCTTGGCCCGGCACTGATCTGGACGACTGACAACCATCTGGTCTATTCCGTGTCTGAGCTGGCACCGAATCAGGATGACTCCAACGTCTGGTCAGTGCCACTCGACCCTCAGGGACATATTGCCGGGAGTGCGGTCCGTCTGACCGCCGCACCCAATGAAGTATCCAGTCTCAGCGCCAGCGCTGACGGCAAGCGAATCATTTATACGAAGAATTACTCGAATCTAGGTGTCTACATTTCGGAGTTGAACTCCGGAGGCACGCGACTGAGCGCACCACATCGGCTGACGCTCGATTACTGGAGGAACTACGCTTTCTCCTGGACGGCGGATAGCAAAACAGTCTTATTCGCCTCGGATCGCGACGGCACGTTTCACATTTTCAAGCAACGCCTCGATCAAAGCGCTCCCGAGTTGCTGGTCGGAGGAAGCGAAGAGACTTCTTTGCCTCGGCTAGCTCCGGATAACGCTACTGTAGTTTTCGAAATCTGGCCGAGGTTGGGTGCGCCGCCCGGTTCGCCGCGTCGACTGATGCGGATATCGCTCGCCGGTGGTCCCCCGCAGCAAATCTTGGAACGCAGTGACTTGGGCAACGTACAGTGTGCCCGGGCCCCATCCACGCTGTGCCTGTATGACTTGCGCGGTCCGACGATGGTGTCGTTTTTCCGTTTCGATCCCTTGACCGGCGAGAGTGAAGAATTGCCGCAGCTCAGAATTCAGGATGCAAGCTCTTACGCTTACAACTGGACCTTGTCACCCGATGGCAAGATCCTGGCCACGGGTAAGGGTAAAATTCTTCAACGAGAACCGAGTATCACCTTTACTTCTGTGGAAGACGGTTCGAAGCGCACTGTGACTGCGCAAGCCTGGGCCGGGATCAATAGCATTGATTTCGCTGCTGACGGCCGCAGCGTTTGGGCGTCCGCCTTTACCAACACCGGAAAATGGGCGCTGCTGAGCATTGATTTGCAGGGACGAACTAGAACAATGCTCGAGGATGCGCAGATGGCGATCGGCTGGGCCATTCCGTCGCCCGATGGCAAGCATCTCGCGATGTGGAAAGCCAACGGCGGCTCCAACGTCTGGATGTTGGAAAATTTCTAAACTTGGGTAATTAAAGACTCTCCACCCTGGCGCAAAGAGCGCGCGAGGGTTGGGCACCCCTGCAAAAGCTGAAAATCAGCGGGCGCGCGAAAACCCCGGAGAATTCGCGCGCCCGGTTCATTCCGCTGCGACACCAGGGGGGATTACTCGGTGTCGGCAGCGGTTGAAGCGTTGTCCTGCGAGTGATCCTGCCGCTCGCACCACGACAGGAACTGGCGAGCCCGCGTGATGATGGGGCCATTGAGAGCCGCGCCTGTCGTGATGCCGTCTGCGTTGATCGTGAGTGCGATCGGGTCTGGCACACGTAACAGATCCGCGCATCCCAGGATGTCGTAGCTGGCGACGAATCGCTGCGCAAGGAATGTGAAGAGGGAATCGGCGACGCCGGGATCGGGCGACAATCCGCGCGTGGGATGCGCCGCATCCGGCATGAGCAACGCCTGGTCCTGCATCATGCGCGCCGGTGCCGCACGCAACATGTTGCGGCAGTAGCGTGCAGTGTCCGCCTGGAACGACCACGCGACCGGTGGCTGATCGACGCCGCGACGGTAAGCATTTACCTTCACAAGATCTTTCGAGCCGTTATTCAACACCATGGGATCGCCCGCGGGAACGAGCGCCACTGGAAATCCTTGCTTGGCTCGTGCCTGCAATTCGTTCAAGGGGAGGGCCGGCACCATCTGCCCGGGATCAGCCAGATCTGCAGCTTTCCATGGTGTGCAGCCCAGCGCTCCATCGAGTGCAACATCTACCAGGCGATTGTCGCTAGGATTGCCGAGCGTGACTGCGTCGGGAAAGCGGCCGAGATTGGCTTGCGTTCTCTGGGCCATGCCGTCGCTTGTCATCAGGTAGCTGGTGGGCAGATTGTCGCTCTGATCCTGGTCGACGGCGAAGAAGTCTCGCACGGTGGGACAGGGACGGCCATCGGCCGCCATACCAAGCGGAGGAATCGAGATCTGTCCTCGGCGTAGCGCGCGATGCGCTGCTCTGAAGAAGGCGGGAGCATTGCAGTAGGCGAACTGGCCGAAGTTGGCTCCGTCGGCCCCGTTGACGCACGAAGCGCCAGCAAGCACGCCGTCTGCGCCTTGCAAGGTCAAAGTGTCGCCGTTATATCCAAACCAGAGAGCGATGATCGGGTTCGCAGGAAGCGTGGGAATGACAGGCGGCATTGCCGGCGTCGCGCCCTGGTCAACAACCAGCGGATTGTAGATGGATATCTGTCCGGTGGCAGGATCGATCACCGCGGCCTGCACGAAGGCGGACTGGTCAGAGTTGGTTTCGTGACAATCGCCGGCGGTGGGATCGGTCGCGACCAGTTGATAAGGGGTAGCGAGTCCCTCAGCGGAGAGCGGATTGTTAGGAACGATCAGCGAACAGTTGGGGTTGTTTTGCGCGCGCACAAGTTGCGGCGCCACGACGAACAGGATCACACACAGATACCGCACGAAGAAACTGTGGTGCTTCATGACACACTCCTCCATCGGCGGAGGCACACGCACTCCGTCTTGCTAAGGTCGATTGTCGGGAGCTGAAGCGAATTTCGTCCGTGTTGCCGGACGCGCGGCCTGTGGGGGAGGGCCCTTCCCAACGCATGATGCTTCGCGTTGCAGCAAGACCTCAGGCCGAAACATTCACCAACCACAGTTCAGATAAAAGTTGAATGCAACTTAGTCCGAAATATAAGTGCGAGCAAGGTGTGAGTAGTACATTTTGAACACGCGACGAAATATTCTCTGCGAACGCAGTAACCACTTCGCAGGTGACATAAGGGCGACGCGACGCGTGCTAAGACGACGAAAAGTTGTGAAATGCAACGCGCGGGTTGTGGCACAAGAACCAGCGTGGCGAGTGAGGTGTGATATTCCGCGCATGGCGAGCACGCCGCCTTCGATGATCCAATCTGTGTGCTTCTTTGTCGGTTGAAGCGAACCACCGGTTCCTGCTCGATGCGAGATGAGCAGCCGGATGCGGCAGCCGCACGCCAGGTTCAGCTTCAACGAGGGAGAGACTCAAGCACTCCGCCCGGCTGGACTGAAAAGCACGCTGCCCCTTACAATCAAAGAGCAGGTCAAGCCTCCGCATCCTCTGCGACAGCTTGAGTAGAGAAGATGGGCGCGTAGCTCAGTTGGTAGAGCAATGCCCTTTTAAGGCATGGGTCGATGGTTCGAGTCCATCCGCGCTCACCATTTTCTGTCGTTGCTCTAAATAGAATGCCGTGAAGGTCTTCGGACTATCCATACAGGAAGGCAATCGCAAGCAACATTCCAAAAGCGACTCCGTGCTTCATCTCAGACCAGCCCAGGTTCTTGACGTTGAGCGCTTCAGCCTTGCGAAAGAACCACACTGAGCCTCGCACCACGGCAGGGAGAAAAGCGATGATCGCCAACGGAGGCACGATCTTCCAGCGCGAGGCGAACACTAGCAGAGTCAATAGCGCCGCTTGGGCCACGAAGAAGAACCCTCCCTGTCCGAACTTTTCAGTAAATGTGTTTGCACGCGCGGTGTGAATGCGCAATTGAACAAAGTGAATCTGAGTGCCGGCGAAAATCCAGTTCGCGATCCACAACACGAATGCGCGCGTGTCGAGCCGTCCAGTGCCGATGTAGTAAGCCGCGGGCGCCGTACAGGTAAGGCCAAACGCGCCCACGACCTGCGAAATCATCCGTGTGTTTCGGCCCAATTTCCGAAGCACGGCCTGCAGCACAAATGATCCGGCGGTTGCCGCCCCGAGAAGCCATAATGCCGGGTATTTCCCTTCCCACATCAGGCCAATCAAACACGCGGAAGACAGTAACCCCAGCCCGGCAGATGCGATGAGCGCTGTCCAGCCCTCTTCTGATGTGCGTGCCACAACCGCACCCGTGCCAAGCAGGCTCTCAAGTGGCGTTCGCAACAGAAATAAGGAAAATGCCAGGATCGTGAATTGCAGCAATGCCAAGATGCGATGTTCCGGAGCGAAGCCAGCGACTACCCCGGTAAAGATCGGAATCAGCAGCAGACGCCAGGCGCCATGTTCGCGGGGGACGATCATGGCTCGCCTGCGAGTCTGCTGCGTGGCCCACATGGTGAGCGTTGATGCGTTCATTGTTCGTCCTCAGTCACCTTGATGTACGAGTTCTGGCTCATGCGGCGTGTATTCGCCTTCCTCGAGGACTCTCGCGGTTCGGTCGAACGAATGCCCCGTGATCAGTCCGAGAACGAACCAACCCAGGACGATGGCTCCGAATGCGAACAGCGTGTCACCGAACATCCGCATCCAGCGCAGCCGCGTCAACATGGGGGTATGGAGGAATTCGGACGACCGCGCATACCAGGTTCCGACCTCAACCGACGCCCAGGCTTGCGCAAGGCCAATCGGCAAAGTGCTGAGCAGGACCATCGCCGCAAGTCCAATATTGATGGACCAGAACGCGATCGCGAGGGGGCGATCCTTCCACATCAGTCCAGGACGTAGCGCCC
>Ga0210406_10004702_pt1 | contig 14529 bp, 15 predicted proteins | sample IncBWC30MmetaG_FD_155454 | JGI IMG/M metagenome (GOLD analysis project Ga0210406, IMG submission 155454) | Forest soil microbial communities from Barre Woods Harvard Forest LTER site, Petersham, Massachusetts, United States - Inc-BW-C-30-M | ecosystem: Environmental > Terrestrial > Soil >... | reverse complement strand
TGGTTTGATAGGCGTGATGTCATCCGGTCAAGGCAGCGTCGCCAATAACGTCACAGGGATGCGCGAGGTCTACCGCGGTAGCAAAGCAGCCTTGAACCAGTTCATGCGTAGCTATGCGGCCCGTCACTCTGGGACGTCGCGAGCGATGGTTCTGATGGCTCCTGGGTGGGTCCGGACGAAGATGGGTGGACCAGATGCACGCCTGACCATGGACGAAAGTGTTCCAAACTTGGTGAACGTACTTCTCAAGAAGACAGGGAATGCTGGTCTTGAATACCTCGACTACCTTGGTCGGACAGTTCCATGGTAGTGCCGTACGGCGTATGCGGGAAGAATGGTTGAACTGATGGAGGATGGCATGCGTTACGGAGCGAGCATTCGAATCGACACCCTCAACGACCCGACATCGTCGGTCATCAGTCCTCATAAGTCTTAGTGCTGCGAATCATCGGCCAACTACGGCCAACTGAAAGTTGGCCAGAACCCGGCATGTGGGAGGTTACTTCCGCGAAGTCTTAGTGTTCGGTTGGCACGCTGGTCGACGCGTGCCCAGTGATACTTGCCTCCAATACAGCGGATATCGTCTGAGAGGCTTGCTTAGCCGTTTACCGGTAAATGATCTCGGGAGGCCAGCCGTCTCTGCTCTGCTCATAAGGCCTCCAAACTCAGCTGAGCGGTTGTTGGTTTCTGCCGATGGAAAGAACACCTCGCTGACAGAGACGACACCGTCCAAGCTGAACGCGGGAGATTCGATCAGCTCTAATCTTGCCGCCACGATTCCGGCCTCGCTGGCGAAAGGGAGTTGCAAAGTTGAGGTGCGCGCAAAGTTGAAGGCCGGCGAGAAGCAGTACAGCGACGACAACGATTTCGTTACGGTTGGAACCGTGCACGCAAAGTAGCCGTACACTCGACAAGTTGAGTTTCCTTCAAGCCAGAGCGTCCGGATTCAGACCTCTGGGAATCCACGGCGATTACCGAGTGCATTGTCGGCAACCCTTCCCTTACAGGATTAGGGAGGGTTGCACGTCATCCGGGAGCGACCCCGAATCGATCTTGCCAAGCCGAATTATCGCTACGAATCGAGCGTGAAAGAGTTCGACGAATGTCGGTAAGATGTTCCCTCAAGCCAGCGGTTTTCAGTCGTCGGCTGCTTCCCGTCATTTCCCGCGCCAACTGGCTGGTCGCTTCAGAAGAAAGGCGTCAATCCCCTCCGCGGCATCTTCCAGAAGCATATTGCACGCCATGACCTTGCTCGCGACCTCGTAGGCTGCCCCAAGAGGACGATCGATCTGGCCGTAGAACGATTGCTTGCCGAAGCGGATCGCGGCGGAACTCCGGGACAGAATGATGTCGGCGAATCGCCTGATTTCGGCGTCCAGTCTGCTTTCGGGAACGACACGATTGACGAGCCCCCACGACAGTGCGGTCGCTGCGTCAATGGGCTCGCCGGTCAGCAGCATTTCCATGGCGCGCTTTCGCCCGATATTTCGCACCACGCCCACCGCCGGCGTTGAGCAGAACACTCCGATGTTGACTCCCGGCATTGCGAATGTCGCCGTGTCGGCTGCTATCGCAAGATCGCACATTGACACGAGCTGGCAACCCGCGGCTGTAGCGATTCCGTGGACGCGAGCAATCACCGGCTGAGGGATCTCGGTGAGGGCGATCATCATCCGGCTGCAGGTGTCGAACAGGCCCTGCTGCCAGCTCTTGTCGTCAGTGTGAGCGCGCATCTCCTTGAGGTCATGACCCGCGCAGAAGCCCTTTCCCTCGGCGGCGAGGATAACAACCCGTACCGAGGAGTCGCCTGCGATAGCATCCAGCTCTGCCTGAATGGCGGATATCATCTGGTGCGACAGCGGATTGAATCGCTCCGGACGGTTCAGGGTGAGGGTTGCGACTCCGTTGCTGACTGTCGGGAGGACAAACGGCTGTTTTGCTGTCAAAGTAGCGTCAGCGCTCATATTGGTCATGTAGTTTAGACCCTTTTCGAATCGAGAGGATTTCACGAAAAACCTTGGGCTTTGTGCAAAACATCGGACTGGTCCCCTCCACACCGAAAGGAAACACCGCGCGGAATCAAACGGCTCTCGTAGGCCTGCCGTTCCAGATCTTTACGGAAATCGGGATGGGCGAGTGCAATGATCGCCTTAGCCCGTTCTGCTACGCATTTGCCCTTCAAATTAACCATGCCGAACTCGGTCACCAGATACATCACGTCCGAGCGCGGCGTCGTCACAATGTTGCCGGGCGTAAGATTAAACACGATGCGGCTGCGCCGCTCTCCTCGCTTCTCGTAAGTGGACGAAAGGCAGATGAACGACTTGCCTCCCTGGGACGCATACGCGCCGCGCACAAATTGTAGTTGCCCGCCCGTGCCGCTGATGTGGCGATGGCCGTCGGATTCTGAAGCCACCTGGCCCTGCAGATCGATCTGGGTGGTGTTGTTGATGGACACCACCTTTTCGTTTTGCATGATCATGTGCGGCGAGTTCGTATAATCGACCTGCTGGCAGTAAAAGTGCGGGTTGCGGTTGAGCGTTGCGTAAAGGGCGAGCGAGCCCAGCGAAAACGTATATACCACCTTGCCTGGATCCAACGTCTTCCGCGATCCAGTCACCCTGCCGGAACGGTAAAGCAGGCCGAGGCCGTCGGTCAGCATCTCCGTATGGATTCCCAAGTCTTTTACGCCACTTTCCATCAACAACTCACACACGGCGTTGGGCATGCCGCCGATTCCGATCTGAAGACAGGAGCCGTCCTCGACTTCGGCGGCAATGCGCCGCGCCACCATGCGGTCAATATCGCTCGGCTCCGGATTCGGTAACTCTGCGCACGGCTGGTCATCGCCCTCGATGATGAAATCGACCTCGCTCAAGTGCACGCCGTTGTCTTTGCCGAAGACGTAAGGCATCTCACGATTGATCTCCAGGATTACCAGCTTCGCACGTTCGACCACTGCCCGCTGCCAAAGACTCGTCGGGCCAAAGTTGAAGTACCCGCGGTCGTCCATCGGGCAGGTTTTGAGAATAGCAATGTCAACGGGATCAAGAAAACGCCGGTAATAATCCGGCACTTCGCCCAGATTGAGCGGCGTGTAATTACAACGGCCGACGTCGTGCTTTCTGCGTTCGTAGGCCGAAAAATGCCAACTGAAAAGGTGGAAATGCTTGCCTTCAGGATCCTCTTCGATCACAGCGCGCGGACGCATCGAGAGGCAGGAGCGAATCTTGATGTTCTCCAATTCGTCTTTCCTCGAAGCCAACGCCTTATCGAAAACGTCAGGCTCGCAGTGCGTTGCACCATAGTCCAGCCACATGCCGGATTTGACCAAACTGGCAGCGTGTTCCGGCGAGATCGTTTCACTAGACATGGGCGAAGCCTCTACAGGAAGTATCGTGGTGCCGCAAGAGTCTATAACGAAATCGTCGGGATTTGAGCGCAAATTTTCTAGCAAACGCCCTTGTCGCCATTAATTCCCGTATCGTCCGCTACTCGGAAGTTATCGTGCAGTGGGGTCGGCGCAGATAGGTGTTGTAAAATCGCCAACTCGTGTGTAACCCCGAGGCCACATTCCGCTAAGACGACAGTCAACGGAACTCTGGATCTTGCAGGTAACCGTCTGAGTAGCCAAAAATCAGGCGGTCACGCCACTAGCTGCGCGAGAATCGATTGTGCCAGTTCCCAGCTTCCAAGGATGCTTTGCCAGGGGTTGGCGAGATCCGGCAGTTCCATAGGTTCGCAGCTCAAGCTCCCAGGTCTCGGCAGTAAGATCCTTCCCGAAGCTGTGATGCTGTTCTTCGCGCACGACCTGGAACCCGGCCTGTTTGTAGAGGTGTCGTGCCGCATGAAGAATGCTCTGCGTCCAAAGCGTGATCTTGCTATACCCCCCCTGCCGCGCGAATCGGACGCATTCCTCCACAAGGCGCTTGCCGATTCCCAACCCACGCGCCTCGGGTTCGACATGCAGCAGCCGCAACTTTGCGATTTCGTCCGATGCCTTCGCGACGAAGACAGCACCAACCCTTGCTCCATCCTTCTCCGCAATCCAGCAGCGTTCGCGCTTCGGATCGTAGTTCTTGATGAATTGCGCCACAATTTCCGCCGCCAGTGCCTCGTATGTTCCATCCCATCCATACTCCTCGGCATAGAGAATTGCTTGGCGGTGGACGATCCAGCCCATGTCGCCCGGCCGGTGCTGTCGCAGCAAATAGGGAGTTCTTGGCTCCGCTTTGTCGCCAAGCAGTCTGCGGACCGTCTGCACTGCGTCAACCAGTTGCTTCCGCTCCGCGGGCGAGAGATCTTCGAGCATTGCGGCCGCGTCGCGATTCGAACGCTCATCAAGCGGGGCAAAAGCTCTTCGCCCCCTGACAGTCAGTGAAAGAAACTTTTGCCGTTCGTCGGTTTCTGACTGCTGTCGCCTCACCAGCCTTCGCCGTTCGAAATCGTGCAGGATGCGGCTCATGTATCCAGCGTCGAGCCCAAGCTCCTTGCGGATATCCGTGGCCGTGGGCTGCTCGCAGTGCGCGAGTTCATACAGCACGCGAGCCTCGGCGAGAGAGAAGGGGCTGCTGGCGACCTCGTCTACAACGCCTATCTTGCGAGTATAAAAGCGATTGAAGGCGCGAATCGCGGCCACCTGTTGGTCAAGGCCAGGTTTTGGCATGGGCTACCTCCAGACAGTTGACAATGTCACATATCTAGTTGTCTTTGTCAAGTATATGCATCTAGGCCTTATTCAACGTAATGCGCGGATAAGTCGGCTATGCGGAAACAGCCCTGGTTCTGCTAATCGTCGGATAGTTGTTAGTAAACGCCAAGGCACACGCTATCCGGTGGCATCCGGCCAGCGGCTAGTCGTGAGCTAATTCCATGCTGCGGCACGGGAGGCAGCCAGCATGGCTGCGAAGAAATCCAAATTCAGGCACCGCCGCACGGTGCTTAGACTCTCCGACCTGGATCATTCCAAGTCCGCAGTGCTCAACAGCCTGACCTCGCTCGCGTCTCGGCGGACCTAACCAGTACGCGGTCGAGGAATTCATCTCCTGGTACTGTTCCGAACCGCCTAGTTTTCAACCGCGTCGTGGTGACTCGCTACCGGATGCAACTGGAATCGCGGTGCCTGGCAGCGGCAACCATCAACCAGAGGCTCGCTGCTATCCGCCGGTTGGCCTACGAAGCGTCGCACCGCGGACTCTCCGGAACCGCCGCATGAAACAATTCACCCAGTTCGCTGTGGCGCGGCGGATTTCCTTAAGCTCGATGAACCTGTTGTCTCTGCCCTTGCAATGCAGGATATGATTTGCCTCACCGATGCCATTGACCCCTGGCCTGATATCAACAGCTATCCCAAACACCAACATTGGTCCGTCCGCCGCGCAGTAACTTTCCATCTCCTATCACCGCAGGCATCTCATTTAAGAAGGCGGACTTGAATTTGATTTTGCGGCAGCGCCGGGGTCAGAGTCTCTGAATCGCTTTTCAGCGCTGTGGGCATTCCCTCGACACGTCGGGGCCATATTGCCTCGGGTGATTGTTTGCAGAACTGTCCCATCGCATTACTCTCGCGGATGGAGGCTAACCCTGTAGTCTCTGGAAGGAGTTACCGCATGAATTCTGCAACCTCAATTCGAAAACTTGCCTTTGGAGCGTTTGCTGCCTGGCGTTTCTTGCTGGTGGGTGGAAGTGCTTCCGCGCAGGTGGTCACTAAGACTTCCGGGTACTAAGCTGCAATTTCCTTCAATCGAGGGCCCCGCGACCCGATACGCCACGTCTGAAGCCGTGCCCTTTCAAAGGCCCATTTGTGCGACTAGGACTACCGCGGCTGCACTTCAACCGGCTCCGATAGGCGAATCGGTTCCTGTGCGGTGGGGGGGATGACGACTTTCCGTCCGTCCTTCACGTAGTGCGCGATCACGCCCGGCTGTGACCAGTTCAAGTCCCAGCCGTTTTCGATCGCGACAATCGTGTATTCGAAAGGGATGACCGTTCCAAGACTAAAACTGCCGTCGAGATCGCTTTGGTCTCGGCGAAACAATTCGCCGTTCGACTCGGGATCTTTCGGCACCATGACGATCATGGCGCCCGGAACCCCTTTTCCGGCGCGGGTGGCGATGCCCTGCACGATGGTCTGGCCGCCCACGAGAGTGGCCGTGCCTTCGATCGTGGAACCCGCGCCAATCTCCAGACTGTGGCCCTTGCTCGGGCCGCCATTGGCGACGATGCGCGTTACGGCGTAATCGTTGACGGGGGTCGCCGCCAGGAGCTTGTACTTGCCCGGAGGGATGTGAACAAACTCCGACTCGCCGTTCTCGTCCACGCGAGACGCCCCTACTACTTTGTGCTCGCCGTTTTGCAAGGCAAGCACCAGCCCCTGAGGAATTTGGGCCTGCCCGAGAACGCGCACCGTAAATCTCAAGCGGCTCACAGGCGCGCCGGAGGACGGAGTGAGTTCCTGGCCGTTGCGGTTGAGGTCAATCTCGGCCAGCGCTCCCTCCTCAGGCCCTGCGCCATTGTCAGGAACGAACACCGTATACTTCCCCGGTGGAATGCCGGAGAGTTCCATCGTGCCCTGCCCGAGCATCGTGATGCTTCCAAGATCGGGGCCTCCCGTCCCGCCGGGATCCTCTTTCTCCATGACCTGGGCCGTGATGTCATCCATCGAATCGAATGATTTCCTGAGAAGCTGCGGCATATTAAATCCTCTGCTGTTCTCAGCTGCACGCGCCACAATACGGAGCGCCGGCACGGGCGACAAGTGGATGTCGACTGACAGATGTTCGCCGCCACGCAGAGGAATCGGCGTGGCCTCGTCGGAGTCGAGCGCGTCAGGATAGTAGGTGGTGGCGTAGGTCACGTCGAACGAATGCGCCACAGCCGGCGTGTCGACCGTTCCGTCTGGTTTTTGAACCGAGCGCGGATGCAGCGCATACCACGCCTTGGCGTACGACGACAGGAAGTAAGTGCCTGCAGGCAGTTCGGCGAATTCGTAGATGCCGCGATCGTCGGTGCGCACGCCGGCGATCCTGTGGGTTAGACCGACACCCATGTTCCGGTCTTCGCGGTACAGCGAAACGCTGGCCTTGCGAACCGGATCGCCGGCCTCGTCCAAAACATGGCCAGTGAGCACGGCTTGCGGCGTCAAGCGAAAGACCAGGTGCTCGGAGTCGTCGGCGCCGCCGGTGACGATAGCGGTGGCGTAATTTTCGTGCTGATTGAAAAAAGACTGGATGAACCCCCGCCGCGCCCCCGCCAGCGAGTACTTGCCCGCCGCGAGGTTGGTGAACGCGAAGGCTCCGTCGTCGCCGGTGATCAGCGATGTTGTCGCGCTCCGGTCTTCGACGTTGGCGATGGTCACGCGGGCCTGCGACAGCGGCGCTCCGGACGTGGAGCTTACCACGTTGCCGGCAATGCGGAAGCCGCCCGCTTGGGCTTGCACGACTGGAACCAGTGTGACAAAGACGAAGAGCGTGACCAGCGCCATTGGGGAAGCTTTGGAGCACAATGTCGGCATCTTCATTCGCTCTCAATCGCTTGCAGCCGGACCTGTGCCTTCTGCCCGGACGTCAAATGCACCACTTGCCCCTTTGATTCGTAAGAGTGCATGGCGGCGGGGTTGCGATACTCCAACTGTGGCGGTCCATCGAACGCAAGAATGCGATAGTCGCCTGGAGCAAGCTGCCCCACAGAATACTTGATGTACGGGCCGGAGGTTTCTCGGCCCGCACTAACGTTTCCCGAGACCGGCAAGCAATAGATAGAAGTCTGCCGGCTGCCGTCAAATGAACCCGCGATCTCAATCTCTCCGGAGCCGCGACCAAGGGTGATTTCGATGGGAGGGACGCTGGCTCCGAACGGAACCACCAGCGGGGAGGCAAGCAGGTCTTTGCCACCCGACGACACCGACGCAACATAAATATCCGACGATGACGGATTCACCTGCACCCAATACCGTCCGGGCCTTACGCCCGAAAGCGCCGGAAGATTGCTCTGCGTCGAATAACGTACTCCTCCACCTCCTGCTTCCGAAAACTCCTCCGCCTCCTGCAGGTTCACCGACACCGATGGCGACGGTATTGGGGAGCTCTCGACAGCACTGAAGTCCTGGTGGACGTTGTACTCGATCAAGACATTCGGTGTCAGCGCAAGCGGCGGCCCGTTCACCGGCCCATTTGCCACTGTGATGGCTGTGGTGCCTGTGGCTGAATCCGGCTCATTACTTGACGCTTCGATGGTGTAACTGCCATTCGGTAGCGAACCTCGGATCGCATTCTGGTCGGGATCGTAGCCCAGTTCAAACCCTGGACCGCGATGGCCTTGCGCGTGGACCGAAACGGACAGTCCTGTGCCCGGACCGACCTGCGGTTTGATCACTGGAATGCGTACATCAAAGTATCTCTGCCTCTCGGGAGCGATGTTCGCCGTGACCGTCTCGCCTGCTCTCAGCTGAATTGTGTCGGCAGTGGCGAAATCGCGAGCGGCCGCGAAAAATCTGGGCGGAAATCCGAAGACCGGCCCGTTGGGAACATTGGCCAACGGGTCCTGCTCGGTGGTTTCGAGGGTGAACACTTTGTACTCGCCCGCCTCGAGATCGGCGAACCGAAACTCGCCATCCGCGAGGGTGGTGATGCTGGTCTGTGGAGCCCACTGCCCGAATCCGTTGCGAACCTCCCGGCGATAGAGTTGCACCTGAACATGGTCGGCCGCCTCGGCGCTGGGGAACTTCACGTGCCCCACGATCAGCGCTTCGGGAACTAGCGAAAGGATGGCATCGTCCCGGTCGGGGGCAACGTCGATAGATCCGTACCGTCCTTGCTCGGTGACGAAGCCCGGCTTTTTGGCTTGCAACCGCTCGTGAATCTGCGCCCGAGCCCGCGGGTCCGACATGTCAGCTGTCACCGCTAAAATGAGTTCAAAGTGCCCGTGCTCGTCAGTGAACGCCGCGGAGCGCTGGTCCAAGGTGTACACCAGCGCGCGGCCAATGGGCTCGCGGGTCACGCTGTTCAGGACGGTACCGCTTATGTTGTCACTGAGGTGGTCCCTGCCGTGCGCGGTTTGCGAATGGCATGGCCGAACGCAGACCGGCAAGAGCAGCGCGGCCAGTATCAGAGCCCAGAGTGCTCGGCCCTGACCGAAACAGGTTGTAGTGAGAATGCGCAAAAATCGCAGTGCAGGCCCCGAAGACAGGATTGAAAGCCGAACCGCAGAGTGACCATTATCACCGAAGTACGAAAATAAGCAAGGACATTCGAACACGGATGTCGAACACGGACGTGTGACGAACATCAAATGGTAGATCGGCGCATGAGTCTTCTTGCCGCTCGCTTCTTTCAGCCCGAAGTGACGCCTTCAAAACGCGCTTGTGCCCACAGATGGGAAATCCTCCCCGGTTCTGTCTGAGGCTGAGAATTATGACTGCTGGCTCGATGCTGGTTCAGCAGCGAGAAGGCGCTCAAGGAGTTGGTGCCCCATTCGACCCAACGCCTATGAATCGCTACTATTCGGATAGAAGACGGGTGGAAGCCGCGCGCTTTGTGCGCTTCTTGGAATCCACACCGGGAGCTCCAATCGGAAGTGCAGAAATGGTGGGTTTGAAAAACTCTCTCTCCGTCTTTTTTATGACGCTTTCGAGCAATTGTATGCAGGCTCTTTCCGCACCGCGATTCTCAAGATGCTTGCGCGCCCGCATTAGCTTATACACACCTTCGGCATACACCAAAACCTCTTCACGACTTCTGGTCGGCATTTCATTCTCCTCGACACAACGCAGAGGAAGGGCGCTATTTGCAAACGTTATCATGCGGAATACCGACGCGCCAACACCGGGAAGCGACCCGGCGGTGTCCTAAGGGAGAGTTGTCTGGTGACCCCGCTTCACCTTTCTTTTGGGTTAACCTGTGGATCATCGCGTTCGGCAATCGGGTGCATCGGTTCGGATCATGCAACACCGCTGGTAGCCCACAATTGCCCGCTATTGGCCCGGTGCCCCGGGCTCGCGCCTGAAATAGCGCTCTTCCGGTTAACGTACGGAATAGCCTGTTAGCATCTTCTATCGTCCGTCGTTTCCTTCGTCCAAGAGCTCCATGCATGAGTTTGGTTAGAACTGACTTATTCCAGGAGTACACTGCTGCGCATGAATCCACGTTCGGATCGTCGCGTTGCCATCGTGTCCGCAGTGGCGTTCTTGGCGTCCCTAGCGTTTCCCGTGGTCGCTGGTCTGTCACATAACACCGCTTCGTTCCCAAAGTGGTGGGGCACCTTTGACGTTGGCTTAGCCACTGTTCTGGCGGTTTTGGCGTTCGTGGTCCTCGGCCTTACTCAAGGCAAGGTAACCAAACACGCTGAAGACCTGAGTTACCGAGCATATCGGATTCTCATTCACGGATTATTCGTGATGATGCTCGTGTTCGTCGTTTTTGGGAATCACATCGTCTGGAGCAATTGTCTAACTGGCTTCGCATGGAGGGCTTGGCTACTCTTGTACACCTTGCCCGCATGGGTCGAGATGGCTGGTCCGCACGATAATTCGCGATAAACCGTCAAGGCACACGCTATCCGCTGGCATCCGACCAGAGGCTAGTCGTGTTGCTAATTCCATGCTGCGGCATGGTAGGCCGCCAGCACGGCTCCGAAGAAATCCAAAATCAGGCACCGCCTCACGGCGCTTCGGCTCTCTCCGACCTGAATCATTCTAAGGCCGCAGTGTTCAAGACACTGACGTCGCCCGCATCTCGGCGAAACCTATGAATATGCGATTGAACAATTTATCGCCTGGTACCCTGGTACCGTTCAGAGGATTAGATCTCTGGACCTCTGCGGCCAAGATCGGCAGCGGTTGAGTGTTCCGCCCCATCCGCAAGAATGGAGGGGTTATGGGGGCGAAGGCATTAGTGAGATCCTTGTCTGGCACGTCGTGAATAGGTATTGCCGCAGCGTGGGGCTGGAGCATGCCGCCCCGCACGACCTGCGCCGGACTGCGCCAAGCTGTGCCACACAAGCGGCGGCGAACTGGAACAGATTCAGTTCTTGCTCGGCCATGTCTCGGCGCAGACACGGAGCGTTATCTGGGTTGCAAGCAGAATCTGGCCCATCCGGTAAAAGTTGCAGCCGAAGCTGTGCAAGTGCCGGCGCAGGAACGGGATTCCGGGCGTCATCCGAGGAGAGATCAGATTCACAATCACAGTAAAGGAACAACGTAGATGGGAAGGCGTTGACCGAATCAGACGGTAACAACCGAAGCGCAACCCCCTCCGCGTGCATCTGCACACCCACAGGGGTTTCGTCCGCCTGGATGTAGCTTCCGTTAATCAGCCCTCGCCTCATCGCGGCGACCATCGGGATCAGCAACTCGCCGACTTTGAGGACCAGCCGCCCAGCGTCGAGCGGCTGATCTCCAAGCCGAGGTCTCTTTCCAGATTCATACTCTGCCGCTGCAGGGGCGGGTGATTGCATTCGCGGCGTCCGCGAATTTTGCACTGGTCGATGGAGACGTGTATCCACCAGGTGGCGTGCCCAGAACTTGTTTGAAAGCCTTATCTTCACTTCGAGATACATGAATCGCCTTTCCGCAGGGATACATCAAACCAGACGATTGTGAACAGCGCCTGGAGAGCCCTCGGCCGTATCCACAACACCACGGCATGGAGCAAAAGAATGAGAGTTGAACTCTTTCCCCCCGACTCTGACACAGAGCCGCGTCATTGGGTACGGCATGATCAGGCTTTCGCAATGATGTTGCGGCCCGGCTCAATTGAGTGGGGCTCGAAGCGTTGCGCGCTGGAAAAGTTCGACTACACGGCGGGCGACTTAGCACTGTGCGATCGTCATGTGGGTGAGTGGGTTGGACTCATGAACGTACAGCATCTGCAGCTCGGTATTTCCGATGCGGCACTGATGGCCTGCTCTGACGGAGCCTACGGCGAGGTAGAACTGAGCCCTTCACGCAAGTTTGCTGACTCCCGCCTGCGTGCGCTGGTTGCGGCTGCTCGTGCGGAGATGGTTGCTGGCTTTCCGAGCGGGCGGCTTTTTCTGGACTCTGTCGAACAGGCGATGGCCGTAGCGCTGGTCGGTAATCATGCAGTAAGGCACCGTCCTGTGCAGATATACCGGGGCGGACTAGGCTCAGCGCGCTTGCGAAGAATTAAGGAGTTGGTGCATGCGAAGATGGAAGACGACTTGAGTCTCGACGAGATGGCGCAATCGGTAGGATTGAGCACAGCTCATTTCGCGCGGATGTTTCGCAAGTCAACCGGCGAGACCCCCCATCAATTTGTTCTGCGCCAGAAGGTTGAGCGTGCTAAAGCCATGTTGCGCGCTCCCGATGCCCGGGTATTGGACGTGGCCGTGGCCTGTGGCTTCAAGACCCAGCAGCACTTTGCACAGGTCTTTCGTGAGGTCTGGGGAGTTAGCCCGACAGAGTATCGTCAGGATTTTCTGGGCTCGGGAGCGACTTCCGGGTCGGACACCCGTTCCGAAGATACGTTACTCATGGTGATTTGAGATTCGCAGCCACAACGTCGCTTTCACGGGTCGCCTTTCACTTCGTTGTTAACTTCCAGCCCCCGCCTCAGCACTTGTCCTTCGTCAACAATTCCGACTCGGCCACGCCGTAGCTCATTCGAACTCTCGTCGTCGTTCCCTCAAGACAACCCCCAGACTTAGGTATAAGTCGTTGGAGTTCTCTCTCGGGGAGCATGAATTTAGCAAGATTCCGACCATCCCAGCAGAAATCCGCACAAGTCAATTTCCGACCGGCAGTTTAATAAAAGTTGTGAGTAGAGCTAAGGCGTCAACAAACCGGACACCAGATCAACTGACTATTGCCCGCCGGTCGGAACTAACTCAACACAGGAGGAAGAGTCAATGGAAGCAATTGGATTGTTAGTCACGCTCGAAGCGCGCGCAGGTAAGGAAGCTGATGCCGAGGCATTTCTAAAGTCAGCTCAGCCACTCGCGCTGAATGAAAGAGCGACCTTGAAATGGTATGCGATCAAGATCGGGCCGGGGAAGTTCGGTATCTTCGACACCTTTGCAAATGAAGCGGGCCGCAATGCCCACTTGACTGGCGAGATCGCGAAGGCGTTGACGGCCCGGGCCGGCGAATTATTTGCGGTTCCTCCGCAGGTGGAAAAAGTGGAGGTCCTTGCAAACACACCCTTAAAAGGCTGAGTGCAAGGTTCTACGGTCCGTGCGAGCTGGATGTTAAAGGGAGCTTAAAAATGGCAAATACGGCAAAAACAGCAATTGTTACTGGTGCCTCGCAAGGGATCGGAGCGGGGCTCGTCGAAGCGTTCCTGAAACGTGGTTACAACGTAGTCGCAAACTCGCGGAACGTCACTAAAGCCAATCCATTCGCAGCGTCCGCGAATCTTGCACTGGTCGACGGAGACATCGGCGACCCGCGCACGGCCGCAAAGATCGTGGACGCTGCCGTAGCCCGATTTGGCCGAATCGATGTGCTGATAAACAATGCTGGTATTTTTATTCCGAAGCCCTTCACCGAATACACGACTGAAGACTTTGACGCCTTGGTCTCCACCACACTTGCAGGCTTTCTCTACGTATCACAGCTCGCCGTAAAGCAAATGTTGCGGCAGAAATCGGGCAGCATCGTCAACGTGTCAACTACCCTGGTTGACCAACCGATCGCAGGTGTGGGGGCGGCCGTTCAAATCATGCTGAAGGGCGCCTTGAATGCGGTGACACGCGCCCTCGCCGTTGAATACGCGAAGGAAGGCATTCGTGTAAACACCATAGCGCCGGGAGTGATCAATACTCCTATGCATAAACCGGAAACTCATGACTTTCTCAAAGGGTTGCACCCGGTCGGCAGGATCGGTGAGGTCAAAGAAGTCGTCGACGCAGCTTTGTTTCTGACCGACGCCACGTTCACCTCGGGTGAAATACTGCACGTCGATGGCGGCGCGCACGCGGGCAAATGGTGACCGGCAATGGCGCCAGGCCCCAGCGCCGAGCAGCGGATTACATCTGTTCAGGAAATTGACTTTCGAAAGAGGGACTTTCATGACAAATTCCAGCCATATTACAAAGATCAGTCTTCTAATTTTTGGGTTGCTGGTTCTGGCCTCGACCTCCTGGTCGCAGAAGTGTCCGCCAGCCGCCGAAAAAATTGCTCAGGCCTATGGCATCGACTCGTTCGGGCAAATTGATGCGGTCCGCTCCACCTTCAACATCGACTTTCCCGGACTCAAAGTCGCTCAGACCTGGATCTGGGAGCCCAAAGCCGACCGGGTCACCTATGAGGGAAAAGACAAGGCAGGCAATCCGGTAAAGACTACCTACGTGCGCTCTCAGCTCAGCAGCCAGCCTGAAAACGTGAAGAATGAAATCGATCCGAGTTTCAACAACAATCAGTATTGGCTGTTCCTTCCTTTCCATGCCTGTTGGGACACCGCCGCTAAAGTGGAAGATTCTGGCATGCACAAACTGCCGATGGGCGGGGGTTCCGCCAGGCGCGTCGTCATGACATACCCGCCCGAGGGCGGCGGTTACACTCCCGGCGACACTTGG
>Ga0210406_10004700_pt1 | contig 14530 bp, 12 predicted proteins | sample IncBWC30MmetaG_FD_155454 | JGI IMG/M metagenome (GOLD analysis project Ga0210406, IMG submission 155454) | Forest soil microbial communities from Barre Woods Harvard Forest LTER site, Petersham, Massachusetts, United States - Inc-BW-C-30-M | ecosystem: Environmental > Terrestrial > Soil >... | reverse complement strand
GAAGAGTATCGAGCATCTGATGGGCATCTTCGAAGGCTGTTCCACTGAAGAGGACAGATTCATCAAGGGCGAAGGCAGCGTGAAACTGCTGCTCACCACCCAGGACCGGCAAAGATGCGACTCTCTCATCAAACTGCTCGCGCAGAACCAGACCTGGCAGGTACCCACGCTGGTTTGGCAACGTGGCGGAACATTTCTCGACCAGCGCGACCTGAAGCACGATCCACTCGACAAGTACGTTCCTGCCTACTGGCGCGATGTAACCTGGCGCCGCTTCACCGATGAAATGATGCCCGATCTTCTACGCGATCCGGTGGGGCTACGCCAGGAGTATTTCGCCGACAATCTGCAAATGGTGGGCGCAATGCACCGCGCCGGAGTGCCGTTCATGGCCGGAACGGACACCGCCCCGGGCGTTTACATCGTGCCGGGCTTCAGCTTACACGACGAACTCGCCAATTTCGTCGAGGCTGGTTTCACGCCTATGGAATCGCTTCAGACGGCGACCAGCAACCCGGCGAGATTTCTTGGGAGGGAAGCCAGCGTGGGTTCGGTCGAACCCGGCAAGATCGCCGATTTGGTTTTGCTGAGCGCAAACCCGCTGGAAGACATTCGGAACACCCGGAAAATCAGCATCGTGGTCTCGAACGGCGAGTTTCTTGATCGTGCGGCGCTCAATCAGATACTGATGCATGTCGAGGCCGCCGCGAAGCGGCAGCAGTAGTCAGCCTCCGCGGCGTGATTTCCAACTTCTGGTTGGCCGACAATCCGGGAGCTATCTCGTTTTGCCTCAATCTAGAATTCCACGCTAAGATTGCCAAATGATGGACTCTTCACGCGAGGCGCTGAAGCCGGACGAGCGTGGACCTGAGGATGGACCTGCCAAGTCCCAAGGGAAGTTAGCGCTGGCTCTGGGAGTGATCGCAATCGCGCTCAGCTTGGTTCTTGGGCTTGTTTATCTAATCTCGGTCCATCGCCTGGAGCGCGAGGTGGCAGGGCTCAGCCAGCAGACGGAAGGTCTCAGCAGGCTGGTCGTGCGGGCACAGGAGCAATCGCAGACGTTGGCTCAGCAGGCTTCGCAAGCGGCTGCGAACGCGCAGGCAGCCGCTCAACAACGCGACTTGGCGAAGCAGGATCAATCGAACTCGGAGGCCCAGGCGCAACTTGCGCGGCAGCAGGCGGCCGCCGAGCAGCAAAAGGCAGATCAAGCCACACAGCAGGCTGAGCAATATCGGCAAGAGCGCGAGGCGGAACTTGCACAGCTGCAACAGGCTCTCGGGCAAATCGCCGAAACCCGTCGCACCGCCATGGGCCTGGTGATGACGCTGGACAGCAAGTCGATTCGCTTCGACTTTGATAAGGCAAACATTAAACCGGAATATCGCGACATCCTGAATCGCATCGCCGGGATCCTGATGACGCTCAAGGGATATACGATTGCGGTCTACGGATATACGGACGACATCGGCACGCAGACGTACAACTTGCAGCTCTCACAGCGTCGCGCCGAAGCTGTCCGCGACTTCTTGGTGCAGACCGGAATTTCCCCGACAATCCTGAGCACCAAGGGTTTTGGCAAATCCGACCCGCGCGTTCCGGGCGACAACGAACAGGCGCGTGCTGCCAACCGCCGGGTCGAGATCGGCATCGTGGATTCGAAACTTATCACGAACGGCCCGCTCGTCGTGCCAAAGTGAATTAGGCGGTACAGGTCCGGCGTAGTATGTCCAGAGTGTCCTCGTTCTATCGTTTCACCGGTTCCGCCCCATTTGAAGAAATGACTTTGGAACTAAAGGCGAAAGCCCCGCAGGAACGGGGCTCTCAGGAATGAAATCAGCATGACTATCCGAATAGTAATCACGTTTGCTGACGGTCAGACCGTAGAGATCGCGATCCAGCCACCACCCTAAACCACAGTTTCTAAGTAAGAGCCCCGACTGGCCTGCCAGGGTTAGCCGGGGCTTAATCCAAATCGCGGGACTAGCCGCAATCTGAACCTCAAACCGATTGTAAGGCTTTTCCCGCAAAACACAAGCGGAGAAAAGCCCATGACCTGCCTCAAGTGCAAGCACACTACCTGCAAGCGGTTCGGCACTTACGGTAAACGGCGCGTTCAGCGTTGGCGCTGTACATCTTGCAATTCCACGTTTTCTGAGCCTCAACCCAAGTCCATGCTTGGCACGATGCGGACGAGCGAGGACGCCGCACTGCGTGTGGTCCAATGCCTCGTCGAAGGCTGCTCGATTCGCAGTACAGAGCGGCTCACCGGCATCAATCGCAACACGATCATGCGTCTTCTCATTCTCGTCATTCTCGCTGGCCAGTGTAGCGAGGCTCTGATGCACGCCAGAATGACGAACCTGCGCCCCAGGTATTTGCAGATCGACGAAATCTGGACGTTTGTTGCCAAGAAGGCCCGGAGCGTTCGCAAGGATGACTCGCCCCGAAGTTGGCGACCAATGGGTGTTTGTGGCGATGGACGCGGACAAACTCGTTCCGTCGTACTTTGTTGGCCGACGAACTTCGATCAACACGAAAACCTTTATGCAGGACTTGTACAAGCGCACCGCCAGCCATGTGCAGATCACGACTGACGGTTATTACACCTACCAGAGCGCCGTGCCCGATGCCTTTGGGCTGGTCGCGGACTTTGCCCAGCTCATCAAGCTGTACGGCGACTACGGGCAGCATGACGCCGCTGGGAGGTACTCCCCAAGCCCAATCATCGAGGTTATATCCAAGGTCCGACGCGGGAATCCCGACCCGAAACATATCAGCACTTCGTTCATCGAACGCGGCAACTTGTCGATGCGGATGGGAATGCGCCGCTTTACGAGGCTCACGAATGCTTTTAGTAAGAAGTTGTCCCATTTGAAGGCTGCTCTTGCGTTGTACTTTGCGTATTACAATTTTTGCCGCGTCCATAGCACGCTGCGCGTCACGCCTGCGATGGAAGCTGGATTGACGGATCACGTTTGGTCGATTGCTGAATTATTTGATGCCTCACAGAAGGCACGATAAAAGCGCGTATGATTGCTGGTGCTCGAACCCCATAGTTTCCGCCCAAAATTTCGCTTCGCGCACACCGCAGAGGCGCACAAGGAGTAAGAACATGTCCTCACCGGGACTCGGAACTGATGTCAGCCTGTCAGACGTTAATGACCTTCTGCATAAACTGATAACTGAATCAATAAAAGTACAAGCTGTGTTTGCTGGAGTGATACCCGGTCTCACCGCGATGCTGCAAGGGGTCGTAAAGGTTGGGCCTTCTAGTGGCGCGATCTCAGTAACTGCCGGAGAGGGATTTTCGGCTTCGTATTTCAGTTTCGACCCACGGCAGGCCACGGTGCGCAAATACGCCGATGCCCGCGTATTCGGCGGTTCAGTACCTGTCCTTCCCGGTGCACCACGTTTTAGATCGGCGCTAAGTTTTGCCTTCCGAGACACGTCGCAATTAACTCTGCTTGAAATGGAACTCTGATGTAATTGTTTTTTTGCCATGCCGGCTCCGGTGTAGAATGGATTTGGCTCAAGAATTAGAGAAGAGACGGACATTTAGGCCCAACTGACCTTGGGCCTTTTTCGTTTGGCGTATAATTCGCGGCAATCATCATGGGGAATAGTGAAGAATCCAAAACAGTCCCTCTCGTCCACTGCCCAGAATGTAGTGGTCATCACCGCATCAACATCAAGCTGACGACTTACGGAATCGGCCCAGTGGAGCCCCACCGGAGGCCTTACCAGACAAATTTCTCAATAAACTATTTCGCAGCGAACTACAATGCCCCAAAACTAAGCGGTCCTTCACTCCCGATGATGATGATTGGCTGCACTTGACTGAGGACGAGTTCCATCGCCGTTTTCCGGGGCGTCGTAGTAACTAGTCTCGTCCTCAAAGTGCCAAACCCCGTCCTGGTCCTCCCATACTCCTTGACCAGGAATACCGACGCGGCGACCTGTGGAAATCATCAGCAACACTGAATTAAGACACTACCTAATGCTGAGCCTTCATTGACTTGTCGGCACTTCCCCCATAGCATGTTTTGCACAATGGTCGGCCAGACCATCTCGCACTATCGCATCGTCGAAAAGCTCGGCGGCGGCGGGATGGGCGTGGTTTACAAAGCCGAGGACACACGGCTTCATCGATTTGTCGCTCTCAAATTCCTGCCGGAAAACGTTGCCCGAGATTCTCAGTCCCTCGCTCGTTTTCAACGCGAAGCCCAGGCCGCATCCGCACTCAACCATCCCAACATTTGCACGATTTACGACCTTGGCGAGCAGGACGGCCAGGCTTTCATCGCCATGGAGTTTCTGGATGGCGTCACGTTGAAACACCGTATTGCCGGGCAAGCGATGGAGACCGAACTGATTCTGTCGCTGGCCATCGATATTGCGGACGCGCTGGATGCGGCTCACTCTGAAGGCATCATCCACCGGGACATCAAGCCGGCAAACATTTTTGTTACCAAGCGCGGGCACGCCAAGGTTCTCGATTTCGGGCTGGCAAAGGTCAACCTCAAGCCCGAGAACGTTGGCGTGAGCACGCCAACAATCGACTCCGAGGAGCACCTGACCAGCCCCGGCATTGCGGTGGGCACTGTGGCTTACATGTCGCCGGAGCAAGTCCGCGCCAGGGAACTCGATGCCCGCAGCGACCTGTTCTCCTTTGGGGCGGTTCTGTACGAGATGGCGACCGGGTCCTTTCCTTTTCTGGGGAAAAGCACCGGAGAGATCTTCGATTCGATCCTGAACCGGGTACCTGTCGCTCCCGTGCGGCTGAATCCCTACCTGCCAGCCGAACTGGAACGGACTATCGATAAGGCTCTGGAGAAGAATCGGAGCCTGCGCTATCAGAGTGCGGCGGAAATGCGGGCCGATCTGCAACGATTGAGACGAGACATGGAGTCGGGTTCCAGCGGGCGGCGGCATGAGCTCGAGGAGATATCAGGCGATCAAGTACCCAAGGGGAATGCCTCATCTGCGGCAACGGCTAAAACTGCCATTTTTTCCGGTCCATCTGCATCGGCCGGAGCAGCGGTCTGCGGGTCGAATAAAGCCGTGCCCGTGGCGGGTTCTTCAGCGTCTTCGCAAGCCGTATCACCTGCACCCCTTGGTTCGTGGTGGAAGACTTCGCTCGCTACCATAGCTGTGATCGCAGCTCTGACAATTGGCGCATTGTACTGGCGCTACCAGCGAGCACCCAAGCTAAGCGAAAAAGACAACGTCGTGCTGGCTGATTTCAGCAACGCCACCGGGGAGCCGGTTTTTGACGAAACCTTGAAACAGGCGCTCCGCGTGCAATTGGAGCAGTCGCCCTTCCTTAATGTGTTCGCAGACCAGAAAGTGAGCCAGGAATTGAAGTTCATGGGGCGGCGTAGAGACGAGCATCTCACAACTGAAATCGCGCGGGAAGTCTGCCAACGTGTTCAGGGCAACGCGGTACTCAGCGGGTCGATTGCGAGCCTCGGCCAGCACTACGCGATCGGGCTGAATACTATGAACTGCCAAACCGGCGACTCGTTGGGCAGCGAACAGGCGGAGGCAGCCACCAGGGAAGACGTGCTAAAGGCGCTGGGCGCGGCGACCACGAGGCTACGCAAGAAACTGGGTGAGTCGTTGGTTTCAGTGCAGAAATACAGCACACCGATCGAGCAAGCCACGACCTCGTCACTCGAAGCCCTACGGTCTTACAGCCTGGGGATCAAAGCGCAGCACGAAAGGGGAGACGAGGCTGCTGTCCCGTTTTACGGGCGGGCCATCGAACTGGATCCCAACTTCGCCATGGCCTATGCGCGATTGGGTGTTGTCTACTGGAACGAAAGCCAGACGCAATTAGCCAGCGTGAATACCACGCGAGCATACCAATTGCACGACCGCGTGTCAGAGCGCGAGAGGTTCTACATCGACGCACATTATTTCGATCTCGTCACCGGACAAGCTGAAAAAGCAATCCAAGTGTACGAGTTGTGGGGACAGACATATCCCAACGACTTCTCGCCTCATGCCAATCTCAACGTCGTTTACAAGGACCTGGGGCAGCAAGAAAAAGCCCTTTCCGAAGCCCGCGAGGCTTTGCGGTTGGAGCCGAATTCGGCAAGCAGCTACGGCAATCTGGCGTCAGCGCTAAAGAGTCTGAATCAGTTGGACGAGGCGAGAAAGGTCCTCGATGATGCCGCAGCGCGACACATTTGGACCGATCAGTTGTCATTGAACCGTTACTTCCTGGCATTTCTAGAGGATGACGCCGGTGAGATGCAGCGTCTGGTTTCGGCCTCTCTAGGTAAGCCCGGCGAGGAAGATGAGATGTCGGCCACGCAAGCAGCCACCGAGGTCTATTACGGCCGCCTGACAAAATCCCGGGAATGGCTGCGGCGAGCCGTCGAGGCGTCGCGGCGCAATGGCGATATGGAAACAGCTGCAACCTACGAAGTAGAAGCAGGGCTAGAGGAAGTGGAGGTGGGTAACGTCGAACAGGCGCGTCGCAATGTGGAGGCCGGCTTAAAGCTCGCCACCAATCGTGACACGCAGATAGAATCCGCGATTGTCTGGGCCAGAATCAGGGACTCTACCCGTGCACAGGCAATCGCAGATGACCTGCTCAAACGCTTTCCAACCGACACTTTGGTGAATAACCTCTGGCTCCCTACCATCGAAGCGAGCATAGAACTCAACCGAGGAAACCAGACACGCGCCTTGGACCTATTGCAGACATCCGCTCCGTACGAACTCTCGAGCGGTGTCTGGGGTGGTGTCCTGTATCCGGCGTATCTGCGCGGACAAGCTTACTTGATGGCGCACGATGGCTCTGCGGCGGCGAACGAATTCCAGAAGATTGTCGACCATCGCGGTGCCGTGGTAAATCGCGTATTCGGTGTCCTCGCGCACGTCGCTCTGGCTCGAGCGCATATGCTTTCCGGCAATAAAGAAAAAGCCAGGGCAGAATACCAACAGTTCTTCGCCCTTTGGAAGGACGCTGACCCCGACGTACCTATACTGAAGCAATCCAAGGCAGAGTACGCGAAGCTGCAGTAGTGAACCGGGGCATACGTCCTGCCTAGTCATTAGTTATAAAGCATACTGAATTGGCCATCCGCGACACGTGCGACAGCTACGGCCAAGGCAAGCACTGCGAATCGCAAGCATCGCTATGGGGAATTTGTAAGCCACGGCGCCTGTTCTCGACTCTACTCGCCATTACAGTCATTGAGCAGCAGTCAAAATGTGTTATCGCTGTTCTCGTCGCTTGACCCGTCCAAATTTGTGGGTGAATGGCGAAAATAGCGATAGCGCCGCCATCGTTCTGCTGCCCATTAGCCGCATTCTATAGCGACCCCGGGGCTTGCACTTCGATCCATTGACCTTTCCTCTTCCGTAGCTTTTGGCCAGCCCAGATCGCGAGATTTTATCGCGCGACGGATGCGCGACCTCGGTAAGTTGCTCGACCTAGCGGCGACTGTCAGGATCAGCCCATGGGCAAAAAAGCTCTCATTCTCTTCGTGCTTCTAACAGCGGCCTTCGCGACTCAGCCGACGGGCTCCACCTTCTTGAATGTCGATGACTCGAGGAATGGTTGGAAGCCTGTCTGTATCCTTCCGGGTTGCAACCCAGGCGGTAGTGGAATTCCGACAGCGACATCTCAGACGTTTGGCAATTCCTCGCCTTCGACAGATACCAGTTCAATGAAGGTCAGTGTCTCCGGTCCTTCCTACACGAATGCCTTGTGGACGCAGATTGCCGAGCGCAACGACGCCCGAATGCACTTCAGCCTTAGCGCCTGGGTGCAGCCTTCACAGAATGCCAACCTCGCAGGCTCCTTTGAGTTTGACCTCTTCCAGTTTGCATCCTCAACGGGCATCGAGTACATGTGGGGTTCGCAATGCAATCAAGTGAATCACTCATGGCAGGTGTTTGACCAATTGAATGGACGTTGGATCAACATTCCCGTGCCTTGCCAGCTCAACGCGAATCAATGGAATTATGTTCGCTGGACCGTGCATCGTGGCCCAACTGGTGACGTCAGTTGCAGCGGAATGCCTTGCATGTATTACGATTCCCTGGCAATTAATGGCGTGGTGTATGCGGTCAGGGTCAAGTATCCGGCAGGCCATCTTCCAAAGGGTTGGTCGAGTGCGAACGGCTTTCAAGTGCAGATCGACATTGGTTCAACCAACCAGGATGTAACCGTGGATGAGTATATTGACGAAGCGAACTTCTTGACACTGTAGAAGTCTAGTTGCTCGTGCTCAGCTTCTGCTCATCTACGGTTCGGTATCGAACAAAGTTGAATCTGATCGTCGCATTGAGGAAGAGAGTGAGAGTTCCGGATTTAGCGAAACGCTCAGGCAAGCAGTACGCGTACGTCGGTAGATCTCGTCACAGTTCGGTGATGGGTGTCAGGCGCCAGATGCGCCCTTCGCACTGCGTGGAATTCTCTTGGTCTTTCTCATCCACTCTGCGGCTCTTTGTTCGGCTTCCAGCAGTTGGTCCATGGTCATGGCCTTGTTGACATAATTCTTGGCTTGCGTGATCTGTTCACTGGTGATCAAGAACCAGATGTACGCGTAGACCAAGTCTTTCGGAGCTGCTCGCCGCCGCGTACAACTGTGCCCGCGCAACTTGTGCGGTCGGCAAGCCTTGCTCAGCAGCTTTGTGACAGATGGCCAACGTCGCTTCATCGTGCCCATTACCGTAGCCGCACCTCATTGGATCAGTGGTTCGGTCATTCGGCGACTTTTGTCTCGTTAGTCGAGGCCGCGATAGCGTTGCCTCGATTGTCTCTCACGCCAACTTCTGCGGTCCTTGCACTCTCGCCCTCGCCATACAGCCCCGTTCCCCATCGCCTGCCCACCGTTTTCGCCCGGGCCGCCGCCCGTAATACGGCGAACATTCCGGCGTTGGGGAATTCATCGCCGAACTGGTTCATGAAAACGATTTCGAATGGCAAAGGAAACTCGCCGTATTCAATCGGAACCCGCTGCAAGCCCGTGGCCAGGATGTAGCCTTCGACCATTTGGCCACGGGAAAGGCGCAGCCCTCTTTCAATTCGCAGGTTCAATACTTCGCTCGGCGAATACTCCGCGGTACCAAGCCGGCAGATCGGCTCATCGTGAAACGATCCAAGCACGATCTGATCATCAAAAACAGTGGAGATATCGCTATCCGTCAAAGTCACTGCGGAGCGCGCCAGCAAACGCACAAAAGGGGCGTACCCAATCACGCCTGTGCGAAATTCGCAGACGGTACTCATCGGGGGCGGAGCTACGAGGATGTCGAGAGGATGAGTCCGCTCTCGCCACCGCTCTGAAATTTCAATTTCCACTCCGCTGGCACCTAGCTGTTCTGCGCGAACCAAGTATTCGTTTTGTTCTGCCTGCGTCAATGTACGTCGTCTGATTGGCATGTTTCCTCCGCTGCGCATCGCCTGCACACCCTACATACCCTACACGCCCTGAAGAGATTTCTTGGAAGCGCTCCATAACTCCTTGCAATGTCGGCATCTCGAGACCCTTTTGCCCACGCCCAGATTCCCGGCCAATTGGTGAAGTCGGCGCGAGGTTTGTCGGTCGAGCATAACGAACATCCCGGAATTCCGGCGGCTCCTCAACACACCCTCGTTCCCCAGTTTTATTCCGAGTTCCTCCGGACTGTACTCCCGGTTTTCCCCACGCGACCGCAGCAGGGTGTTAGTTAGCCCCGTAAGCTCTTTCATGCTGATCGACTGGTCCGAGGAATGCACGCGTGGCCAGAGCACTTCGATCATCGCTGGGAGCGGGTCCCAATACCGATCAGCAAGAGCGTCTTGCTCCTGCATCCGCAGCAAGGGTGACCATCGCAACTTGAGTTGACTATTGTTTTGAGTGCAGGACTGTAAAACCCCACCAAGTTGCCACGTGCTACCGCCGGAGTTCTGGGTTTGACGGACCTCCGGCAGATGGTTCAGTCTGTGCCACAGATACCATGGTTGGAAGCGCTCCTTGATCTGAAGTTGCGTAGCTAGGTCCAATGACGGCAGGCCTCGTGGTCCCGCCGGCAAATAAATATGGATGCCACCATCATCGCGTGTCCGCGCCGTGTTTCCGACAAAAATTGCCTTGGCGCTCACAACGTTGACCAGGCGACCGCGAGCATCCGGAAGAACTAGACCCCTGTAATTCGAAGTGCAGCACATGGCGCGAAATTGAAGCGACATTTGGGGTTGGTTCAACAATAGCGTGGGTCCTACCGCCATCACTGAATGGAATGCGGTGCGCGTCATCTCCCCCAGGAGCAAAGGGTGGCGGGTGACGCAATCCAGTAGGGTTAGCAGCTGCATTGCGCGATTCATGTCTCCGCCGTGAATGAACAGAGTGGGCGGATTCGGCAGAACGTCCACGAACCACGTAGTCACATTCCAAGCCGTGAGCAAAGCCGCCTCATCCGCAGAGGTGCCAACATAGGTTGTGACCAGTTGACAGGTTTCGCTGAACAGATCCGCAGATGGACCGCGGTTCTCGACCCCGGTTGGCAGAGTGGTTGCTGCCCAGATTGTGGGATCCACGTTGCTCGGAATGTAGATCTTTCCTTTCCGCATTAAGTGCGCTGCGAAAGTGGGACGGTTATCTGCCCAGAGAAGCAACCCGGGCTGGTTGCCGGTTGGAGAGGAAACTGGTTCAATCGCCGAGCCGTCCGCAAACGACTCGCCGGAAGTCTCAACGACTGCCGTAGGTATTTCGGTTTTGTTTTCCACACTCTCAGAAGTAGCTTTCATCATTCACGACCTCAGGGTCAGAAGTTCGAGCGGGAAGCAATCGAAGCATAGCCGCGCAGAAAACTCGCGGGTAACTACGAGCATTAATCGCTCAAGACTCTGGATTTGGAATTGACTAAAGCTCTAAAAACCGATCTGGGGATTGATTGAGGCTCTACAAACCGATCTGGGTGAACTGCCGTAAGACGATTATAAATCGAACTATTCCTGATTGCTACTTATTTTTGCGCAGATGCTTCCGCGCTTTGAGACCCGCTATTGTCTTCCCCGCTACCAAGTTACCTGTGCATCGACCGCCCGCGTTAGCGCAGGACCTCGCGGCCGTTGGTGGGTGGAGGGCCGATCGCAATTCCGGAAAACACGGACTCTTTGCCGTGTAAACAAAACTCAGGAGGGACTGTTTTGAGGAAAATTCTTGATTCTGCAGCACGGTGCGCAATCTTAACGCTAATGGTCGGTTCCGCCATGGCGCAATCTCCATTCACCATTCACTCGCTCGGAGCGACCATCGCTAGCCACCCGCAAAAGTCATCGAAAGCCCCTGGTTATTGCAATCCCTGCCTTTTTTATGGCGGCGACTGGAACAACACTTCAGCCGACTGGCTTGCTTTTGACGATTACGACGGAGGACAAGACCGACGCTGATTCAAATGTTTTCGGCATTCAGGGTACCGAAAGGCCAGACCTGGACGGTGACAGCTTTGTTTGCCAACATCGCGTATCTGGGAATCGACCATTTCACGCCCAAGACTCCGGAATGGTCTATCAACCAAGGGATGTCGGCTGGCAACGCCGGGAAAATCGTCGCCAGCGGCAAGACCAGTGGGACGCAAAAGCCTACGGGCCGCACTGCGCAGTCGGCAATCGGTGACATCGTCGAATATACCGTCAAAGTGAAACTGCCTAAGGCGGTAAAGCTCAAGGCTGGCGTTTACTATGAATCGGTTGTCGTTCCGTGCGACAGCACCAAGGATTCCTTGTGCAACCAGGGCTCTATGGCAGCTTGGGAGTGGCGCTCGCATTCAGCATTTGGCTCTATTGGACCGGTTTCGTGATATTGATCGGCGCCCAATTCAACTCAGAGCTTCTGCAGGACGCTAGAGGGAAATTAGTGCCCGAGGAGAAACAACGCGCACAGGCTGACTTGGCTGCGGAATGAGAGGAAATATGGCAGACAAAGAATGGACCGTGAAAGAACTGAGGGAAGCCCTGAAACAGTTTCCGTCCGACGCAAAGGTTTACTATGAAATGGGGCCAAACGGTCCGGGAACCATCGGAAAAGCGCAATGCGTCAAGCCCCGGGGCGAGGACGACAAGATAGCAGTGCTACCTAGCTCCATCCCGGACTGAGCGTCCAGGCCAGCTTGCATGAGGCGTAACCGCAAGCGCGACCCCGCACTCTGCAAGCATGCCAGAAATCACGAATCAGTCGTCGCCCGTTTCACTCTAATGTTCGTGCGGCCTGGGAGACACCAGAGCAAGTCTGCATGTAGATTTTATTTTAGCTTTTTTCCGAGCAGGCCGCTGATTGCATTCGCTGGGTTTGCTTTTGTTACGTCCTTAACGTCTCCCAATGCGCCTTGCGCGATGCCGCCCGCCACTCCTTTCATGTCCGGGATAAAGTGTGGATTCGACGTCGTTCCCTCGATCGCGAAGGGGATGCCACCCTTGCCGCTGCCGAGCGAGGCAACCTGCATCAGTCCGCCCGCGACGCCGCCTTTAAGGTCGGCCAGCATCCTGAAGTTCAGTGCTCCCGCCGGGCTCACCGTCCCCGCTCCGGTGATGACACCGACCGATGTAACTGTAAGGTTAATGTTGTCTGCTTTGGTCCCCTCGGGTGCGACGCGCGCGTTGAGGCTCGCATTCTGGATCGAAGTGTCCGGGTTAGAGGCGGCCTTCCCTGCAAATGCCGAGAGCGCCCCCAGTTTTGATCCCAGGTCGAACCCGGCCAGCTTAGAGTTGGTTAGCCGCACCGGCCCGGTGATCACCAGTTTGTCCACGGGGCCCACGATGCCCAGTTCCGCCGACAGTGTCCCGCCCTTCAACTGCGACCCCGAGGGAAGCACTACGCCCAGCGACGGCAGCATCGGTTCCAGTTCATCCCCTGGCATGTCGCGCGCATCCAGTTTCATGTTCAACGCCTGGGTGTCGCCCCGCGTTTGGAACGTTCCTGTCAGGCGCGCTACGGCCTTCCCGATCGAAATGTCCCCTTCTGTCAGCGTTGCCGATTGCTTATCGAGATCGACATCCACCGTGTGCTTGACGACCACCGTGGTCGGAGCGGGCGTGGCCTTCGGCGAAAACTTCAGTTTCGTGCCCGTAAGTACGCCAACGGCTTTTGCGTGGCTGCCATTCGAGTTCAGTGTTCCGTCAAGATTCACCAGCCCTCCAAGGCCGCTCGCGGGATCGATAAACCCTGAAGCACCAATATCCATGTTGTTGACCTTCACCGCGGTCTCAAACGGAGTCTTGGCGGCGTTCCCGGCGTTGATCGGGCCAGCTTTCCCCGAGATTTTCGCGTCCCCGCCCCCCGGCAATTGAGCCGTCAGTTTGAATGGAAACTGTGAGGTAAACGAAAAATTCTTCACCTCGATGTTTACCTTGTCATAGACCTGAGGCTTGGCTGAAGAATTCGCTTTTCCGACAATCAGCTTTGCATTCTTCACATTCAGATCCGCCGCCGAGAAATTGGTCGGGGAGGTCCCTCCCGACTTAGGCTCTGCCGGCGCCGTCTTGGTGGCCACCGCGCCGATGCTCGAGAAATTCCATTTCCCGTTGGCTGCTTTCAGCAGCGTGATCTCGGGCTGCTCCAGTTTGAGTTCCGTTACATTCAGTTGTTTCGAGAAGATGAGAGGCATCAGCTGCACGCCAACCTTCAGCGATTTCGCTGTAATGAAAGCATGCTTGCCGAAGGCGGGATCGTCCGCTACGGCTATGTTATCGGCCACGACGCTGCTGGAAAGAATTGACAGGCTCAGATTGCCCACCGTCACCTGTCGCCCCAGCGCGCTCGTCAGCTCCGACTCGATCTTTGGACGGAAACTGTTCACATTGATCAGCAACGGTGGTGCGATCAGAATCACGAGGAGAATACCAACTGCGATTGCGCCGATTTTGAGTTTGCGCGTCATGGCTAGTCCTGCCTTTCCTGCAATTGGGAACGGATGGGTTTGAAAGAGAAGTCCTGCTCCGAGGAAGATTGGTGAAGCAAACCTGAGTGGGTTTACTAACCGGTCAGCTTTTCATCTGAAGCAACGAGATGCCCAAACTGTGACACCGTTCCCATATTCGGATAGTACGACTTGCACCCAGTGGCAAGACTGCTCAAAATTGCTCATTCTTGCGAATAATCTGGGGAAACAAGAGTGCTGCTGATCGGGGTGGTGCTCTAGCGCCCGCAACCGCCGAGTTCTCTTTTGGTTTTCGATTCCGAGTCGCTTGTGCGGTGATCTGAGGCTGGCTCGCAATCAGACTGTTCAGCGGGAGCGGCTTATCTAGAGCACAAAGTTATGGAGCTACAATTTTATCTGCTAGGTTCGACCGAGTTCCCCCTGACTATTTTTCTTTCATCTTCAGGCCGGACTCACAGAGTTCGCCTCTTCTTGACCTAGCCTATTTATTTCACACAGTGTGCAATTGTGAACAATGCCCAGACACATCATCGTTGTACATTGGATGGCAAGGAGCAAAATATGGAGGAACTACGCGACCCACGGTCGTTTGTTCCTCGGATGGCGCAGCACCGCTGCGCCATATCTTTTTGGGAAAGGTGTTCACAGA
>Ga0210406_10004699_pt1 | contig 14533 bp, 9 predicted proteins | sample IncBWC30MmetaG_FD_155454 | JGI IMG/M metagenome (GOLD analysis project Ga0210406, IMG submission 155454) | Forest soil microbial communities from Barre Woods Harvard Forest LTER site, Petersham, Massachusetts, United States - Inc-BW-C-30-M | ecosystem: Environmental > Terrestrial > Soil >... | reverse complement strand
CTTCTTTCGGTCCTTACTTTCGATCATCGTCTATTTGCTTCTAGGTCGTTACAACAGGGGGCTGGCCCACCTCTCCCTAGAACCGATTGTCGACACTATTTTAACTTGAAGCTGCTCCGTCTGCTCCGTCCGTCGGCCGGTGCCTCCCATCGGCTTCGCTCAGGGCTGTGCCTTCGGGAGTGGAGCTGATGGATCGCGCGGCAATGCCGATGCCAGGGCGAGTGCTGCTCCGGCGTAGAGCAATGTGTCGGCGACGTAATTCAGGGCTTCATTGATCTCCGATGCGCCGTGGGCGCGGACCAAAATCAGCAGATACAGGAATAGCGTGAGGGCGGTCATTAATGCGCCAATCGCGGCAGCGGCTGTCCGGGATTTTTTGTTCAGGGCCAGGCCGATTCCAGCGATCAATAGGATGGCTCCTGCGAGGTATGCCCATACGCTGGGGAATGGAACCCAGGATGGCGTCATCAGTTCCAAAGGAACGCCGGGCGCAAACGCGGGATGAAGAAAATGTTGTACACCATAAAATATCGCAGCAATGGCGAGGACCGTCCGCGCAAATAAAATCATCCATTTCGATGCTTGCGGCGACGAGGCGCGACTATGGATTCCGGCGATGGCCCATGCGCCTGCGGAAAAAGAGAGATCTCTCAGCGCGTAGATCCACCCGAATCGATTGGTGGGATGCGCCAGCGCAGACGGTAGATAAATCATGCACACAAACAGAAAGAACATCAATCCGAGCAGGGAGGAGGACAAGCGTACGAACTTCCTCACCGTAAGACTGGTAGCCGCAGCCAGCAGCACGCATCCCATAAAATTCGGCCAGAACCAGTGCCACGGCATCCAGCGCGGGGCCATCTGCTGGATAAACTCGGGCCCGCGGAAATGCTCGGGCGCGAATACAGCGAGTGAAACGGCGATGAAGACAGTGCCCAGGGCGATCAGCTTGTTCCAGCCGCGGGCTGCGCTGATCTCTTTTCGAAGTATAAAAATTCCGGCGACCAGATAGACAAGCCCGGCAAGACCCATCCAGAAATTTGTCGATGAAAGCATCAAAACCTTTCTCGCGAGGCGTTGCGGCAGAGATTATATCGCGGTCGGCGAGTGTTGCGAGAAGAGGCTCAACTATTCAACGTTAGTCGGCCGAGAACAGCAGGTTCCTCACCGGGCCTTCAGCCCGTTGAGGAATGACATCCCATAAAAGCGCGCGGGGCGGGCTGAGTGACACCCCTTCACGGCAACAGCGTGGCCGCGAGCACGAGGACGTGCGAATTGTTGGGCAAAGTAATGCTCTGCACAACCTTGGTCGAATTCAAAACAAACCGGTACTCATACAGGTTGAACGTCCGATGATCCTTGGTACCGTTGTCAAAATTCCGGTATGCCATGGCTACGCCTTCGGATTCGCCGGGGAATTTCTGCGGGGTGAACCAATCGCTGAAGCTTTGCACGAATTGTGAACTGGTTCCGTCGGTGTATTTGACGGTAACGGTCTGGGATTTTTGACTTCCCTCCACTCCCGTCGCGAACAGCATAAGACTGGAAAACTGCCCCGCGGGCAGAAGAATGGATTGGCCACTGGAACCGACCGCGTCGAGTATATTGGCGGGTCCAAAGTCGAGCAGGGTGCCGTTGAAAACCCGCGACGTGGCAAGCAGGTTTGATGAGTACGAGTAGCCGGTGCCATCCAGGCCTCCGGTAGAATACGTCGTACCGTCCGTGTAGATTCCGTTGACGTTGAATTCAGAAGACAGATCCACGTGCGTGCCGGTTCCAGTCGTGCCCACCGCTGCACTTACAGCCAAGGTGAAGGTAAGGGTTTGTGTGATTGTGCCGGAGGTGCCGGTAACGGTGACAGAGGTGAATCCGGTCGTGGCAGAAGGACTGGCTTTGAGCACTACTTTCTGTTTATTCCCCGTCCCCTGGACCGATGCTTTGACGCCTTTGGGCAGAGTCGACACACTCAGAGTCACGTTACCGTTAAAACCGCCAAAGTCCGTGATTGTGATCAGGGCGTTGGCCATTGAACTCTGGTTCAGGAAGACGTTCTTGGGTCCAGAAAGTGTAAAGCCGCTGCTGCTCACAGCGGTGTTGATCGCGTTGGCGTATTGCGCCGCAAGACCATTGCCGACGAAGTCGTCATAGAGCCACATGAACCCGCCGGTAATGCCGCACTGGCTGTGCCAGCCAGTCATTATGCTCTGAACCTGGCTCGGGGTGTCGTTCAGATCCCACAGGCCAGGCCACACAGGAACGGTGCCGAAATTCCATCCCACGCACGGGTTGTTGCCGCTGCCACCGCCGTACGCCTGCAGATGTACTCCGTCCACTGTGCCCGGAAGTTGACTGTTAATTTGTGAAACAACATTCGTCCAATAAGTGTTGTTGTCGAAAGCGTCCGGCGCCACGTGATAACCGAGTTGGCCCAGCATCACCCCAAACGCAATCGTGGTCGGCGAATTGAAGCTATTCTCATCGTCGAAATCTATGGCATCCAGAGCTGGGATGGCGGCTTTCAGAGCTTGAAAGTCCTTATAAAGGATGCTGCTCGATCCAGTACCCTGCGAGTTGACCAGGGCGGTGATGTCCTGCCAATCTCCGAAGTTGGATGAGCCGATGCTGAACGTGACTCTCTTTACGGTCCCCTGTTTCAAAGTCGCCATGTCCGAGGCAAAGTTGGGATAGGACTGGTTGCCGACATAGACGCCGCCGGAGGTTAGGGGAAACTCCCCGTTGAAATTCAAGTCGCCGACGCTGTTGACCTCGACACTCCAGACAATGGCTTCGGTAAAACCGGAATTCTCTATTTCGGTGATGCTTGCGGCGTTCTTGTAAAACGGGCCGCCGCCAAAAATCCCTGTAAATCCAACTTGAGCAGACGCGGCCTCGCCAGAGAATGCCACTGCGATAAGAAGGAAAAGAAGAATGGCCGCGCCGCGGACAACAGCGGACTGGCCGGAAAGAAGGACTAACCGCGTTTTTAACTCCACGTCATCTCCTGGTTGGGGTGCTCGGAATCCTGGACGGAGGGCGTTGCCTGGATACTGCATCGGCGAAACTCGTGCGACCTCGTCCCCCTCAAGGTGGCCCCGATTATACAGGAGTGCCCGTCCCCACGGGCTGGGCGGGCTCTTCCTCACGATGACGGCGCGAGTCAAAAGCCTAAAGTCGCGGCGAGAAAGTTACCATTACTTCATTCAAGGTGACGATCCGCAACGATTTGCATAGGTTGCATCTTGCAGAAGCTATGGAAGATCTCCCCGACGCGCGGGCCCTTAAGAGACGCAAAAAGAGCAGCCGGACTTCGGGCCAGAGTCAGGGCTGTGGGGGCGCCGTTGCCTTTTCTGCTTCGATGCGTGCCGGCGCGAGTTCAACCGCGCCGTGGGAGCCGCCGTAGGCCTGATTGCCCGAACGACTCCGGCGCTGTTCTGCCAAGGCATTCAAGCGGACAAAAATCGCGCGCTCCTGTTCGGCCTTCTCCGGAAGTTTCGCCTTGGCGTAGGCCTTCGCGAGATTAAAGTGAACTTCCGGACTACCCGGGGCAAGCGTGCTGGCCTGTTCGAATTCACGCACGGCCCGCTCGTCCTGCGCATGTTCGTCATGAACATGTTCGTCCTGACCCAGTTCGAGGTATGCACGTCCCAGGACGTAGTGCGATTCGGCGGAGTCGGGAGCGATTTGCACGGCACGCTGAGCGGAAGCCAGTGCCTCTGCCGGACGGTGCTGTTTCAGCGCCACTGACGCCAAGCTGACGTAAGGCAGTTCGCTGCCGGGTGAAATTTGCAATTCTGCGCGTAGTTGTGTTTCGGCCTCGTCAAATTGGGAAAGCGCGGCCAGTGCGGTTCCATAGGCATAGTGAAGAAACGGGACGGAAGGATACTGCTTCAACAGAACCTGGAGTCTGGGAAAAGCCTGATCGTATTTGCTGTTCTCAAGCAGTGCAGCGATCTCGCCGGCGGACTGCAGGAGAGCGCTTTGCGACGGATCCACTTGGTCCGGCAGCAAAGGCATACGGAGCAGCGCCATCCCGAGAGCGATTTGAATTTCTTTCGCAACCGTCCCCGAACGCGTGCCGGGCAGCAGTGTCTCCATGGCGCTTTCGAACTGGCCATTTCGATTCTCGAGTACGGCCAGGTGATATCTTGCAAGGCCTACCGCTTCCGGACTTCCGCCGAAGCCGAGTTGCTCCCCGCGTTGCAAATGGATGAGAGCGTTCTTGTAATCCTTCATTTCAAATTCACAAAGCCCCATCATCGCCCAAGCTGTTCCAAAGTTTGGCTGCCGCTCCAGCCATAGCTTGAGTTCGGAAATGGCAGCGGGATAGTGCCCGGCAGAGTAGTGGAGCATGGCCAGATTCCATCGGCCGTCATCCCATTCCGGCCGCAATTGCAAGGCTTGCTGATAATTCTGAATTGCCTGGTCTGCATCACCGGCAGCCTGCGCGGCCGCGGCGCGGCTGGACAGCTCTTCAAAACTGCTCGACCCAGAATCGCTGGCCTGGCCCGCGGCTACTTGTGCATTTCCTTCAGATTTTGCCTCCGCGTGATTCGAATAGAGGCGGGCGATTCTTTCCTCCGGCTGGAACTTTTCGGGCGCCAGCTTTTCGGCGAGAGCAAGTTGCTCCGCGGCTTTTTCCTTTTTCCCAAGCAGTTGCAAAACGCTTCCTAGCGTTGTGTGCGAAGCTGGGGAATCCGGCGCCCGCTGCACCGCTTCCTCCGCCGCATGCAAGGCCTCCTGCGGGCGTTGCAAACGAAGTTCCAGTTGGCTTATTGCGATCCACGGCAACGCACTCTTGGGTGAGAAGGCCGCTTCTTCGCGTTGCTGCTTCAGCGCTTCTTCGTCGCGCCCGGCGGAAGCAAGCGCCTTCCCGTATGCGTAGTGCAAGTACGGAATGCCAGGGTAGTCCTTCAATAAGGAAGAAAACGCAGTCAGCGCCTTTGCGGAACTTTTCTGCGCCACAGCTGACGCAGCGTCGCCAGCTGCGTAAATCAGCGCATCTTGAGAAGGATCGACCTCTTTGGGCAAGAGCGGCACGTGAAGCATCGCCAAAGCCAAAGCGAGTTTTATCTGTGGCGGCACCTCGCCCTCTCCCAATGTCGAAGCGAGCAGGGTGGCCGCCTGATCGAATTCGCCGCTGCGAATCAGCAGCAGAGCGAGGTGATACTTCGCAACGCGTGCGGTCTCGGGATCGTCATTGTCTCCAAAGGCAAGTCCTTTTTTCAGATGCGCCAAGGCATTCCCGTAATCGCTGGTCTCGAATTCGCAGAGCCCTAGAAAATTCCATGCCGGCCCAGCATTCGGTACGAGTTCCACCAGCTTTTGAAACGGCGGAATCGCTTCTGAATAGCGATCCGCGTCGTAAAGCAGCGTTCCCAGGTACCACCAGCCTTCTTCCCATCCTGGATTAACTTCTAAGGCGTGGCGATATTCTCGAATTGCCTCGTCAGCATGGCCGGCTTCCCGCGCAGTCGTGGCCGATTTTGCGGTGGCTTCGAAATCTGTCGTTCCGGGATTCTGCTGCGACGGGGCGCTGTTTTGCGCGAGGAGCGCAAGGGTCGAAGAGAGAATGATTGTCAGGCAACATTTCGTATGCACCTTGGCTCTTTGTTGGGTCAGCATAACGGAGCGCCCGTCGCGGGGAGCGCGTAATTCTTGACGATAGCATACCGAGCGCGAGAGAGATGCGATGCCAGCACGGCCGCGCTACTGTTAGGAGATCCCTCACTTCGGATGAAGAACGGCTCCGTTCGGGATGACGCCTGCGTCAGTTGATTGATGTCTCGTGCTATGCTGCTTCGATCATGGGGCGGGCGCTTTATAACTTCTCGAACAAACGGCCCTCACCTCTTTCTCGTCGCCGCTTTCTTCAGGGCATGTCTCTTTTATCTTTACCATGCAGCCTTTCTCCACGGCTATTTCCTTTTCTACTGGCATCTTCCTCGGCGCCGGATGCCTTTGAAGAGATCCCGCCCGCAAAGAGTGGCATTAGTTGGGTCCACACGGCGGGCAAGTCCGCCGAGAAGTACTTGCCGGAGACCAGCGGCGCCGGCTGCGCCTTCCTTGATTACGATAACGACGGATGGATGGATATCTATCTGGTGAACAGCGGCAAATGCGATTTTTACAATCCTCCCCGGCCGCTGCGCAACGCGCTCTATCGCAACAACCGCGACGGTACGTTCACGGATGTGACCGAGAAAGCCGGCGTGGGCGGCGGCGGATACGGCATGGGATGTGCGGTTGGCGACTATGATGGCGATGGCTTCCCCGATCTGTTCGTCACGCAATTCGGCCGCAGCATCCTCTACCACAACAACGGGGACGGAACTTTCACCGATGTCACTGAGAAAGCTGGCGTCGCCGCTCCCGGTTGGAGTTCCAGCGCGGTCTGGTTCGACTATGACAACGACGGACGGCTAGACCTGTTCGTTTGTCAATTCGCGGAGTTCGATAAATCACTCGCATGTGGCGTGGACCCGGACGGCACGCATCACTATTGCATCCCTCGCATCTTCAATCCGCGGCCGAGTTGGCTTTTTCATAACAACGGCGATGGCACTTTCTCGGATGTCAGCAAGGAGTCCGGCATCTCCGGGCATCCGGGGAAAGCCTGGGGAGTCGTGGCCACGGACATAAATAATGATGGCTGGATGGATCTTTTTGTCGCCAACGACACCGTGGCCAATTCTCTTTTCATGAACCGTGGCGGGCGCTTCGAGGAGGTTGGGCTGGCGGCCGATGTCGCCTATAGCGCCGATGGCCGGGCACGGTCCGGCATGGGCGTGGATTCGGCAGACTTTAACGAAGACGGCTGGATGGACCTGTTTGTGGCCAACATCGATCAGGAGATTTTTTCACTCTATCGGAACAATCACGATGAGACCTTCGAGGATCTTTCCATGCCCCTGGGCATTGGCATGTCCACCCGCTGGATGAGCGGGTGGGGACTCAAGTTTTTCGATTACGACAATGACGGCAATCTGGATCTGATGATTGCCAACGGTTTCCCCGATGATCTCGTCGAACAACTATCTCATCAGGTAACTTACAGGGAGCCTCTCCTGCTTTTCCGGAACGAGGGCAAGTCCTTCAAGGATGTGAGCAGCCAGAGCGGCTCGGTTTTTTCGAAATCATTTCCCGCGCGCGGTCTGGCGGTGGGGGATTTCAACAACGATGGCGCCGTGGATGTGCTCATTTCGAACAACGACGGTGCTCCTGTTCTGCTTCGTAACAATGTCGGCAAGAACAATCACTGGCTCGGGGTTCGCTTGATCGGACGGAAGTCAAACCCGGACGCCGTCGGCGCGCGCCTCACGTTCCAGGCCGGTGACCTCAAGCGCAGCCGCATGAAGGTTGGTGGGGGCAGCTTTTTGTCCGCTCACGATCCGCGTATCGTCCTGGGAATTGGCAGCCGCACAAAATTGGATTCTCTGGACGTGAAGTGGCCACAGCCAAGTGGCCTCATCCAGCGTTTCACAAATCTGCCCCTGGATCGCTACATCACCATCGTCGAAGGAATTGACAAGTGGAAGTAGCGCCTTGCAAGGAGTCAGCATCGCGGCACAACAAGGGGAGCCCCGCACCATTTATGATGTAGCTTCCGGACGATCTATCCCCGATGACTTTTCCATTCCGCGCCACCATTATTTTTTCCATCACCTGCCTGCTCGCCGTCACCGCCCGGGTGGGCGCCGTGCCCCAGACCAGCCAGGTCCCTACCAACCAGGGCACGAAGTCGCCGACCACGCGGGCCATTGGCCGCAAGCTGCAGGAAAAAGGCGTGCCCAATTTCGGCGAGGTCACGCCGGCGCTCTATCGCGGAGGCCTGCCCAGTGCTACAGGTTTTAAGGCCCTGGCGAGAATGGGAGTGAAGATCGTCGTGGATACGCACGCCGCCAGCCCGAACGAGGAAAAAGAAGTGCAGAAGCTCGGCATGCAATATGTAACCATCCCCTGGCACTGTCCCTGGCCGAAGGATGAAGTCTTCGCGAAGTTTTTGAAACTGCTGCACGAGAACCAAGGCAAGAAAGTTTTCGTGCATTGCCGTCTAGGAGACGACCGCACCGGCATGATGACCGCCGCCTACAGAATCGCTGAGGAAGGCTGGACCGCCGACGAAGCGATGGAGGAGATGAAGGCGTTCGGGTTCTCGCGCACCCACCACTTCATCTGCCCTGGGCTAGCCAGTTATGAAAAAGAATTTCCCGAGCACCTAAAGAACAACCCGGCATTCGACGAAGAAAGAGCAACTCATAAGCAAGCTGTCAAGTAATCGACTCCTGCCACCGAAAAATCAAAGCCCGGCCTGATCGGGGCCGGGCTTGTTTCTTGGGTTGCCAAAATTGCTAGGCAGCCGCGGATCTCTTAGAGCGACCCTCCGTCGTGATCGGTTGAGCAACTTTCCGCACGAGGAAGGGCTGCAGGTTCGGCTCAGAACCGGCCCACTCCAGACTCACAATGGAGTGCCCGGGCTGGCACGTAACGAAATAGCGCTCTCCAGTGGGGCTGGTGACTTCAAACTTGCCGGTCTCGCCCTGTAAAGCTTCGGCAACGTCGTAGGTTGAAATGCTGTCATTCAGTTTCATGGGGACTTCCTCCATTTCAGTTACAGATTTGTTCTGGATTGTCCCCTGCCCTAGGGAGGAGCGTTACTTTCATGATAGTACGCTAGCGAACAGAGTCAAGGTCGCGGGCTGATTTTTCCTGTCGAATTCACATTAGGGAATTCACCCGAGGACCGGCGGCTAACATGTCTTGATCCACCCTGGAGAGCGTCCCTCCCGCTCTCCAGGGTGAATCTTCACGACTCTCAGTTGACTGTGAAGTTTGTCGAACTTGTGACGCTTCCTCCCTTCGTGGTTATCTTGATCTTCCCGGTCGTGGCTCCGGTTGGGACGGTCGCGGTGACTTGCGAGTCGGAGGTCACGGAAAAACTCGCTGACTTGCCATTGAACGTGACCTTTGTCGTTTGCTCGAGGCCGGTGCCGGTGAGGGTCACGACGGTTCCAACGGGTCCGCTCGTCGGATTGAAAGAAAGGAAGGTCGGCAGGACGTGGAAGCTCTGGGCGCTGGTAAGCGTGGTCGATCCCGTGGTCACGGTCACCGAGCCGGTGAGTGCACTCGCTGGCACCGTCGCGGCGATAAACGTCGTGCCCGAGCGCGCGATCGTCGTAGCCTGCGTGCCGCCAAACTTCACCACCGATGCGCTGCTGAACCCCTGCCCGAAGATGGCGATCTTCGCGCCCTCCTTGCCCGAAGTACTCCCCAAGCTTACGAACGGCCCCAGCCCCATATCCAGGCTGTAGAACACTCCCCAGCCTAGCCCCCCAGATGAAGTGAAACCATAGAGCTTGCCGTCTGTGTGCTGGACCATCGGAGTGCTCGGGGGGTCGCCGTCCGCGCAATTGGCCTGCTGGCAAAACTCGTGAAGAATTGTGAACGTCCCGCTAGGCGTCAGGCTATAAATCCATCCCGGCTGAGAGGCGTTCCCTTGTCCCACCAGGCCGTAGAAATTCCCATCCGTCGCCTGCACCAAGCGGCTGTTCAGGTTGGAGTAGGGGATGGGTAGGTTGTATAGGACTGTGTACGTACCGCTGTTCGTTAACTTAAATATGACACCCCCACTCGACCCTCCGGTTCCGCCGAAATACGTGACTCCGTACAGGTTCCCGTCGGTCCCGAGGATCATCGCATGCTCTAGATCTTGCCCGTCAACTCCGGTAAAGTTGTGCAGTACAGTGAAAGTGCCACCGGTCGTGATCTTGAACAACACACCATCGTTGTTCGTTCCTCCGCTCCGCGTCCCGCCATAAAGGTTTCCGTCGCTGCCGACGACCAGCGGCGCGTACGGATAGCTGCCATCCGTTCCGGTGAAAGTATGCAGAAGAGTCAATGCCCCACTGGAGTTCATCGAGTAGATCGTCCCGTTTTGGTTGCTGGGAACCTCCGTCGATGTGCCATAAAAGAGGCCATTGGGGGCCTGGATCGGTTGCGTCGCCGGCCCGTTCCCGTACGTTCCGCATATCGACGCAAGGAACGTTATCGTTCCAGTTGGCGTCGTCTTGTCAACTTCCCCGCAGCCGATGCGGTCGAAATACAAGGCGGTATAGAAGTTGCCGTCGCTCCCCAGGGTCACCCCGTTTCCGAAGGGCTGGGCAACCGCACTGAGCGTACCCGACGTTGTCGCATCAATGATCCCCCCGTTGAATAGGGATATCGTGTAAATATCGCCGTTCCGTCCCTGGACAACCTGTTCCGCTGCAGGGCTGGAAATTCTGTGGTCGCTGTTATCAAAGAGGCCGACCACGCTATACGTCTGTGCCTGGGCAGGAACCGCTGACCCGGCGAGAGTGAGTACGACCATCGCGGCCACAAACGCCGCGAAGGTACGAAGCGTCTTTTTCTGTTTACGAACGTAATTCATAAATCCTCCTGAGAGTGGTAAAGTCCTTCGGTCTTGCCTGACGTTTTCCCGAGCTGCCCCAATTTCTTTCCCCAATTTTCAACGCCCGGCCTTGCCTTGCCTCCGACTTCCTGCAGCGCACACCGGTCAGCGTGGCGTTACTGCGGGTACCTCTCCGCCGCCCCCATCCCGCGGCATGGCGTTGCTGCCCTTCGGTGGCAGCAGAATCGCGCTCAGGGCCAGGACAAGCAGCGTCATACCCAGGACGACCAAAGTCCTCACAACCGGATTTCGCCGAAATAAGCTCATGTAGACTTTGGACCCTGTTACCGATCAGGAGGGCCTCGCTTAACGCCAAATGCGGCAATAAAAGCGCCTCGCCACCCCTCGGTCCGAGGTATACTTATGCTCCCTGCGTCCCCCACGCAAGGGACACGACCGGACGCAACCGGGCATCATCGGACATTTCGTATTTCACGCTGGTTCCCTTGGGGTCTGAGTGGCACAACCCGCAGCAACTAATCCTGATCGTCGTCTAGATTCGTGGAAGGAGATCGCTGCCTTCTTCGGACGGGATGAGAGGACCGTCCGGCGCTGGGAGAAGGAAAGCACCCTGCCCGTGCATCGCGTTCCGGGCGGCGCCAAGGGAAGAGTCTTCGCCTACGAAACCGAGCTTGCTCAATGGCTCGCCACACCCCAGGCGGTCGCCACTGCGACCAGCGCTCTCGCGTTACCCGTTGACCAAATCCAATCCCATCCCAAGTTCTTTGACCTTCGCCGCGCGGCAAAGTGGGCGGTCGCGGCCGGCCTTTGCGCAGCCATTGCTGCGGGAATCGTCGCCTATCGTAAGAGCCATCGCTTTGCAGTGAGAGCTGCCGAGGCAGGCGAATCTCGGGCTCAAGGTCGAGGCAAGCCGGCCACACCTGAAGCCGAGCAGCTCTACCTCAAAGGCCGGTACTACTGGAACAAACGAACCCCGGACGACCTGAATAAGGCCTTGGACTACTTCATGCAGGCCATCGTGCATGATCCGAACTACTCACAGGCTTATGTGGGCATGGCGGATTGTTACAACCTGATGCGGGAATACACGCTGATGCCCTCCAGCGAAGCCTATCCTCGTGCCCTGGCGGCCGCGAAAAAAGCAGTAGAACTTGACGATCAGTCTTCCGAAGCCCACGCCTCTCTGGCCTTCGTGTCGTTCTTTGGAATGTGGGACCTCGCCACCGGCGAGCGTGAATTCCGTCGCGCCATTGATCTCAATCCCAATAGTGCGGCTCCGCATCAGTGGTATGCCAACGCGCTGCTTGTCCTTCACCGGTTCCCGGAAGCGGTAGTGGAGATTGACCGCGCACAATCTCTGGATCCGGCTTCCACTTCGATTTTGGCGGACAAGGGAAACATACTCCTCAACGCAGGACGGAGAAACGAGGGGTTCACGCTGCTGAAACAGATGGAGACCAGGGAGCCGGCTTTTCGATCTCCGTCTGGCTACCTGATAGGCGGGTACTTGAGCATCCACGACTATCCCAACTACCTTTCAGAAATGCGAAAGGATGCTCTCCTGGTCCATGACAACTCGGAACTCGCCATTGCGACCGCTGCCGAGAAGGGCCTCGCCGCGGGTGGGCCGCGCGGCATGTTCCAAGCCATCCTGCAGATCCGGAAGAAACTCTACGCCCAGCACTCGCTTCCACCCACGGAACTCGCCAAGACCTTCGCCCTACTGGGAGACAAGAACGAGTCTCTCCGCTATTTAGAGGAGGCCTACGAGCAACGGGATGGTGAGTTGCTCTTCGTCGAAGTCTACTCGGAATTCGAGACCCTGCGCGATAACCCCGCCTACCGCGATCTGCTCGCCCGCATGAATCTCCCAGTCCCGGAAACTGCTCAGTAACCGAACCTTCCGTTAGACCTCCTCGCTCTCCTTCAACCTTGCGATCACGCTGAAATCTTCGAGCGTGGTGGTGTCGCCTTTCACATCGCCATTGGTAGCCAGCTCGCGCAGCAGCCGCCGCATGATTTTCCCGCTGCGAGTCTTGGGTAAGGTGTCGGTGAAACGGATGTCGTCGGGCTTGGCCAAAGCTCCAATCTCTTTCGCCACCCACTTGCGCAATTCTTCTTTCAATTCCAGTGTGGGCTTGCGTCCCTGCTCGAGTGTCACGAAAGCGGAGATGGCCTGCCCCTTGAGCTCATCAGGGCGCCCAACCACCGCAGCTTCCGCCACCGCTTCGTGCGCCACCAGCGCCGACTCGACTTCCATGGTGCTGAGGCGGTGCCCGCTCACGTTGAGCACATCATCCACCCGCCCCATGATCCAGAAATATCCGTCCTTATCTCGTCGCGCCCCGTCCCCGGTAAAGTACATCCCCGGAATCTGCGACCAGTACTGCTTCACATAGCGATCCGGATCGCCATAGATGGTCCGCAACATCCCCGGCCAGGGCCGCGTAATCACCAGAAATCCCCCCGACCCCAGCGGAACCGGCTGCCCATCCATGGTAACGATGTCGGCAGCCACCCCCGGAAATGGCCGCGTAGCCGACCCCGGCTTCGTAGCAATAGCCCCAGGCAGCGGCGTAAGCATAATGTGCCCAGTCTCCGTCTGCCACCAGGTGTCGACGATGGGGCAGCGGTTGCCGCCGATTACTTCGCGGTACCACATCCAGGCTTCGGGGTTGATCGGTTCGCCTACGGTGCCGAGAAGTCTGAGGCTGGACATATCATGTTTTCTTGGCCACTGGTCGCCCCACTTGACGAAAGTGCGGATGGCCGTCGGCGCGGTGTAGAAGATGTTTACTTTATGGCGTTCAATGATGGACCAGAAGCGGTCGGGCTCGGGGTGGTTGGGAGCGCCTTCGTACATGAGGCTGGTGGCGCCGTTCTGCAAAGGTCCGTAGACGATGTAGCTGTGGCCGGTGACCCATCCGATGTCGGCGGTGCACCAGTAGGTGTCTTCTTCTTTGAGGTCGAATACCCATTTCGTGGTGAGATAGGTGCCGACCGAATATCCGCCGGTGGTGTGGACTACGCCCTTCGGTTTACCGGTGGTGCCCGACGTATAAAGGATATAAAGAGGATGCTCGGCGTCGAGGGGTTCGGCGGGGCAAACGTCGGAGGCTTTGGCCATCAGGTCCTGCCACCAGTGATCACGACCGGGCGTGGTGTTGATGGGCGTTCCGGTGCGCTTGTAGATGACCACGTTCTTGACGCTGGGGCAGGACTTGAGCGCTTCTTCGACGGCGGGAAAGAGTTTGACTTCGGCGCCGCGGCGGTAGGAGCCATCCTGCGTAACGACGGCGGAGGCTTGCGAATCGTGGATACGGTCGATGAGGGCGTTGGAGGAGAATCCTCCGAAGACAACGGTGTGCGGCGCGCCAATGCGGGCACAGGCCAGCATGGCGATGGGCAGTTCGGGAGTCATGCCCATGTAGATGGCGACGCGGTCGTTCTTCTTCACCCCAAGAGCTTTTAGGACGTTGGCAAACTTCTGAACTTCACGATGCAGTTGCTGATAGGTGAAGGTGCGGACTTCGCCAGGTTCGCTTTCCCAGATGATGGCGGCTTTATTCTTGCGCGCGGTCTGGACGTGGCGGTCGAGGCAGTTGTAGGAGAGATTGATCTGGCCGCCGACGAACCACTTGGCCCAGGGGGAATTCCATTCGAGCACTTTGTCCCACTTCTTGAACCAGTGCAGTTCGCCGGCGATGCGGCTCCAGAACTTGTCGGGGTCGGCGATCGATTCCTTGTAGAGGTCCTCGTATTCTTCGAGGCTCTGGATGTGAGCGTGGCGGCTGAATTCGGCGGGGGGCTCGAATTTTCGATCCTCCTGAAGAATGGAATCGATGCTGCTGGCCTGGAGATCGGCGATTGCTCTATCGGACATGGAAGGAAGCCTCGTCGTTGGTCGTTGGCTTGAAACGCTTGAGTACCGCGACATTTTACTACTACTGGTCGAGAAAGCGGCTGTGATCTGTCTCAGTGGGCAGTGTGCAGACTTCGGAGCGGCCAAAGATGCGGTAGCGATGTCGGGCCACGGAGTTGTAGGCCGGGTCGCGGAGGAGTTTGGGCAGGAGTTGCAGGAAGGATGCAGCCAGGCGCCATGGGCCTCCTAGTTGTTTGAGGACG
>Ga0210406_10004698_pt1 | contig 14533 bp, 4 predicted proteins | sample IncBWC30MmetaG_FD_155454 | JGI IMG/M metagenome (GOLD analysis project Ga0210406, IMG submission 155454) | Forest soil microbial communities from Barre Woods Harvard Forest LTER site, Petersham, Massachusetts, United States - Inc-BW-C-30-M | ecosystem: Environmental > Terrestrial > Soil >... | reverse complement strand
GCGCAGTACATAGCCGACGTCCGAGGCCGTTTCCTTCACCCCGCCGGCTTGAGCGAGCAGATCGACAATTGTCGTACGCGGAGTAATCGGGTAGCGCCCGACACTGCCGACTTCGCCGAGTACCGAGACGAGTTGGCTGCGGGCCTGCGTGACGATAATGGTGACGTGCGGGTCGACAAAATACCCCCCATCCTTCAGTGCCCTTGCGACCCTGGCGGCTGCATCGACCGGTGATATGCCGGCGACTTGTATGTTGCCCGCCAAAGGCACGCTGATCGAACCGTCATCGCCCACGTAGATGTTGGTGGCATCCGGTTGACCGAATATTTGAATGCTCACGGAATCGCCGGGCCCCAATTGGCTCATGTGCTGCTGATTGGCCGTCGTCGGTTCTCCGGCCGAGCGGCAAATCGCGCCCAGGGTGAGAAGCAAGCCGACGGCAATAACCGCTGCAAAAGATCGAAATTTTGTCATGAGCCCCACATTGACGCCGGCCATTGTCAGTTGACAGTGCCCAAGGAGCGGCGTCGCAAATCCATTCGGATCTTACTGCAATGTGGATTGATTGAGGAACACTTTCCCGTCGAGAAATCCAGGATCGGGAGCCGCCGCAGTCCGCGCCGCCGAAAACTGTGTCCCGATTCACAGAACTCGCCGCAACGCCCCCGGGCAGATGCCCCGCGCCGGCTTACTCAGGGAGCTTACAGATCTCGATACGGGCTTCAGGAAAACGTGCCCCTCCCGCTTTGAATAGGCCGGAGTCCTGATCGAGGAGATATTTTCCGAAGAACTCGCGCAGGTGGGCGTCGATGATTTCGACGGCGCGAACGGGCGCAATGGGGCCGGCGCCGGTCACCCGTCTAATTCGCGATCTGAGCGCCGCGTCAGTGTAGTTCACATGGGTTGTACCGCTGATCGTCAGGAAAAACCCGCCATGTTTCCGCAGATTCTCGATCGAACGCCTGTAGTCTTGATCGTTCAGTGAAGCCATTGCCTGCGTTACCGGGTTCCCGGAAGCCAGATCCGCGGCACTTGGCGGCGGCGTGTCATCGCTCATAATCAGGTAAGGTTGGTCGACGCCTTGCTCGGCCGCTTCTGCGAAATGCCAGCCGTCGAGATTCACGGCTGCTTTGAAACGTGGATCGAGCCATGCTGCTTGCGCGGCGACCGCCCCGCCAAACGAGAAGCCGAAAATTCCCACGCGATCCAAGCTCAAGCGCTGCGTGAATCGACCGTCGGGGTCGTACTTGTCGAGTCGAGCGAGCGCGTTCAGGATGATGCTCGCGTGGCGTGCACGTGCGCGGACGCGATTCGCGGCCAGATCGATCGTTCGTTGCAAAGCATCAGCGGATGAAAAGTCCATCGGCCTTTCGAGATCCTCGATTTGCCGCCGATATTCGGCGTCTGAGGCACCGGGCTGTCTTGCCGCGTACAGAACCGTAACCACCACAAATCCATGGCTCGCAAGGTCACGGACCGCGATTGCATTATCGAGCCGAGTTCCGCTCCACCCCGAAAAATAAAGAATGATGGGAAAGCGAGGCGGGTTGACAGCCGGTGCAGCGGCAGGAATCACTGGATCGATCCTCCGCCACGGCGCCCACCTAGCCCCCCCGTTGGCCGGTGGTTGCAGTGAGTCGGAGCCGGTGATCATTCGGTCTGCCGGATACCACAGTTGCACATCGGGTTCTGGGGCCATCGTCGGGTCGCTCAGTTCGAGTTTCGACATGCCGACCGCAAACGGCCCGGTTGTCGAAGTCGGTGGCTGTAGCGGGAAAACCATGAAAGCTCCGATACCAGCTAGGGAGATCAGCGCAGCCGCGAGACCGATGGCGCTCCGGGAGAGCGGAATGGGGCGAAAGACTATTTCGGCCCAGCGCAATGGGCTTTGATTCTCGTGGCGATATCCTCACTCATGCGGTCCACGCCCGGCGATAGAAACATCGTATGGTGATCACCCTCGATCAGTGTCGTGTCAACGCCGCCCTTCGCAAGATCGCTCCAACCCATGTCGTAATCCAAGAAGAGTCCGCGCGGCTCCAGAGAGCTGCGGTAGACGGCGACCTTCAATTGAGTTGGGCTTGGACGGTAGCGTCTCAGCACTTTCTCCAGATGTGCCTGCAGACGCTGATCGTACGCTTCGTCGGTGAGAAACGGCGCACTTCCTGGGTTCGCGGACTTTCCGTCTGCGAAGGAGCGCCGGACCAGCCCCATGACTCTTTGGACGATGGCCCGCTTCATGATAAATCCCGCCAGCGATTGGCTGCCGGATCTCATTTTTTGCCAGTCGAGCGCAATCAACTTGACCCGATAGGAGTGATCCGCCAACCAGGCTCGAAACGCCGGCATTCGTTTCAAGTAGCCAGGAACCCAGGTGTCTATCATCAGCAGTACCGCGGTCTCGCCGCGCGACTCCTGCAATTGGCGGGCAACTTCGAAGGCAAGCGTGCCCGCTATGCACCATCCCACGAATATATAAGGACCGGCCGGATGAACGTGCTGTATCAGTCGTACGTACCCTGCGGCAATTTCTTCGACCGTTTCAGGAAGCGCTTCATCGAGCAGGGCTGGATCGAACAGCTGGAGACACGTGAACGGCTGATCCGGGCCGAACTTCTTGCTGAGATTGAAGAAAATTCCGGTATTGTGAATTGCTATGATCGGCGGTTTCGATCCGTTTGGTTGTAGCTTGATCACGCGCCTGAAGTCGAATTCGCGCACATCCGGCCGGAGCAGCAGCGCGGCCTGTTCGGCGATGGTCGGAGCCTTGAACATCGATGCGAGGGTCAGACGTCGCCCGAATTCGGCTTCGATCTTGACGAGAAGTCGCGTCGCTAGCAACGAGTGGCCGCCCAGCTCGAAAAAATTAGCCGATGCGGAGATTTTTCCGCATTGCAGCACTTCTCTCCAGATGCGCGCAAGTCGAGACTCGATTTCACCGAACGCGTGCACCGCTGTCGCATCCGGTGTTTTGGCCGCCTGCGCCGCGAACATCTCCGGCCGCGTCAGGTGGGAAGGTACGCGCGCTTCAGTGCGATTGAAACCCACGAGCGGTAAGTTGCGCTCGGCCGAACCGGTAATCGGCAACTCTGAAATACGCCGTGTGCAGTCGATCACCACCGCTTCCAAAACGTTTTGCAGGTTCTCCAGGCAGCGGGTAATCGTGGAAGTTTCGAACAGATCGGTCTTGTATTCGCAGGAGATCCGCCATCCTTCCGGGCGTTCAACCATGAAAAAATTCAAGTCATAGAGTGCCCCAGCGGTATACGAAGGTACGTCAATGAGCTTGAATTGGCCGTAGGTTGCGTTCTCGATGAACGAGCGCTGATAAATGAAATTGACGGAAAACAGCGGATTGCGATTCAGCTCGCGCTTGGGCTTGAGAATCTCGATCAGCGTTTCCAAAGGGACACATTGATGCTCAAAGGCATTGACGACCGTATCGCTTACGCTCTTCATGAGTTGGATGAAGGTCGGGTCTTCCTGCAAGCCGCACCGTAAGATGACGGTGTTGATGAACACGCCGACCAGATTTTCGAGTTCGACTTCGGCGCGTCCGGCAACTTGCGTTCCAATTGCGATATCGGTATCGCCCGTATAGCGATGCAGCAGCGAGGATAAGGCGGCGAGCACGGTCATGAACATCGTGCAGCCGTTTTGGCTTGCGAGTTGCTGGACGTCGTCGGTTAACGGTCGCGCCAGCAGCACCGACTGGATGTCGCTCTTGATCGTTGGGAAGGGAGGGCGGGGCAGGTCGGTCGGTAGTTCGAAATAGCCGAGCCCCTTGAGGTTGCTCGTCCAATAGTTCATCGCAGCTTGCCATTCGGATCCGGCAAGCTGCTCATTCTGCCACGCTGCAAATTCTCCGTACGAGAGCGGTAGTTCCGGCAGCGCCGCAAATCGTCCCGCACCGATTGAAGCGGAGATTTCCCCAAATTCTCTGGCGAGAATCCCGATGGACCAGCCATCGCAGACGGTGTGGTGAACAGTTACCAGCAGAAAGGACAAATCCTGTCGGACCCGCAGCAATGTCACCCGGATCAGGGGCGGAACCGTCAAATCAAAAGAAATCCCCGCCTCCACTTTGGCTATTCGCACAGATTCGGCGAGAGCTTGTTGTTCTGTCAAAGACGTCAGATCCACCAGGGGAACGCTGAATGAAACTCGCGACGCAACGATTTGCACGGGATTGCCGTCAATCTGTTCGAAAGATGTCCGCAGTGTTTCGTGGCGAGCGATGATCAGCCGGAATGTATGTTCTACGGCGGCGAGCGGCACGTCGCCCTCTAGACGCCAGCGCACTGCGATATTGAGGGATGCATTGCCCGGATTGAGTTGGTCCAACACCCAGAACCGTCGTTGCGCGCGCGAACAAGGCGCTTCCAGCCGTTGCTCGGGCATGGCGTCTGCCGCCCGGACCATTATGAGAAATCCCTCATCGTAATCCCCGATCGGACTGTGGGCTCCTATTGCGATTACGTTTGAACTTTGCAAGTGACGACGGCTCGCTGCGACTGCCGGACGCATTTTCGCAGCCGCTGTGTTCCGGCAGAGCGGCCAATACGGCGATTGTGCGGTGCTGAAGCAATTGCTTGGCCGTGAGCTTGATCCCCATGCGATTGGCCCGGGCCGTAATTTGAAACAGCTGAATTGAGTCGGCGCCGAGTTTCAGCAAATCGTCACTCACGCCAATGCGCTCCACACCCAGGACCTCAGCCCAGATTTTGGCCAACGTCTTCTCCAGTGCGGTATTGGGAGCGATGAACACCTCGGCCACCGCTTCCTCACCCGGCTTCGGAAGTGCTGCGCGGTCCAGCTTGCCGTTGGGCGTCGTGGGCAGTGAAGCGAGCCGCACGAAGGCCGACGGAATCATGTAGTCCGGTAATTGTTCGGCGAGCCTGGCGCGAAGCGCCGCGACAGCCGGTTTCTTGCCGGCCATCTCGACATAATACGCGGCAATCTGCGGAGCGCCCGGCGTGTCCTCGCGCAGCACGACCACGGCGCTGGAGACACCCTCGCTTGCAGTCAAGGCTGCCTCTATTTCACCCAGCTCGATGCGGAAGCCGCGCAGCTTGATCTGATGATCAATGCGACCGAGGATCTGAAGTCGTCCATCGGAGGACCATCGACCCAGGTCGCCGGTGCGATACATGCGTCCGGGCTCGAAAGGGTTCTTCACAAAGCGCTCGGCCGTGAGTTCCAGCCGCTTGTAGTACCCGCGCGCAACGCCTTCACCGCCGATGTGCAACTGGCCGGGAACGCCTCGAGGAACCGGCTGATCGTGGCGATCCAAGACGTAGAACTGCGTGTTGGCGATCGGCTTGCCCACCGTAATCGGCGCGTTGCCCGCAGCGACCGAGCCGCAGGATGACCAGATCGTGGTCTCCGTGGGACCGTACATGTTCCACAAAACCCCGTCGCCTTGCAGCAGGCGGTTGGCGAGATCGCGCGGTAGAGCCTCGCCGCCGCAGAGCATTTTGAAGCCGCGTTTGGCGCGAAACCCTGCTTCGAGAATCAGGCGCCAAGTAGCAGGAGTGGCTTGCATGGCCGTAGCGCCGCACTGATCCAGGTGCCGCACCAGGGCAAAGCCGTCGATGACTTCCGCGCGCTCCGCGATGACCACGCGCCCACCGACCGTCAAGGGCAAATACAGCTCGAGGCCGGCGATATCGAAGGAAATCGTGGTTACCGCGAAGAGTACGTCACTGCTGTCGAGACCCGGCTCACGCGCCATGGCGTTAAGCAGATTGACCAGTGACCGATGCGTGACTTCCACGCCCTTCGGCAATCCCGTCGAGCCCGATGTGTACATCACATAGGCCAGGCAGTCGGGCGCCGTCTTCCCGGTCGGTGGGGCTGCGGAGGCGGCCGCAATCACCGCCGCATCCCTTCCCACGTCGATCAGCGGTATGCCGTCCGCGACCAACGGCGCATTCTCGGATCCGTCGGATATCAGTGCAGCGACTTTCGCTTCGCCCAGAATGTAGCGTAGGCGCGCTGCCGGATGCCTGGGATCGAGCGGCACATAGGCGCAGCCGGCCTTCAAGACCGCAATCAAAGCGACCAGCATATCGAGCGACCGGTCGACCGAGACACCGACGAGCCTGCCGGTTTTCTCCGGACCGCTGATGCGCTCGCGCAATACGTTGGCCAGCCGGTTGGCGCGGCGATCCAGCGTTGCGTAACTCAACGAGGTGTCGCCGAACTGTGCCGCGACCGCAGTCGGCGTTGCAAGCGCCTGTCTTTCGATGAGTTCATGCAGGCTGCAATCCCGCGGAAATTCAGCGCGCGTGTCATTGATTTTCGCGAGCAGCTCACGATCGGAGGCCGGAAGGCAAGACGCAGTGCATACGGGCTGCGCTGTATCGGCAACGATCGCTTCGAGGAGCGCCTGATAACAATTGAGCCAGTGGTCAACCGTAGCTTCATCGAAAAGATCGGTGTTGTAGTCGCAATCCATGCGTAATCCAACGTTGGATTCGATCACGTTCAAGAACAGATCGAAATTGACGTGTGCCTTCGCGTTGGGTGCCACGTCGATGCTCAAATTCGGCAGTTCCATCCGGTCCGCCAGCCGTTCAAGATTGAACTGAACTTCAGCGAGCGGCAATCGGCCCGGTTCCCGCGGCAACTCCAATTTGCGCACCAAAGTCCCAAACGTGTAGTTCTGATGATCGTAGGCATCCATGACGCGTTTGGCCATGGCGGCCAAAAATTCGGAAACCCTCGTGTCGCGAGTCCAAGTGCCGCGAATAGGCAGAAAATTCACGCAGTGGCCGACCAGGATCTGGTCCTCCAACAGCGATTGACCGGCCGTGGGCACGCCGACGACGACTTCGTCTTGGTTCGAGAGCCTGCCCATCAAGGCCTGGAACGCTGCAAGCAATGTGACAAATAGCGTGCTGCCCTGCCGCGCACCCGCTTTCTTGACAGCTTGATAAAGGGCTGTGTCGATGCGGCGGCAGCGGCTTGCACCGTTGAAGCTCTTGAGCGTCGGGCGCGCGTGATCCGTCGGCAATTCCAGCGGCTGCGCCGGGGTGTTGAACTGATCGAGCCAGAAGGCCTCGGTTTTGGCGAGATCCGCGGGACTGCGCGCCGCCTGCTGCCGGGCATAGTCGCTGAACCGCAGGGCGGTCTGCATCTGCGGCGTCTCGCCGCGACACAAGGCAGCGTATATTTCCGCCAACTCATTGACGATCACGTTGATCGACCAGCCATCGCAAACGATGTGATGGGCGGTCAGCATGAGGGCATGCGAGTCGGCAGCGAGTTTGACCAAATGCCCGCGAATGAGGGGACCCTTGACCAAATCGAAAGCCGTGCGTGCATCCGAATCGACCAGATCAGCGTAGGCCAGTTCCGCCGCGGCGTTCGCTTGGCCGGACAGGTCGGTGAACGGATACTGCACCACGGATTGTGCCGGTGAGATCCGCATCTCCTCGCCGGTCGGGCTGAACGTGGCACGCAACGCATCATGACGGGCAACGACCAGGCCGATCGCCGCCTGCAGAGCCGCTTCATTCAAATGACCCCGCATCCGCAAGCTGACGGACTCGTTAAATGCACAGGAGGCTTCGTCTCCCAATTGAGCGGACAGCCAGATTTCCAGTTGGCTTTCGGTGAGCGGCACCGGTGCGGCCGCGGTTTGCGGCGCGGCGGTCGAGGTCCCCGCCGCGGTCAGCGCTTCGCGGCGGCCGCCCAATATGCCCACCGATTGTAGGGCCGTCACGCTGCCTTCGAATGCTTCATAGATCCGCTCGAAGTCCGCGTCGGAGTGAGCCGTGGTCAAGAAACACGGGAAACCCTCCTGGATATGTATGCCGCGCGCGCGCATGTGATAGTAGAACAACGTGGCGAGCGGATGCTCGTTGTGGAAATTAAAGTAGAACCAGCTTGCAAAAGTCTCGGCCTGCGTGGCAATGCCGCGGCTCGCAAACATCGCGTTGATGCGATCGACCAATCGGGCGGTACGCGCGGTAAGATTTTCCTGAAGTGCCGGCCCATGACTTTTCAAATGGTTTAACACGGACCATGCCGACGCCAGCAGCAGCGGGTGCCGCACGAAGGTGCCGGCGAAGAACGTGACTCCGGTTTCTGGAATGGAGTCGTCGCCGTAGTTCCAGTTGCCGCCGTCCAAGGCGTCCATGAACTTGGCCTTTCCGGCGAGGCACCCGACCGGTAATCCGCCGCCCACGATCTTGCCGTAGGTGGCCAGGTCGGCTCGTATACCGATGATGGCTTGCATGCCGCCCGGGTGCACCCGGAAACCGGTGACGACTTCGTCCATCACGAAGGCGGTGCCGGAAGCCTCGGTGATCTTGCGAACCTCGCGCAGGAAATCGAACGGGCGCAGATTCGGATGGCGGCTCTGGACGGGTTCCGCGACGACGGCGGCGATGTCGTGCGCGTTTTCGCGGATCCACTGCAGCGTCTGCGGAGTGCCGTATTCCAGAACCACCATGTTCTGCGCGGTCGACGAGGGTATTCCGGGCGCGACGGGCATGGAGCGTGGGTTGGCGCCGGGTTTTTGCACTCCCTTCACCAGCACTTCGTCGAACTGGCCATGGTAGTCGCCGTTGAAGATGACGATTTTTTCGCGACCGGTGACCGTGCGTGCGACGCGCATGGCCGCCATCACGGCTTCGGAACCGGTATTGCAGAAGGCCATGCGCTCATTACCGGTCAGCTCGCAGAACAGCGCGGCTACCTGACCGGTCAATTCCGCCTGAGGTCCGATGGGAAATCCCTTATCCAATTGTTCCTTCACTGCTTTGACGACGAAATCCGGCGAATGCCCCAGGGCCGTTTGACCGTAGCCGTTGACCAGATCGACATATTCATTGCCGTCGACGTCGTAGAGCTTGGAGCCCGCCGCCTTGTTGACTACGATCGGATACACCATTTCCTTCCATTCCGAGCGAAAGCCCGCGGCGACGCGAGGATCGGCCGACACGCCGCGATAGGCAGCCGTATCGTGTTTTGAACCCGGCGTTCTCGCCACGGTGTGTGCAATCAATGCGTCGATATGCCGGCGCTGCTCGGCGTTGATTCCGGCGTCCGCGGGTTTCTTCGACGGCTTGTACATCTGGAATAGCGCGGATCTCGGCGCCTCGGCGGGCGTCGCCGATCCCTCGGATGCCGGCCTGCTCGGCGCTTGGGCCGGGGCCGCCGCTATGGGCGGGGCCGCCGCACCCAGAGACTGCAGCATCTCGAATTGGCGATTGATCAGCTCGCTCATGGCCTGCAACTGATCGCGGAAAATGCCTTCGACCCCGGAAGACGCCGAGTTCGTTGCTGCCGTTGTGGCTACCGGCCGCGACAGGGCTGTTGGGGCTACGGCGGTGCTGACGGCTGACGTGGCCCGCGGCGCCGCAGGTGCCGCCGCCGGGGCGGCTTTGGGCATTTGGGTTACCAAGTATGCCGCCAGCGCGGGAATGGTTGAATGATCACCCAGCAATTGGCGGAAGGTGATTTTCACGCGCAGCTGCTGATCGATCTTTTGCACGACCTGGGTCAGGAACAGCGAGTCGTAGCCCATCTCCAAAAAGCTCATATCCGAGTCGATCGATTCCGGTCTCTCGCCCGATAGGTCTTCGAGAATCGCTGCGATTCTGGCGCGCACTTCCGGATTGCGCTCGTCAACGGAACTCTGATTCATTGCATTAACTTCCTGGGGCAAATTGGCAGGAGATACGTTGTTGTGTGGCCCGGCATCAGGCGCCATTTCGGTGGCCACCACATCCTGGCTGACCGGTGCATCGATCCAATGACGCGCACGTTCGAAAGGATAGGTGGGCAGCGCGACGCGCTCGACGGGCAGATCATGCAGCTTGTTCCAATCGGGTGCGGCGCCCAAAATCCACACCCGGCCCAGCGCCTCGTGTAGACACTCTTGGTCATCGCGGGACCGTTCCACGTCCTGCATGCAGGAGATGACGGGGATGTTGCGGCCTCGAGTACTCTGCAACGCCAGCGTGGCCAGGGTGTTTCCCGGACCCATTTCCAGCAGTATTGCGCCTTCGTCGGCGCAGGCCGCTTGCACGCCATCGTTGAAGCGCACGGCCTCACGCGCGTGAGATGCCCAATACTGGGGCGATGTCGCCTGCTCATCTCGAATCCAGTCGCCGGAGACGCAAGAAACATACGGAATGCTGGGCGCCCGCAGCGTTACGGCGTTGACGGCCGCGCGCAGCGGTTCGACTATGGGGTCGACCATCGCCGAATGGAACGCGTGCGATGTATGCAGGCGCCGGCTGATGATACTGCGGGCGGTCAGATCCTTTTCGAATGCATCTACGGCGGCATATGGGCCGGCCACCACGCACAGGTTTGGACCATTGATTGCGGCAATCGCCAATTCTGCCGTCAGCAGCGGTCGGACTTGAGCCTCGGCCTGGCGCACCGCCAACATCGCGCCGCCGGGCAGCGCTTGCATGAGGCGGCCGCGCTCCGCCACCACCATCAAGGCATCTTCCAGCGTGAGCACTCCGGCAATTACTGCCGCAACGAACTCACCGATGCTGTGGCCGATCATCGCATCGGCCCTGATACCCAGGCTTTGCCACAGTTTTGCGAGTGCGTATTCCACACTGAAAATCGCGGGTTGCGCGGCGATGGTGGCCATGAGGCGTTGTTTGGCCTCGGCAGAGTTGACTGCGGGATACAAAAGTTCGCGCAGATCCTCGCCCATGATGGGTTTGAGAACTCTTGCGCAATGCTCGATGTGGCTGCGGAACTCCGGTTCGCGCTCGTACAGATCGCGGCCCATGTCGGGGTATTGAGAGCCCTGCCCCGGGAACATGAACACCACCCGTGAGCGGCCTTTCAGCACGCTGCCCGTATACACACCGGCGGCAGCTGGATCATCCAGCTTCGCGACCGCGCCGGCCACGTCACGCGCTGCGACCGCCAGGCGATGCTCGAAGGCGCGCCGTCCCGCTTGCAATGTGTAGGCCACGCCGGCCAATTCGGCGGTGGGCCGGCCCTTCAAATGCGCGGCCAAGTTTTTGCGGGCCGAGTTCAGCGCGGAGGAACTGCGCGCGGACAAGACCAGCAACTGCGGCGCTGGATCGGATTCGCCAGTTTGAGCTTCAGCACGCGGCGGTGCCTCTTCGAGGACTACATGCACATTCGTGCCGCCGAGGCCAAATGCACTGACGCCGGCACGACGCGGTCCGGCACTCTCGGGCCACGGGTTCAAAACCGCGTTCACGTAAAACGGCGTGGAGGGGAAATCTATTTGCGGATTCGAGCGCCGGTAGTGCAGCGATGGAGGCAGGGTACGGTGCTGCAGCGACAATGCCGTCTTGATCAGGCCGGTGACGCCCGCCGCCGCATCGAGATGGCCGATGTTACCCTTCACGGAACCCAGCGCACAAAATTGTCGGTCAGTTGTACTCGCGCCGAAGGCCTTGGTTAACCCACCGACCTCGATCGGGTCTCCAAGCGGGGTTGCCGTGCCGTGGCATTCGACATAACTGATCGAACGCGCGTCGACGCCGGCGGACGCCAGCGCCATTTCAATGGCGGACGCTTGGCCTTCAACGCTCGGCGCGGTGAAGCCGACCTTGGCCGCGCCGTCGTTGTTCACCCCACAGCCACGAATGACGGCGTGAATGTGATCCCGGTCGGCCAGCGCGTCTTCCAAGCGTTTCAGTAGCACGACTCCCGCACCGCTGCCGAAAATAGTGCCGGAGGCTTCGGCATCGAATGGCCGGCAGCGTCCATCCACGGACACCATGCCGCCTTCCAAATGTTGGTAGCCGCGCTTTTGCGGGAACGTAACCGATACGCCGCCGGCCAACGCCATATCCGCTTGGTAGAGCAATAGACTCTGACAGGCTTGAGCGACCGCCAGCAGCGACGTTGAGCAGGCGGTCTGCAGCGTAAGGCTCGGTCCCTTGAGATCCAGTTTGTAAGAAACGCGGGTGGATAGAAAATCCTGACCGGCGCCGAGCAGCATCGGATAGCAGCCGACCTGATAGCTGCTGGTAAATTCTTCGATCGTGCGCCGGTCCGCGCAGACATTGTTCAAAAAATAAGTGTTGATGCTGGAGCCGGCAAAGACCCCGATCGCGCCGCTATAGGCGGCCGGATCGTACCCGGCGTTCTCCAGTGCCTCCCAGGAGCACTCCAGAAATATGCGGTGTTGCGGGTCGGTGAGTTCCGCTTCCCGCGCATACATGCCGAAGAACCCGGCATCGAACAGGTCGACGTTCTCTAAAATCGGACGGGCCTTGACGAAATTCGCGGCATTGCGGATCTCCGCACTGAAACTATCTTCCAGTTCCGCATCAGCGAAGCGCGAGATCGACTCAACGCCGGCACATAGATTGCGCCAAAACTCCTCGATGTTCTGCGCACCCGGGAATCGCCCGGCCATGCCCACGATCGCGATGCCGCCGGCTGGTGGGCCGGCCGGATCGCCGTCTTTCCAAGGCTCACTCATCGTAGTCTGTTGGCGGCCGAACGGGCACGAGCTAGGGCGGAATGTTGACGCCGCGCTCGGTCTTGGGCGCCCGACATGTCGGGCGGGGCTGCGGCCCTCATCGACGCGCGCTGCGACAAACTAGCGGCAAGAGCACTAATCCGCGGATACTGGAATAAGTCAACTACCGTAATTTCGATATTCATAACGGTGCGAATTGTCGCGTGCACCTGGATCAGTTGCAGCGACGTACCGCCACAATCGAAAAAATTGTCGTCAATACCGACGGATTCGCGGCCGAGAACCTCGCACCATATCTTCATGAGTGTTGCCTCAATCGCGCCGCGAGGTTTCGCTGGGGCAGCCGAGCGCTTGGCATCGAAGAACGCCGGCAGCGGCAATTTCCCCCGATCCACCTTACCGGTGGGCGATAAGGGCAGGGTCTCTAATACGAAGATCGACGCAGGCAGCATATGCTCCGGCAATTCCCGCTTGAGAAATGCGCGCAGCTCCTCGATCAAGGCCTCATGGTGGCGCGTGGATTTAACATAGGCATAGACCTTGCGCGCGCCGGCGAGGGCCTCGGGACTGGTGACCGCTGCATCTTCCACCAGTGCAGAGCGCCGAATACAGGCCTCAATTTCGTCGAGTTCGACCCGCTTGCCGTTGATTTTGACCTGTCGGTCGACCCGTCCCAGGAATTCGAGATTGCCGTCCGCCCGGCGCCGAACACGATCTCCGGTGCGGTACATCAAGCTGTGGCCGGCCGCATCGAAGGGATTGACAAGAAATCGCTCGGCCGTCAGTTCGGGACGATTCAAATACCCGAGGGCCACGCCGTCGCCGCCCGCGTATAGTTCGCCGTCCTGTCCGTCCGCAACTGGTTTTCCTGAGTCCCCCAATACGTAGACATCGGTGTGCGCGATCGCTTTGCCGATAGGCACCGCACCGCGATCGCCCGGCTCGCGCGGGATCCGGTAGCAGCAGGTAAACGTCGTATTTTCCGTCGGTCCGTAACCGTTGATCAGTTGACAGTCGGGCAAGGCGCGCAAGGCTTTGGCGACATGCGGCGGGGACAGCACATCCCCGCCGGCGAGCAGCTGCTGAAGGGGCCTTAAGCCATCCAATCGGTGGTCCACCATCAGGTGAAACAGCCCAGCCGTCAGCCATAACGTCGTGACGCCGTGCCGTTGAATGGTCTCGGCTATATCGTCCAACGTCGGATAAGGAGCCGGCAAAATAGCCAGCTTGCCGCCGTGCAGCAAAACTCCCCAGATCTCGAATGTCGAGGCATCAAACGCCAGAGGGGCCAATTGCAGATGGACTTGAGCCGGGCCCATGAGAGCAAATGGATTGTCGATGACGAGCCGCACGACGCCGCGATGCGGCACCAGCACCCCCTTGGGATGCCCGGTCGAGCCTGAGGTGTACATAACGTACGCCGGCGAGTCGCGGTTGACTGCCGCCGAGGACTGTGCCGTAGACCCGATACCAGCGAAATCACCTTGAATATCAATTGTTTCGCAGTCCCAGAACGGAGGCTCTGTGTCCCGTTCCAGCAGCGCTCGTTGCACTAGCAGCAGGGCCGGTGCGCAATCGTGGTAGATGAAATTCAGCAGTTTAGCGGGGTAAGACGGGTCTAATGGGACGTAAGCAGCACCCGCTTTGAGTATCCCGAGCATGGCCGCAATCGAGTCTGCGGATCGGTGAGCGTAGAGACCGACGCGGGTGCCGGACGTGATGCCACGGCCACGCAAATAGCTTGCGATTCGGTCGGAACGCTGCGCGAGATCGGCATAGCTAACCGGCTCCCCGTCACCGACGATCGCAATACGCTCAGGCGATTGGGCCGCGATAGCAGAAAAAACGTCATGAATCGTTTGGTCGAGGAACATTTTAATGGAGTTCCTTTAGCATCCCCTTCTGCGGCGCCTCTAAATTTCCCGAACGCACCCCCGTCGCCAACCAGCGACATGATAGCGTAAATCTTACAAGGCACACGATCCGGCACCTTAGATGTGGGTCGCGTCACATTTAGCGCAACGCGCCTGCAGGCACAGGGACCGCTAGAGCAGGATTGCGTTGGTCATGACTGCCTCGTCATTG
>Ga0210406_10004697_pt1 | contig 14534 bp, 14 predicted proteins | sample IncBWC30MmetaG_FD_155454 | JGI IMG/M metagenome (GOLD analysis project Ga0210406, IMG submission 155454) | Forest soil microbial communities from Barre Woods Harvard Forest LTER site, Petersham, Massachusetts, United States - Inc-BW-C-30-M | ecosystem: Environmental > Terrestrial > Soil >... | reverse complement strand
TCAACCCTGGAAGCCGCACATGACGCTCTAGCAGAGTCGACTTACCCGAAGCTGCTTTTCGCGGGAAACCCAGGCGCTATAGTATCGCCGGCCTTTGCCGAGAACTTTGCCAAGGGACTCAAGAACTGCAGAGTTGTGCAGCTTAGCTCCGGCCTTCATTACCTGCAGGAAGACCATCCAGATGTGATCGGCGCCACTGTCAAGGAATGGCTGATCGACGTGGGAATTGGTTCCAGCCCAAAACACAAGGCGGCGGTATAGGCATTCCCTCTTGCGCACTGACCTCGATCACCGGCAAGACTGCTTCAAACGCCGTGGCCATGGTAACGACAACACGACCTGTGTTTGAAAGCGTTATTGTGGGACAGCGAACGCTCGCAGATGCAACGCAGCACCGGGAGATCACGACTATCGGAGATGCCAAGGCAATATCCGATTTGTTCGCGCTGGTGGTCGACTTCGAGGCGGGATTTCCGGCCGTCGAACCTGGACGATGACCGTGAACGTATGAGCTTGGCTAGCCTAAACTTTGGGCACCAAGCGGTTCTCTGAAGCGGCTCAGCTTCAGCCGCTGCCTCCTTGGCCCCGTGAGTTGGCACGAACAGGCGAGCTGCTGAACATTATCCCAAAGTCGGAAAATACATTTGCTGTTTCGCCCGCTAGACGAACGGACGTGGCCCGACTAGATTCCGCTTGAAGATGGCGTCCAAAAAGACTGGAATCATGAATGCAAACGAGAAGGCCGTTTCCGAAGTGCTTTCCAAGTATCAAGACGCGTTGAATCAATCGGATACCGACGCGGTGATGAAGCTCTATGCACCCGACGGAGTGTTTATGCCGCAGAACAGCCCTTCCAGTGTCGGCGCCGGCGAGGTTCGCAGCGCCTATGACGCCTTGTTTATAGCCATCAAGCTGACTGTCCAGTTCAACATAACAGAGGTTGTAGAGATGGCCCCGAACTGGGTCTTTGCGCGCACCAATTCGGCCGGGAGTGTGAAGGTTCACGCGACGGGAGCGGGCGGCCCGGAGGCAAATCAGGAGCTATTCCTGTTCCAAAAGATCGACGGAGCCTGGAAGATCGCGCGCTACTGCTTCTCGACGACAAACCCACCGCATACATGAGAAGTAAAAGAGGCTTCCGATGGCGACGATGAAAGCAGCGGTGATTCACGAACCGGGTGGGCCCGAGGTTCTCAAAATTGAGAGCATTCCGGTCCCGACACCGCAGAAGAGCGAAGTTTTAATACGAGTCAAAGCGTTCGGCCTCAATCGCTCGGAGCTCTTCACGCGCCAGGGCCATTCGCCTGACGTCAAGTTTCCTCGCGTTCTAGGTATCGAGGCAGTCGGTGTCGTCGAGGCAGCGCCTGGAGGCGAGTTTCACAAAGGCGATATCGTCGCGACGGTGATGGGCGGGCTGGGGCGGCAGTTTGACGGCGGTTACGCCGAATACGCCTCGGTGCCCGCGAAACAAGTACAGGTCATAAAGACCGAACTTCCCTGGGAAACCCTCGGAGCGATCCCCGAGATGCTGCAAACGGCGTGGGGTTCGCTGTTCAAATCGCTGCGCCTCGAAAAAGGGGAGCGCCTGTTGATTCGTGGTGGCACAACTTCTGTTGGCTTGGCGGCTGCGGCCATTGGCAAGAAACACGGGGCCTTTGTCGCGGCGACCACCCGAAACCCGGAGCGGGAAAACCTGCTGCGCGCCAGCGGTGTCGATCAGGTGTTCATCGATGCTGGCTCAATCGCCGAACAGGTGATGGAAGTCTGCGCGAACGGTGTCGACAAAGTGCTCGAACTGATCGGCACGACAACACTGAAAGATTCGCTGCGCTGCGCCAAACAGCGCGGCATCGTGTGCATGACCGGAATCGTAGGGAACAAATGGTCCTTTGAGAATTTCGCTCCCATGGAGGCGATACCCACTGCGGTCAGCCTGACAACGTATGCAGGTGAATCGGAAGATTTCATGCGGATGCCTCTGGAGGACCTGGCCGAACAGATCGCTGCCGGGACACTCCACGTCCAGATCGGCAAGGTCTTCCATCTTGACGAGATCGCAGAGGCACACCGGTGCATGGAGGAGAACAAAGCCGGTGGAAAGATTGTGGTCCTGACCTAACAGCTCAGCAGATATTCTTCCGGGTCCAGTCGCAAGTGCGATATGACTTTGAATTCTGACTCAAAATTTCCCGAGGGCGATCAGGCACAGGGGTTTTTCGAGATGGGTTCGACCCGCTCTCGGACCAAGTTTAGCTTGTGTTGTTGAAGCCAAACGTGAAGAGAGCTTTCCATAAGCTAAAGAAAATGCGGGAGGTGTTTTGGTCGGGGCGCCGAGATTTGAACTCGGGACCTCCTGCGCCCAAGCCAGCCGGGCTATCTTTTTGGAAGTCCTTCCTTTTCAATCTTGTTTCGAGATGTACCGAAATGTGGCTCCGCATGCGCAGAGTCCCCTCAATTCCCCCTCAACGAAGATTAGGCGAAAGCATAAATCGGGACTTCTAAACTCGATTTTATGCGAACAAACCGTCTATCTGATTCAGGATTTCGATCCGTTTCTTGTCAGCATTTCGCAATTCGTGGGTCAGTTTCCTGCGAACTGCAGAGTTGGGCGTTTTCTTCATGGAACATCGCGTTCTACGGCAACTGGGATAATCGTCCGCCGCCAGGCTTTTCCGGTTCCGATTACGGCACTAGCACCGGTGTGGGTTGGAAATTTGGCAATCGGTAGATTCCGAAATTCGGAATGTCGGAAAAAGTACGAGCGGACGGCGCTTGTGGACGCTGTTTGGCACTTAGGATGCCTCCTTTAGGTTTAATCCATCCATCATGACCTATCTAGTGAAAATGCTGCAGCGCTTGCGTTCAGCAAGAGAACGAGAATTCCGGCTAGAACTTCATTGATTGATCTTTCCTATATTTAATTTCAATGAACACCTTAAAAGGCAGCGAGTCGGGCAATAAGCCAATAAGACGCCATGCTTCCGATCGCGTAAGGCGGAACCCGCCAGGACCATACGGGCAAGGTGTCAAGCCACTTTCGGGCTGCGGCGATCGACAACACGGCTGTTGCGACGAAGGAGAAGTGCCCGACTTCAACTCCTGCGCTAAAAAATGCCAGAGCCAGTGGAATGTGCCCGGCAGGCAAACCCGCGGCGCTTAGCCCGCCGGCAAAACCGAGACCATGCAGAAGCCCAAACGTGAATGCCACCAACCACGGCTTGCGCTGTGCGATCCCGTTAGGGTTTTCGTGTTTTCGAAGGACTTCGTAAGCCACGAACAAAATGCTCAGGGCAATAACAGCTTCCACCGGGGCGGGTGGCACGTGAACAAAACCAAGTGTGGCTAACGTCAAGGTGACGGTATGCGACAGGGTGAAGGCACTGACCGTCAAGAGCAGGCGCCTGAAACCGGAAACCAGAAGCAATAGGCCCGACACAAAAAGCAAATGGTCTGCACCGGTAAGGATATGTTCGATCCCGAGAACGAGATAAGTGCGCGCGACTTCGAACCGGCGGGGCTCGGCTTCCACGACGAAGGAAGGCGAAGAAGAGGTGACGCGGGTGACCTGGGTTGAACCGTCCAGGTGTTCCACCCGTACAAGCACGTCCGTAAGTGTTGCGGTCAGACCGTCAATGCGGATGGTCGACCTGGCAAGCCCTCCTTGGCAAGCAAAGCTCCATTGCTCCGTGTAGGCACTGTTGGCGAAGAACCCGTGTGGCGGTGTGAGATTCGAGCAGGTCCGCGGCAGATGAACGTACAAGCTCAATCGCATGGTGTCGCCAAGTGCCGGGACTTTCCAGAAAACGTCGTAGGTGATTGCTCCTGTCTGATGGAGTTGCAAATAGGCAGGGCGAACTTCATGGGCAGACACCCTTGCCGTAATCGAAGTGACAAAAGCGAGGAATAGTAAAATGAGAAAACGCCGCATTAGTGTACCTGTGCCAATTTTTTCTCTTCCGGCGGTTCGATTTTCACTTTGTATCGGCTTAGAATCGCCTGGTAAAACCTCTCCGTAGCTTCGGCGCGCTTGGCATCAAGCCACTCCCGGCGCACCTGATCGCGTACCTCATCCAGCGCCGGGAGACGACCCTCACTACGTTGCGTAACAAATACCAAATGGGTGCCATAGCCGGACTCGATTGGTCCCTGCCACACTCCAAGCGGTAAAGCCGCAACTGCCGAGGCAAATTGCTCCCCAAATGTTTTCTTTACATCGGAGAGCGAAAGTTTCTCGAAGCTTCGCTCTAGAAGAAAAGAGTCGCCAAGATCAGCTGTGTTGGCACGCGAGCCAGCGCGTTTCAAATCTTCGAGAGTGCGAGCCATGTCATGGTGAAGATTTCCACCGTGCAGCTGAGGGTTAAAGTAAATCTGACGGAATGAGAAGAGAGGCTCGGACTGGAACAGCCAAGTATGTGTCTGCAGGAAACTCTGCAATTCCGCGTCGCCAGGCTCGGTTCGGGTAGCCAATTCATCCGAAAGGAATTCAAGCTTTTGCCGGAGCCGGCGGCGCACAATCATATCGTTCCGGTCCAGCCCCAAGGCGAGTGCCTCACGGTATGCGGCTTCTTCGCGAATGTAATCGCGCACAAGCCCTTGGAGTTCTTCCTCTGTGGGAGGACGCTGCCAGGTACGCGTGAACCCAGTTACAAGGTTCTCTAGGGTGCCCTGTGTAACAACGATCTCCCCAGGTTTGTCCGTTTTGTGCCGTGTCGCAAGACCATAGACCGCAAAAATTGCGGCGCCCAGAAGAAGAAAGTGGAATAACGGTTCACGAATAAATTTCATAACCATGTTCACTCTATTTCGCAGGGGTATACCAAATAGGCGAGGTGTAAGCACGTTCTTGGCCTTTCATCGGTACTTCAGGCGGCATCGTGATCCCGAAGTATTTGGCATCGTAGGCAGTCCAGCGCGGCGTAGGAATTTCGAGCACGCGCACGTAATAGAAAGCTCGTTGCGAGGCGTCGAACTCCGGGTCTTTCCACACCTTAATCAGTTCAGGCGCCCCGATGGCGTTGGTGTAGGTTGCGTTGGGCACGTCGACGGTGTCGCCCACCGGCGGGAGCTTGCCTTTGGCGTCCGGTTTGCGGTCCCCTGCCCAGACGACTTCATAGATCTTTTCGTGCGTCTGCCCGCCGGCGTCCAGCCAGCCTTTGATGATTTGAATTCGATCGAGATTCGCTCCGATGGGGTCCCTCAGGGCTGCGACCAGGAAAGTAGGTGATTTCCCGGTGGGCGCATTCGAAAGATCGCCTCCCATGGGTACTCCCTTGTTATAGCCGACAACAGCAGGATTACGGGTACCAGCATCGCGGTTTTCAAAATCCCAGCCTCCGAAGAAGCGGACGATCATGCGCGGACCGGTTGTCGCATAGACCTCCTTGCGCTGCATAGCGTCGAAGAGAGCTTCACGCGTGTTATCCGTGGCCCATACGCCGGCGTAGCCCGAGGCGGTTTGCTCCCATCCCATAATGGCGGCGTTCTCGGTCTTGATCATAGGATGAGTGGCGCGTTCCGAGTTGGGCTCGTAGGCGGAGAGCTTGCCCCAGAAATTGTCTTCGTCAATGGCTGCCAGACCGGTGTGCGAGTCGGTCGACCCGATCATCCCAAACTTGTAAGGATTGACGCCAAGCTCTTGTTCCAGCTTCAGGCCATTCCTCAAAGCCGCGCGAGCGTATTCGAACTCAAACATTTCCGGCTTTTTCTTTTCGGTGAGGTCGAGGTTCGCCTTGTCCCAGCGCTCATAATTCGCAAACTCATCGTTAGGAGAGAGAAACGGGTGGGATTCGCCGTCCCCTTTGATCTGAGTGACTTCGTAAATCCGCTCGCGCAGAGCACGCGTTTCAGCGTACTCGCGGTCGATGGGTTTGCCGGTGAACGACTCGATAATGGGAAACATGCGCCCATTGCTGAGATTCCCGTTGTGCGCGATGGCGAGGACATGTCCACCGGTTTTTTCTTCATACCCGCTCATCCACTTCCACAGGTCGCGAGGATTGTCGCTGCCGAGAGGCTTCTGCGTCGTATACGGTTCAGTCAAGCTGGCTTTGCTTCCATTGTCGCGAAAAATGATGTTGCGGTGAAGGTTGTTCCCACCGGTGTTGGAAGTCCATTCGAAGCCGATAAACGCTGTAAAGCGGCCAGGATCGTTGGCCTCCTCCGCTGCTTTGATGATCTCCGCCCACGCACCTTGGTATGCGACGGTGCCGGGTACTGGAAGAATGGCTTTGGAAATCGTGCCCTTTCCAAAATTGGTAAGGATGTCAATCGCTACGGCGGCTCCTTGTCCCTTTTGGAGCATCTCGTACCAGCGGCGGCCTTGGGGATCTGCCATGATCTTGGGGTCGCCGCTAAATAGTAATGGGAAGAAACCGAAACCGTCGGAGTGATCGGCGACCACCAAAAAATCGAGTGGGCGCGCGAGCCGGGCTGGCTGTCCGCTGGAAGCCGTGACCTGATAACCCTTGGCAAATCGGTAGGCATCCCTGGGGGTCAAGCGACATCCGAAAGCGCCAGCATCCACCGAAAAGGAGGTGTGCAGATGCGTGTCGCCCCAATAGACCCGCTCCGGGAAATGGCGGTCTGCATAAGGAGAATACGGAGGTTTCTTGGGAAAGACTTTCTCAAGATCCTGCGCTGGCGGTGCCGGTTCCTGCGCCCTCGCATCGGGCACTCCTTGAAGGACGACAGAAACTAGGGCCAGTGCAATGCCTACGATGCAGTTCCGAAAACTCATTTGTCGCTGTACTGAGGTTGTACTCATTTGGTTGTGCTCCTTCCTTCCCAGCTCGCGCGGTTCCAGTTATGATCCGCCTCTGCTCTATATTGTTGGGCCTGACTTTATGGCGTCGACGGCGCCTCAGGCCCTGAGGGGGGTGCCTGCAGCTTCGGAATGCGGAAGGTATACGACCCACCAAATGAGATCGTGTGGCCTTCCGGACGCGCAAATGCCCGGTACTCGTCTTCGAACTTGAAGAAAAAATTGAGGGCCTTGACGGGAAGAATGAAGTTGGTCTGAAATCCGATGGCGTGCACCGAATAGTAGGGCAATGCGCTCGCTGGTATGTTTGGCGAAGCCAATCCCCCATTGTTGCTGACTTGCCATTGGTCATAACCGATCAATCCGAGCTGCAATAGCCGGCTGAAATCCTTCTTCAGCGGTAGAACCTGTCCGAGTCCCCACTCCATTGTGAATGCTTGACCTGGCGTGGCACTTGTCCCCGCGCCAGTCGTCTTGCTTCCGTGAAACTCCCAATCGGTGAAGAGACTCGCGGTGGTGCCTTTATTCTTAGTTATGTAAAAGGTGCTGCCGGTGATGAAGTGATTTCCCCAATATCCCGACCCGACATTGTCGGTTGCCCCAGCCGAGTAGCGACCTGTGGGAGCCATAAACGCATATCCAACGTACACGTCGGCACGTTTCAGACTCCATCCCAATGTGACAGGTTGTACCCAGGTATCAGCCAGACCTTCGCCGCCCGCGTTAAGCGCAAGGTTCGGAAATCTCAAGGAACCCAATGTCAGGGAACCGTTCGCAATTGTCGGTGCAGCCATAAACGCAAGCTTGGCGCCCAGAAACTTGAATTTCGGTACGTAGTAAAAGACGCTCGCGTTCGCCCAGATGTCATACGATCCGGTCAAGGGAACAGAGTTTCCGTTTGCGTTCTTGAGGGTGTCGGCAGAGTAGTTGATCGTCAGATTGGCGTACGTAAATCCAGGGTCGGGTAGCAGGCCTGCATTTAATCCTTGCTGTCCTGGGATGTATTGGCCCTTCTGTTGTGAGTTCGCTGAGGGAGCGCAGAAGATGAATATGCACAGCAAGACCGCCAATCCTAATTTGATTCGCAAAGTTCACCCCCGTACATAGATTGCCCGCGCCGACAGGTTTTTACTTCGCGTCGGCGCCAGACGAATTCGAAGCAGTCGCTATTTCACGGAGTAGTTGCGAGCATCCATGCAGGCGGCGAAAGCGCGTTGGAAGGTGTCGAGGCCTTCGGCGTGTGCAAGCTTGATGCGGTCGTCTTCGGCCTTTTGTTGGGCGGCAACTTTGGTGGCGGCTTCCTTCTGGGCCGCCGCACTCGCCTGGCGCTGTTGTGCCCCGCCTTTCATGGTCCCGGCGACGGCACCTGCGGCCGCCCCCTTGCCAGTGTCACCGGCGATGGCCCCTATGGCGGCACCGCCAGCCGCGCCACGAGCAGCGCCTTTGACACGCCCCCCACTCGGTGTATCTGCTTCTTTCGCAGCGGCTTTTTGCTCAGCTGCTTTTTGTTCGGCAGTTTTGCCGGCCGCGGCGGGGGCCTTCGGATCGATTCCAGATTGTTGTCTCGCAGCTCCGTAGCAATCGGACTCGTCCTTCAATTGCTGGTCCGCGGTCTGGCCGTTTTTCCCAAACACAAATACGCCGATGTCTTTGGAGGGCGACCACGCTGGAGCAGCGGGTGCACTGGATTGAGTGGACAGAGAGACACTGGATAGAGACACAGCTAGCAGACACGCGAAGCATTTCATGGCATAGCCTTCCTTGAAGGGTTACCCTCACCTAATAAAGAGGGCGCGAGTGAGTAGAGACTGGCTGGGCGCTTCAGTCATGTATATTGTCAATAGTTACAGTAGGATGTCCCAACCTGCTTAGAAGCTGAGAAACACTACACATACCAAAATCGGTGAGCAGCGGTTGCTTGCCTGAGTAGGTTCCATGGGGGAGCCTCCTTGGTTCTGCCGCGGGCTGCTTTCTGCCACTGGCAGCTAGCTAGGCTGTTCACTTGGATGCGAGCAACTCGCGGCCGTTGAGCGGTTGTATCGGACGGGCATTCATGGGATAGACTTTGGCAAAAGCCTCCAGCTGTTCCGAGGAGAGTTGCACAGGTGTTTTGAGGACATACCACGTCACCCCTTCCGAACACGGAGGCGTGGTTAGGGAGCCAAGGTAGGTGTAATACCCATAATCGCTCGGAAGAAGATCCGCAGCGTTCACTGACACCGACGCATTCTCAACGGACTTTTCTTTCTCTGCAGGGAGATTCTTCCAGATGGAAGCGAGGAACGCATTGCTGGCACCGCTCTTCAGGAGCACAGCCACTACTGCGAGATGCCCTTCGTCATCGGCATGCACGGTGCGCTACCATGTCGTAGCCTTTGCCGTTGATCTGCTCTTCGCTGGGATGATGGAAATGAAACTGTTTCAAGGTGTACGTCTTATCTCCCACTTTCAGCGTACTGCCAGCCGGGTAGTCCACTTGAATGGTGTGCCCGTTATCGATGATGTCGAGCGGAACTGCCCTGTAGTGGAACTGGAGCGCGGGCAAGTCAGTCGTCTTAGGCTTCGCGATATTAATGGGAGACTGCCTTTTGCCAACAGAGCATGTGGAATACGCGGCGTCCAGTTTGCCCCAGTTCGCGGGGCTATCTTCTCCTGTGTAGGACCAATGCGCTTTAGACTGTTGCGCGCTAGCTGCCGTTTCTAGCAGTGAGAGAACCGTGGTGCAGAGAACGAAGCGGACAAACGACATCTTGCGATGTGGATGGAAGGACATGCGGTGCTCCTCGGCGTGGGTTTACCTTACGCGAGAACTTCCCATCTCAAGCGGAATTCCCCGATTTAGACCTCCGCCTTGGGCGTCGTACGCTTCTCCTGCTATGGACACAACGAATTGCCACCAGAACAGGCGCCAGGGGATTCTGATGGACTGCGGCCCTACACTCAAGGACGCGGAACAAACCTCACGATGGCTTTTTCTGAAGGGATTCCTTGGTTTTGCGCCGCTCTTCCTCCTGGATGGCTATAAGTTTGTACGCCACATAATACTTGTAGATGTTCGACACGTAGGTAACCGTCTCGGTGCCGATGCGAGCGGCCGCAATTATTTCGACATTGCCAAGCCAGACATTCGGATTCAGGCCCTTCTGGGCAGCTTCTGCACGCAACTGTTTCACGCGGCTAGGGCCGCAATTGTAAGCGGCGAAAGTGAAGAGGACTTTGTCGACGTCATCCATAGGCTCGTTGGCGTAATACTTATCGACCATGAAGTGGAAGTATTTGACCCCGGCTTGGATGTTTGCCTCTTCCTGATGGATGTCGCCGACTTTCATCTGTTCGCCTGTGGCGGGCATGAGCTGCATGACCCCAATGGCGCCGACTGGACTCTTGGCAGCCTGGTTCAAGCCAGACTCCTGGTAACCCTCTGCCATCATAAGCAGGTAGTCCATGCCGTATTTTGAGGAATACTTCCGAAACAACTCTGCAGTGTTTTCAAACCGCCGCATCCCTTCGGGAGATGTCGCTTCTTTAAGCATGACAGTGGACGCACCGTATTTCCGGAGAATGGTGTTTCCAAAGGCCGTACCTTGACGATGGGTTTTGGCGAAGTCGTTTATAGTCGCCATGAGCTGGGGTGAGTTTTTGCGTATGGCCCATCCGTACTCGCCGCCCGTGTTAACGGTAATGTCCGGATGGAGCTGCAGCTTAGAAAAAACTTTGCTCCAAAGCTTGGCAACAATGTCATCGACGATGGTGGTGGACAGTAAACCGGCGTTTACCATTTCGAGCAGGTCTTCGTCTTCGAGGTTGTCAGGAACTGCGCGAAGCTTTACGGCAGGCTTCCCCTCCGTTTGAAAGCGCTCATTCAAGCGCTCCACATGTTCCCAAAAGCTAGAGGATTTCCGTAGGAACACTTCCTGACCTGCGAGGTCGTCAAGCGAAGCGAGTTTGGGTGACTCAGGTCCTGTGACCGCGATTTCGTTAATCCCCTGCACTGTGGGGTCGGAAAAATCGACGAGTTTTTGACGCTCGGGTGTGATTGTCAGACCTGCGGCCGCGATGTCCGCGAAGCCTTCGTTTAGAGAAGAGAATAACTTTTCGCGGGGGCCGGCATAGAAAACGACGTGGATGCGGATGTTTTTCGTTTTTTGAGGATACTTAAGGTTGAGGTAGTGCTCGAAAGCTTTGCCTGCTTCGTAGGTGGCTCCTCGCGGCACACCCCTTACTACGTAATATTGAGTTTTGGAGTATGCGACAGCGATGCGGAGGATGCGAGACTTAAGCAACTCATCAAGATCGCCCGTCCGCTGTTTGGCTTCTACGTGTGGCACCGTGACCGCGTTCGACCTGCCTTGCGGTGCAGGTGATTGGGCAAGAGCCGTGGTGGATATAGTTGAAAAGCCAACTAAGCAAGTAAGAGCCAGAACCGAACAACGCATAGTCCGACCAACATACGAAGCTGCGTTTACCGTTACAAGTGACCAGGAAATTGCCTGGCCAGTTGCTAGAAAAGGCTTCATCGAAAACCCGGACAGGTCCTGGTAACGCGGTTATCGGAGAAGTGGAGACCAGCACCCTTATTCCATGTGGTGCGAAGAATCTTCATCCAACCGCTCCAACGCTATCAGGACAGTAAGTATTTCTTCGCCCTTTTTCCTCTTCACCTTGGAAAAGCTTTCAATCTCTGCCGGTCTCCCTCCTTACTTCATAAGCCCACTACTTCAGGTTGACCGGAGGTCCGCTGATTCGTTTTCCCGTGAGATCGACGGTTACCTCTACACGGTTAGCAATTTTGATGAACGGAATGCCACTGTTCATGCCGTATTGCTTTCGGTCAAATGCCATTATCCCTTTAATAGTGCCAGCACCTTTCCCGGCGGGGGGAACTGTAAACGTCAGCCTCTCCTTCTTGGTCACTCCGCGTATCGTGAAGTCGCCCTCAAAAGCAACCGTGTTGGGACCGGTCTGTTCAACCTTTGTTGAGTGAAAGGTGATCAGCGGATTGTGCTCGACATCGAAGAAATCTTTGCCTTTCAGCTTGCCGTTCTTCATGCCGCTTCCCGTATCTACACTGGCGGCTTGAATCTTGATGTCCAAAACGCCCGTCGAAAGTTCAGGCGAAGTAAAGGTCAAAGTCGCGTCCCACTTGTCGAATTTGCCGACGATAGCGACGGATGACTCGACGTCAAACTTCATGGTGCTTTCTGCCTGCGTTAACTCGAAAACAGGAGCCTGTGCGCGGCTTACTGATGGCAGTGCGGAGGACGCCACGAGACAAAGAATTGTTAGTCTCATGCTCGGGAGTGTGAGTCTTACCCCCTTCATTGTCAATCACAAGCACGTAGGTACAGACGCATTACGCGACTTCTGACCAAGTGTTTCTTGACCTCTCAACGAGCAATATCGGGCTCTAAGGGCGATGCGGCACCAATCACCTGCACCTGATCACTTCCCACCTAGACCCATCGCCCCAGAATTCTATAGCCGCAGGCTTTGTCGAGCGCGGGGCTTATTGTTTATTTTAAATTTGCCCTCGGCACATGGATGAAGAATAAAAAGTGCTAAGAGTCCCCCCAGTTTTCCCCCACTCACGAAATACCATGTTCCTAACCCAAGCCCATTCAGTGCGTTCTCCTTGGCACTCCTGTCTCCTGCCGTTTTTTGCACGGACACCGAACTCTAAAGTCATGAGAATCGAATGACTTGCAAGACGCGACCTCCTGCCTAGGAGAAATCCATAGGTAAGTATGTGGTGAACGGCAGTTTCGATAAATCCAACAAAATGAGCACGATATTGTTGGTCGGGGCGCCGAGATTTGAACTCGGGACCTCCTGCGCCCAAGGCAGCCGCGCCTGGCATCCAGCTCGCTGGGGGACATATGGGGGACAAGAAAAGGGCAAAATGGGGATGCCGGAAAGCTGTTAACTGACGCTAGAGAAACGAGTTATCTGATTTAGATTTCCCTGTTAACAGCCGAATGCTCTACCATTGAGCTACCGGGGATCTGCTCAACATCTTCGTTTTCATTCTATTACAGGAAATAGATTCTGTCATGAGTCTTCGGGGCAACGTCACGATGCTCACGCCCTGCGTATCATCCATACTTTGTTTGGAGGTAGGTACGCTCTTAAGGGAAATCTGTGAGGATCGTGGGGGCAAGAACGGTAACAAATCGTAGAAAACGCTGATCTGCAGGACCTGATGACGTGATGGAATCCGCGGACTCCCTCGCCGACTGCTGCCGCATCGTGATTCACGAACGAGCTGCGGCGGGAACGTTCCCTTGTCGCACTTCGGCGCTTATGCTTGGCGACGACAGGTGTGACGGTGCCACGGACAATGAATTCTAAGCTTTCCTTTCTCGCCAGCTCCAGGTCAAGATGAACTCGGTCGTGCCGTGCAGGACCGTCATCTACTCGAAGTCGTGGTTGTCGTCCGCAGGTTCTTCCGTTTCACTGTCCGTCGTAAGAAGCTAGGCAGCTCTAATTGTGATTGACGGCGCCGTTGGCAGCATCAACCGGAAAATTCGTCCGGCGTAGCAAATCCAGGAAGCGGAGATTCTTGTAAGCCTCAGGATTTGAAGGGTCGAGTTCAATTGCCTTCTGGTATTGACGGATGGCGTCATCGAAGTCCCTGTTGAAATGTCCCGACGTCGATGCTCTGCGCTCCGGTCCTCGGTACGCTGAGTTGTTGCGCAACTTGGTGCTGCGCGCAAACTAGCCCACGTCTCTCAAGCACTACGATTTGACCCACACGAACGACCACCTCAAGAATAGTAAAGGAGTCGGGTGATGATTCGAGCGGGTGAAATCCGAAAGGGCCAATGCCCAAATTCAATTCTCTCTCGCGGTTCTAGAGGCCACACAACTTCAACCGAGAGTGAAACGAAGCAACGCCAAGCCCTCCCCTTCGTTCACGCGCAACGAAATCAATCTCTCTGGCTCCCAAGTGCTTGTCGGATCCTTATCCGCGTTATGCACGGTTGGCCTGCTGTTATGGGCAATTATCAAGCTCTGGCTATTTGAATATTAAGGGGAGCAAACCGGCCTCGTTGTATGTGTGATCAGAGGTAATCGCGGCCCCAACTTAGCGAGCGCTTTGTACTTGTCCTCAGCGTCTAAGAAAGTTTAGTTTCGAGCCGCCAAATTTCACGTCTAATTTTGCCTTTGCGCCTTCTTCAAGTAAAATTGTTGTCTGCGGGCAATTTTCATTTCGTTTGACGGAATACGGGTTGGAGGTTTTGCTTGTTGAAGGCAGTCGTCGCATTTAGGTTCTGTTGCGCTCTTTTGATTCTGGCGGTCATCTCCGCCTGCAATTCCTCCTTCGCCGTCGAAACCACTTCTACGCAGGAACATCATCTCCGCCTTTATCACACGCATACAGGCGAGCACATTGACATTGTGTACCGTCGCGGCGACGTCTACCTTCCGGAAGCTGAAGAAGAGCTAGATCATTTCCTACGCGATCATCGTACAGGCGACGTCAAACACTATGATCCTCGAGTGTTCGACATTCTTTCCGATGTGGCCGCGGCGGTCGGACATCCAGACGTGGAGATCGAGGTCATTTGCGGATACCGGACCGCGTGGAGCAATGAATTTCTTCGCGCCCGTTCTGCGGGGGTGGCGAAGAACAGCCAGCACATGCAGGCGCAGGCCATTGATATTCGCATTCCGGGGGTCGATACGCTTACGCTGCGCGATGCCGCGCTGGCGCTGGGTCGGGGAGGAGTAGGTTATTACCCCCGCTCGGGATTCGTTCATGTCGACACTGGAC